>FWWL01005188.1_pt1 | contig 20686 bp, 19 predicted proteins | sample 2228331 | NCBI WGS metagenome assembly FWWL01 (sample SAMEA103939775, study PRJEB20133) | metagenome | reverse complement strand
CCTCCAGGTAAGCCCGCTACTGGGCCATCTGGGGCAGCACCGCCGGCAGGTAGGCGCCCCACAGCCTCGTCTTCATCGCCCCGAAGACGCCCTCCACCACACCCCGCAGCCGCTAGAGGGAGGGGTCGAAGTGTCTCCTGCCCGAGAGCCGCCTCTCGTCCCTCGCCTCTCCTCCCTCGAGGGGGATGTGCTCCACAAGCCCCCTCTGGGCCGCAAGCTGCCACAGGTAGGTGGGGCAGGGGCGGTCGGCGAAGAGCCCGCGATAGATGGGCAGCGTTTCGCGACAGGTGGCCCTCAGGTATGCCCGGCGGGGGCCAGGTAGGGATCCCAACCGTAGACCCAGGGATGGCCCCGCTCGCGCCGCGGCCCCCTGCCCTCATAGTGGCTCCGGGCCGCGTCGAGACAGAGCCGGAAGGCACGCCGCAATCGCTCCCCAGCCATCCCCACGGCAGCACCGGTCTACCCCTGCCCTCTGGCGAGACAAGCCCGCGAGGCTGGAGGGGCTTCAGCCGCTGTCTCGGGCGCAGGTGGCGGCTTCCCTGACCTGCGGACCCATAACGCGGCCGTATAATTGACAGTGGATCACGCTGGGGTACACGGGATGGGCCTCCTCGGCCGACTGCCGATGCAGTATCGCATTACCGCCAGCGTGGCCATGGGTCTGGCGGTAATCCTGGGCGTCTTTGCCTACCTCGCCATCTCGGCGGTAGATGATAGCCGTGATGCCGCTGAGAAGGAGCGCCTGTTCTGGGCCAGGGCCATGGCTGCCCACGCGGACGACGTCCTGCAGCGCACCCTGGGCATGACCGAACTCGTCGCCGCCCACCTGGCCCAGGAGTGGGAGAGGCCGGGCTTCGACCCGGACGAGAGCATCTCCGGTTTTGCGCCGTTTCTGCCCGGATCGAGCCTGGCCCTGTTCCAGTCCGACGGCACCCTCATCTGGGCGGACGCGCCCTTGACACAGGCCGACGCCGCGTACCTGTTCAGCGAGCCTGTGGTCTCGACCGCCTTGCGCCAGGGCGCGGGCACGATCGGCCCCTGTCGTGAGCGCGGGATGCCTACCGCTTGTGTCGCCGTGCTGGTTCGGGACAGGCGTGGCTACCCCAGCGCTGTCTTGGTTCGCCAGTTGCATCTCGGCGATCCTGAACTGAACCTGCTGCCGTCACGCCAGCTAGGAAAGGAGGCACACGCCGAGCTCTTGACGGAGGATGGCCTGGTCCTAGCGGCGGATCTGCCCGAACTGACGGGAACCAGTGTGCACGCCTCTGCTCTGGCCGGGTTCTTCAAGGAGGGAACTGCCGGCGTGCGCGTCCACAAGCCGGAAAGGGGCGAAGGCCACATCGTCGCTTACGCCCCCATCGGCACTGTGCCGGGATGGGGCATCGCTGTGGAACAGGAGACGGACGTAGCCCTGGCCGTTGCCGCTGGCCTCCAGCGGCGGTTCCTGCTGTTCGGGTTGGTTGCCCTCGGTGCAGCAGCCCTCCTCGCCTGGTTCGACGTCCGCCAGGTGGTCAAACCCCTGCGCGACCTGACCTTGAGAGCGGCCAAAATGGCCGCCGGCGACCTGGAGACGCCCATCACCTCCAGACGCAGAGATGAGGTGGGAACCCTCGCCAATACCTTCGAGGCCATGCGGGTAAAGCTCAGGGACTCCTTGGAGGAGCTGGAGCGACGGGACCGCGAACTGGAGGAGCGGGTCGAGGAGCGCACGCGTGAGGTCCAGCGGCTTTACCAGGCACTGCAACAGAAGGAGGAGCTGCGGGCGCGCCTCCTGGAGAGGGTGATATCGGCTCAGGAGGAGGAGCGCAGACGCGTCGCCCGCGAACTGCACGATGAGACGGGCCAGGCCCTTACCGGCATCGTCATGGGCCTGGAGGCCGCCGAGGAGGCGCTTGCTCGGGAGCCGGAGGCCGCCCGCCAGCGCCTGGAGCGGGCCAAGTCCCTGGCCGCCCAGAGTGCGGAGGCCATTCGCAGGCTGGTCGTGGACCTGAGGCCGCCCGCCCTGGACAACCTGGGGCTGGTACCCGCCGTGAGGGCCTTCGCCGAGAGCCACCTGGGGGAGAAAGGCATCCGACTGGAGCTCACCACGTCGGGACTGAAGGGCCGCCTCCCGCCACCGGTGGAGATATGCATTTTCCGTGTCGTCCAGGAAGCGGTGACCAACATTGTCCGCCACTCCGGCGCCAGGTCGGCGCGCATCCAGATCGAACGGGAGCACGCCAGAGTCTCGCTCGTGGTGGAGGACGACGGGCTGGGCTTCGATGTCGCCGCGGTCATGGGCTCTGGTGACAGGGCGCGTGCCCTCGGGCTCGCCGGCATGGAAGAGCGTGTCGCCTTGCTGGGCGGCGAACTGGTGGTGGAGTCCGCGCCCGGACAGGGGACACGCATCAGGGCAGAGATACCGCTGGAGTGGGAGGCGCGGGGACCATGACCAAGATCCGTGTCCTCATCGCCGACGACCACGCCATCGTCCGAGAGGGTGTTCGCATGATCCTGGAGGCCCAGCCCGACATGGAGGTGGTGGGGGAGGCGGGCGATGGACAGACTGCGGTGGAGAAGGCCCGTCAGTTGCTGCCGGACGTGATCCTGATGGACATCGCCATGCCGGGCATGAACGGATTCGAGGCCACGGCTGCTATCAAGAAGGAGCTTCCTCAGGTCCAAGTGCTGGCCCTCACAATGTATGACGACTATGACCACTTCTTCCAAGTCCTCTATGCCGGGGCGTGCGGGTACGTGCTCAAAGGCGCCTCCAGCGCCGATCTACTGGCCGCCATCCGGGCCGCGGCCAGGGGCGGCGTTTACCTGCACCCATCGGTGGCGAAGAACCTGGTCGCGGACTACCTCAAGCGGATGGACCCGGGCGAAGAGAAGGCCCGCTACGATGGCCTGAGCGAGCGCGAAAGGCAGATACTCAGGCTCATCGCCGAGGGCAAGACCAGCCAGCAGATCGCCGACGAGCTGTGCCTGAGCGTGAACACTGTCCAGACCCACCGCGCCCGCATCATGGAGAAGCTCAACCTGCACAACCGGACCGAGCTGATCCGCTACGCCCTGCGCAAGGGCCTCATTAGCGAATAGCCTTCCGTCAGGTTGCACCCCACGGCTCATACTGGGTTCCGGTGACTGCCAAATACCGCGTCTCCCTGCCCTGAATCACCTGTCCAGCCGATATGTAGGCCGCGCCGGCTGGCGTAGCGTGCAAAGCGGGAGGAGTCGGGCGATGCGATTGCTGTCCGGTGGTGCAGGCTGGATCCCGGTCGCGGCAGTGGCCGCCGTTTCGGTATTGGCTGTGGCTGCCGGCACCTTCCTGCCGGCCGCGCTGGCCCCCAGCAAGGGCGAGAGCCGCGAGTTCGTTGTGGAGGCCCGTCAGTTCTCTTATTCGCCCTACCGCATCAGCGTCAAGCAGGGCGACGTCGTGGTCCTGCGGCTCCGGCCAAAGGACGTTTCCCACGGGCTCTACCTTGATGGCTACGGCCTGGAGACCCATGCCATGCCGGCGGTGCCCGGAACGGCCGGCGACGAGGGCGTGCTGCAGTTCGTGGCCGACCGGCCGGGGAAGTTCCGCTTCCGCTGCTCGGTGACGTGCGGTAACCTGCATCCCTTCATGGTCGGCGAGCTGAATGTGGAGTCCGGCGCTCCGCACACGAACGCGCCGTTCCTGGCCGCTGTGGCCGCCGCGCTGGTGGCGGGTGGCGGTGCCTACGTCTACGCCCGTGGAAAGGGGGCCAACGATGGCGCTGTCAGCTAAGGCTGTCCGGGCCGGGCCGGCGGCAGGCACCGACCTCCTGCAGGTCGGGCCGATCAGGCGCCTCCTCACCCATCGGGCCTTCCAGTTTGCACTGATCTTTCCCAACCTCTTCATCTTCACCCTGGTCATCCTGACAGGCCTCTTGGGCACGCCGGTCGGTAACGCCAACTTCTCCATCATCTTCGTCTGGATCGTCTGGTGGGCCGTGCTGATCGTCTTGCTCATCCCGCTGGGCGCGCGCCTCTGGTGCACCATGTGCCCCATCCCTGCCGTGGGCGAGTGGGTCCAGCGGCGGGGCTCCCTGGTGGCCCGTAGCCCTCGCCGACCTCTGTCCCTGGGCAAGGTCTGGCCCAGGCCGTTGCGCAACATCTGGCTGCAGAACTTCACCTTCGTAGCGGTGGCCAGCTTCAGTGCTGTCATCCTCACCCGGCCCCTTGTGACGGGGGCGCTTCTGCTAGGGTTCATGGTCGTAGCCTTACTCCTCTTTCTGGTGTTCCAGCGCAGGGCCTTCTGCCGGTACGTATGCCCCGTGTCGGGGTTCATCGGCCTCTATGCCACCGCTGCGCCGGTGGAGTTGCGGGTCAAGGACCCGGAGGTCTGCCTGCGGCACTGCGGCATAAGGGGCAAGGAGTGTGTCAAGGGCTCCGCCGACGGTTACGGCTGCCCCTGGATGGAATATCCGGGCACCCTTGACCGCAACTCGTACTGTGGCCTCTGCACCGAGTGCCTGAAGACCTGTCCCCAGGACAACCTGGTCCTGCGCACTCGTCCCTTCGGGAGCGACCTCTTGGTGCCCAAGCGCCGCCTGGACGAGGCTTACAAGGGCTTCATCATGCTCGGAGCAGCCCTCCTCTACTCGGCGGTGATGCTGGGCCCATGGGGGTGGCTCAAAGACTGGGCCAACCTGGGTGACGGCTCGCCGCTGCGGTTCCTGGGCTACGTGGGCCTGTTGCTGGGCGGCCTGCTGGTCGTGGTGCCGGGGGTTTTCATGGCCGCCAGCTGGGCGGGGAGGGCGCTGGCCCGCGTGAGGCATGTGCCGGTGAAGAGACTGTTCGTCTCTTACGCCTACACGACCGTGCCCTTGGGGCTGGCGGCCTGGATCGCTTTCAGCCTCAGCTTCGTCCTCGTCAACATCTCCTATGCCATCCCTGTCCTCTCGGACCCCTTCGGCTGGGGGTGGAACCTGTTCGGCACTGCCGGCTACGAGTGGATGCCCTACCGGCCGGAGGTGCTGCCCTTCCTGCAAGTGCCGGTCTTGCTGGTGGGGCTGGCCCTCTCCATCGCTCTGGGACACCGTATCGCCGTCGAGAACCTGGGTGAGGGCCCGCTGGCCAGCCGCTCTCTGGCGCCCATCGCTGCCTTGCTAACGGCCGCAACCCTGCTTTTGCTGTGGCTCTATATGGGGTGAGCAGATCCCGATGGAAGGGGGCTGACGAAGATGGCAGCCGCAGACAAGGCCGAGAAAGAGGCCCCCATCCTGGTGGCCGCGTTCCCGGGCGAGCCCGAGCTGTGGAGGGCGGTGCGAGCCCTGGAAGAGCAGGGGATCGGCCGCGACTTCATTGGCGTCTTCATCGGCGAGTGCGGCCAAGAAGCCGGCGGCCCGCGCACGCTTTACCTCTTGAGCGTGCTGGCCCCTAGCCGTCTGCATCCGGAGATCAAGGGCCTCTTCGCCGAGTGCGGGGCGACCGCTGTCGGCGGGCCGAAAGACATGGGCGGCCGTTACGGAGTGGTTCCCCACCCGGGAGCCCTCGAGTACCACGAGATGAAGGTGCCCATGGGGCCGGAGTACCCCATTGTCCGCGACCGCAAAGGCCCCGCAACGGAGGCGAGTCGGTCAGCCATGAGAAGGCTCAACATCGCGGCGACAGTCCTGGCCCTGCTGGCGACCGTGGGCCTGCCAGCGGCGGTAATGGGGTACCAGTCCCTGCGTGCTAGCAGCTTTGACGGCCAGGTGATCGACCTGGTGGGCGCCCACGGCGCCTGGCACACCGCCGCCGGACACGAGACCGCCATCCGGCTGAAAGAGGGGGAGAGGGTTCGCCTGCGCCTCGCGAGCCACGATGTGGTTCACGGCTTTTCCCTGCAGGCGTTCGGCATTGAAGTGGACGAGGTGCGTCCCGGCAAAGTGAAGACCATCGAGTTCGTTGCCGATAAGCCGGGCACCTTCTCCTTCACCTGCACGGTCCTGTGCAGCCCCGAGCACCGAAACATGAAAGGTGAGCTGGTCGTGGAGCCCCAGCAGGCTCCGGTAGGCGCCGCTTTAGAAGCGAGGTAAGGGATTACGTGCGGGGGGTGACAGCATGTCGCTCAAGATCTGGCAGGTTGTCGCAGTCGCTGGGGCAATCCTCGCCCTGACAGCGCTTCTCTCCGCCTGCGGCGGCGGGGAGGAGGAGGCCGCCGGCACCGTCGTTAACGTCACTATGGAGGAGACCGACCAGGGCTGGGTCTACAAGCTGGACAGGCCCGAGGTCCCGGCTGGGGTGGTGACGTTCAAGGTCACCAACAAGGGCCAGTTCGAGCATGAGCTCATGGTCTACCCGCCCCAGAGGGACATGCGCCACATGCTCGAAGAGATGAAGGAGGCGGCCAGGATGGGCAAGAAGGCCCACGCTGAGATCGAAGGCCTGATCCGGAGCTTGGACGGCGAGGAGGAGCTGGAGCTGGAGCCCGGGAAGAGCGGGACCTTCACGGTGAATCTCAGCCCCGGCACCTACGAGCTGGGTTGCCTCATCGTGGAGACCGTGGGCGGCGAGACCTTCACCCACCACGAGAAGGGCATGCACGCCACCATCACCGTACGGTGATGTGTCTTCTCGCCTCCAGGGGCTCCGACAGACGGCCTCGGGGACGGACGAGGCTCAGCTCGGGCAGTTGGTCCGCGGCGGTGATGTCGTGAGGGCGGGGGCCTCCTCCCCTGGAGCGGGGGCGAAACACAGACCCCAGGGGAAGGAGTCCCCCGAGAGATGTTCCGCAGCGGAGCGAACCTTACCGCCCTCCTGGTCCGCGCCGATCTCGAGGACATCTCCCGCTTCCTGCTCTGGGCCCCGGTGGAAGCGGCCCTGCACGGCGTGCGCACCTCTGGCCCCCTGGGAGACTTCTACCGGCGCCTGCGGCCGGGCCGCTCAGGTCAGCACCTGAGCCCTCTCTCAAGCAGCCTCCGGCCACGATTGACAAGAGGGTCAACCAGCGCTGATAAGAATAAAATGCGTGGCCGTGCTCACCGAGCCGTCGAAGGCACCAGTAGTGGCGGGCGCTGTCGGCAGCCCAAGGGAGCGACCATGAACGAGAGCCCGGTTCTCTACGAGGAGCGCGATTCCCTCGCCATCATTACTCTCAACCGGCCGGAGAGGCTGAACGCACTGAACGAGGCGATGATCCAGGGCATCGCCGACGCGGTGGAACGGGCGACCCTCTCGGAACAGGCTCGCTGCATCATCCTTCGCGGGGCGGGGCGTGCCTTCTCCGCCGGGTACGACCTCATCGCTGCCAGTCAGGGGGGCGCCGGCTTCAGGCCGCGGTTCGGCGCTCCGGGGCCGGAGCCCAGGCCCGGCGCCTGGGATCCGGTGCGAGACCTTGCCTTCATGGGCCACAACGTGCGCCGGTTCATGGCCCTCTGGGAGTGCCCGAAGCCCGTCATCGCCCAGATCCACGGCTACTGCCTAGGTGGCGCAACCGATCTGGCCCTGTGCGCCGACCTCATCTTCATGGCAGAGGACGCCATCATCGGCTACCCGCCCTCCCGCATTTTCGGGACGCCGACGACGATGCTCTGGGTGTACCGCATCGGGCTCGAACACGCGAAGCAGTTCCTCCTCTCCGGCGACCAGATAGACGCAGCCACGGCTTACCGCATCGGCCTCTGCTCTAAGGTCTTCCCGCCCGATCGGCTCGCCGCGGAGACGGAGGCATACGCGCGGCGATTTGCCCACATCCCCGCCAACCAGCTCGCCCTGAACAAGCTCCTGATCAACCAGGCGTTCGAGAACATGGGGCTGCGCACGACCCAGTTGCTGGGCACGCTCTTCGATGGGATCGCCCGCCACACGGAGGAGGCATACCGCTGGGTGGAGAGCTTCCGCCAGATCGGGTTCCGCGAGGCCATCCGCCGGCGGGACGCGCCCTTCGGGGACTACGGGGAAGCAAGGAGGGACGCGGAGGGAACACCTGACTGAAGACCGTCGCAGCCATAAGCCTGCCCTACGGGTCACCCCGCCCGCCTTAGCTGCCGCCGTCTCCGGCGCCGGGATGAGACGGGCCGGGCCGGAGCGGCTGCCCCAGGACCCGCTGACGTCGGCTGTGTACTGCCGAGCCATAACGGGGACCGGTCTTCCTCGGCGTGCGATGGAAGAGCTGCCGGTGCCCGACCCCAGGAGAACCGGAATCCAGGCTAGATGGCCCAGTCCACGCCATCTCTCGCAATTGTCACCGATTGCATGCTGCACCGACCCTTTGGCGGGGCCGGCCTCGGAGGTAGATCGCCACGCATCATCGCGCGATGGTGCCGCGGAGAATGGGCGTCGGAAATGTTGCCGCACGCGAGCATTATGCGACCCATGTGAGGTTGAGACCGGGGCCCAGGCGGTATGGGCCCCCGAACGCCTGAAGGCCTTCGAGAGACGGGCACGGAGTTGCAGCATGCAGCATCGGGCTCGCGGGCGGGCTCGCCGATGGCAGCCGGTAGACCGGGCTGGGCTCCGATCGGGAGCCGCGGCCGCGGCCAGCGTCCGTCGGGGTCCGACGATGGGGCACGCGCGGCCAGTAAGGCCGTCAGTCACCCTCGATGTTGCGGCGGCGCTCCCGCAGCTACGGTAGCGTTACGGGGATGAGCCCAACGAGGACGCCTGCCCGAGGGCGTGTGCTCGCCGGTCCAACATGGTGTGAAGGCCAAGCTGGGGGCTCATGGTCGCCCACCGCAAAAAGCTGAGCCTGTCCTTAGGCGGGCAGCTGAGCGGACACCGCCCCGCCGCTGCGGGAGGCGGGCGCATGACGTGGGGCCGGAGGCCCCGAGCCGCGCCGGTATAGCTGGCCCCCCGGCCTGCCGGGGGTGCACCACCAGTGAGGGTCGCGTCTCCCGGAGCGCATGAGCGGCCCTGCCCGCAGCAGCGGCCGCAGCGGGGTCGGCCGATGTAGTGGAAATCCGCACGTTGCCTTGCGGCTATGCCTGGCACGTGCATCCCCGCCGGCCACTAGTTTAGGAGCTAGAAGCCGGAGGCGAACCGGTGCGACATGCCTGTGGGTCGCAGGCCATGAAAGCGGCAAGAGCACAGCTCGCCTTACGGACTCTCCTCAATCCACATGCGAGCCAGTGGCAGAAGATCCCCGAGGCAGCGGTGCTCCTGAGGGCGGCACCCCTGCACCTGCAACCCTCCCGTTACATCCGCACCAAGTGGGCAGACCGCCCGGTTGGCGTGGTCAGATCGGTAGCGGTCAAAGTGGGCTACAGTTCTCGCTACATGTTTCTTCGCCTGCAGTGGAGCGACCCCTTGCCCAACGTGGACTACGGCCGCGGCATGACCTTTCCCGATGCGGCCGCCGTTATGTTCCCCACGAGTGGTCATGCCCCGCCGGTGGCGATGGGCAGCCCGGATGAGCCGGTCAACATCTGGTACTGGCGGGCTGATTCGAGCCGCCCCCAGAACCTGCGGGCGCAGGGCCCAGGTACGGTTGAGCCGATAGACGGTCCGGAACTGTGGGCGAGAGCCAATTGGCAGTCGGGCCAGTGGCACCTGGTTTTCGCTAGGGCTCTGGGCGACGGTGGGCCGGGCAACGTAAGTCTCCGGCCGGGCTCGAGGGTATTGGCGGCGTTCGCCATCTGGGAAGGTAACAATCAGGAACGGGGCGGCCTAAAGGCGGTGTCCCATACCTGGACCGAGATCATCCTATGACTGCGCCGGGGGAGAACAGCGTGAACCGGCAGCTTGCTTTGGTGTTCGACCTCAACAAGTGTATCGGTTGCCAGACATGCTCCGTGGCTTGCAAGGTGCTGTGGGCGAACCGAGAGGGACAGGAACACCACTGGTGGATGATCGTCAACACCGTGCCGGGCAAGGGCCATCCCAAAGACTGGGAGCGGATGGGCGGTGGTTACAGAAACGGGGTCCCGAATCCTGGTCGCCTTCCCAGTCGGGAGGAGTGGGGAGGAGGGTGGGACTTCAACTACGGTGAGGTCTACTACTCTGGCAAGGGCCAGGCAGCGTATTTGCGACATGCCGGCCCGCCCCCTGCGTGGGGACCCAACTGGGACGAGGACCAGGGCGCCGGCGAGTACCCCAACGCCTTCTTCTTCTATTTGCCGCGCATGTGCAACCACTGCTCCAACCCCATCTGCCTGGAGGCTTGCCCCCGAGGGGCGCTGTACAAGCGCGAGGATGGCATCGTGCTGCGGGACGAGGACTGGTGCAGAGGCTATCAGTTCTGCCTGGAAGCCTGCCCCTACAAGCGCATCTTCTTTAACTTCAAACGACGCGTCAGTCAGCAGTGCATCATGTGCTTCCCCAGGGTCGAGAAGGGAGTCGCCCCGGCCTGCGTACGTCAGTGCCCGGGGAGGGCCGTCTGGTTCGGCTACCTGGACGATGAGGAAGGCCCCGTGTACAAGCTGGTCCGCAAGTGGCAGGTAGCTTTGCCTCTTCACCCCGAATTCGAGACGGAGCCGAATGTATTCTATGTCCCGCCGCTGGCGCCCTACCGGTTGAACAGTGATGGCAGCCTGGACAAGGAGACGCCGCGCATCCCGACCGAGTACCTAGAGCGCCTGTTCGGACCGCGAGTGAACCAGGCCCTAGCCACCCTGCGGTCGGAAATGGACAAGGTCCGCGCTGGCGGTCGCTCCGAGTTGATGGACATCCTTATCGCTTACAAGTGGCATGAGATGTTCAGGCCCTTCGACAAGGATCCTGCCGAGGCCCAGTAGCGCCGACCCGTCAACGAGGGGGCGGAGAGAGGCCGGCAGCACCCCAGCGACGAAGGGGGCGTGGACCGAGAAGGCCCTGTCCAGCGAGGGTCTGCCGAGAGGCACGCGAGGGGCCCCTGCCCGTTAGGAGGCGAGGCTTGGCGACATTCATGGTCCCCACCACCTTCACCGACTCCTTCCTCGATGGACTCCCCGGCGGAGTCGCCTGGGGTCTTTACGGCTCCTTGCCCCACGAACCGGGCCTTCGCAACGGACAGAGCCTGCCCAAGGTCACGGCCGCTGGCCTCGCCTCCCATGTGAAGGCGGCGGCAGCCAGGGGGATCCCCTTCTACTATGCCCTGAATCACACTTGCTTTGGCGCACAGGAGTTCACGGCGGAGTTTCAGAGGTCCATAGTCAACTTCTTGGCCTGGCTGGAAGAGGCGGGCGTTGTCGGCGTCATCGTAGCTTCGCCTTATCTGGCAGAGGTGGTTAAGAACCGCTCCAGCCTTAAGGTGCACGTTTCGCTCGGGGCGCAGGTGGACAACCTGCACAAGGTCGTTTTCTGGCAGGAACTGGGGGCCGACGGGATCTACCTCGACGATTCGCTCAACAGGGACTTTGAAACGCTCGCGTCAGCGCAGAGGGTGGCACGCTGCCAGCTCTTTCTGTCGGTCAATACGGGTTGCGTCCTGCACTGCCCCCTTCGCGTGAGTCACGGGACCTACCTGAGCCACTCCCATCAACGAGGACCGGGCTTCTTCGCCGACTACGCCCTCCTCAGATGCAGCCTGATGCGGGCGACGAGCCCGACGGAGTTGCTCAGGCTGCCTTGGATCCGCCCCGAGGATCTTAGCTATTACGAGTCGCTGGGCTTTTCGTCGTTCAAGATCTGGGGCCGGACCAACGACGAGGGATGGCTGCTGCGAGTGGCCCGCGCCTACGCCGCTCGCTCGTATCAAGGCGACCTGAACGACCTGCTCGACCCCCTGGACAACGTCCTGCCCTTCGGGCGCAGCCCTTACCGAGTGCGCAACGGCCGCCTCGACGGCTTCCTCAACGGTCTCGTGGGGAAACCGTGCCGCCTCGGCTGCGGCTCCTGTCGCTACTGCCATAGTTGGGCGCAGCGCGCTATAGAAACAGAGTTCCCGGTGGACGACTACCGCCGGTCCATCGAGGCCGTGATCGAGCGCCTCACCACAGGGTGTTTCCGCCCTTCCCTAAGCGATCCCTGCGGATCAGGAAGCGCGTGGCCTATGCGCTAGCAGGTAGAAGAAGCCGTTGGCGTCCGTCTGGACCAGCCGATGCGAGCGCAGCCACTGCCCCTGCAGGCGGGCGGGCCAGGCCTCCGGTGGCAGGCTGCCCGCAGCTATCGAGGGCGACTTCACCCCCAGTTCAGCGTATTCCAGCGCCTCCCACGACACATCCAGTGGCGTCCCCGTCCGGGGGTTCAGCGGCCACACATCCACATTGGTGATCGGTAAACCTATGGATTCCTCCAGAAACCATGTCGGGTGATGGGCCAGCACAGGGCCCGTCTCGGGCAGGCCGAACGCCAGGACCAGGGGCGTCGGGTATATCAGGTTGGCTAGCTGGCGGTACTCGCGCAGTGAGACCGGCGTGGACAGGGAAAGATATACGCATCCCACGAGGCCCCTCGGGAGCTCCCTGGCGAGGGCCTCGGCATGCTCCCATCTGACAATGGTGTATCGCACGCCCGCCGGCACCTCGATACCCTGCCCGGTTCCCCAGCGTGCCTGGAACACAGCGGCGCCCCGAAACAGCGCGGCCAGGGCGCAACACAGGCCTTCCCACGAGGCCAACGACTCCAGCTGCAATACGGCGCCACTTCGAAAGTCCACGTAGGTGCTCCACGAAATGGCCATGGCCAGTAAGGCCCGCCCGCTGAACCGGAACAGAACCCCATCCCCACCGGCAGAGAAAAGGTGGCCCTCGCCCGGTCGTCGCTGGGCATCCCCTCCTGGCCTCAGCTCGTCCACGGTTAGCACGATCTCTCGCCACGGGTAAAGGGCTGCTGACAAGGCCCCGTGATCCACCAATATGCGTGCGGGCTCGAACCGCTCCAGGGCCTTCACCGCCAGGTCCGGCGGCGAGGCGGCATCGATCAGGTACACGTCGAGGCGTGCCCAGAGAGCTGCCAGGGTCCACATGAGCTCCTCGGCCAGGCTGCTCATGGCCAGGGCCACCCTTTGGTTGCTTTCCAGGAACGATGCCAGCACTGCCGCCCTCGCCTCCACCCTCCGCGCCAACTCGCCATACGTGGCTGCCGCGCCTGGCCCGGCTAGGGCCAGGTTCCCGGCCCCGCGAGAGGCCGGCCGCCGCAGGAAAGCGTCCTCTACGGGGATACTGGGCGACGCTAGATAGCGTGGAATACCTTGGGGCCAGTATGGCTCTATGCCGATGGCGCCCTTAGACATCGGCCGTCTGCCCCTCCTCGACGACGACCGTGCCCTTCCAGCGGGCAGGGAGGGCCGAGACCCAGCGCACTTCCGTTTCGATACCGAGCCCTCTTCCCACCGCCTCGCGAATCAAACGTTCGAGATGACGGGGATCGGCACCCTCCGGTCGTTCCACCATCAGGGTCAGGTGGGAGGAGGGCCGCCTCGTCCGCACCACGGCGGCCGAGACCGTGAGCAGCTCCGGCACCTCGTCCAGGCAAGCCCGAACGTCGTAAGGAAGAAGCTTTCGTCCCGCAACTTCGAACTGGTCTTCTATCCGGCCGTACACCTCGACCAGCGGCCAGGGCAACCCGCAGGGGCAGGCATCGGGCAGCATTGCACCGATATCGCCCGGAGCGAAGCGAATGTACACCGAGCCGCTGGACGTGAGAGCGGTGCTCACGACTAGCCCGCGGGTGCCTCGCGGCAAGGGTTGGCCGGTGGCCGGATCCACGATCTCCACATAGGCCGATTCCAACATGAGATGGTGGCCGCGGCGGGCATGGCACCCGGCCGCTACCACCGCCTCGGCGTGCCCGTAGCCCTCCAGCAGCTTGCCCCCGCCCAGGAGCTGGTCGAGCTGCTCCCACGCGCGCAGCGTCATCCCGGCCCCCGTTACCCCGACCGTCCGGAAGCTCGAGAACGCCTCTCGCGGCGAAATGCCACGCCGCTGGCATTCAGCCAAAAGCGCGTACAGCATCGGCAGGAACATGTTCACGAACTGAGGCTTTTGCTCGAGGATCGTATCTAGGAGCTGGCCTGTATACACGGGCAAATGGGTCCCCCACGGCACCACTACCGTTGAACAGGGGATGAGGCGGCCGTAGACCATCCTGTCCAACAGGGAAACGAGGTGCCAGGACGGGGCGACGATGAGGGCCCTCATGCCGGGGCGAAGCCCCATGTGCCAGTATGCCCGGGCGCAGGCGACAGAGCGGAGCCACATCTTAGACCACGGCTCCCAGAGGACGGTAGTCCCTACGGTGCCGGAACTCAAAAGGAAGACCGACGGCTCACGCCTGGTCTGCCGCTCCATCCCGAAGAAGGGTGATCCTCCCTCGGCCTGTGCGCCGAGAACGTCACTCTTGGTCAGGATCGGAATTCTCGCCAGGTCGGCCGGAGTCCGAACGTCATCGGCGCTGACGCCGGCCTGCGCGAAGCGACGTTGGTAGAACGGCAAGTCCCGCTCCGCTCGGGCCAGGACCCTCCTCAGGCGGCGCCACGCCATGTCCCACAGCCGCTCTGCCGGCCACGAGTCCTTCTCGTCAAAGGGCTCCACAGCGGGTCTGCCTCCTGTCCCTCACACGCTGATGACGAGCCTCAAGTCGCGGGGCGACACAGGGCACCGGCCCCTGGCCCGGCGCAAGGGGAGGTGGGTGACGCAGGCCCTCCCCGGGGAGAAGCGGGGGGCAACGCCGAGAGCGCCGTCCGCCTCCCATACCGCATACAGGTCGCGGCAGACGTGGAAGGCCCGGCATACAGGGCACTCCTGGCTGAGGAAGAGCGCGGCATCGAGACGCAAGAGCCTGAGGGGGACGACGCCGGTCCGGTCTCGGAACTGCTCCGCCTCGGCCGGTGTCAGCAAAGATTCCTCGCCACACGCGATTACCGCTGGAGGCGGGGCGCCGGAAGGTGCCCACGCCCCGAGGAGCGGCATGACGAGATCGTTACGCACGTACACGGCTCGCGCATTCAACGCCCTCATCAAATGGACTCCACGTTGCACTACCGTGGCCACCCCGTCGTTGCAGGCCGGGATGCAGCCGGTTCTCTCGGCGGCCCCCAGCCGCAAGAACGGGGTGTACATGCTGGAGGCCAGATAGCTAACGGGGCTCGACCCGAAGTCCATGATGACCACACGGTCGCCGCGCCTCAGGCCGGCGAGACGCCAGCAGCGGGCCAGGGCCAGGGCGTAGCGTTCGAGCTCTCGGGGCTGCAGCACCTGGAACCGGCCGCCCTCCGGCAACGGATGCTCCAGCTGCACCGCCAGCTCCATCTCAGAACAGCCCCCCCAACGACGCAACCGCTCCCCCGACAGCCGCCGCCACCGCCATGATCAGGATGGCCAGACGGACGCGATATATCCAGAGGGCAGCCCTGTCCCTCGTAGCGCGCAGGGCCCCCAGCTCGGCAGCACCGGGATTCGCTTCAGGACGAAGCCGCCGCAATACCCGCGGCCGCAGGTAGAAGCCGAGAAACACTGTGGTCAGAAAGGCCAGGAACCAAAAAGAATACATTATGGTTATGGCTCGACCGTACCTCGATTGGTAAAAAGCGATGTCGCCCAGGATGCCGAGCCCGTCGTACACCAGGTAAATGCGAAGGATGCCGGAGACAAAGAGCAGGACGAGGCAGGCCCCGAAGAGGTAAAAGGACAGGTTGCCCACTCGCTGCTCGATCACCGCCGCCTGCGGGGGTGGGATGCGCCGCAAGGCCGGACGAAGCAGAAAATAGCTGAACGCCTCGCCCCCTATGAGCAGAGTGAAGCTCCCTATGTGCAGCACCCGCAGCAGCTTGAGCCAGTCGCTCTCGGTCATGGGATCAGCCTGCGGATCTCGACCCGGGTGTCCCTGTCGTTACCCCCTGGAGCGCCTGCCGGCCCCTCCATAGCCACGTTCGGGTAATCGGCGCCGGTAGCGGGCGCGAACTCCACCGGGTTAAAGGGGTTGGGCATCACTTGCTGGAAGTGCCGCCAGCCGGGGAACTGGTAGGCGGTCCACTGATGATATATGAAGGATACCCCCGGCGGGATGCGCGGGGACACTACCGCCCGTGCCTGGAACGTGCCGACGTCGTTGTAAACTTCTACCCGGTCGCCGTCTTGAATGCCCCGCAGCTCCGCATCTTCCGGGTTCATCCAGACCACCGGCTCCCCCCTCTGCAGCTGCAGCAGCAGTGCATCGTCCGCCCACACAGAATTTATGCTCCAGCGCGCGTGTCCGCCTAGGAGCTGGAGGGGATAATCGCCCCCTGCCTTGATGGATGGCTTGTGGCAGGCGAGCGCCTCCCCCAGTTCCAGGTACCAGTCGTGGTCAATGTAGAACTGAATGCGGCCGGTCGCCGTCTCATATGGCACCTTTTGCACCACGTGCCTAGTGAGGGGAACGATCGGTTCTCCCGGCGTCACGTCGCCTGCCAGAGCCGTCAGCAGGCCGGGAGCGGTGAAACGGACATGCCCCCGCCTCTCCAGCTCCTCCCAGTCCAGCATCTCCAGATTGGTGGAGGAGAGATAGGAATCGCGGGTGAGGGCCTCCTCATCGTCCTCGCTGTAGATATCGCCCCCGGTAAGGGCGACGTCCAGGGCACCCAGAGGGATCTCTTCACCCGTATCCGGGTCTCGGAACGAGACGATGCCGCGTTGGCGGGCCTTCTCCGCCAGGCGCCGCAGCAACATCACCATGATCCACCAGTCGCTCCTGCTTTCGTACAGGGGCTCCACCGCTTTGAAGCTGAAATGGAACGCGTTGAAGTTGAATACTCCGAAGGTCGCGTCGTAGGTGTGCTCGTAGAATCCGCACGCAGGCAGAACGTAGTCGGAGTAGAGCGCTGACCCGTTCCAGCGAAAGTCCACCGTGACCAGCAGCTTGAGCTTTGGAAACAGCTTTTCGACTACATGCTGGTTGGCGCGCACTCTCCGCACCACATCACCACCCCAGACGAAGAGTGCCCGGGGCTCTTTCCCGGGGGGCGGCCATAGCTTTTTGGCCGTGTGTTGCTGGTTGCGCTCAAGGCCCTCGCGCACGTAATCCCGCAACGGTCGCTTCAGGTGGGGGTCCCACGAATTGTATCGCTCACTCAGCTCCAGTTGGCCGGCATGAAAGAACCACAAGAAGGGCGTCGGGTACATGCTGAATTCGCTCTGGGGATTCTGTCTGGCCACTTCCCGCAGGATGCGGTATTCATCGAACCCCCGTTCTTTCCACTCGGGGTAACTGGGATGGTTCACCAACCTCGGTACCAGGTCCTGGGCCGGTCGCTGCCACGTGCCCACGGCCCGGTCAGGAATCATGGGCATCTGCATGGCGCCGTAAGACGCGCCGCGCCTTCCCAGGTGGCCGCAGAGTGCCCACAGATAGATCATGGCGCGCTCCATCAGGTTGCCATGGTAGTACTTGTTGATGTTAAAGGTCGCTACGTTGATGACCCCCGATGCCCTGGCGAACTCGTGTGCCAGCCGGCGAATGGTCTCGGCGGGCACACCGCACATCGCGGACGCCTGCTCCGGCCGGTACTCGCGGTCGAGCATCTCCTTGAGGAGCGAGAAGACGGTCTTGACCCTGACCCTCCCGCTGGCGGTATCCACCTCGAACTCGCCCTCCAGAGCAGGGTCCATGTCCCCTAGCTGCAGCGTCTTGTGCGGGGCAGCGGTCACCTCACCGCGGGCGCGGTCGTAGACGAAGTAAACGTAGTCGCGGCCGCCCCGCTTCAGGTCGCTTTCGCGCAGGAACTTCTTGGTGTCCATCCGCACGAGGAGGGGCAGGTCCGTCTGCTCCTTGATGAAGGCCGCGTTGTACAGGCCCTCCGCGACGATGACCTGGGCCATCCCGAGCGCCAGGGCCGCGTCCGAACCCGGACGCACCGGCACCCATTCGTCGGCACAAAGGGCGCTGGCGCTGTAGTCCGGGCAAATGACGACCACTTTGGCGCCGTTGTAGCGCCCCTCGGTTATGTAATGGTAGTTGGTGATCTGGCTGTAGGCTGGATTGCCGCCCCACACCAGGATCAGGTCGGCGTACATCGCATTGTCATCGGAATGTCCGAACCCCGAGTTGCCGAAGGTCTCCAGCGCGCCCTGGTGTTCATCTCCCAGCTCGATGTTGATGCTGGACGCCGGGAACCCACAGATAGACCAGCCCGCCCGGGACCCGTGTCCCTGGATGCCTCCATCCCGAAAGATCGTTTTCGGCCCGTCCGTCAAAATGATCTCCAGGAGCTGCTCCGCTATCTCGTCCAGCGCCTGGTCCCAGGAGATGCGCTGCCAGCGGCCTTCGCCCCGTGCACCCGTGCGCTTGTAAGGGTGCTTTATGCGCGTCGGATCATACATGCGGTGGGCGAAGGCCACCCCTTTGTTGCACCCACGCGGGTTCAGATCGGGGCAGCGCGGATCGTTGGGCGGAGGATAGTTGGCCGCCTGCTCCTCTCGCAGGACGGTCCCTTTCCAGACAAAGGCGTTGAAGGCGCACACCCAGTTGAAGGCGCAATCTATAGGGTGGGTCACCTTCACCACCCGGTCCCACACGATGGGCTGGGCCCGCAGCTCCCACAGGTCGAAGCTCGCCGGCGTCCGCAGACCTCCCGGGGCCTCCAGCGACATCAGGCTGAGGGCGAGCTTCATGCCTCGGCCTCCAGCAGGCGTGCCAGGTATTCCAGCTCCTGCGCGCACAGGTCCCGCGCTATCTCAGCCACGGCCGTGTAAAAGGGCACCCCCGCCTCTCCAAGCCGCGAAGCTACTGCCGCAGTGAAGTCGACCAGATGAAAGCGCAGAAATTCCTTTTGGGCCTGACGGAAGACGAGGGGGCTCTCGTCTTTCTCCAGGCTCGTCGCCTCCAGGAACGTCAGCGCATGCATAAACTCCAGCTCCGTGGCGAGGTGGTCGGGACGGTCGCGGCGACCGTCGTCCTGCACCGGCTGCAGGCCGAAGAAGTCGTAGAAGCGAAGGACATCCTCCATGACCTTCAGCCGCCCCCCTCCATACTCCCCCTCGTAAATGAAACACGGCGGGCCGTAAGCGCCCCCTACCTCGAAGGCGGCAACGTAGTCTTCGGGTTTAGGCGGCTGGTCAAGGGCTGGCAGAGCTGACACGTGCGGGAGCGCCGACAGGGCATCGGCGATGGCCGACGGCAGGTCAGCCCAGCTCCCGTCTGCCGGGTAGCGGAACGCCCGGGACAAGAGGAGATAGGCGCGACTTCTCGCACCGGCAGTGACAGCATCGGGCTTGCTCAGGTCTACCTCGATCATCACGGTGCTGTTGCCTCGGACGGGTCGGTCTGGTATGGCCCCAATAGCTCGGAGAACCGGTACGCTACGAGGATATCCATGAGCTCCGACGGCTCCCGGGGACGCCGGCGCCGCTTGTCCATCTCTTGCCTGAGGGTCTGCAGGGCGCTGTCCACTTCAGGGCCGAAGAGCTCTCGCAGATACTCCACGGGGATGCGGGCACGGGCCCAGTCGGGAGTGCCATCTTCGGCGAAGGGGGGCGGAGACAGGGGCGGTATGTAGTAAACGTTGGGCTGAGTGCCGTAATCAGGACGAAGGGGGAGGGCGACGCGCCATTTTCGCACAAGCTTGTGCACCGGGCCTTCTTCGTCCTCCAGCAGCCCCACCCAGACGGCCCGCCCGGGACACTGGCGCACGCACGCGGGTGCCACTCCCTGCACCAGGCGCGGTAGGCAGCCGTGGCACTTCTCCGCGTGCATGGTCAAGGGGTGGCGGAATATCTCTTTGTAGGGACAGGCCGCCAGGCACAAGGGTTCGGCACAGGACTCGCACGACCTCGGATGGATGACGACGAGGCCGTCTTCTTCCCGCTTGTAGATTGCACCGTAGGGGCAGGCATCCATGCACGACGGCCGCGAACAGTGGTTGCACATCCGCGGCAGGTAGAAGAAGTAAGCGTTGGGCCACTCGCCGCCCCCCACGTCTTCGTCCCAATTAGGCCCCCAAGACGGTCGGCCCTTCGGCCTCAGGTAACCCTTCTCGGGCGAGCCAGCCAAGAGGACCTCCTCGTAATTGAAGTCCATCGGCTCGCCGTAGTCTTCCGGCCCGGGGACCCTGCCCATGACTACGCGTCCGTCGGAGTCGTACCCTCCGCCCATCCTGAGCCAGTCCCTGGGGTACCCGCGGCCGGGCATGGTGTTGACCTTCAGCCACCACATGCGCTCTTGGCCCTTGTCATTGGCCCAGAGCACCTTACAGGCTACCGTGCAGGTCTGGCAGCCCATGCACTTGTTCAGGTCGAATACCCAAGCGATCTGCGGCACGCGCTTCACCCTCTCGACAGCAAGGGCGAGGGCCCTGCCCACCTCGTTCCACCGCCAGTCCGGAATACGCGTGGACACATGGCCCCGGCCGTCGGCCGGCTGGGGCCGGCGGACCAGCGGGCCACCCCTGCGGCGATGGGGCCCGCTGCCTCTTGCGCTGCCTCCACCGGTATGCTGCTCAGTCGCCTACCTACCACCAGCGCCCCCCACTTGCGACGGCCGCTTGGTGAACGGGCCGAGCAATTCCTCAAACCTGTAGGCTATGAGGATATCCATCAGCTCCGACCGCTGGCCCAGCCTCGCCTTTTGCCGCTCCTCGGCGATGACGGCCAGGGCACGCTCTACGTCTGGCCCGAACAAATGGCGCAGGTACTCCACAGGGATACGAGACCCCTCCCACTGGACCTCCCCATCGCTGTCAACGGGGGCCGGTGCGAGGGGGGGCACGTAGTAGACGTTCGGCTCGGTCCCCAGGTCGGGACGCAAGGGCAACGCCACCTTCCACTTCCGTACCAGTTTGAACACAGGGCCCTCTTCGTCTTCGAGGAAGCCCACCCAGATGCACCGGCCCGGGCACTGCCGCACGCAGGCCGGGGCGACGCCCTTT
>FWWL01005186.1_pt1 | contig 20704 bp, 18 predicted proteins | sample 2228331 | NCBI WGS metagenome assembly FWWL01 (sample SAMEA103939775, study PRJEB20133) | metagenome | reverse complement strand
AGCTCCTCGGCCCTGAGCTGGCCCAACAAATCGCCCAGGTGGGACTGCCCAAGGTCATGCTTTCCTTCCCCATCCACGACGAAAAAGGGGGAGTGATCGGCTATCTCAACCTTGATAACGCCCGCGATCCTCAGGCCTTCTCCCAAGACGACCTGGAAAGGCTCGTTAAAGCCAAAAAGGAGCTGGACCTTGTCCTTCAAGCCGCGTTGGAAAGGGGGGCTTTGCGCGAGACTGAGAGGCTTTTCCGGCTCCTCTTCGACCGCCTGGCCGACGCCGTCTACATCACCGCGCTGGATGGGACCATCCTCCTGGCCAATCCCGCGGCAGCAAGGCAAACCGGATATAGCCAAGAAGAACTGATTGGGAAAAACATAATGAAGGACCTCGCTGCCGAAGAACCGGCGATCACCTGGGACACGGTGAACGAGCGTCTTCTTCGAGGCGAGATCGTAGTTTTTGAGGAGAAGAAAAGGCGGCGGGATGGGAGCATTTTTTGGACGGAGGTGGCGGTGGCCTATTTGGAATATCGGGGACGGCCGGCCACGGTCTCCGTCAACCGGGACATCACCAAACGAAAGAGGCTTGAAGAGGAGCTTTGTCAAAAGATCGCCCAGCTGGACGCCTTAAACCGGGCTTCCGCTCTCATCGCCTCCCAGCTCGATCTGGAGAAGCTTCTCCAGAACATCGTGAGCTCCGTGCGCGATGTTACTGGCGCTGAGTTTGCTAACGTCGTCATCTTCGACGAGGAGGGAAAGCCCATTGGAAGTTTCGATCCCTTTGGCGCTCCTCCCCTTCCCCTCCGGATGAGGCCGCGAGGTTTTAGTTCCTGGATCAGGACCTTCGGCAAGCCCATTCTGATCGAGGAAATCAAAGAAGACGGAAGCACTGTTCCCCCGGTGTTTTGGCCTGGGGAAACCGAGCCCATACGAGCTAATCCGCTCCTCCTTCGGGCGGGGATCAAGTCCCTTGTGGGCCTCCCCATTAAGGTTGGGGAGAAAGTACGGGGAATCTTTTTCGTTCACAGTCTCCGGCCCAAAGCTTTCTTGGGCCAGGAAACCATGCTTCATTCTTTGGCTAGCCAAATCTCCGTGGCTTTGCAAAACGCCTTCCTTTTTGAGGCTTTAAGGAAAAGCGAGAAAAATTGGCGCGAGCTTTTCGGGGCCTCCCCGGCATCCCTGTGGATTGAGGACTTCTCGGAGATCAAAAAGGAGCTTGATCGGCTCAAGGAAAGCGGGGTTCAGGACCTTCGAGAGTACCTTCGCGATCACCCCGAGTTCGTGGGCCATTGCCTAAAACTCCTGCGGGTGGTGGAGGTCAATCATCGCACCTTGGAGCTGTACAAGGTTCGGGATTTTTCCGAGCTTGCTTTGAAGCTCCCCATACTCATCCCTGTTGATAACGCTCGTCCCATTCTGGAAGAGCAGCTTCTGGCTATTTGGCAGGGAGGGAGCACGTTCTCCGGCGAATCCACAAACAGAGACACGAAAGGGAACACGATCCACATCCACCTTTCCTGGCGGGTGTTGCCCGGCCATGAACGGGATTACGGCCGGGTCTTGGTGGCGATCACAGACATCACCGAGAGGGTGGAGGCAGAAAAGGCCCTGCAAGCTTTGAACTCCTCCTTCACTGCCTTGGCCTCCACCTTGGATTTCCCCCAGCTTCTTGGGCTCATTCATCAAGAGCTGCGAAAGCTTTTCCCCTTCGATGCCTTCTTCGTGGCCGTCTTAGACGAGAAGAAAAAGGAGCTTCGGGTGGCTAAGGCCCTGGAGGCCGGGGAGGAACTTTCAATCCCGCCCATTCCCTTTGATCCTCAAGCAAGCCCTACGGCCTGGGTGGCCGCTTGTGGTACGCCCTTGTTCATCGAGGACACGGAAAAGATCCCTCCCCCAGTCCCCTTCCGCCAGGTGGGAAGATCAATTCGGGCTTGGGCTGGCGTCCCGCTAATCGCCCAGGGCGAGGTTTTGGGAGTCCTTTCCATCCAGTCCTTCGACCCGATGAAATTTGGGGAAAGAGAAAGGGAAATCCTTTTGGCCTTTGCCTCGGGAGCGGCTACAGCCCTGCGCAACAGCCTCCTTCATAACCGCCTTCGCTCCTTCTCCGAGAAGCTTGCATCCCTGGAGGAGATCTCCCGGAAGATGAAGCTCGCCCAAAGCTTCTCCGAGCTCTACGAGCTCGTCCTCGACGCAGTTCAAAACATTTTTGGCTTGCGTTACTGTGCAATTTTGGAGGCCGGGCAGGATGCGTTGATGTTTGTAGCTCATCGGAATTACCCGGAGAAACTTTTGGGATTGAAGCTTCCCTTCGCTGAGGGGAAGGGGATAACTGTGGCCGCTTATCTGGCGAATGAGCCCATCTATGTGCCGGACGTGCGCACGGATCCCCGGTATGTGGCCGGCCTTCCCACCATGGGCTGCGAGCTGGCCCTTCCGATCTCGGTGGCTGGGCAAAAGTTCGGCGTCCTGAATGTCGAGCACGATGAGGTGGACGGGATATCCCCTGAAGATCAGGACCTTCTTCAGATTTTGGCCAGCGAGCTGGCGGTGGCCATGGCCGGGCTTCAGCGGCTCAAAAAGATCGAGACCTTGGGAAGGAAACTCGCCGCCCTCCACGAGGTCTCCCAAAAGCTCCAGCGCTGTACCACCGTGGACGAGGTCTGTCAACTCGCGGTTCAAGCGGCAGTGGAGCGCTTGGGATATTGGAACGTGAATATTGGCCTGGCCCAGGGGGATTTCCTTGTTCCTGTTGCAGGTTTTGGGGAAGTGGCGCAAAAGGCTCGGCCCTTCAAGAAGGGGGAGGGTGTGGCGGGGATGACCTGGCTTTTGGGCAAGACCCACTGGGGAAAAGTTGCCGATTTCCCCGAGGCCAAGCCCGTGGATCCGCGAATAAAGTTATTTATTTCTGTGCCCATTGGGGATCGAGGGGTGATGCAGGTTACGGCCGAGAAAGAAGACGCGTTTGACGAGGACGACGTGACCTTGGTGGAGATCCTCGCCCGCCATGTGTACGAGGAGATCCGCAGGGTGGAGCTGGAGGCCGAGCTTCGGGAGCAGGCCATCCGTGATCCCCTCACCGGCCTTTACAACCGCCGCTTCCTCAACGAGGTCCTGCCCAAAGAGCTGGCCCGGGCCGAGCGCTACGGCCATACCCTCTCCTTGCTCATCGTGGACATCGACAACTTCAAGGAGATCAACGACATCTATGGGCACCTGGTAGGCGACGAGGTTTTGAAACAGGTGGCCAAGGCCTTGCGGGAGAACGTGCGGCAAAGCGACTATGTGTTCCGCTGGGGCGGGGACGAGTTCCTTCTCCTGGTGCCGGAGACCAATGGGGAGGGAGCAGAAAGCATTGTCCAGCGCTTCAGCCATCCCTGTGGATTGCTTTCCGCCCCTCCGACCGTTTGTCTGAGCCTAGGCTATGCGTCGTTCAACCCCCGCAAACAACCCATGCCTAGCGCAGAAGATCTTTTCCGCGAGGCCGATCGTTTGCTGTACGAGATCAAAGCGAAAAAGAAGACAGGCCAGTTGTAAGCTGACCCCTTCTGACGCTGTGTGCCACGACGGCCGCTAGGCTTCCCCAAGCTCACATTCCGCGGACAAACCCGCCGTCCACGACGAGGAGGGCCCCGTTGATGTAAGAGGCTGCCGGGGAAGCGAGAAAGGCCACAACCCGGCCGACTTCCTCGGGCTGGGCCATCCGCCTCAAAGGAATGGTGGTCGTAATGGCCTCTTCCTCTTGCTTTACGGTGGTGCCCTTCCGCGCGGCCGCGTCGCGGAGAAGCTGCTCCACCCGCTCCGTTTTCGTCCACCCTTGGCCGACAGCATTGACCCGAATCCCCAAGGGAGCCACTTCGTCGGCCAAGGTTTTCACCAACCCCACCACGGCCAAGCGAAGGCTGTTGGACAAGATGAGGTTGGGCAGGGGGTGTTTCACCGTGAACGAGGTAAGGGCCACGATCGATCCGCTGCGTTGGGCCTCCATGACGGGAAGAACAGCGTAGCACAGGCGGACCGCGCTCAGGAGAATCAGCTGCACCGCCGCTTCCCAATGGGCCGGGGTGAGCTCGAGGAACTTTCCCGGCGGCGGCCCACCGGCGTTGGTCACCAAGATGTCGATCTGGCCGTACTTTTCCAAAGCGACACGCACGAAGCGCTCCACGCCCTGAGGGACGGCCACGTCGGCGGGCACAGCCAGCACCTCAGCCCCCGTTTCTTCCCGCAACCGGACGGCGGCCTGCTCGAGGACGTTCGCTTGCCGAGCGCAGATGGCAAGCCGTGCCCCTTCCCGGGCCAACTCCCGGGCCACGGCGTAGCCCAAACCCCGGCTGGCCGCGGCCACCAACGCCACTTTGCCCTGCAGCCCAAGGTCCACGTTGCCTCCTTTCCGCTCGAGTGTGGCTCGCCCAACACGTCTCGACAAGACCGACGCGCCCTTTACCTGGCGCCTTCGAGTTCCGCAAGCGCCGGCTTATGTGGAGGCTACAATGGGGGCCATGACCAGGGACGAAGCGCTCGCGCTGATCCAAGAGAAGGTGCACACCAAAAATTTGGTGAAGCACATGCTGGCGGTGGAAGCCGGCATGCGGGCCTTGGCCCCGCGGTTGGGGGGTGAGCCTGATCGCTGGGCCCTCGTGGGGCTGGTCCACGACTTGGACTACGAAGAGACCAAGGACCGACCGGACCGGCATGGGTACGTGACTCTGGACCTCCTGAGGGCTCGAGGTGTGCACGACGAAGAAATGCGGGAAGCGATCCTGGCCCATGCTGGGCACAAACAGCCGGAGAAGCCCATGGAGATCGCCCTCACCGCGGTCGACCCGCTGAGCGGGCTCATCGTGGCCGCGAGCTTGGTCCATCCCCAGCGCTTGGCCGGCCTCACCGTGGAAAACGTGCTCAACCGCTACAAAGAAAAGGGCTTTGCCCGCTCGGCCTCCCGCGAAGGCATCGCCCTATGCCAAAAGCTGGGGATGACGCTGGAGGAGTTCGTGGCCGTAGTCCTCGAGGCCATGAAGGGCATTCGGCACGAACTTGGGCTGTAACCCCGCGTGCTGGTGCGGACCGTCGCCGCCCGGGCGGCCTGACCTCACCGCGGCCCTCCCTACAGAGGGGCCATTCCTTCCACGATGTCCAGGGCCGCGTGGGGATAGGCCATGGCCTGGGCTCGCTGCGCCAGTTCTCCTGGGTTGGCGCACAATTTCGCGAGCCCAAGCGGGGTTGCGGGCATGGAGTCCTGCGCCTTGGGCTTCGACCAGTTTCGCTTTGGGCCGCTCGTGGCCCAAGCTTTCGTTGAGCACCATAGGCAGCGTGCAGGGCGGCTTCAAGGGCCCGGGCCGCCCGATGAACGCCTCCCGTTCCCGAAACGAGAAAGCCTGCCCGCACGATCTACGATCGGCGATGAGCAGGCAGCTGACGCCAGCGATCTTGGGACAGGGCCTCAGCCACCCGCTGCGCGGCCGCCTCCGCTTCGGGCGTCAACCCTTCCCCAATCCCTCGGTCAGCAGGTTGAATCCCGATCAACACAACCTCCCCCGCCTGACCCCTCCACAGTTCCAGGAAAAAGGAAAGCGGCAGGGCGTGGGTGGAACCGGTCATCATGGGCGCCTCCTCATGGGGGAGAACGCGCACCTCCCCCGGGGGTAGACCCATTTCGGCCGCATCGACCACCACCAGCACATCGGGTCGGTGGCGGGCCACAAGGCTGGCGACGTTTTCTGGGCTGCTCCCCGCGGGGATCACCTCCCATGCGCTATCTTGCAGGAGCTCGGCGACCTTCAGTCCTACCCCATCATCGCGTCGCAAGGGGTTGCCCAAGGCCACCAGCACGCGCCGCATAGGGTCAGACGAGGTTTTCGCGCAGGAAAGTGCGGAAGGGGTGGGCCAAAAGCTGCAATTCCTCCAATTTGAGGATCACGATGCGTCGCCCCGGCAAGGCGAGGATGCCCCGCTCCTTGAGCTCGGACAGGATGCGGATCGCCGTTTCCGTGGACACCCCCGCCATTTCCGCCAGCTCCGCCCGCGGCAGCTCTACCCCCACGTCCAGGCCTTCCTCGGTTTTCTGCCCGAAGGCGCGCGCCAGCTCCAGCACGATGCGGCTCACCCGCTCCTTGGCTGACCGGGAGGAGATTTCCACCAATTTGTCGCCGAACACCTTGAGCTCCCGGGAAAGCTTTTCGATGAGGCGGATGGCCACGTCGGGGTGGCGGCGGATGAACCCCAAGAATTCCTCGCGGGGGATGAACATCAATCGCGAAGGTTCCAGGGCCTTGGCATAGCAGGTGTAGCACTCCCCGTCGAACAGCGTTTTCTCGCCCAAGATCTCCCCAGGCCCGAGGAGCTTGAGGATCTGGGAGTGGCCGGAGACGGTGCGCTTGGCCACTTTGATTTTGCCCTCGCAGAGAATGTACAAGCCAAAGGCGGGGAGTCCCTCTTGAAACACAAGGCTTCCTTCCTCGACATGGATGGGGCGCATGAGGGAAGCCAAGTCCTCGCGGGCTGCAGGGGGCAAACCTTGGAAAATGTAGGAACAACCGTGCCGGCACTGCCGGCACAGCTCCGCAGCCTTCACCGGCTGTGTTTTCGTGTCCGGCATGGCCCTTGGTTTGTACCCCAAAAGCCCCACTGAGTCCAGTTCGGCTCAGCTCGGTTTCTCTGCGCCGTTGGCTTTTTTGCCCTCCCCTTGCACCTTCCATCCCTCGGGCATCGGGGTCACCAGCCCCCCGGACAAAATCAAGGTGATGCCCTCTTCCAGGGTCACATGGGCCGGGATGAGCTTCTCCCGGGGAACAAACAAGACCCAACCGGAGAGGGGGTTGGGCGCGGTGGGGATGTACACCGAGGCCATAGGGGTACCAAACGTGGCGCTGACCCGCTCCGACTGTTCTTTGGTGACAATGCCCAGCACGTACGAACCGGGATGGGGAAATTCCACAAGCACCATGCGCCGTTCGCTGCCCGGCTCGTACTCCTTGGGCAGGATGAGGTGGGCCAGCTGCCGGGTGCCCCAATACAGTCGACGAAGCCCGGGAACGACCAAAAGGGCCTGCTCCACCGCGTGCAACAGCCGTCGGCCAGCCCAGTGCCGCACCACCACCCCCACCACCAAGACAAGGACCAGAAGGGTTGCCACTTCCAAGCCCGGGATGTACCGCCCCAACAGCCGCTGCGTCAGCCGGGCAAACGCCGTGTGCGGCCCCACCAAACCGTAAATGAAGCGGTACAAAAGCCAGATCACAAACACCGTGAGGGCCAAGGGCATCAGGGCCAACAGCCCCGAGAGGAAGGTCCGCCGCAATCCCTGAAAAAACCGGTGCACCACCACATTTTATTTTGGCTCATTCCCAAGCCCAACACAATCCCGCCCGCACGGGCCCCAGGAGATTGCGCCCATCGTCGCTCTGGATATCATTGCCCGGGTTTATCCCGACCAATCAACACCCCAAGGAGGCTTGAGACAGTGGCCAACAAAATGAATAAAGACGGTGTGCAGTGGGTGGTGCCTGACCCCAAGAGGGAGAACTGGTATTGGCCCAGTGACGCCATGAAGGAGCACGCTTGGGTGTCCGATCCCAAAATCTACGAGCAAGCCTACGCCGATCCCGTCAAATTCTGGGCTCAGCAAGCGGAGGGCATCACCTGGTTCCAAAAGTGGACCAAGGTGTACGAGGACGAGCCCTACGCCTACCGCTGGTTTGTGGGCGGTAAGCTCAACCTGTCCTACAACTCCCTAGACCGGCACGTGGAAGCAGGGAAGGGGAACAAGGTCGCCCTGATTTGGGAGCCGGAACCCCTCAACGAACCCCACCGTATCCTCACCTACAAGGAGCTATTGGACGAGGTATCCCGGTTGGCCAACGCCCTCAAGGCCCTGGGCGTGCGCAAGGGCGATCGCGTGGGCATTTACCTGCCGATGATCCCCGAGGCGGTGGTGGCCATGCAGGCCTGCGCCCGCCTAGGAGCCCCGCACACCGTGGTGTTCTCCGCGTTCTCCGCGGAAGCGCTGCGGGACCGGCTGGTGGACTCGGGGGCCAAGGTGCTCATCACCGCCGACGGCTACTGGCGGCGGGGCAAGGGCATCGACCTCAAAGCCCAAGCCGACCAAGCGCTGCCGGGGACACAAGTGCAAAAAGTGGTTGTGGTCCGGCGCATGGGACAAAACATCCCCTGGAACGACAAGCGGGACGTGTGGTACCACGAAATCGTCAAGGACCAACCCCCCGTGTGCCCACCCGAGCCTATGGATGCCGAAGACTTGGCGTTCATCCTCTACACTTCGGGCACCACGGGCAAACCCAAGGGCGTGATGCACACCACAGGCGGTTATGCTGTCCAGGTCTACACAACCGCCAAGTGGGACTTCAACCTCCACGAGGATGACGTGCACTTCTGCACCGCTGACGTAGGGTGGATCACCGGCCATTCCTATGTGAACTACGGTCCCTTGATGAACGGTGTAGCCACGGTGGTGTACGAGGGGACGCCGGACTTCCCGGACTTCGGGCGCATGTGGCAGATCGTGGAAAAGCACAAGGTAACGGTGTACTACACCGCGCCCACGGCCATCCGCATGCATATCAAGTGGGGCGATGAGTGGCCCAAGAAGTACAACCTATCCACGCTGAGGGTGCTGGGCTCGGTGGGGGAGCCCATCAACGAAGAGGCCTGGCTGTGGTACTTTGACCGCATCGGGGGCAAGCGCTGCCCGATCGTGGACACGTGGTGGCAGACCGAGACGGGCGCCACCTGCGTCCAGGCCCTGCCGGGGATTGGGCCGTTCATCCCCACGGTGGCCGGAAGGCCATTCCCGGGCATCCGGGCCAAGATCGTGGACGAGCGGGGGCAGCCGGTGAAGCCCGGGGAAGGGGGCTACCTTGTCCTTGAGCCGCCGTTCCCTCCCGCCCTGCTGCGTGGCCTCTACGGTGACCCGGAAAAGTTCCGCGCCACCTACTTCGGCGAACTGGGCCCCCAGCTGTACTTCACCAAGGACGGCTCGCGCATGGACGAGATGGGCAACATCCGCGTCACGGGCCGGGTGGACGACGTGATGAACGTGGCCGGCCACCGCTTGGCCACCGCCGAGGTGGAGGACGCCTTGGCGCAACACCCCGCAGTTTCCGAAGTGGCCGTGGTGAGCAAGCCCGACGAAATCAAGGGCGAAGTGCCGGTGGCGTTCGTGCTGCTCAAGAAGGGGTTCCAACCCTCCGAAGAGCTCAAAAAGGACTTGATCAAGACGGTGGACAAGCACATCGGCCCCACGGCGCGACCCGCAGCCATCTACTTCTCCGAGGACGTGCCCAAGACCCGGTCGGGGAAGATCATGCGCCGGGTGCTCAAGGCCTTGGTGCGGGGTGAGCCGGTGGGGGACATCACGACCCTCCGCAACCCCGAGTGCGTAGAAGAACTGAAGAAGCTCGTGGGCTATAAGGGCTAAGAGGGCCCGAACATGGACTCCGTGGCTCAACAGCCCGCGGGCTGTGGGGGGAAAAGCCGTTGGCTGATCCCCCTGGCCGGGTTTCTGCTGGCCTTCATGGGGGGCATGTCCTACGCCTGGGGGGTGTTTGTGGTTCCGCTCCAAAGGGAGTTTGGGTGGACCACAACACAGGCCACGCTGCCGTTCACGGTATTCATGGTGGTGTTTGCCCTGAGCATGGTGCCGGGGGGACGGCTACAGGACCGCTGGGGTCCCCGCAAGGTGGCCGCCCTCGGGGCTGGGGTGTTTCTTGTGGCCTACACGTTGGCATTTTTGGTGCGGTTCATCCGTACCCCGCTGTGGTTGGTGGGGACGTACGGCGTGGTCGGAGGGGTGGCTTGTGGGCTCACCTATGCCTGCGTGGCCCCTCCTGCCCGCAAGTGGTTTCCGGACCGGCCGGGCCTGGCCATCTCCCTGGCCGTGGCGGGGTTTGGCCTTGCCGCCGCCGTCCTTGCGCCCCTCAAAGCCGACCTCCTCATCCCCACCTGGGGCGTGGAAGGTACCCTGCTGTTTCTGGGCTTGTTGGTGTTTGGGGGAAGTCTTTTGGCCGCGGGGATCGTGCGCAATCCCCCTCCCGGTTGGGCACCTCCGGGTTACGACCCGGCCAACATGCAAACCAAAAGGTTCATTGCCGTGCGGGCCGAACTTTCCCCGCGCCAGATCGTGCAACGCCCCGAGTTTTACGCCCTTTGGGGGGCGTTCGCCCTGGTGATGATCGGAGGCCTGATGGCCCTTAAGGTGATCCCCACTTACGGGGAGAGGGTGGTCGGACTCGCTCCGGGGGCGGCGGCCCTGGCCACGTCGCTTTTTTCGCTGCTCAACGGGGTCGGCCGGCCCTTAGCCGGGCTGTTAGGCGACCGGTTCGGACCCGTGCGGGTGATGACGATCACCTATGCCCTCCAAACCCTGGTCTTTCTGACGTTCCCCGGGGTAGCTGTAAGTCAGGTTCCGCTATACGTGTTCTCAGCCTTGTTGGGCTGGGGTTACGCCGTGACGTTGGCCCTTTTCCCCGCGGTGACCTCGCTAATGTTTGGGGTGAAACACCTCGGGGCCAACTACGGGCTGGTGTTCACGGCGTTTGGAGCTGGAGCCTTGGGCTCGGCCCTGGGCCCTTGGCTTTACGATGCGACCCAAAGCTATACCCCGGCATTCCTGCTGGCTGGGCTCAGTGCAGGAGGCAGTCTGCTTTTGACCTGGATCATGCGCGCGAACGACCGTCTGCCTTAAACCAGCCCTATCCAAAGGAGGTTGTATGACGATATCGGTTTCTGCGACCGCGAATTTGTCCCAGCAAGAGCGAAAGGAACTGCGAAACCGCTGGCTTTTCGTGGCGCTGGGTTTTCTCGTGAACTTGTGTGAGGGTGGAATCTACGCGTTTAGCGTGTTTCGCAAGCCCCTGGAGGAGCAGTTGGGAATTGGGGCCACCGCCAGCGGCCTTCCGTTCACCGTGTTTTTGGCGGTGTTTGCGGCCATGATGGCCATCTCCGGGGGGCTGCTGGAGCGCTGGGGACCTCGGAAAACGGGCGTTCTTGGGGGAATTCTCGTGGGGTTGGGGTGGATTTTGGCCGGGCTTTTCCCCAACGTGGCGTTGCTCGTGCTTTTTTACGGGGTGTTGGCCGGGGCCGGGGTGGGCCTGTTGTATGGGGCCCCCATTGCGGTGGTCACCCGCTGGTTCCCGGACCGCAAAGGCCTGGCGGTAGGGCTCACCCTCATGGGCTTTGGGCTGTCCGCCCTGGTGATTGCCCCTGTGCTCAACGCCTTGATCCATGCGGTAGGACCTCTGCCCACGTTCAGTTTCATGGGGCTGGTGTTCTTGGTGGTGCTGCCTTTGCTGGCGGTGCCGCTCAGGTACCCCCGGCCGGGCTGGCGCCCCCCCGGTTGGGCTCCTTCCCCCACCCGGGTGCGGATGGGATTGGACTTGGACCGCCGGGCCATGCTCCGGACCCCCGCGTTCCCCGTGTTGTGGCTGACCTTTACCTTTGGATCCATGGCCGGACTGATGGCCGTCGGCATTGCTGCTCCCTTCGGCAAGGAGGTGGCCGGTGTTTCCCCCACTGTGGCTGCTTGGGCGGTCTCCGCCTTCGCCATGTTCAATGGACTGGGCCGGCCGCTGTATGGATGGCTGGCCGATCGCCTTACCCCTCGCTACGCCGCCGTCCTGTCCTTTACCCTCATCTTGGGGGCCGCCGCGGCCCTCAACCTGGGGGGCAAGGGCAACGTGCCCCTCTACTTCCTGGGGTTTGCCCTGTTTTGGCTCAACTTGGGGGGCTGGCTGGCCATCGCTCCCACCGCCACGGCCGCCTTCTTTGGCACCAAAGACTACGGCCGAAATTACGGGGTCGTGTTTACGGCCTATGGAGCCGGGGGCATCCTGGCTGGAATTCTTTCCGGTCTGGTGCGCGACTTGACGGGCAGTTATTCGGCCGTGTTTTATCCCGTGATGGGGCTGGCCGCCCTAGGCCTGATCCTGGCCCTGACCGGTCTGCGCCCTCCCAGGGTTCAACCTGGGGCCCCAAAAACTTAAGGCTCGTCCTCCACAGCGATCAGGTCGCGGATGCGGCTCAGGGTGGCGGGGCCAATGCCCGACACCTTGAGCAGGTCGTCCACGCTGCGGAAGGGGCCGTAGGTTTCGCGGTAAGCCACGATGCGCGCGGCCAACGCGGGACCGATGCCCGGCAGCGCTTCAAGCTCCTGAGCGGTGGCCCGGTTGATGTTGATCTTTTTCGGCCCGGCTGGTTCCTCAAAGACAACAGCGACAACCCGCGCTTGCACGTCGACCACCGAAGGGGCCGCGGGAACAGGCGGTGGAGGTGGGGGAATGAGTCTGACCCCGGCGTACACAAGGAGCGCCATCACCAACAGGGCCGCGGTCCAATAGCGCAACTCCCAGCTTCGCTTACGCGAAAAGCTCCTTGATGCGCGCCACACCCCACGCCTCCTGGGCGGTGCGGGCCCCTTCGGGTTGGCGCTCATAGCGTTCCCGGGCGAACTTGGCCTTCCACTGGCGCAGGAAAACTTCCCGAAGCCGCGCCCGCAGCTCGGAGTCCCGCAAGAGCTCGCTTTTCTCGCTGGCCAATCGCTCCAGTTCGGGCAGGTACACGTCGACCTGTCCGGCTTGCTCGAAAAGCTTCACGCTAGCTTCCGGATTGGCGGCCAGGGTATCCACGGCTTGACGGAAAAGCGCGCGGCGGTGGAGTTCCGCCTGGGCTCGTTGGCGCATGCGCGCGGCCTCTTGCGCAAAGCGCCTCAGCCGCCACACGGGAAAGCGCAACAGCTCATGGGGGCAGCTGTTGTGAGCGGGGAACTCCTGTGGGTCCGCCACAATCCGCCCATGCCACCGGAGACATTCCTCGCAGGTGCGCCAGTTGACGTTGGTGTAGCAAAGAAACAAGTAAAGCCGTGCGCGAAGGAGGTGCCCCAAAATCCTGAGCCAAATGGGCATGTCCTGGGGTGCCGAGGGTGGGAGTTGAACCCACACGCCCTTCGCAGGGCACGGGATTTTGAGTCCCGCGCGTCTGCCGATTCCGCCACCTCGGCGCAAAGCCAATTATAGCCGCTCGGCCTGGCGGCATTCGGGGCACAAGCCGTAGCCCTGGATAACCACCTCCGCCAGCGCAAACCCATGATCCTGCGCGGCGCGAACAACGACCTCTTTGAGTGCGGGATCCCCGAATTCCACAACACGACCGCATCGCTGGCACACCAGGTGCCCGTGGTCTTCCCGGCCCACCACGTGCTCGTAGTGAGCATGCAACTCCCCAAACGACACCCGCCGCACCAAACCCGCTTTTTCCAACAGGTCCAATGTGCGGTAAACCGTGGCCGGGGCGATGCGGCGGTTCCGGAGCTCACCCCACAGGTCGGCGGCCTCAAAATGGGCAGGAAGAGAAAAAACCACTTCCACCACGGCCCGCCGGGCCTTGGTCATGTTCATCCCCTGATGGCGCAGATAGCCCTCAAATAGCGCCATCGGGTCGGCGATGCGGGTCCTTATCCGTTTCCCCACGTTCATTCTCTCCGCGCAAGCAGCACAAGGTCGCCCAAGGCCACCCCGGCTTCAAGGCTGACCGGCCGGCACTTGGCCCGGAACAGGAAAAACACCGGCCCTTCGACCGAGGTCAGGCCCTCAAAATTCCCCATCCCCTTGGCCAACACCATGTCCGCGGCCGCAAAGGCCCGCTGAAACTCCAACGAGCTCCGCTCCCAAACCACCCCCGGCAACGGATCCCCGGCGGAAACCACGGGGACCAAACCGTCCAAACCCGCTTGTGCAACGTCCTCGGAGGTGGCGTCGTTGAGAATCGGGCCCCCGCGCACGGCCAGCGTGACCTCCTTCCCTCGCGCCAACAGCTCCTCGATCAACACGCGATCGAACACGATTTCCCCAGCGTTGTCGGCGATGTACAGAACACGACGGGCCTGCTGGAGGGCGCGCACGAAATTGGGCAGACAGGTGGAGCGAAGGGGCAAGGTCAGGGCCTCTTGAAGCACCCCCTCCAACTGCCCATCTTGGTACACGCCCAGGTCCAAGCTGTTGCCCGCAGCGGCCAAGTGCAGGGCCTGAAGCAAAGGATCGGCTGCGCCCTCCACCTTGCGCTTGAGCCATGGATAGCGGGCCAGAGCCTCTTTGTTCGCTTGCCGCTTGGCTTGCGCATAGGGGTCAAGGGGGCCCAGCGCGCGCCGGACCGCGTCCGCCACCTGCCCACCCAGCACCACGGGGGGAAGGGACGGATCGTGCGCAGTACATACCTGGAGGGCCTCTTGCAAGATGGCCCATTGCCATGGGCGCGGGGCCTGGGCCCGATCCAGGGCGTCGCTTGTGGCCCGCAGGATGCAGGGCACACACTCTGGATAGGTTTGCACAAAGCAATGTTACCTACCTGCGCACGAAGGGAGATCAAGGTATCCTCAGGGCCATGAAGCACGCACTTGTTTGGACCGGGCTTTTGCTCGTCGGCAGCTTGGCTTGGGCTGCTCCAGTGGAGCTCCACTTCTTCTGGGCCGCCACGTGTCCTCAATGCGAAATCATGAAGGAATACCTCGCCGTGCTGGCCAAGGACTACCCCGAGCTGAAGATCGTGAGCTACGAGGTGGCCTTCAACGCCGACAACTGGCGGCTTATGGTCGACTTGGCCGACGCCTACAACATCGAGTCCATCACCACGCCCATGGTGTTTGTGGGCCACGTGGCCACAGCTGGGGTGGGCCGCGTGGTGGAGCTCCGGCTGCGGGAGGAAGTGGAGCGCTGCCTTCGCGAAGGATGCGCATCCCCGCTCAGCCGACTGCCCGAACAGCGGGGCTGGCGCCTAAGCCCGTTTGAGCGCCTGCTCATCGTCCTCGCCCTGGTTGGGGCCGTGGCCGCAGTACTCTATCTCTTGCCCCGCTGATCACGTCGGGGCGCACCGCAACGATCTGTGAGCGCTCCGCCTTAAGAAAAAGGCTCTCCTAAGGGAGCTTGTCTCCCCTCCCACCAGCGGGGGAAAAGCGATTTTCCGCCTCATCAGAAACGATGTTTACATGAGGGATGGCCCACCTTAAGTCCACGGGTTAGCCCTGGGCAGGGAGATCACTCAGCAGGCCTGACGACCCTGCAACCGTACCCACATTGTACGATTCCCGGATTCTGTCCAAGCCCGGCCCCACCTAACCTTGGGCCAAGATGCCCACGGTTGTGTTTGCCGGAGCCCACTTGGGCTACGATCCAAAGGAGGTGCCCCTTGGGGGCGGAGCGCAAGTTGGATTGAACTTGATCCGGCGCTGGGCTGCCACGCACCCCTTCGACCTTGTGGTCCTGGGCTCGGGGCCGGAGCTGGGCATACCCGGTGTAGCCTACGAGCCGATTCCTTGGCATGTTCCCGGGCATACGGGCCCCATCACCGACCTCTCCGTGCGCGGCTATGCGCGGTTGTGCCGTCAGTTTGAGCATGGGGTGACCTCCTGGCTGCGGGCACAACTGGGCCAGCTCGATCCACGGGACACTGTGGTCCTACACAACGACATCGCGGAGGCCGGGAATTTCGAAGAAATCCACCGTATGGGCTTCCGACAAGCGGCCATTTTCCATGTGGACGTTGTGGATTACACAGCCCAGATCTACCTGCGCAAACGCGTGTCGGCCCCCACCTTGGCCCACACATTCCGCGGACTCCACCGCCTGGGCCTGGATCGCTTTCTGCCCGACGTGGCGCGCCTGATCTTGGCCAAGCAGGAGGCCTGCGCGCGGTTCTGCGAGCTCCTCCTTGTGCCCTCCACGGCCATGGCCGACATCCTGCTTCGCTCTTACCCGTATCGTAACGAGGAAAGCGTGGCAGTCGTCCCTTGGGGCGCCATCACCGAGCCTGAACCTGCGGGTGTCCGACCCAGGGCTGCCGAACTTAAGGAAAAGTACGCGGTGGGCAACAGGCCTGTCCTGTTGGCCCTTTCGCGCATTTCCCCGGAGAAGGGGCAAGACCTGCTGTTGCGGGCTGTGCGACTTTGGGAGAAGAGGGAGCGGGAGGGCCTGGTGGTGTTCATCTGCGGTGCGCCGGCTTACATGCACGGGGAAAGCTATATGCGCAAGCTGCAGGCCTTGGCCCGGAAGCTGAGGCGGGTTGAAGTCCATTTTCCCGGTTATGTGACGGGTCTGGACAAGCACGCCCATTTGGCTTTAGCCGACTTGTACGTTTTTCCCTCGCGGCACGAGAGTTACGGCCTCACCCTGATGGAGGCCTTGGCTGCCGGGCTTCCTGTGCTCACAACCCGCCATCGGTCGGCTGCGGACCTGGTGCAGAGGTCCTTTGGCCGGGTGGTGGACGCCCATCCCGAAGCCCTCTACTCCGGGCTTAAGGAGCTCCTGAAGCGAAGAGAGGAACTGCCCCGCATGGGCGAAGAGGCCCGACGGTTTGCCCAAGCCCGCCCGTTCACTCTCGCCGCCGATACGGTGGCTCGCACCCTGTTGAGCCTGGTCCAAACGGCCACCTTGCCAATCCGATAAACCTCACGGCCTGGGAGCCATAATCCCACTCAAATCCCAAAGCAGAACTTTGGTGTCGGACGAGCCTGAAGCCAGTAAGGGTTGCGAAGGGTGAAAAGCCAAAGTCAAAACGCCGTGCTCATGCCCCGCCAAGGCCCCGATCGGTTCTCGTTGGGCCACGTCCCAAAGGATGATGCGTTGGTCACTGCTTCCCGAAGCCAAAATACTCCCGTTGCCGCTGAACGCCACACAAGTGACGTTCCACGTATGGCCGGAGAGGACGTGGAGCACCCGGCCCGTCGCGATGTCCCATAGGATGATTTTTTCGTCGTTGGAGCCGGAAGCCAATAGCGTTCCTCCCGGATGAAAGGCCAAGCACCTCACCTCGGCCTCGTGCCCCCGCAGCTCGCGAACTTTTCTCTTTGTCCCAATGTCCCACACGCTGATCGTGGTGTCTTGGGAGGCGGCGAGAAGGCGGCCGTCGGAACTAAAGGCCACGGCGTGCACCGCGCCCGTGTGGCCCATGAGCACAGTGTACAGCTCCGCCTGTTCCAAATTCCATACCTCCACGGTGCCCTGAACCGTGCCCACGGCGAGCAAGCCTCCCAGGGGGTGAACAGCCAAACTCGTTCCACCCCGGATCTGGAGGGGCTCGCGCCGTTCGCGCCCTTCTTCCACATCCCAAAACCGCGCGGTGCCGTCGTCAGAAAGGGACACCAACGTCCGACCTTCAGGCAGGAAGGCCACAGCCACCACGCGATAGGTGTGCCCAACAAACACAAAAACCTCTTCCCCGGTCGCAGGGTTCCATAGTCGAACCGTCTTGTCAAAACATCCACCTGCGGAGGCTAGATACTCGCCGTCCGGGCTGAAGGCCACCGACCACACGGTTCCCGTATGGCCGGTGAGGGCCAAAAAGGGCACATCGGTCAAGATCCGAGGTTTGAGCTGTCCAAAACTCATGAGCTCCATGCTCGCAAGGGCGATCAGCCACACCACGGTTCCCTTCATCCGTCCTCCCTTACCGCCGCTTGGGTTATCTCCACGACGGGAACGAAAAACCGGGGCACATATTTCCCGCAATTGCGACGTTCTCCCAGTCTACCTCTGGTGCTCTGCCCTTCAAGGCTGAGGGGCCTTGCTCGGGTCAGTAAGCCAGTCGCTGATCTTCTTGTCCCATTCCCTTTGCTTCTCAGCGTTCCGTCCGTGGTCCGTCTCCTTGTCGTATTGCTTTTGGACCTCGTCGCACTTCTTATCGAACTTGTCGAACACTTCGTTGATCTTCCTGTTCAAGTTCTGCCCCGCTTTGCATGTTGGGGGTGGGGCAGGAAAACGGAGGGGGTAGAACGTCCCCACCTTGGGCCCTTCAGACCGCGAGGGAGCAAGGTTGCTCCGCCCTCTTCCCCCTCAAGCCCGAACAATTGTCTGGGCCTCGGGGAAAAGCTGGCCGCACGGAGGGAGGCATGATCCAAGCGGTAGCAGAAGTTGGCGAAAAGACCTTGACCGTGGCCGTGCGGCCCGACGGATCGACACCGTCGATGCCCAGGGGATAGTTGGCCAAGCCCGGGCTAAACCACTTTATTCCCTTGGGCTTTACAAGCTCCTCGTCCTGGCACCCCTTCCGGCCATGATTTTGGTGTCCGTTGAAGCCCTTGCTCATCCCAGCAAAATGGGTGCTGCTCCAAATTTTCTTGTCGCCACAAGCCAGCCTCTTCGACTTATCCTGAATGATCCTTGCTAGACAATCTAATCAAGATTACATTTCAAGAGATTATGGCGATCCAGCTATTGCGGTTGCAAGGCGATGGGGTTGAACTCATCTACAACCCCAAGGAGGTAGATCTTGCTGTAGGGGATACCCTCCTTATCCGGGAGAGGGGGAGCAACCGGGGCTTGATCGTCCAGGTCGTGGAGTTGCGTACGGCCAACTACCCCGCCCTTTTCCAAGAGCTCCTTCGCTTGATGATTGAGCAAGGGATGGAGTTTACACCGGAGCTCCTGTCATTTTTGGCCGATAAGCCGGAGCCGCGGAATTTGAACGTCGCCCTGGCCAAGGTGAGGCGGCTTCACTTTCCCACAGGGGCCTGGGGGGCCTGGAACGGGTGGATCCCCACCAGGGACGTGATCATAGAGCCAATCCCCTATAAAGATTTGAAGGCTTCCTGCATCCCCAACCCCCTTCATCCTGTGGAGATCGGGTTGACCGGCGACGGGGAGAAGTGCGCGGTCGATGGGAGGGCACTGGAGAAGGTAAACCTCATCGTGGGGGCGAAGGGGACAGGGAAATCTTATTTGGCCAAGGTTTTGCTGCTGGAGCTTATAAAGCATGGGGCGCCGTGCGTTGTCTTTGACCTCAACCGGGAATATGTTGAACTGCCGGATGTGATTCCCTTGCGGGTTGGGCTGGACCTCAAGCTCGACGTTTACCAATTCGGCCTTGAGCCCTTGCTCACTTTGCTCCGCCACTTTGGCCTGCCTGAGGTCTCGGCCATATACTTCTGCAACAGGCTGACCGGGATCCTCGAGGGGGTGGACCGCATCCGCGCCAGCGGCGGGAGGCCCCCCTTCATTGGGATCCGCCAGCTGATCCAGCTCGCTGAAGAGGGCGAGTACGCCCCTTCAGAAACGGTCAATTTGGCTATCCGGGCCCGGCTTGAGTTGATCCAAAAGACCGGACTTTTAGCGGCAAGCCCAGACGAGGCGACCTCCTTCCCCGAGCGGTATCAGAGGATAAGGGGTGGGGGCGCTTTGATCATCGACATCTCCCATCTTTCCAGCCCTGTCCGGTATGCCTTCCTTCAGGCCATGGTGGAGATCCTGCGAGAGATATGCGAAGGGGAAATCCGCCATGGCACCGACCGTTTCCCCTTCGTCTTCTTTGAAGAGGCCCACCTTTACCTCCCGGCCAATACCATCGGCTGGCTGGTGAGCCGGGCAAGACATTTGGGCCTCACTACCTTCTTCATCACCAACATGATAAGCGGGCTCGATGAAACCGTCTTGAGGCAGGTGGACAACTTGTTTGTCTTTCACCTCCCCTTTGAGGAGGACGTTCGCTACCTCGGAAAATGTGGCCTCGTAGACCAAGATACCTTGAGCGCGTTTGTCAAGCACCTCCCTGATCGCCATGCTCTATTGATAGGGAACATGACCAACCTCTATCCGATCATCGTCAGGGTGAAGGAGCTTAGGGGGGTCCGGACGGCCGGGGAAACCCGCCACTTCTTCCCACGGAGGCCGGTCCCGGTGCCTTTGCCGTTGTGACATGAAAGACCTTCTCCCTTTGCTCGGCAAGATGATCGAGGGGGGTCTGCTCCCTAGGGATAAGACCCTGGGCTACATCTCTCCTTCGACCTTGGCCACGGGTTGCCTCCTTCGCGCGGCCCGGGAACTTCTTGGGATGCCGAAGGCCGAACCCACAGGCCGCCAAAGGAGGGTTCGGGAAGCGGGAAGTGCCGCTCATGCCCGAATTTTCCGGTACTTCTCCCCAGTCCGTCTCGCGGAGGAGGTCCCCTTCTTGGTCGAGGAGTACAGGATCAAAGGACGGTGCGATGCCCTCCTTTACATCCCCCCAAGCCTCTCCCACGCTGGCCGGGGATTCTACGCCCTGGAGATCAAGACCCTTGGGACCTGGGAATATGGAACGATCGAGGAGGAAGGGAAACCCAGGTTTGACCATCTTCGCCAATGCCTTATCTACCAATGGGGGGTCAGGCAGTACTACGGCCTTCCTATCCGAGCTGGAATTATCTACTACGAGAACCGCGACACCATGGATTACAGGCTCTTCTTGGTGCCTTTCGAGGAAGGCGAACTTTTCCCGCTTTTGGAACTCGTTAAAGCGATGCTGCCTTATGTGGAGAAAGGGGAACTTCCCCAAGGGGAGGAGTATCTGCTTCCCTTGGATCATTGGGCCCACCGGTATTGCCCGTATCTTCCCATCTGCTCCCATGGCCAGGAGGCAGCGAAAAGAAAGCGGGAGATTCCAGAAACGGTGGTAGCGAAGATAATCGCTGAAAAGATTGTGCGAAAACAACGTAAACCAAAGCCAAGACCGCGCACCTTGGAGGAGCTGGTAGAAGAGCTGGATTGGGAGTGAAGGGAGCTGTAGTCCATAGCTCTGGGGTTGCTTCCCTTGGTAGTGCCCCAGGAATTGTGTCCAAAAGAAAGCATGGTCGCCTTCCTGAAAAACTAAGGAAGAAAGGAGGAACGCCACCATGCGGGAACAAAACCGCAAGGAAATCGTAGAGAAATTGGGAGAAGAGATCAAGGCCATGGTCAAGGAGC
>FWWL01005185.1_pt1 | contig 20716 bp, 16 predicted proteins | sample 2228331 | NCBI WGS metagenome assembly FWWL01 (sample SAMEA103939775, study PRJEB20133) | metagenome | reverse complement strand
AAAATTTGTTTCTTTTGTCGTTGCATTTTCAATGTCTTTTTCAACTTTTTTCATAGTATGGATAACTGTAGGTCATCAAACAAAGATTATCACAATCTCACTTCTCCCATATTTGTTATTGCTAATTGACGAACTAACAAAAAAATTTAAACTTTTATATTTCTCGCTTCTTGTAATTCTTTTATGGCAAGTTTTCGCAGCGTCACACATTCAAATGATGTTTTACATTTACCTTGCAATTGGGCTTTATTACTTGACATACTTGGTTCACAAAATTTTGAAAAAGGAAAATATAGTTGGATTAGTTCGTTCGGGCTTTCTCTTTTTAGTTGCGACCCTCATTTCGTTTGGAATTTTTTTAGACAAATATCTCATTGTTTGGGAGTACAATAAATATTCCATACGTGGACAGCCTCCGATAACCGAAAAAATTAAAGTTCAAAATTTTGATAATACGAAAAAAGATAAAAGCGGACTTGACTATGAATATGCAACTCAATGGTCATTTAGCCCCGGAGAAGTTTTAACATTTTTAATTCCTTCTATTTATGGTTTCGGGTGGAAAAATTACAGCGGTGTTTTAACCGGTGGTGAAGCCGTTCGATTAAATACATATTTTGGACCGATGCCATTTACGGATGCAGCGAATTACCTCGGTGCAGTTGTTGTGATATTGGCTATCATTGGAGTGGTGTTTAACTTCAAGAAAGATATGTTTGTAAAGTTTCTTGTTTTTTTAATTTTACTCTCTCTTTTGATTTCTTTTGGGAAGGAGTTCCCGCTGGTTTACGATATTTTCTTTTACTATGTTCCATTTTTTAATCGCTTTAGAGTTCCTAGTATGATTTTATCTTTAGTTATGTTTGCTGTCCCGGTTCTCGCTGGATATGGGTTGTCGTCAATAATTAACTTTTATAAAAATGGATCGAGTGAAAAGATAAAAAAGGTTTTCAAAAATTTAGCCATAGTTTTTCTCGCTTTATTTCTGATTACGCTTTTCTTCCCGGGCTTTGTCTCGGATATCTATAAATCTACTTTTGCAACTAATCAAGCGATAGCTAAGGTTATTCAGAGTAACTTTGGCTTTATAAATCAAGAACTATACAATCGCATCGCACCGCATATTTACGAATTTATCTTCGACAATTTTCTAAAAGACCTTAGAGTTTTTCTAATTCTTTCAACCCTTTTATTTGGTTTAGTATACGCCCTTATTGCCCATGCTATAAAACTCAACTTGTTTAATCTTGGTGTTGCTATTCTCGTCCTTTTTGATCTCTGGCGTATCGATACCTTGGTGCTCCACTATTCTAATAGAGATGAATTGCGCTCTATCTATGAAACACCAGATTATATTGAATATATAAAACGCGACACAACGCTTTATCGTGTGCTTGAACTTTCGGGTGGACAACCGGTGATGTCTAATCATCTGGCAATTTATCGTCTTCAAAATGTCTTCGGGTATCATGGCGCGAAAATGAGGGCATATCAAGATCTAATAGATGTTGCTGGAATTACAAATCCATTTGTTTTAAACCTTTTGAATGTTAAATATATCATCAGCGATAAATACGACTCTATTTATGGAAATCTTGTCTTTAACGGGGCAAAGAAAGTTATCTTCAATCCAAATTATCTCCCCAGAGCATTTTTTGTGAATCGATATGAAATTGCGGATCCATATACTATACTTGTTAAAATGAGGGATGCGAAATTTAACCCAAGAGAGGTGATTTACCTTGATGATTCATTAAATGTTAAAATTGACCCACCTTCTGAATCGAGCAAAGTGGAAATAGTAGAATATCAAATTCAAAAGATAAAGTTAAATGTAAAGGCAACAGGAAATAACTTGTTGTTCTTAAGCGAAACCTGGTATCCAAAGTGGAGGTGCTATATCGATGAGAAGGAAGTGCCAATTTATAGGGCAAATTATGTCTTTAGAGCTGTTGTTGTTCCACCGGGAGAGCATGAAGTTGTTTTTGTCTACAAAGATGAAGAATTTGAACTCGGGAGCAAAATAAGTTTAGCTTTAAGTTCAATTACTCTTGCGCTACTATTTATTTCATTGTACCCTTATGGAAGGACCTATTTTAAAAACTTGTTGCAAAGGATTAAGTGAGGATTTTGATACTTGCACATAAAATGCCTTATCCGCCTAAAGATGGTGGAAGTGTCGATATTTTGAATTTTGCAAAAGCACTTGCTGACCTTGGTTGTGATATTACAATTTTGGCGATGAATACATATAAAAGATATTTCGATGTCGACAAAATCCCTGACGAATTAAAGAGGAAGATAAAATTTTTTGCTGTTGATGTTGACACAAAAATTAAACCAATTCCATTCATCTTAAACTTGGCACAAAGGGAAGCTTATCATATATGGAGGTATGGTGCGTCGAAAGAGTTTAAAGAAGTTTTAATTAAACTATTAAAAAATGAAAATTGGGATATCATTCGACTTGAGGGTTTGTATTTAAGTCCATATGTTGAAACGATACGAAAATATTCATCAGCTAAAATTACGATGCGAGCTCACAATGTTGAATATGAAATTCTCGAAAGGTATGCTGAATATGAGAAATCTTTTTTCAAAAAGATATGGCTGAAAAACCAAGCGAAAAGATTGAAGCGCTACGAACTTGAACGGCTAAATTTATAATGATGCAATTATTCCGGTTACTGAAAGGGACGCCGAAATTTTAAAGATTGGAGGAATCCCAACGATCGTGATCCCTGCCGGAGTTGAAATTGAAAACGACAGACCTGATTTTAGCAAAGTTGAATTTCCTTCGCTTTTTTACATTGGTGCGCTTGATTGGTTTCCAAATCAACAGGGGCTTGAATGGTTTTTCGAAAATGTTTGGGATGAAGTAATTAAAAATATGCCGGGTTTGAAACTTTACATAGCTGGTAGAAATCCTCAAATGTGGAAATATTTAAAAGGCAAAAGATTGAAAAATGTTGAAATTGTTGGCGAGGTTGAAAGTTCGAGAGAATTTATAAAATCGAAAGCGATAATGATCGTACCTCTTCTTGCTGGAAGCGGAATAAGAGTGAAAATTCTTGAGGCGATGTCTTTAGGAAAGGCTATTATATCAACAAGTGTTGGTGCAGAAGGAATTGATTATAAGGACGGCGAAAATATTTTAATTGCTGATACTAAAGAAGAATTTTTGAAGCAAATTTTAAAGTGTGCTAATGATTTTGAGTATTCCAAGAAGATAGGTGAAAATGCCTTTAAATTAGTGAAAGAAAAATATGAAATAGGGATGCTTGCAAGAAAACTTTTCGAATTTTATTTAAAACTAAAGGTTTAAATCTTTTTATCTATGAAATTGACCTTTATTGGTTCTTTTGTTCGAGCTAAAACTGGAATTGAAAGGGTAAATTTTGAATTGATAAAGCGTTTGGTTTATGATAAAGAAATTGAGAAAGTAGATCTTGTGACATCGCGTTCCAGAGCCCAAATTTCAGAAGAACTGCTTAATTCCCCGAAAATTAATCTTCATATTTTCCCTGATTCGTTAATGAAGGCACCTTTTTCATTACCGCGTTTTTCATCGGTGGTTTTTAGAAATCCTGTATGTGTAATTGCTAATATACGACCATGGGCAATTTTAACATATTTACTTTATCCTTTTTTTGGAAGAAAAATAAAAATTATTCAAATAGTCCCTGATATCATCGCATGGCATTATCCTGAATTTTTCCCTGGGATAATCTCTCTCACTTTTAAGATTTATGGAAAATTTTTTGCTGATTTTCCTTCTTTATACATTGTTCACTCCGAATTTACGAGAAATGATATTATAAAGTCGTGGCGTATCCTTGGGGAGAAAATAAGAGTTATCAATCTTGGCTCGTTTATTGAGCCAATGCTACCAAGAGAATATTTTTCCGGAAGAAAAATTTTATATGTTGGGACAATCGAACCGAGAAAAGGCGTCGATAAATTGCTTGATGCTTTTGAGATAGTGGTAAAGGAAGTTCCCAATGCTGAGTTAATTTTATGTGGTAAAATTGGGTGGAGGATTGAAAGGGTTGTTGAAAGAATAAATAGATTAACACAACTGCATTCGAATATAAAATATCTTGGTTATGTAGATGATGAAAAGTTAATTGAATTGTTTAGAGAAGTTGATGTTTGTGTATATCCATCTGTTTATGAGGGATTCGGGTTACCGCCACTTGAAGCTATGGCTTGTGGATGCCCGGTGATAGTTTCAAATTCATCTTCGCTTCCTGAAGTTGTAGGTGATGCGGGTATTTTAGTTGATCCTTATGATATTGATGGGATAGCGAAGGCTATAATTCGAGTTTTGCAAGATGATGGCTTGAAGAAAAAAATGAGTTTGCTTGGGATTGAGAGAGCAAAAAACTTTAACCTTGAAAAGCAACTCAACGAGATGATCAAAATAATAAAATCGATTTAATTTAATGACCAAAGTTGCTCTTGTCAGAGGCGGTTCATTAACAAAATTTGAACTTCAATATTATGAGCCATTGATTGACAAATTTGAAATTAACGCAATTTGTTCGCTTTTAAACCCTTTCCCACTTGATGGTGTTAAAATTCCGATTAAGCGCCTTCCAACAGTGTACGATTTCGAGGTTATATTTCCAAAGTCTTTGAAGATCAGAAAAATTTACCAACGAATTTTTTACTATGAACTTTTCTGGCAAAGAATGTTTGGACTTGAAAAACTTCTTAAAAATTACGATATAATTCACTCATCCGATGTAGAATATTTCTATACTTATCAGTCAGCCAAGGCAAAGTTGAAATATGACAAACGATTTGTCATCACCCAGTGGCAGAATGTACCATTTGCTTATGGATTTAGAAATTACAATTTTGTAAAAAGCCAGCGTTTTAAAATCATTCGTGATGCTGTCGATGTTGTCATCGCTAAATCTGAAAGAGCAAAATTAACATTGATTTTGGAGGGTTTTAAGGAAGATAAAATTAAAGTTATAAAACCCGGAATTAATCTTGAGAAATTTAAGCCATCCGAGAAAGATTTATTTTTGATGAATAAGTTAGGGATAAGTGATAAAGACAAAATAATTTTATTTTCCGGAAGGTTACAGTGGCAAAAAGGGATTATAGTTCTTTTGAATGCTTTTAAGTTATTGTTGTCTGATAAAGATATCAATAGAGATAATTTGAAATTGGTTATCGTTGGCGCTGGACAACTTTTCAAGTGGCTGAAGGAATATGCAAAATTTCTTGAAGTTGAGCGAAATGTTATAATGGTTGGCAGTGTAGATTATGATGATATGCCTAAATATCATAATCTTGCTGATGTTTTTGTTTTGCCGAGTGTTCCTGACCGAAGATGGCAAGAGCAGTTTGGGATGGTTCTCATCGAAAGCATGGCTTGTGGTAAGCCAGTTATAACTACATTGAGTGGTTCTATCCCTGAGGTTGTGGAGGATAAAGCGATTCTTGTTCAGCCATTTGATTTTTTTGAACTTTATAAGGCGATGAAAAAAGTTTTAACTGATGAAAAATTTTCAAGTGAACTTAGTAAAAAGGCTCGTGAATTTGTAATTCAAAATTATGACGCGAAAGAAGTATCAAAGAAAATTGAAAACGTATACAATTCTTTACTTTGATGAAATGGAGTAGAAAAAAAGCGATAAGCGATATCGCTGTTGCTTCTGCATCACAATATCTTACACAAGTTATTCTTTTCTTGCGCAATTTTATCTTTGCAAAATTACTTGGTCCTCACGATTTTGGAATTTATGCTTCGATCTTTTTATTCTTTTCATATGGCAACTATGCTAATTTTGGAATAATCGATGGGATATCTCGAATTGTCCCTTATGAATTGGGCGCTGGGAATGAGAAAAAGGCAAAGGATATCCTCGGCGTTGGTTTGTGGGGGTTAAATTTAACGATTTCTTTTTTCGTTGTCGCGGTCATTTTTTATTCTTTGACATCACCACTTTCTACAATAGCTGAAAACAGGATTTCTGTAATATTAGCCGGTGTCGCTGTTTTGCTCAATCAAAACTTTCTTTATATTTTAACATATCTCCGTTTAAAGCATGAGTTTAAAAGGTCTTACTTGATGCAATTTCTGCAGGCTTTTGTTGATTTAGTTATTTCGATTGTTTTAATGTTGAAGTTTAAAGTTGTGGGGATCTTTTGGGGCATGACGATTGGACTTTTGGTAATGTTTATTTTTTCTTTGAGGGACATTTTAAGAGAGATTAAACCCAAGATAAATTTTGGGGTTTTGAAGTCAATCTTTAAAGTAGGATTTCAAATTTTGCTAGTTGGTTTTACATATGGATTTTTGATGAGCGCGGATAAATTTTCCGTAGCAAATTTATTTGAAAAATCAAAAATGGGGATTTATTCAGTGGCGGTTGGACTTGGCATGATACCATATTTCGCATCCGCAACGCTTGGGCAATTCATTGGTCAAAGAATGCTTGAGGAATATGGGAAAACAAAGGCCAAAGAAAGTCTGAAAATTTTTCTTGATGAATCGCTTTTGGCGATCTCTTTTCTAACTCCTTTGATTTCAATTTTGACGATAGCATTTGCCGAACCGTTTATATACATCTTTTTGCCTAAATACGTTGATAGTTTGAGGCTCATCGATAAACTTGCCATTGCTTATTACTTTATTTCACTTGGTGCAATTCTTGGAACATTTTTAATAACGATAAACCAGCAGGGTAGAATTCTAACTTTGAATTTGATTTTCATTCCGATGATTTTGATTTTGAATTATTTGTCTTTCAAAATTAACCTTGACCTTGTTGGAATTTCTTATGTAACATTTTTAAACTTCTTTTTTAGAACATTTTTTTTGTTTTTGCTAAGTTATGGAAATTACATCAAGATTCTATCTTCGTTTTTTACATTTGTTAAATTTTCTCTTGCTTCTATTCCAATTGTAATTGCATTCGGACTTAAATTTTTAACTTTAAATCCTTATCTAAAATTTTATTTAAGGATTTTGATAGCCATCTTCTGGTTTGTGTTTTCTGTGTATTATCTTTCTAAGAAAACTGAGATCGTTTCGACAATGCTGGACATCTTGAAAAAGCGTTTGGCTTTCTATGCGGATAGATTTTCTGATATATTTTGATATTTGTTTATTTTCGCTATGATTTTTAACTTTTTATAAGAAAAGAAAGTTGGTGTGAGCATGAAAGAAGAAAAAGGTCACATATTATGGATAGATGATGAAATCGAACTTTTAAGACCTCATATTTTATTCCTTGAGCAAAAGGGATACAAGGTTTCAGTTGTCACAAATGGTGACGATGCAATTGAATTTTTAAGGGAAGAAGGGAAGGATATCGATTTGATTTTACTTGATGAGATTATGCCCGGAAAGGGAGGTTTACAAACGTTGGTGGAGATAAAAGAGGTTGTCCCCGGTGTGCCCGTGGTAATGGTTACAAAAAATGAAGAAGAAAGTTTAATGGAAGAAGCAATAGGGCATAAGATAAGTGATTATTTGACTAAGCCCGTGAATCCAAGCCAAATTCTGATGGTATGCAAAAAATTTATCGAAGCTAAAAAAATAAAGAGTGAAAAATTAACAGCGGAATATTTGCAAGGGTTTAGGGCGATATCAAACGCTTTGATGACGGAACTTGATTATTATGATTGGATAGAAATTTATCTGCGCTTGATAAAATGGGATATTGAATTAGATGAGCATCCAGAACTTGGGCTTAGGGAATCGCTTTTTGAATTGAAACGTCAATGCAACGTTGAATTTGGAAAATTTATAGAGAAAAATTATCCAGAATGGGTTGAGTCAGAGAATAGACCGATTTTATCCACCGATGTCGTGGGGAAATTTATTCTCCCGGAGATAGAGGATGGGAAAAATGTTGTGTTTTTTGTAGTTGACTGTATGCGACTTGATCAATGGTTTGTTATGGAGAGAGAATTACACGAATATTATATCATCGATCGCGAATTTTATTATTCAATTCTTCCGACAGCAACTCCTTACTCGAGAAACGCAATTTTTAGCGGTTTATTTCCGATAGAGATTGAGAAGCGATTCCCAGAGCTATGGGAAGGAAACGATGAAGGGGAAAAAAGTAGAAACAAGTATGAAAAGGATTTTCTTGAGGATTTACTTAAAAGGCATAAAGTTCAAATTAAGTCTAAATTAAAATACTTTAAAATCATTGATCCGGATTTCGGGGTTGGGGTAGAGCAAAATATAGCTACTTACGCGCAGGGGCAGTTGACAGCTATAGTTGTTAATTTTGTGGATATGCTTGCTCATGGAAGAAGTGATTCAACCGTGATAAGAGAATTATCTTTTGATGAATCGGCATATCGGGAGGTGACCAAAGCATGGTTTATTCACTCATCTTTTTATAGGATGTTAAAGACATTATCTAAGATGAAAAATGTAGTTGTTTTCGTGACAACAGATCATGGAAGCATCAGGGCTTTACGTGGCTCGAAAGTTCTCGCTGATAGAGAAGCTGCTACTAATCTAAGGTATAAATATGGAAGGAACTTGAAATGCGATGAGAAGGAGGCAATATTTGTTGAGAAACCCGAAACGTACAAACTTCCAAAGCGAGGTGTAGCTATAAACTATATAATAGCGAAAGAAGACTATTACTTCGTTTACCCAACAGATTATCATCATTATCTGAATTTATACAAGGATACATTTCAACATGGCGGAGTTTCGCTTGAAGAAATGATTATACCGATTGTAAAACTCATACCTAAAGTTTGATGCTTGGAAGATTTAAAACTAAAAGTGAGAGAGAAACGATACTTTTAGGTAAGGAGTTTTCAAAGATATTAAAACCTGGTGATGTTGTTGCACTTTATGGTGAACTTGGCTCGGGGAAAACAAGGTTCGTTCAAGGGGTTTGCCAAGGTTTGGGTGTAACTGAAGTTGTTAACAGTCCAACATTTATAATAATGAACAAGTATGAGGGCAGGATAACGGTTTATCATTTTGATTTTTATAGAATCAACAGCATAGATGAAATTATAGATTTGGGGTTTAACGAGTTCGTGTATGACGATGCTGTTTCATTGATAGAATGGGCAAATTTTGCCCATGAAATTTTGCCTAAAAGCAGATATGATGTTTTTTTAAAATTTGGTTCTGAGGAAAACGAAAGGGAAATAGAGATAGTTAAGGTATGATTTTAGCTATTGAGACATCAGGCGATATTTGCTCTGTAATCGTTATTGCAAATGGAAAAACAAAAACAAAGACAAAAACACACCTAAAGCAAATTCATGCGGAAAAGTTAGTTTTTATGATTGAACAATCACTTCAAAATATAAATGTTAATACAGATTCTATCAATGCAATTGCTGTTTCAATAGGACCTGGATCTTTTACAGGGCTTAGAATAGGTTTAAGCGTAGCGAAGGGGCTATGTTATTCATTGAACAAACCATTGATTGCAGTGCCAACACTTGATGCACTTGCGTTAAGGGCAGAACCAATCTGCAAGGTTTTGCAAAATTATATCGATGAGATATATATTTGTCCAATTTTGAATGCAAAGCAAAACGATTATTATTACAGTTTTTATAAATTTAACAATGACCGAATTGAAAAAATAGAAGATTATCAAGTCGGCGAGTTTGAAGATATATGGTCTAAAGTTCGAGGGAAAACTATTTTGCTTGGTGATGATGTTGAAATTCTGAAAAAAAAGTTTTATAATCAAAATGTAATTTATTTGGAAGGTGAATTAAACTACCCCGATGCTTATTGCGTTGCAAAGATAGCTGAAGAAAAATTAGCAAAAGGTGATTTCGCTGATTTAGTTTCGGTTGAGCCTCTTTACATCAAGAAATTTATTGTAAAAACAAAAGAGAACTAATCGATGTCTTGGTTTAAAAGATTGACTAAAAACATCTCTGGTGAGAAAAAAGAATTGCCAGAGGGGTTATGGACAAAATGTGAAAAGTGTGGTAAAATTATTCACAAAACTCAGCTTGAAGCTAACTTGTGGACGTGCAATGATTGCAACTATCATTTTAGAATTACAAGTTATGATTATATAAACATTCTCATTGATAAAGGAACGTTCAAAGAGATGGATAAAAAGATGCGTTCGGTGGATGTTTTAAATTTTGTTGATACAAAGCCATATAGGGAGCGGTTGAAAGAAGCGATGAAAAAAACTGGATTAAATGAGGCAATAGTAACCGGGACTGGAAAGATGGATGGTATACCGGTTGTAATTGGAGTTATGGATTTTAGATTTATTGGTGGGAGTATGGGCTCTGTTGTAGGGGAGAAGGTAGCAAGGGCGATTGAAAAAGCATACAGAACAAAATACCCGCTTATCATAGTTTCATCAAGTGGAGGGGCGAGGATGATGGAAAGCACTTTATCTTTGATGCAAATGGCTAAAACATCAGCGATGCTCGCAAAGTTATCAAGCGTTGGGGTTCCGTATATTTCAGTTTTGACAGATCCAACAACAGGTGGGGTCACAGCAAGCTATGCGATGCTTGGAGATATTAATATCGCAGAACCTGGAGCCCTGATCGGATTTGCCGGACCAAGAGTTATAAAACAAGCCACAGGAAAAGATCTCCCCGAGGGATTTCAAAGGGCTGAATTCTTACTTGAACATGGTTTTATAGATTTAATTGTCCACAGAAAAGAATTGAAAAGTAAAATAGTACAAATACTAAGGCTTTTAATGTCTTGAATTTGTTGAATTCTAAAGGGATATTACAAAGATTTGCAGAGAAAAGTAAAAAACACTCACAATGTGTGATATTCTTATAGTAGGACCTGCCTATACAAAAGATGGAATATTTATTTTTGCTAAAAACAGCGATCGCGATCCGAATGAGGCACAAATCATTGAACTCATCGAGGGTAGAGAATTTCAAGGTGATGGGATCAAGTTAACTTATGTTAAGATTGAAATTTCTAAACTTAGCACTTTGAAAAATGCCAATCGAACAAATACGGTTTTATTATCTAGACCTTGGTGGATTTGGGGAGCGGAGATGGGAGCAAATGAGCATGGAGTTGTAATTGGAAACACAGCTGTTTTTACCAAAAGGGTAAATAAAAAGCATGGAATCCTTGGAATGGATATGATAAGGCTGGCATTGATGTTTAAATCGACAGCGATGGAGGCAGTTGAGCTTATAACTGAGATAATTGAAAAATTTGGACAGGGTGGAAGTGGAAGTTGTGAACACAAATTGTTTTATGATAATTCTTTTATAGTTGCTGATCCAACAGAAGCGTATGTAATTGAAACTGCTGGAAATGACTGGGTTATGAAAAGGGTAAACAGTTATTCAATTTCAAATAGATTAACCATTAGCAACGATTGGGACAAATGTTCGGAGGGAATAGATAAACTAAACAAATCGACGCCAAAATTTAATTTTGCTAAAAAATTTTCAGATATATTTTTCACATTCTTTGCCCATGGCTTTGAAAGATGTGAATTTACAAAAGCAAGTCTTAATAAAAATGATATTGACCTTATTTACATGATAAAGGTTTTAAGCTCAACCGCTCTGAAGGACGGAGAATTTATCCATGTTTCCCCTGAAAAAGGTTCGATGCGTGATGTTTGTATGCACTATGGTGGATTATTACGACCTTCACAAACCGCGTCTTCACAAATTTCCGAGTTATACAAAGATTTACAAGTTCACTGGATCACGGGAACATCTCTGCCTTGTTTAAGTATTTTCAAGCCGGTTTATTTGACTGCGGGCTTACCGAATCTGAATAATAAAGTTACAAACAAATATAATCCAAATTCGTACTGGTGGTATGCTGAGAGATTTCACCGAATGTTTCAACTTGTATATGATGACTTGATAAATGAATTTTCTCAAGAACGTGAATCTTTGCAAAGTAAAATTATTGAAAAAGAGAGGGAAGTACGTTCAAAATACTTGCAAGGTGTGATTGGGAGAGAAGAGCTTTACAAGTTGACAAATTGGGCATTTGAGGTAGAGAGGAATTTAATATCGAGGTGGATAAGTATGGTTAGTAAAATTAACATGAAGGGGAGGGTTTATTATAAATTAATTTGGTCGAGAGTTAATAAAAAAGCGGGAATTAGGTTTTAATTAGTGGAGGTGCCGGGAGTCGAACCCGGGTCCGAGAGCCAGACATTTAAAACATCTACACGCTTAGCCTACCTTTTAAATTTCATCCCGTTGTTAGGGGGTAGGCGCCCGCAACGGGACTATCTCAGGTTTTTTACCCCATTAGCTCCCCTGAGAACAGAGCATAATGGGAGCCTGTCATTGTCCACGCCCATTTATGGCCCGGACAGGCACGAGCCATAAAGGACGGGCTGCCGTTTTTTAATTAGGCAGCCAAGGCATATGAATAGTTGGCACTTATTTTTTCGCCGTTTGTTTTACGTGCACACGGCAAAAGCACGGCGTGCAGTTTTAAATGTCCGTGGCTCCCGTCGAAACCACGTCACCCCCAAATTTCAAAGAACGACTTTTATTAGGGAAATTTCCAGATATTTTTAACATGCAGACAATACATCAGAGTTCCTATCTAAAATTTAAATACAAAGAATGAAAAATGCAAGAGATAAGCATTAAAAGAAATTCAGTGTTCATTTGCAAGTGAAATACTTGAAAGGGAAGATGAAAAATATTGAAGTTTACATAAGTGACATTAGAAAATAAGGTTAACCAACCGTATTTCAAATTAAATTTAGAGCGAAAATCTGCTGATACAGATTTTTCAGTTTGGAATACAAATGTCTATAAACTTTGTGATATATGGAGTTGTATAAATAAGCAACTTTAGGACGCGGCTCGAATAATTGTCCCAACTGTACCATTTCCTTTACTGCTGTTGGTATATCTGGATAAAAGCCTAGTCCAACCGCAGCTAAAATAGCAGCACCCAGTCCGGTTGTTTCTGAGATACGTGGACGATATGTAGGAAGATTAAATATATCAGCTGTAATTTGAAGCAAAAGATCGCTTCGTGAGCCTCCTCCACTAACTCGCAGTTCTTTAATGGGCATCCCGGTACGATGTTGAATACGTTCTGCTCCTTCGCGCAAGGCAAATGCTAGTCCTTCAAGAATAGCTCGGTAAAAGTGAGCTCGCGCGTGAAAACTGCTAAATCCAATAACCGCTCCACGTGCCTCAGGTCCTGGAAAACGCAATCCCGGTGACCAATAAGGCTGTAATATCAATCCTTGACAGCCTGGTGGAATACTTTCCGCTTCACGATCTAAAATTAACTCTGGAGCTATATTTTCTCTTTGGGATTTTTCCTCAATATCTTTTGCAAACTCTTGTTTAAACCATGAAACAAGCCACATACCTCTATATATTTGAACCTCAATGTGATAAGCGCCGGGAACCGCACTTGGATATGGTGGAATAAAGCGTATAAGTTCTATGTACCGGTTTGAAGTTATGCTAATGGTAGCAGTGGTGCCATAACTTATACATGCTACGGATGGTTCCAAGCAACCAGCTCCAAGAGATTCGCATGCTTTATCTGCTGCTGCAGCTATGACAGGAGTTCCCTCGAGAATTCCTGTATCTTGAGAAGCTTCGGTTGTTACTTCTCCTAATTTGCTCCCAGGGGGTATTAATTTAGGAAGCATATTTCGTTTTACAGGCACAGCTTGCCATTTCCAATCCCAAGGATTAGCCCATTGTTGACGTTTGTAATCAAATGGGATATAACCCACTTGACAGCCAATAGAATCTACAAATTGTCCTGTGAGGCGATACGTTAAATAGCCAGAAAGCAATAAGTAATAAGCTGTTTTTTCCCAAATATCAGGCTGATTTGCCCATATCCAATTTGCTTCTGCTTCAGCTTGAAGATAATCTAAAAGTGAATGAAGATAAGGAAATTTGAAGATGAATTTCCAAATTCCCTTTAACTTAGGATAGCGATTTGAACGACGCTGATCCAGCCACAAGATGGCGGGACGTAGGGGTTGACCATACTCGTCAAGATTAACCACAGTTGCACGTTGAGTTGTAAGAGCAACAGCAGATACCGCCTTTGGAGAATTTCGTTTCCAGAGATTTTTACAAGCAATGCTTAACGTTTCCCAATAACGATTTGGATCTTGTTCTGCCCAACCGGGTTGTGGGGAGATGTAAGGAGGTATTACAGGTACTTGAGCGTAATCTATAAGATTGCCCTGCGGATCAAAGAGAAGCGTCTTAACGTTTTGAGTTCCAACATCTATAGCAAGAAGCAAGTTTTCTGGCATTTGACTCCCTATTCTTTAATAAGAGCTGGACTATATGCTGAGTTCCATATACGCATATATCGTTCAACTTCTTTTTGCCAACGAGCATCATCCCAGCCTAAAACTGGCTGGATAATAATTCGCAAACGTTCGAGTATTACTGAAGCACCTTGAGGTAACTGTAACCCTAACCGAACACGGCGAAGCAAAAGATCATCCAAATGTACAACTTTTTCTCTTTCAACCGCCCAACGCACCTCAGCCCATAAAGTCGATGTTCCGGGTATATTTTCCAATTCTTCAGACTTAGTTGAATGTATTAAGTCAAGCACCTTTTCACCATATCGTCCTAATAGGCGCATTTGCAAATCCTCATCAAGGTGAATAAATTCTTCACAATGGTTTTTAATAGAACTTTTGATTTTTACTGGTTTAGGTTCGGGTAAACGTCGTCGTGCTTTAGCTATTGCTGAACGAGCCATAACTCCGAAAGTAGTAAGTTTACCACCAGTAACTGTAACAAGCCCATTTTCATCCCAAATGGCATAATCTCGAGGTTCCTTAGAAGGCTCTTTTTTCCCCGTGCCTATAACAGGTCGTATCCCAGAGAAAGTAGCTAAAACATCATTTTCGTTTATATCAAGAAAAGGAAAAAGATATTTCACTGCTGACATTAAATATTCTGCTTCGTTGGATTGAATTCGAGGTTCAACTTCAAGGTCTTCTCGATGGTCTACATCAGTTGTACCAACGAGAGTTAGTCCCTCCCATGGCAAAATATAAAGTGGTCTCCCATCCCAAGGATGAAAAAAACTTATCCCCAAAGCTACTGGAATTCTCCACCCAGGAAACAAAAGATGACTACCTCGAAGCGGACGCAACTTAGGATTTCGTCCTAATTGAACACGAAAGGAATCAGCCCATACCCCAGCCGCGTTAATTACTATCCGTGCCCGTACTTCAATTGTTTTATTTGTCACTAAATCTCTTACAATTACACCTTCTACCAAACCAGTTCGAGCCCGGCATAAACCTTCAACTCTGGCATAGTTAAGGGCAACACCGCCCATGGATTCAGCATCCTGTATCAAACGAAGCACCAAGCGAGCGTCATCAGTTAAAGCATCTAAATAATAAAATCCACCTTTTAATTTTTCTGCACGAATATGTGGAGCAAAAGTTTTCAACGTTTCAGGGTCGAGGTAACGGTGATAGCGTCGTCCAGCGATTAAGTCATAGATGATCATCCCAAAGCCTAAAGCCCACTTCCCAACCCGTTCACCTCGATAATTTGGAAGCAAAAATCTTAACGGATTCACTAGCCCTTTTAACTCTCGAAGTAATCGTTCCCTTTCTCTTACCGAATCCCAGACAAGTTTTATTTTTCCCTGCCTTAGATATCTTAGTCCACCATGAATGAGCTTACCCGATCGGCTGGATGTCCCCCAAGCAAAATCATTTCCCTCAAAAAGAACGGTGCGAAAACCTTGACGTGTCGCCTCATATAAAACACCTGCGCCTGTTATACCACCGCCTATGACAATTATGTCCCACGGCTGTGCTATCAATTCCCAAATTTGTTCGCGATTCATAAGGTTTAGTTTTTTATTTAAAATTTAATAAGTTTGCCGGGATTCATTATACCTTCAGGATCAAAAGTTCGGCACATTGCTCGAATAAGCTCCATTCCCAAAGCGCCCTTTTCCGCTTCGAGGTACGGAAGGTGATCTATGCCGACACCATGTTGATGGCTAATTGTTCCCCCACAAGCAAGAATTGCCCGACTTGCTGTTTCTTTTAAAACTTGCCAACGCCGTAAGTTTTCTTCTGGATCATGGGTAAGTCTAAACAAAAAAGTAGTATACACATTTGAACCTTGGCGGTATACATGAGATAAGTGTGTAAAGACATAAACTTTTTCCCCTATGTCTTCAAGTCCATGGCGAAGTGCATTTTCAATTGATTGAATAAGCCGAGGCACTTGCGTCCATGTTCCAGCTGTTTCTAATGTGTCAACAGCATAACCAAGCTCCCATAATGTATTCCTTAAGTAAGGTGAGCGAAAGCGATTTTTTATCCATTCGTGAGCAAATTTACGACCCACATAAATTCCACGATATTGCCTTGCTATATCTAAAGCCTGACGTAAGTTATATTTTACTCTATCCTTAGAGCCAGACGCACCAATTATTAGTAAACATTTATTTTCACCAGCACCGCGCAAAGACAACCAACTTTCCAAGATTCGTATCGCCTGTTCATGTCCAGCTAATGTTAAAGTTACAGTTGTTTCTTCAGGCGAACTTAAGCGAATCATAGAAAGATGTATTCCAGATTGAGCCATCTCTTTAGAAGCTTTTAACCCTTCGTCAAAAGAAGGAAAGAAAATAGCAACAAAGGATTCAACTTTAGGGAGAGGGCGAACGCGGACAGTAACCTCGGTTAGAATGCCAAGTCGGCCTTCAGAGCCGAGAATCACCTGTCTTAGGTCGGGACCAGCTGCGGATGCTGGAAATGGCGGAAGAAATAATGTTCCGGCAGGAGCCTCTAACCTGCCTCCAGCGAATAGCTCTTCAATTCTTCCATACCAGATAGATTGCATACCAACTGACCTTGTAGCCACCCAACCTCCAAGGGTTGAATATTCAAAAGATTGAGGATAATGTCCAAGTGTAAAACCACGAACTCTTAAGAAAGCTTCAAGATCCGGTCCTCTTATCCCAGCACCGAAAGTTGCTAAGTGACTTTTTTCATCAAAACGTATCAGTTGATTCATTCTTTGAAGATCCACAGACAACACAGGTTCACTTCCTGGAATTACTCTTAAATGACCTACCACGCTTGTTCCTCCACCATACGGAATCAAACGAACTCCTACGGATTTAGCATATTTAATCAGTTCTTTTACTTCTTCATTTGTGCTTGGAAAGGCTACTCCATCAGGGAAAGCGGGGATATTTCCACTTCGTGCGCAAACCCAATCTGGAAAACTTTGTCCTAACGCATGGCGAACTCTTTGTTCAGGGTCAATAGTTACAAGAGGATGAAACGGAAGACGAGAAGGCGGTACTCGAGATACAACTTCACTTAAAGATGCGTCTATAGGTTGGATCCCAGGTCCCAGTTCTCTTTTTAAAAACTCTTTCGTCTTATTTGAAATTGAGTAAAATATCCCCTCCTCACCCCATCCATTCCATCTTCGCATGGATAGTCACCCCACAGTTCAAATTTTTTAGGTAGGAATTCGTAGGTAGGAATGTACTGCGATGTGCTTTTATAGGTTCAGAAAATTAAAAAGGTTTATTAACTGAACTGAAAGACTCAACGAATAAAATTGTGACTAATTTAAATCTATGACTTACGCGGTATGATATCAGCAACTCGTTAATTCTAATTCTATAAATGCCAGAAGTTAACTTCTCACTTTCTTTTGAGATTGGCTTAATTTTCAAAATATCTAAAGTTTTCAGGAAAAGATAAATTTTTTCGACATCACCTGAATATACCTCAAGAAGTTGAAATACAACATCTTCGCTGAACCTGATCTCGTAATTTTTTGCTTTCTCATCAACCGATAATCCCTGAAAATTGTTAACACTTTTCTTCAAGGCTTTAAAATCTTCATATGGAATTATTGTGACATACTTTTTGCTACCCTTGAGTAGATGAACAATTCTTTCGCTATCTAATTCTTTTTTCAATCTGTAACACCAAGTTTCTGTTTGAAATATTCAAGCGTTCTTTTTAATCCCTCACTTCTTGAAACCTTAGGTTCCCATCCGAGAATTTCCCTTGCTTTCGTTATATCTGGTCTTCTGACCCTCGGATCATCTGGCGGAAGTGGTTTAAAGACAATTTTACTTTTACTTCCTGTTAATTCCTTAATTTCCTGAGCAAGTTGTAGAATTGTGACTTCATCTGGATTTCCAAGATTTACAGGATACACATAATCAGACATTAAAAGTTTAAAAATTCCATCAACTAGATCATCAATATAACAAATACTTCTCGTTTGGCTTCCATCACCAAAAACAGTTATATCTTCTCCTTTAAGTGCTTGTGTCATAAATGTGGGAATTACCCTACCGTCGTCAATTCGCATCCTTGGTCCGTAGGTGTTAAAAATTCTTGCAATTCTTGTGTCAAGCCCGTGATATCTATGATAAGCCATCGTCATTGCTTCAGCAAACCTTTTTGCCTCATCATAAACACCGCGTATCCCGATTGGATTAACATTTCCCCAATATTCTTCACTTTGAGGATGAACAAGCGGATCACCGTAAACTTCACTCGTTGAGGCTAATAAAAACCTCGCATCTTTTGCTTTAGCGAGCCCAAGCGCTTTGTGGGTCCCAAGAGCACCGACTTTTAAAGTTTGAATCGGATATTTAACATAATCCATAGGGCTTGCAGGAGATGCAAAGTGAAGTATAAAATCAACTTCGCCGGGAACATAGAGAAATTCCGTCACATCGTATTTTATGAATTTGAACTTTGGATGACCAAATAAATGAGCAATATTATCAAGATTACCGGTTATCAAATTATCAAGGCATGTAACATAATCACCTTCAGCGATGAACCTATCGCATAAATGTGAGCCGATAAATCCAGCTCCACCTGTTATTACGACATGAGCCACCTTTTAATTCCTTTTGTTTTTGATTCTATTGTGTTAAAATGGTTTGAAAATGTTGTAAAAGAACCAAAGCCTAAGTAAAAACTCCTTTTTTCTTTCACCTTCTTTATTTCGGTAATTTTTATATTGTGAGTAAGAGATTTCGAAATTTAAATTTAACTTGCTATTTACGAAGTAAAAAAACTTCGCTCCAATTGTGTGGCTTGCTTCAACTACTCCATATGGAAATTTTTCACGATATCCAGTTTTAGGTGAATACTTTGTCGTGTCCATCCATGGCATATCAAACGGCTTTTCAATTCCACCTTCGCCATGTTCGATGAATTTGTAATTTAATGTCAGTTGAAACTTGTTCATAAACCATTGCGATATCCAAATCTCAAGTGATTGAAAATCATTCCCAAGCGGATGGGCTATGGGACGCTTAAATCGAAGAAATTTCTCGGAATTTTTTGCCGTGTTATAAGTTCTATTCCTGACCTGTGTGTATTCAACCTGAATATTGTTTCCAATAAAACCAATATCTCCAGTTCTTAATCCGACTATAAAACCATACTCATTTGGTTCAAGATCACCTTGAGTTTCTCTGCTGACCTGCCAATCGTCAATTAAAAATTCACCATAAAAATTTAAATTTTTCAGTGGATAAAGACTCACATCAAAATATATGAACGGATTAGCAGGTTTATTTTCATTTACTTGAAATTCATAATAAAAAGCAAGCGGATTAGAAAAAGAAAAATCAAAACTTTTACCTCCGTAAAGAACAGCCTGGGCAACCCCGAAATAAAATTTATCACCTATGTTAAATTCAAGCCTGTGGGCTGTGAGATACCTGCTTGTGTCCGACCTTGGCTCAAGTTGCGAGACAAACCATATGTATTTTAATCTTCTTAAGTTTACCCCAAATTGAAGCATATCATATGGAATCGCATAATCAGAAATCAAAAGATTCCCGCTTCTGCCATAACCCCATTTCACATAGTCACGACCGAATTTAAGCGAAAGACCACCTGACGTTAACTTTACAAAACTTTGCTCAGTATATCCAGCGAAAAAGCCTCTAAATCTGTTGCCTGTGTAAGTTGTATCATCAAGCAAGTTTTGATCTGTGAGCGAATTGTTATAAATCAAAACTTTGTCCCCATAATAAAACGATATGTATCCCCTGCCCCTAAATCTAAAACTACGTCCGATGTTTGAGTAATACTCAGACAGTGTAACTCCGGGTCGAAATGTAAAATTATGTGAAGTGTCCGATAAAGATTCAATTTCATATTTAAATTCTTGAAATAGTTTGTCAAATAGCGATTTTTCAAATTCATTTTTAGCGTTGTCTCTCTCAGTTAAAATCAACTTTGCTATTTCAGCCCTCGTGTATGGTTTTGTGCCTTGTGGAAGCGTTCTGAAAAAGCCACGAAGTTTGAGTTGTTCAATTATATCATAAACCCAATAATCGGTTGGCATCGTCTCGTTAAACTGAGCATGCGCACTAAAAAAAGGGATAAGCAGGATGAGCAAACTTTTTAGAAGATATAAAAGGCAATGGGAGAAATTACGGGCTAATTTTAGCTTTGATAAATTCCGCAAGTGTTGGAAGTTTTTTATCTTTTTCTGATAAAATCGGATTTTGAATTGGCCATTCAATTTTAAGTTCTGGGTCATTCCAAATTATACCTCGTTCATGTTCGGGTGAATAAAAATTATCAACTTTATATTCAACTTCGGCTATATCAGATAAAACTAGAAAACCATGGGCAAAACCTTTTGGAATATAAAGAATTTTTTTGTTCTCTTCAGAAAGAATCAAGCCATACCATTTTTTAAAAGTTGGTGAATTTTCTCTTATATC
>FWWL01005184.1_pt1 | contig 20735 bp, 20 predicted proteins | sample 2228331 | NCBI WGS metagenome assembly FWWL01 (sample SAMEA103939775, study PRJEB20133) | metagenome | reverse complement strand
CGGGGCCGCCAGAGGGATAGCGATACGCGCAAAACTTGGCGGCCCCGGCCTGCGCCGGGGCGACGGAATTTACCGACAGCAATCCTTCGTCGACCGCCGCACGATCGTCTTGCTCGGATAGCGGCGCACCGTCTTCACCGGCGCGCGATAGGTGCGGACCTCTTCGACCTCCTCGATCACCTCTTCGGTGACAGTGGTCGTCGTGGTTGCGCCCGACTGGATGACGATCGTCGTCACCGTCGGCCCCGCCATGTAATATCCGCTGCCGCCATGATAGCCGCGGGCGTAGCCGCCGCCCTGCGCGCCGCAAGGGCTGGCGCAGGACGGCGGGGCATACCCCCCCGGGTATGGCTGTGCGGGGATCGGCCGCCGCTCGCGACGCTCGTCCGGGTAATCATCATGGTCATCGTCGTAATCGGGTGCTTCGTAGCGCGCGCCATAGCCGCCACCGCCGCCACCACCGCCCCCGGCAGCCGCCGCCGCTGCGTAGCCGCCACCGGCATAGGCGCTCGCCGCGCCACCACCATCGCCGCCATTCCAGTCGATCCCGCTGACCGAATCCCACACCCGCCCATCGCGGTCGGCCAGCACGGCATCGTCATAGTAACGCAGCCAGCCATAGCCATAGGGCGGACGGCTCAACCCCCAGTTCGACCAGTCGCTGATCCAGAAGCCACCACCGACCCAATAGCTCGGCAGCGTCCAGCCGCGCACCGGGCGGCGATAGGCGCTCCACCCGCCGGGTGCGCGCGTTCCTGCATGCCAGCGTCCGCCGACCATCGGGCCCCAGCGGCCACCATTGTGGGTCGTACGCGGCGGATCGATCCGCGTCGAGGGAACCGACCGCGCCGGATAGCGCACCGGCTCACGCTCGCGCTGCACCCACTGCCCATCGCGCCACACCCGCTGCGCCTGGGCGGGGGTCGCAACCGCAATCGCAGCAATCGACAAGGTGGCGAGGGTCAGGGCACGCATTGGCTGGACTCACTATTCTGGTGAGGCGCGACCATTCAAGCAGGGAAGAAGGACCGCGCCTCTTTACAGCGTTTTAACACTGACACCGCGCCGTTCCCACCGGACAGCGTGGTTAAGAAAGTCCCAATGCGGGGCAGGGTTCAGCCGGAAACTCTTGGAGCCAGCAGCGCCATCAGCGCCTCGCACCCCGCCGCATCCTCCGCATCGAAGCGGCCGGTGACCGGACTGTCGAGGTCGAGCACTCCGATCAATTCGCCGTCATGCACGATCGGAACGACCAGCTCGGCATTGCTCGCCGCGTCGCACGCAATGTGGCCGGGAAAGGCATGTACGTCCTCGACCAGCTGCGTCTCGCGAGTCGCCGCCGCCGCGCCGCACACGCCCCGGCCGAACGGGATGCGGATACATGCCGCCTTGCCCTGAAACGGACCGAGCACCAGCTCGTCGCCGACATTGCGATAGAAACCCGCCCAGTTGAGGTCGGGCAGATACTGGCCGATCAGCGACGCGGCGTTCGCCATATTGGCGATCGCGTCCGGCTCTCCCGCCGTCAGCGCATCGAGCGCGGTGTGGAGATCGCGATAAAGTTCGGCCTTGGACCCGGCGGCGATGTCGAAACTGTACATGGCTGCGCAGGTGGCGCGAGCGGCGTCGCGATGCAAGACCCTAAGGGCAGCGCACCCGTGGCATCCCGTCCAGCGTCAGCGTGTCGCCATCCTCGGACAAGGCGAAGGTGCGCGTGGCCTCCCACGTCTCGCCCTCGCCGGTATAGCGTGCACTGACCTTGATCTGCGGCCCCGTGCCGCTGACCGACGTCACGGCGGCGCTGCTCTCATAAAAGCGCAGTTCGTTCGGAGCGATTGTCAGCCGCGTCACGTCGCTGCCCTTGCCGCAATCCGCTGCATTTGCGCTCCACGCGCCCTGAAAGGCCGCAGGAATAGTAGCGGCGGTGGTCGGACTCGGCGCGACCGGCTTGGTTTGGCGCGGCGGCTCGGCCTCCTGCGTGATATTCTGAGTGGCATTGTCGCGCACGGGTTCCTGCGAACAGGCAGCGACAAGGGCGAGCGGCAGGATCAAGGTCAGTCGGATCATGGCGCCGCAACGCATTGCACGAAAATTCGTTGCGCGGCGGCATCAATCGATCTGCACCCGGCCCCGCCCCGCCTTGATCGCCGAACGGCCCTTTTTCTCGTCCACGCGCCGCGCCTTCGCCGCCTTGCCCGGCTTGGTCTTGATCCGCCGCGCCTGCCGCTCCAGCGCCTTGTCGATCAGCTCGATCACCCGCGCGCGCGCATCCTCGCGATTGGCGTCCTGCGTGCGGAACTTGCGCGCCGTGACAACCAGCTCGCCGCCCGCCGTCATCCGGCTCCCCGCCAGCTCCTTGAACTTTGCATAGGCATTGGGTGGCAGGCCCAGCGCGAACACATTGACGCGCAACTGCACCGCAGTCGCGACCTTGTTGACATTCTGCCCGCCCGGCCCCGACGCGGCGAGGAACTTTTCCTCGACGATCGCCGCCTCGGGCAGGTCAGCCGGCATCGTCGCCCAGCTCGTCCTGCGGCTGCCCGCCCGCAAAGCCGAATGCCCGGAACGCGTCCGGGGTGGGTGCCTCCGCATGGATGTCGGGCTTGCCAGGACGCGGCACGGTCAGCTGCGCGGCATGAAGCATCAGCTTGCGTCCATTCGCGACGCCGTAAACCGGATCGCCGGTAATCGGAAAGCCCAGCCCCTCTGCGGCATGGACGCGAATCTGATGCGTGCGCCCGGTCTCGGGGTAAAATGCGATGAACGCCCGCCCGTCCTTCTGCGCCAGCATCCGCCAGCGCGTCCGCGCCGACTTGCCAATCGGGCTGCCGGTCATGCGCCAGCCGCGTTCGGCGCTGGAAATCTTGATCAGGGCCAGGTCGATCATCCCCGACGGCGCATCTGGAATCCCGTCGATCACCGCAAGGTAGCGTTTGGTCACCGCACCCGCCTCGAACGCCTGCTGGAATCGCGCATGCGCCTTGGGATTGCGCGCGAGGAGCAGGCAGCCGCTGGTATCGCGGTCGAGCCGGTGGACCGGGGTCGGCCAGCGCTGGAATCCGAAGGTCAGATTGCCGAGGTGATTCTCAAGGCTGATCGATCCGTCGCGCGGCGGATCGACCGGAAGCCCGGCGGGCTTGTCGAGAACGATCGCCTCGCCGTCGATGAAAAGAACGTGATCCTGGATCATGCCCCGCTTTGGGCGGGCGCGCGCGCAGTTGCAATCATCGAGTTGCCCGGGCGGGACCATCTGCCCCGCCCGGACTGCCATTACGCGATCAGCTTGGTCGCGACTTCGGCGATGCGCTTGCCCTGGTAGCGTGCACCGGCGAGGTCGATGTCGCTCGGCATGCGGCTGCCATCGCCGCCGGCGACGGTGGTCGCGCCATAGGGTGCGCCGCCCAGCACTTCGTCGATCTTCATCTGGTCGGCATGGCCATAATCGAGGCCGACGATGGTGAGGCCGAAGTGCAGCAAATTGGTGATGATGCTGAACAGCGTGGTCTCATTGCCGCCATGCTGGGTCGCGCTCGACGTGAACGCACCGCCGACCTTGCCGTGCAGCGCGCCCTGATACCAGACGCCACCGGCGGTATCCCAGAACGCCGCCATCTGGCTCGCCATCCGGCCGAAGCGGGTCGGCGAACCGACGATGATCGCGTCATAGTCCTTGAGCGCGTCGGGACCCTCGATCACCGGATGCGCGCTGTCGGCCTTGAAGCCGGCAGCCTTGACCACCGCCTCGGGCGCGGTTTCGGGCACGCGGCGGATATCCACGGTCGCGCCGGCCGAGCGCGCGCCCTCGGCAACCGCTTCGGCCATCGCTTCGATATGGCCGTAGGACGAGTAATAAAGCACCAGAACCTTGGTCACGGCGTGTCTCCTTGATTGGAACTGAATGGGGGTGGAGCGGCCCGCCTTGGGAGGGGGGCTTGCGGACCGCTCCGGGGGGTCGGCTATTCGGAGTCGACCAGGACGATCTCGGCGTCCTCGATCGCGGTAATCGTTACGGTCTGGCCACCGCTCAGTGCGGCGCCGTCGCGGGCGTTGAAGGGCTCGCCATCGATGGTGATCTTGCCGACTGCGGGGACGAGATAGGCATGCCGCCCTTCGCCTACGCTGTGCGTCACGCTCTCACCCGCCTTGATCGTCGCACCCAGCACGCGGGCATCGGCGCGGATCGGCAGCGCGTCGCTGTCTTCGGCAAAGCCGCTCGCCAGCGTCACGAACTTGCCCGAACGCTCGCCCTTGGGGAACGGCTTGGCGCCCCAGCTCGGCGCACCGCCGCTGGCGCGGGGCATGATCCAGATCTGGAACAGCGTCGTCGTCTCGGACTCAAGGTTGTACTCGGCGTGGCGCACACCGGTGCCCGCGCTCATTACCTGGACATCGCCGGCACCGGTGCGGCCGGTATTCCCCATCGAGTCCTGATGCGTGATCGCGCCGCTGCGGACATAGGTGATGATCTCCATGTCCTTGTGCGGATGCGGCGGAAAGCCGCTGTTCGGGCCGATCTCATCGTCATTCCACACGCGGATCGCGCCCCAGCCCATGCGCTCGGGATTATAGTAATTGGCGAAGCTGAAATGGTGACGGGCATTGAGCCACCCGTGATCGGCGTGGCCCAGACTTTCGAACGTGCGTTTCTCGATCATCGGAACCTCCTTGCTTGAGGGTTAAAATAGGATCGGCGTGACACGCGTAAATGGAAACGTTTGAAACGGATCGTTTCGGGTTTATACGGATCAAGCTGTTTGAGGGGACCGACCAATGCGTCTGCCGGACTTTGAAGCCTGGGCGATCTTCGCTTGCGTGGTCGAGCATCGCTCGTTCAGCGGCGCTGCCGCCGCGATCGGGGTGAGCAAGGCCACGGTGTCTAAAGCGATCGCCCGGCTTGAGGCACAGCTCGGAACGGCGTTATTCCACCGCACCTCGCGCCGCCTGACGCTGACCGACAGCGGCACCGCGCTCGCCGAACGCGCCGGGCGCATTCTCGCCGAGGCGCAGGCGGCGGAAGAGGCCGCGATCGATTCCGCCAAGGCGCCATCCGGCATAGTCCGCATCGCCGCACCGATTACCTTTGGCATCCGCTTCGTCGCCGACGCGATTGCCGATCTGATCGCCGAACATCCGGGGATCCAGATCGACCTGCGTCTGTCTGATGCCCGCGTCGACATCGTCGCGGACGGGTTCGACATCGCGCTGCGCATCGCGGACCTGCCCGACTCTTCGCTGCGCGCGCGCCGGCTGTCCCCGATTCAGGCGCGGGTCGTTGCTGCCCCAGCCTATCTGGAGCAACACGGCACGCCGCGCCATCCCGCCGACCTCGCCCATCATGCCTGCTTCCTCTACGCCAATGCGATCGGCGCCTGGCAGTTTCGCAAGGCCGATGGCGAGGAAGCGGCGGTGCGCCCCGCCGGCCCGCTGATCGCCGACAATGGCGATGCGATGATCCCGGCATTGCTCGCAGGGCTCGGCATCGCCCGCCTGCCCGACTTCATCATCGACCGCGAGCTCGCTGACGGTCGACTGGTCGAAATTCTCGCCGACTGGTCGCCGAGGAACATCGCGCTGCACCTGCTCACCCCGCCCAGCACGCTGCGCCCGGCGCGGGTCGAACTGGTCATCGACTTCCTGTCGCAGCGCTTCCGCAACCTCTGCACACGGGCGTAAACAAAAGGGCCGGCCCGCATCGCTGCGGACCGGCCCCTTGCTTGGGTCGATAAGACTTCGGCTTAGAACTTCGCCTCGGCCGAGATCGTGAACGAACGCCCGCGCGGATCTGCCACGCGCGGCTCCCACGAGCTACCCGCACCGGTGTTGCCGTCATAGGTGATGGCGAAGGGCGGATCGGTGTCGAACAGGTTCTTGACGCCCATGGTGAACGTATAGCCCTTGAACCCGGTAAAGGTGATCGACGCGTTGTAGATGATATAATCGTCGACATACGGATTATAGTCAGGACGCGTCACCGTGCCCGCAGCGATGCCCGGCAGCGCCTGGTTCTTGTAGCCCGAGCGGAAGATCTGGCTCAGCGTGAAGCTCACATCCTCGGTGCGGTAACCGATATAGGCATTGTGCTTCCACTCATTGCCGAGATCGCCGGCATAGGTGAACACCCCGATCAGGCTCGGGCCATAGGCCGAAGTCGGCGTCAGCTTCTCCTTCTTCTTCAGCAGCAGCGTGCCATCGAGGCCCGCACTGAACGTGCCGCCCATCGCATCGAACTGGCCGCGCGCGGCGAACTCAAGACCCTGCGTCCGGCGCGAACCGGCGTTGATCCAGCGCTGGTCGATCACGGTCACGTCCTGGGTCGCAGGATCGCGGACGAAGCGATCGGGGAACAGCGCGGCATTGTCGATGAGCTGGCGCAGCGTCAGCAGCTGGATCGTGTCGTCAACCGCGATCGACCACCAGTCGACCGACAGGCTCACCCCGCGGAACGGGGTCAGCACGCCACCGACGCTGAACTGCTTCGCCGTCTCCGGCTGCAGCGTGGGCAGACCGCCAGTCGCGATCTCCGGTCGAATCTGCGCGCAGGGCAGGCCGCTGCCAAATGCGCTGGTCGGAACGCCGCCCGGGCAACGCACCGGATCGGCCAGATCGCTGCCCGAATAAGGCGACAGGGTCACGCCATTGAAGATCTGGTTGAACGTCGGAACGCGGAAACTGGTGTTGTACGATCCGCGGAACATCAACTGGTCGAACGGCTGGAACTTGACCGATACCTTCGGGTTGGTCGTGGTGCCAAAGCCGGTGTAATCGTCGACACGCAGCGCGCCGGTAACCTCGAGCTGTTCGATGATCGGCACCAGCACTTCGGCATAGGCCGCCTTCACGTCCCGGCTCTTGGGCGTCAGCGCGTTGACGTTGTCGAACGCGGCCAGGAAAATGACCGGTGCGGTCGCGGCGGCGGCGGCCGATCCGTTGAATGAATAGGTTTCGCGGCGATAGTCGACACCGGCCGCCATCCGCACATCGCCGCCCCAGATCGGGAAGAGCGAGCCGGACACCGACGCGTCGAACTGCTTCACCTCATACTGGCCGCCATACAGCGTCGCCCCGCGCGCCGAGACCGATTCCAGCGCGGCGAGACCGGCAGCTGTCTGGGTCAGGCTGAACGGGTTGATCAGGCCGCTGTTCATCACGCCGACGAGGCCGCGGAACCCAGCCGGTGCGCCCGCGACCTGCGGCGCGAGCGGGTCATAGGCGCCATTGGCAAGCGTGCCGCGATAATAATAGCCACCACCCAGCACCGACGCGCTTTCGCTCTTCGCATAGCTCGCACCTGCGCGGTAATCCCACCCGTCGAACAGCGGTCCTTCAAGGCCCAGCGCCGCTCGGAACGTCTTGGTGTCAGTCACATATTCGCGCGGTCCGCACGCGGCGCAGCGCCAGCGGTAGGAAATCGGCAGCTGCGCGGCGGCACGCGCATTGAAATTGGCGAGCTGGGTCGGGTCGGTGATGATCCCGCGGATCGCATTGACTACCGCATCATAGGTCGCCGCCGTCGTGGGGTTACGCGGATAGGCGATGTTGAGGTTGGTCGTATTCGCCGACAGCTGGGCGTTGCTGAAGCTTTTCGCTGACGTGGCGTCGGACCCCGTCACCTCGACCGACAGCTCGTGCGATCCACCGATGCGGACGACACCGCGCCCATAATAGGTCAGCGTTTCGATCGGCTGCTGGATTACCGCCGCGCGCCCCGTATCCCAGGCGCAGGCATAGACCGCCGCGGGATTGTTCCAAAGCTGCTCGTCATAGGCCATGCCGCCGTCGAACGAGTCACACCCGCCGCCACCCGGCAGGTCCAGGATATTGATGCCGCCGCCAACGATGTTGGCACCATTCGGACCAGTAATTGCCAGCGTCGGGAAGCCCGCCGCAGTCCCGAGCAACGTCCCGCCCGGATTCTGATTTGCGTTGGGTCCGATATTGAACACGGTCGCGATCGGCGTACCGCGCGTGTCGATCGACAAGCCGCGGTTGGGCTGGTTCCCGTTGACGAAATCGCGATCCTCGCCGCGCAGAATCTTGTTCCAGCGGTAGGACACCGCCGCCATGATGTTGAAGCCGTCTTCGTTCAGATTGCCATAACCGGCCACGCCGCCGACACGGTAGATTTCACCGCCGCCCGCTTCCGGCACATCGACATAGCCGCTGACCGACACGCCCTCGAACGTCTTCTTGGTGATGAAGTTGATCACGCCGCCGACCGCGTCGGTGCCGTAGATGGCCGACGCGCCGTCCTTCAGCACTTCGACGCGCTCGATCGCGGCGAACGGGATCTGGTTGACGTCGACTGCCGAGCCCGACAGGCCGTGCGCCGCCACGCGACGGCCGTTCAGCAGGACCAGCGTCGCCGCCGATCCCTGACCGCGCAGGTTCGCGGCCGACAGACCGTTAGTGCCGCGCTGCGCGCCCGTCGTCACGTCGGCGTTGGACGCCAGGTTATCCGCGCCCGAGCCATTGGTCGGAAGGAATGCGATCAGCTGCTCGGGGCTGGTGATGCCGTTGCGCGCAATCTCTTCCTGCGTCACGATCTGCAGCGGCAGCGCGCTCTTGTTCGGATCCTGCTTGATCCGCGAGCCGGTGATCAGCACCTCGCGCTCGCTGCTTTCCTGCTGGCCTTCAGATGATGCCGGCGCATCCTGTGCGAATGCCGGAGCCGCGATGCAGCACGCCGTCACGAACAATGCGGTCTTGAACTTCATACCCCAACCCCCTTTTTGATCCGGCGCGCACTTTTGTGTCGGCTTCGCCGGAAACCGCGAAATTAATCACGCATATTTGATGTTAGCAAATGCAAAATATCAGCCAAGCCTATAGCCCAGGGCTATATCGCGCAACGTTGATCTTGACAGGCTTTGGCCGGATTTCGCGCCAATGCGGCGCACCCCGCGCTTACGCCCAATCCCCCGCGACTCGTGGAGTCAGGCCGGTTAGGGCAAAATTAACCTTTTGCCTTCATACCAGCTTAGGTTAATGAATCAGTCGCGTTGTGCGCCACAGGGGGCTTGCAACCGGCATAGGGGAAATCAGCCGATGCGCGTGCTGCTGATCGAAGACGAGCCGACGACCGCCAAGGCCATCGAGCTGATGCTCGCGACCGAGGGATTCAATGTCTACACCACCGACCTGGGCGAGGAAGGCCTCGATCTGGGCAAGCTGTACGACTATGACATCATCCTGCTCGACCTGAACCTTCCCGACATGCATGGTTATGACGTGCTCAAGAAACTGCGTGTCGCACGGGTGCAGACCCCGGTGCTGATCCTGTCGGGCATCAACGAAATGGACAGCAAGGTCCGCTCGTTCGGCTTCGGCGCAGACGATTACGTCACCAAACCCTTCCATCGCGAAGAGCTGATCGCCCGCATCCATGCCGTGGTGCGCCGCAGCAAGGGCCACAGCCAGTCGGTCATCCGCACCGGCAAGCTCGCCGTGAACCTGGACGCCAAGACCGTCGAAGTCGACGGTGCCCGCGTGCATTTGACCGGCAAGGAATATGCGATGCTGGAGCTGCTGTCGCTCCGCAAGGGCACGACGCTCACCAAGGAAATGTTCCTCAACCACCTTTATGGCGGGATGGACGAGCCCGAGCTCAAGATCATCGACGTCTTCATCTGCAAGCTGCGCAAGAAGCTCAGCATGGCGTGCGAGGGCGAGAATTACATCGAGACCGTCTGGGGCCGCGGCTATGTGCTGCGCGAGCCCGAGGAAGCAGCCGGCGCGGTCAGCGCCGTCGCCTGAACCAAGTTCGTTGCGTGGGGCAAAGGGGGCCGCGTCATCCGGGGGGATGACGCGGCCCTTTCTTCATGCGCGCGATGGCGCGGCACGAAGCACTTGATCTGAAAGAAATAAGTGGCGGAGAGGGTGGGATTCGAACCCACGTTACGGTTCCCCGTAAACCGCATTTCGAGTGCGGCGCGATCGACCACTCTGCCACCTCTCCGCGAGGGGTCCGCAGGGCAATTGCATGCCGCTCCGTCCGGTCGAGCGCGGGCCTCTAGACCAAGGTTCGCAGGGTTGCAAGCGCCTTGCCGCACTCTTCTTGTGCGAACGCGAAAGCGCATTAGATTAAGGGCATGACCAACGCCTCCGACCCGCTCGATCTGGCGATTGCCGGCGTCCCTCTCCCTCCGATCGCGCATGCGCGCTTCAATCTGGGCGATGTTGTGCGGCACCGGCTGTTCGATTTCCGCGGGGTGATTTTCGATATCGATCCTGTGTTCGCCAATACCGACGAATGGTATGAGGCGATCCCCGAGGATGTCCGCCCGCGCAAGGACCAGCCCTTCTACCACCTGCTCGCCGAAAATGCCGAGTCGAGCTATGTCGCCTATGTCAGCCAGCAAAATCTGGTCGCCGACGACAGCGACGAGCCGGTCGATCACCCGGCGATCGGCGGACTGTTCGAAGAGCTGGACGGCGGCCGCTACAGGCTGAAGCGCGAACACCGGCATTAGGTTTGTTTGAGAACGCTGGCGCGTTCAGCGGTACCGGCCCGCATTCCGGGCGAAAGCCCGGTAACAAAGGTTGACTTCCCCGCCCGAATCCCATAACCGCGCCGTTCCTCCCGCCGGGCTTGTCCTGCGCGGGCAAATGCTTTTGAAATTGAGATGAGGCCCATGTTCGCTATCGTGCGCACGGGCGGCAAGCAGTATCGCGTTGCCGCAGGAGACAAGATCGTCGTCGAGAAGCTCGACGGTGAAGCCGGTTCGACGATCACCTTGGGTGACGTGCTGCTCGCTGGCGAAGGTTCGGATCTGAAGTCGACCGACGGCCTGACCGTTTCGGCCGAGATCGTCGCCCAGCAAAAGGGCGAGAAGGTCATCGTCTTCAAGAAGCGCCGTCGGCACAATTATCGCCGCAAGAACGGCCATCGCCAGAACCACACCATCCTGAAGATCACCGCGATCGGTGCGCAGGAGACCAAGAAGAAGGCCGCTAAGGCCAAGGCGACCGAGGGCGATGCCCCGGCGGCCGCGGAAGCGTAAGGAGTAATCCGAAATGGCACATAAGAAGGCAGGCGGTTCTTCGCGCAACGGTCGCGACTCGCAGTCCAAGCGTCTCGGCGTGAAGAAGTTCGGTGGCGAAGTCGCCATTGCCGGCAACATCCTCGTGCGTCAGCGCGGCACGAAATACTATCCGGGCGTCAATGTCGGCATCGGCAAGGACCACACCCTGTTTGCGCTTACCGACGGCCGCGTGCGATTCCACGACGGCAAGCTCGGTCGCAAATTCTGCTCGGTAGAAATGATTGCGGCTGCGGCCGAATAAGCTGGGCGACCATCCGGGTTGCCCGCCAGGGTGACCCGGGTCTCCAAATCTGGAGACCGCAAAAGGGAGACGGGTCACCCCGGTCTCCCTTTTTTATTGCTCCCTCCCCACCCCAACTGTCGCGCTCCGGTCATTAACCCGGGGCATCGGCGGGTCCGCGAGGAGAGTAACATGTTCGCACGTACACAGCGGTTAATGCTGCGGCCCGGCTGGATCGAGGATGCGCCCGAACTGGCGCGCGCGATCGGCCATCATGAGGTTGTCCGTAACCTCAGCCGCGCGCCCTGGCCCTATGCGGTGAGCGACGCCGAAGAGTTTCTGCTGAGCGAGCGCAAGGCGAGCGACCTGCCGGTCTTCCTGATCTGCGCGCTGGAGGATGCGACCAGCCGCATCGTCGGCTGCATCGGCCTGGACCGGATGGAGCGCGGCGGTGTCGAGCTCGGCTATTGGATCGCGCCCGATGCCTGGGGTCGCGGCTATGCGACCGAAGCCGGCCGCGCGGTGATCGACATCGCCCGCACGCTGCGCGTCCCCACCCTCACCGCCAGCCACTTCGCCGACAACCCGGCATCGGGTCGCGTCCTGCGCAAGCTCGGCTTCCGCCCCACCGGCCGCACGATCCCGCGCCACTCGCTCGGCCGCGGCGGCGAGGATGTGACGGTGGAGTTCGAACAACGCCTGTCGGACTCGGACTGCACCGACCCGTGCGACCGAATGGCGGCGTGAGATTCTAGAAGCCCCTCCCCTTCAGGGGAGGGGTTGGGGTGGGGCCGTAATATCTCACCGAGACCGTGCGCGCTGGGCAAGCCCATGTTTGTCCCCGCTAGCCATCACAACGCAGCAAGAGAGCGTTGCAATCCCGGCCATGTCGGGCAATTTTCATTGTATGCAAATCAAGGTAATGCCCGACTACGGTTGCGCGCCGCTTTGGTGGGACGAGACGGGCCGGGTAGGAAATATCGACCCGGAAGAGCTCAGTCTCACTACTACGTTGGCAAACGACTTATGGGCTTGGGCACACGAATATGATGCCACTCTCAACGAGGATGACCCGGCTAAATCCGGTTTCAACTCAGAGTCAGCTGAGCGCGATTTTCAAGAGCGAGGCCAACGCTTGGCAGATCGGGTGGCTTTAGAGCTGGCCCATGCAAAAGTGCGCTACTGGCGATCACCTTAGCACTCGCCTCAACTGATCGGACGGAGCCAGTTACGCTACACGGCTCCGTCCGAAACTCTGGGCCTCAGTTCGCGGCGGCGGCTTCGCGGCGTACCGGGTCCGGCGCGGTTTCCCAGCCGCCGCCCAGCGCCTTGAACAAGGCCACCTGTGCCTCGGCCAGCGCGGCGTTGGATTGGGCGAGCGCAGCACGGGCCCCTGCCCGCTCGCGTTCGGCGTCGATGCGCTGGAGCAGGCTGTCGCGCCCGGCCTCGAAGCGCAGGATCGCGATGCGCGCGGCGTTGGTCGCCGATGCATCGGCGCGGCGCAGCGCGACGTTGCGCTCGATCTCGCCCGAATAGCGCGCCAGCGCCTGTTCGACTTCGCGCAGCGCGGTCAGCACCGTGCCGTCGAACGCGGCGAGCGAACCCTCCGCCCCAGCCTCGGCCTGACGAACCCGCGCGCGCGCTGCAGTGATGTTGGGGAAGTTCCAGCTGAGCAGCGGCCCGAGCGAGAAGTTGAACGACGAACTCTTGCCCAGATCCTCGATATTCTGCGCGCCCAGCGACACCGATCCGCCCAGCGTGATCGACGGGTAGAGCGCGGCTGTCGCCACCCCCACCCGCGCCGTATCCGCCGCCAGCTGCCGCTCGGCCTGACGCACATCGGGGCGTCGGGCGAGCAGGGCCTGGCCATCGCCGACCGGGATCAGCGCCGACACGCCCGGCGGGGCCGCACAGGCATCGGCCTGGGCGTCCAGCTCGGCCGGCGGCTTGCCGGTCAGCGTCGCGAGCGCATAGAGCGCCGCGCGCCGCTCCGCCTCGAACACCGGCACCTGCGCGCGGGCATTCTCGGCCAGCACCCGCGCCTGGTCGACATCGCGGATCGTGCCGCGCCCGGCGTCGAACAGCCGCTGGGTCAGGTCGAGCGTGCGCGACTGGAGCTGCACCGTCTCGCGCGCCACCGCCGCCTGCGCGGCAAAGCCGCACGCCGCGGCATAGGTCCGCGCCGTCTCCGCCGCGATCGCCACGCGCGCGCCATCGAGCGCCGCCTGCGCCGCATCGACATCCGCCCGCGACGCCTCGATCGACCGGCTCACCCGACCGAACAGATCGACCTCATAGGACACGTCCAGCCCGGTCTGGAAGAAATCTCCCTCGACCCCGTCCACGCCGGCGGGCAGCGCGCCCTGCGCACTTTCGGCCCCGGTGCGCGATCGGGTATAGCCCGCGCTCACGCTGGTGCCAGGCAGTCGCGCCCCACGCGATTCCGAAAGGATCGCGCGCGCGCGCTTCAGGTTGGCCGAGGCCTGACGGATATCGGTGTTGTAGGTCAGCGCCTCGACCACCAGCCGGTCGAGCACGGGATCCTTGAACAGCCGCCACCATTCGCCCTCGACCGCGCCCGGCGACACTTTGGTCATACCGGGATCGACGAACGCTGCAGCTGCGGTCGGCGGGGTTTCGGGCCGCTGATAGGTCGGGCCGACCGCGCAGCCCGCCAGCAGCGCCGCGCTCGCACTTACTAGGAATAGGCGCTTCATGCTGCGGGCTCCGTCACGGGGTCATGGGGTTTGCTGCGGAAGCGTGCCGACTGCGCGCTCGCCCAGATGCCGAACTTGCGGCTGATGACATAGAAGGCCGGGGTGAAGATCAGGCCGAAGATCGTCACGCCGATCATGCCAAAGAACACCGCGACGCCCAGCGCCTGGCGCAACTCCGCTGCCGCCCCGCTCGCAATCACCAGCGGCAGCACGCCAAGGATGAAGGCGATCGACGTCATCACGATCGGACGCATGCGCTGATGCGCCGCGTGCTTCGCCGCCTCGAACATGTCCATGCCCTGATCCTCGTTCTGGCGGGCGAATTCGACGATCAGGATCGCGTTCTTCGCCGCCAGGCCGATCAGCACCACCAGACCGATTTGCGTGAGGATATTATTGTCCATGCCCATCACGTTCACGCCCAAAATCGCGGCAAGCAGACACATCGGCACGATCAGGATCACCGCCAGTGGCAGCACCAGGCTCTCATAGAGCGCGGCGAGCAGCAGGAAGACGAACACCACCGCCAGGATGAAGGCGATCGTCCCGGTGTTGCCGGCAGACTTTTGTTCGAGGGCCAATTCGGTCCACTCAAAGCTCATCCCTTGCGGCAGCGTCTGTGCCGCGAGTGCCTCCATCGAATCGAGTGTCTGGCCGGTCGAATAACCGGGTTTGGAATCGCCCTGGAGTTCCGCCGCCGGATAGAGATTGTGGCGCACCACGCGATACGGCCCGCTGTCGTTCTTCAACGTCATCACCGAACTCATCGGCACCATCTCGCCCGATGCCGACCGGGTCTTGAGACCCTGAATGTCGGTGGCATCGTCGCGATAGGGCGCGTCCGCCTGCGCCGTCACGCGGAAGGTGCGACCCAGATAGTTGAAGTCGTTGACATAGGATGAGCCGAGATAGGCACCCAGCGTCGAGAAGACGTTGGACACCGGAACGCCCATCCGCTCCGCCCGCTCGCGATCGACATCCGCAGTCAGGCGCGGGGTGCCGGTGTTGAACAGGGTGAAGGCACCCGCGACGCTTTCCTGCTGGTTCGCGCCCATCATCATGCCGAACGCGGACTGCGCCAGCGCGTTGTAGCCCAGCCCTTCGCGGTCCTGGATCATCATCTTGAACCCACCGCCGGTGCCGATGCCCGGAACCGGGGGCGGCGCGATGACCAGGATGTCGCCGCCCTTGATCGGAGCGAGCGCGCCATAGAGCGCCTGCTGGATCTCGTCTGCGCTCTTGTCTCGGTCGGCATGCGGGGCGAGACCGAAGAACAGCACACCGGTGTTCGGGGCAGTCGAGAAGCTCGCGCCATCGAGACCGGCAAAGCCCACGACATATTTGACGCCGGGCAGCTTGCGCGCCTCGGTGATGGCCTGCTGCACCACCGCATCGGTGCGGTTCAGCGATGACCCCGGCGGCAGCTGCACCGCGCCGATCAGATAGCCCTGATCCTGCGGCGGGATGAAGCCCGATGGAGTCGACGTAAAGCGCCATCCAGCGACGAGGATCAGCGCGACATAGACCACGCCGACAACCATCAGCATGCGAACCAGCTTCGCGGTCAGCTTGCCGTAATTCTCGGACAGCCGGTTAAAGCCGCGGTTGAACGACGCCCCTGCCCGTGCGGGCAGACCGCGCCAGCCGGGCGCAATCTCGCTGTGATGACCCTTATGCTTCAACACCAGCGCGCACAGCGCGGGCGACAGCGTCAGCGACACGAAGGCCGAGATCAGCGTCGCCGAAGCGATGGTGATCGCGAACTGCTGGTAGAAGGCACCCGAAATGCCCGGAATGAACATCGTCGGCACGAACACGCCGACCAGCACCAGGCTGATCGCGATGATCGCGCCCGACACTTCGTCCATCGTCTTGTGCGCGGCTTCCTTGGGGGACAGCCCCTCCTCTTCCATCAATCGCTCGACATTCTCGACCACGACGATCGCGTCGTCGACCACGATGCCGATGGCGAGGACCAGTCCGAACAGCGACAGGGTGTTGAGCGAATAGCCGAACGCCAGCAGCACCGCGAACGCACCGACCAGCGAGATCGGGATCGCCACGATCGGCACCACCGCCGCGCGCCAGCTCTGCAGGAAGATCAGGACGACGAGGACGACCAGCACCAGCGCCTCGATCAGCGTGTGCTCGACCGCGGTGATCGACTCAGCGATATATTCGGTCGGGTTATAGTCGATCGAATAGGTCATCCCCGGGGGGAAGTCCTTGGCCAGCGTTGCCAGCTCGGCCTTCACCGCGTCAGCGGTCGCCAGCGCGTTCGACCCGGGCAGCTGGAAAATGCCCACGCCGACCGCGCGCTTGTCGTTCAGATAGCCGTTGAAGTTGTAATCCTGCGCGCCCAGCTCAACCCGCGCGACATCGCGCAGATGGGTCAGGCGACCGGTGGTATCGCGCTTGACCACGATCGCGCCGAACTCGTCGGGCGTGCTCAAGCGGCCCTTGGTCTGCACGCCCAGCTCAAATGCCGGGCTGGCATTGCCATAGGGTGGCGCGCCGACGGTGCCGGCCGCAACCTGAACGTTCTGCCCGCGGATCGCGTTGACCACCTCGTCCACGGTCATGTCGCGCGCGGCGGCAAGGCCCGGGTCGATCCACACGCGCATGTTGTAGTCGCGCCCGCCAAACGCCTGCGCCTGGCCCACGCCCGGAATACGCGCGATGCGGTCCTGGACCTGCAACGTCACATAGTTGGAGATATACTGGATATCGAGGCTCTTGTCGGGCGAGGTGAAGAACGCGACCATCAGGAAGTCGGGCGAGCTCTTGTTCACCGTCACGCCGATGCGGCGGACATCCTCGGGCAGGCGCGGCTCGGCGGTCGCGACCTTGTTCTGCACCAGCACCTGCGCCTGATCGACATTGGTGCCCTGCTTGAACGCGATGGTAATCTGTGTCTGGCCGTTCCCGGTCGACGACGACGTCATGTAGAGCATGTTGTCGACGCCGTTGATCGCCTGTTCGATCGGTGCGGCAACGGTTTCGGCGACGGTTTCGGCGCTAGCGCCGGGGTAGGCTGCGGTCACGACGACCGTCGGCGGCGCGATGTTGGGATATTGCGCGATCGGCAACGACGGATAGGCGATGGCGCCGACGATCACGATCAGGATCGACAGCACCGCCGCAAAGATCGGCCGGTCGATGAAGAAATGCGGGAATTTCATGGCTTGCGCCCCTTACTGGACGGTCGCGTGGCCCGAAGCCGGCGGATCGATGGGACGCGTGGGTGCGGCCTGCTTGGTCGCGTCGGGGGTGATCTTGCCCATCTTGGGTTTGACCGTCGCGCCGGGCTGAAGCCGGCCGACGCCGGTCAGGACCACCCGATCGGTCGGGGCAAGGCCATCGCGGACGATGCGCAGCCCTTCAGCCTTCGCGCCCACCTCCACGACCCGCGGCGTCGCCTTGTTGTCCTTGCTCACGACATAGACAAGGCGCCGGGTCTGGTCGGTGACGATCGCCTCATCGGGGATCAGCATCGCGCGATAGCTGCCCGAACCGAGCAGGCGGGCGCGTCCGAACATCCCCGGCGTCAGGAAACCGGTCGGGTTGGGTACCACGGCGTGCGCGCGGATCGTGCCCGAATTGGGGTCCACCGCATTATCGAGGAACGCCATCTGGCCGTTCCAGCGATACTCATTCTCGTCGGCGAGCTGGATCTGAACCGGGTTGGCGGTGGTACGCGACGACCCGCGCTCACCGCGCTGATCCTGACGCAGATTCTTGAGGTAAAAGGCTTCGGCCCCCTCGAACTCGAACCAGATCGGGTTGAGCGAGACGACGCGGGTCAGCACCGTCTGCCCCTCGGCCACGAAATCGCCGATGCTGACCTTGCGGTCCGACACGCGCCCGCTGAACGGCGCGCGGACGGTAGTGAAGCCAAGGTTGAGCATCGCCTGCGACGCGGCGGCGCGACCGGCGGCCAAGTCGGCAGCGGCGCTACGCTCGGCCGCGACATTCGCTTCCAGCTCCTCGGCACTGACCGCCTGCGCGCTCGCCAGCGCACGGCTGCGTGCGGTGACCTGACGGGCATTGTTGAGCGCCGCCTGGGCGCGGGCAATCTGCGCCTGCGCCTGCATCAATTGCGCGCGATAGGGGCGCGGGTCGATGGTGAAGAGCGCCTGCCCCTTGCGGACATCCTGGCCGTCGCGGAAATGGACGGCGGTAATGACACCGTTGACGCGTGCACGCAGCTCAACATCCTCCGGTGCGACGAAGCGACCGGTATAGTCATCCCAATCCATCACTTCGCGCTGAAGCGGCGTTGCGACCATGACTTCGGGTGCGGGCGGCGGTGCCGGCGGCTGACCGCCACCACATGCACTCAAAGCCGTCAGCGCCACTAAGCCTGCCAGGACACGCATAATCGTATTTCCCCTTATTGCGTTGCAGCAATTGGGGAGGCGGAAAAGCGGTTTCAACCCCGGAACGGATAATTTCTGATATTTTCCGTTCAGTAATTCAAATTGGGTCTGGGACTGAAAAAAATGCGGCCCCGGCCTGCCCCCAACCCTGCCTCTACTGAAGGCGAGTGAGAGCAGGCCGGGGCCGCATGCGACTAGCGTTTGCGCTTAATCCGCAACCGAATTTTCAGGCGGCGACGGTTCCGCGCGGCATGATGGCCGCCGCATAGTCGCTTTCCACCTTCTGGATCAGCGCACGATCGTCATGATTCCACGGGTGGAAGCCCGGCATGAAATAGCTCAGCCACGCCGGAATCATGCGGGTGACAATGCCTGGCGAGACCAGCAGATATTTGGCCACCATCGCCTTGGCGCGCCATCCGGTCACGCCGTCCTGCGCCATCAGGTCCAGCGTCCCTTCGATCCGGTGTTTCCAGAAGGTGCCCGTGATGATCAGCATTGTCAGCGACTTGATCTTCCACCGCTTCCACCGGCTCATGCCGCGCGTCGCGTGGAGATAGGTGTCATAGGCGACGCCCTTATGCTCGATCTCCTCCAGCGCGTGCCAGCGCCACAGATCGGCATTCTCCTTGTCCGCGCCGGCGAGATGCTTGGGGTTGCGGATCAGCTCCGACGCCAGGATCGCAGTATAATGTTCCAGCGCCATGGTCGCGGCGAGCTGGACGATCTTGGGCCGCGACCGCGCGATCTCCAGCACCTGATCGACGCGCGATTCCAGGCGGCTGATGTCATAGCCATGATCCAGCACGCGCTTGTTGAACGCGACATGCTCGCGGCTGTGCACCACTTCCTGCACGGTGAACGCCTTGATCTCGCGCGCCAGCTTTTCGTCCACGCCCTCGCGGAACGCCTTCACGCTCTCGATGAAATAGGCCTCACCCTTCGGAAAGGTCACCGACAGCGCGTTGTAGAATGCGGTCGCGGCCACATCGCCGCCCAGCCACAGCCGGTCCTGCTGCTGGCCGCGCCCGAACCGGCGATCGCGCGGGGTGATGGTAAGGTCTGCGGGAGTCTTTGCGTTCGACATGATTTTGCTCCAAGGCTTGGGCAAGGAACTAGCGCTTACTTACACAAATGTCAATAACACCCCTCCCCGAACGCCGTCGGCTCAGCCCCGAAGAATCACGTGACGCCGCGCTTGAGGCTGCACGCGCGATCCTGATCGAAGCCGGGCCGCAAGCCGTCACGCTCAAGGCCGTCGCCGCGCGGATCGGGCGCACGCACGCCAATCTCCTCCACCATTTCGGTTCGGCGGCGGGATTGCAGCGCGCGCTCGCCCGCAGCCTCGCCGAAACCGTGTGCAGCCGCATTGTCGGCCTGATCCAGGAAGCCCGCGCCAACGGGGCCGCGCCGGCCGAGGGTAAACCGCGCGAAGTGGTCGATCTCGCCTTCGACGCGTTCGACAAATCGGGCGCGGGTGCACTCGCCAGCTGGATGATCCTGTCGGGCAACGAAGACGCGCTCGACCCGATCCTCGAAGTCATCCACGGCCTGGTCGACCAGATCGCCGCAGCGGAGGGTGAGGACACCGCAACCGAACTGCGCGAAGATACACTCGCGCTCGTGCTCATGGCGATGGGCGACGCGCTGCTCGGCGAACAGCTCGCCCGCTCGCTCGACCTCCCCCGCGGCGCGGCGCGCGAAATCGCCCTGCGCCAGCTCACCGGATCGCCGCGGTTTCAGAAGATGTGGGGCTGATCCGCACGCCCATCGGCACAGTTTGGCAGATTTCTAGGGCGCCCGTTTCAGGATGTCGGGCAGATAGCCGTTGCGGATCGCAAGCTCATAGCGCTCCGACCGCGGCAAAATGCCGTCATACCGATCCGACACGTCGATCAGCGACTCGTCGGTCCGCAGATAGGCATGCGCGACATCGGTCGAAAAGCGCTCGATCAGCAGTTCGAGTTTAGCCACGTCGACCGTCTCGACCAACGGCATGTCCAGCGCCCGCAACGCCTCCTCGATATGCCCCTGCAAAATCGTCCAGTCCGGCGATTTCGTGAAGATCGACGGCGTGCGCCTGTTCTATCGCCCGCTGGCGATCTCGCGCTTCCGGCTGGCATTGCGCGAATTGGAGCAGCGGATCGTCGAGCTCCGGGCGCTCATCGCAGAAATCGGCTTCGTCGTTCCGGTCGAAAGCCGCGATCATCTGTTCGGGATCGGTCGGGCATTCGCGGCCTTGCCAAGGCACGCAAACTGGATCGCGGACAGCCATGCCGATCATTACCTCGAACATGGCGTGCTTCCCGAAGCGGCGCCGAAACTGCCGGACTGGACGATTTTGCAGGGGCATATCGAGGAGGCGTTGCGGGCGCTG
>FWWL01005181.1_pt1 | contig 20741 bp, 14 predicted proteins | sample 2228331 | NCBI WGS metagenome assembly FWWL01 (sample SAMEA103939775, study PRJEB20133) | metagenome | reverse complement strand
CGGTGAGGGGCGCGATGCCGCCCGCCTCCAGCATCGCCATCATCATGGAGGTGCCAGAGCGGGGCAAGCCGGAGACAAGGGTGATGTAGGGTGTCATCTCTCTTCCAGAAGCAGTGCCTTTATCTAGGAGAAATGCTGCAAGGGCAACTCGTGTTAGACAGGTTTCTAAGATTCAAAGATCCACATTTAGCAATTTGAATTCACGCTCATTCCCATATCTGCCACTCTGGTTTTCTCACGTCAGGTTGTCTGTGTCGCGCTACGCCTGCTGAGAGCAAACCGTCTGATGACGAAACCTGCCAACGGGCTTAGAACTGTCCAGATGCCAACAGACAGCAACACTGCAGCGAGCAAAGCGGGTGCAATGTAATAATTTGCCCAGTCGAAGGGAATGAGTAAGATGCTTACGAGGCTTACTACGAGCCACACGACACAAAAAGCCTCTATAAGCCCGATTCCGCGCGTTCGGAGTGCGCGACGCCCACGCACAACAACCCGCAAAATCCCCAAAGTGACAAAAGAAAGGTTCAGCAAGTAAACGGGTGTAATGGAGAGGTGAGGTGTCTGTTGAAGCGACATGCACAACGGCGTATGCACAAGGATGCTCTGGCGAGTGCCTTCTGTTCTCATCTCGTAACGCTGTGTCTCGGGGTTGAACACGATCAACGGCTTGGTGATGGACATGTTCAGACAGCTAATCGGGAGATACTCATTCAAAACGCGCTGCGACACCCGCGCGACCCTCTGCTCTAGCGTATCCAGACGTGTGTGCGCAGAGGCAACTCTATGCAGCTCAAATAGCGCCTCACGGCGCTGCAGCATGAGCTGAAGTCGGCTAAAGGTGTTTTCGTGCAAAACAGGTGTTAAGAAGACAAACATCGAAAAGGCAGTTGCAGTTGTCAAGGCGACTCGAGAAGCGATGTCAGACCAATCCTTTTTCGCAAATCCAACTATTTCGAGCAATGCTACTCCCGCTATACCTACCGCTCCGTTATGCTTCGAAGCAGCGGCGATGCCTAACACAAGACCTGAAACAGCAGCCCTCATGAGAGGGTGATAAGCCTTACTCTGTGCCCATATCAACGAAGCAAGCGACAGCGAAAAGACGAGCGGCGCTTCTGTCATTGAACGCACTAGCTGCGCACGGAAGTAGTGCGTGCCAATGATGGCAGCCACAGCTAGAGCACCTGCCAGCTCACCAAATGCACTCCCTACTGCACGCATGATCACCAAGATCGTCATCAAGGCTAGAGCTGTCATCGGGAAACGCGACAAGAACAGCATTCGACCGTCCACCCAAAAAGACTGACCCTCAGGACTGCTTTCAAGATTCGGCCAGCGATACTCAGGGACGAGTCCAGAATAGCCAGATAGCCAGCGCACAAGCCCGATTAAATACGCAGCCACAGGAGCATCGCTCAGTTTCAACGGTTCGACACGTCGCAAACGCTCAAAATCCATCGTCAACCACTGGTCAAACCAGAGGCTGTTATTCACATGCACAATCTCATCTACGTGAGGGGGGACGCTCTGAATTTGGGTAAAGAGCATGTAGCAACTTAAAAGTGCAAGACTGATTCGAATTGCGAACCGCCACATATAGCCATTTAGTCTTGTAACAGCAGTCTTTCGTATTGATCAGTAACTGCATCCCATGAATAATTCAACTGCGCAAACTTCTTTGCGCGGATTCGGTATGATTCCACAATGTCAGGCGAGCACAGCAGCCTAGATAAAACACGTGCGAGGGAGAAAGCACCTTCCTTACCTTCATAGGCGAAACCTGCATCCTGAATCGTCTCCAGGTTCACTGGCGTATTGTTCACCACCACACAGTTACCGAAAGCCATCGCCTCGATCAAAGCAGGATGCATACCACCCACCTCAGAGGTCTCAACAAATATCTGCGCATTCCCTCCCAGTTCGGCGTAAGCATCTCCAAACTGGTAACCAGTGAAAACAATGTCTGAGCAACCTCTCGCGCGCGCCCTCAAGCCGGCTATGTAATCTGAGGCATAGGGGGCATCTCCTGTGATTACACAGCGGTAGCCCAATGGGATTAGACCTTGTTGCTGCAACATCAACCATGCGTCCACCAGGTGGTGTGCGCAGTTCTCTGGCACCAGTCTGCCCACAAACAACACGTATCGGCGCGGCTGCAAGCCGAAGCGGCGTAACACTTCACCAGGGGGTTTTGCCAGAACATGAGCACCATACGGTATAAACCGGGTCTCTAAACCATACACATTTCTGTAATATTCTTGAACAGTGCGTGAGTCAGTGACAACTACATGAGCGAACCGATGAGACACCCGTTCTGCCCACTGGATGTAGCTGCGCGCCAGAGGTCCCCACTTCTGGCGCTTCCAATCCAACCCATCCACATTAAGCACTACTCGAGCTTTACTGAACCAGCGGGGAATGGCACACAGCGGTGCGTTGCCAGCATTGAAGACCAGCAAAGCCTCGTAGGACTGCGAGAGAGCGTGCAGCATGGAGGAGAAAGTGTGCGTAATCGTATCCAGGTGCTTGGTAGCCAGCCCTGGCACACGTATCAGCCTGACCCCTTCGTATGTGCTTTCCAAATAGCGCACATGATGGATGCGATTGTAGACTGTCACCTGGTGACCGCGCCGCGCTAATCTGATTGCCAGATGTTCGGCGCAGGTTTCAAATCCACCGTATGTGGCAGGGATGCCTCTTGTGCCAATCAGAGCAACACGCACGTTTGTGTCCACCAAGGCAGATTATGCCCACTATCTTTGTTTAAGCCCTCTCGTCGAAAGCTCGAGCGCAGCCTCATACGCTTGAGCAGTAGCGCTTGCCGTCGCTTGCCATGTGAATTGACGCGCGCGCAAGAAGCCCCTCTGAACCAAGCTCTCTCGCAGGGAGGGATTTTCCAATATTTTCCGCATGGCATCGGCGATCTGTTCAGTAGCAGTGGGATCAACGAGCAGAGCAGCGTCTCCCGCTACTTCTGGCAAGCAGCTTGTGTTTGAAGTGATCACAGGCGCGCCGCATTGCATCGCTTCCATCACTGGAATGCCGAAACCCTCATAGAGCGAAGGAAATACGAAGCCCACACAACCCGTGTAAAGGCAAGACAATTCGTCATCCGAGAGATACCCCATGACCATTATCCTCTTGGATTCAAACGCATCCGAATACGTAACTTGCAAGCGACTTAAAGTTCTAGTCCACCTCCCCGCAAAGATCATCTGGCAGCCTGGATGCTGCTGAGCCACCCTAAGGAACGCCTCTACCACACGCTGCACATTTTTACGCGGCTGCGCAGCCCCAACAAAAAGAAAATACGGGGCATGAATGCCCAATTTCTGCGTGACGCGCTCCACCTCGTCATGCTGGCGCACATAAAACTGCGGACCGGCGGCATACGGTGTCACAAAGAGACGCTGTTCCAGCCAGGGATAGATTCGCAGAATTTCTGCACGGCTGAATTTCGAGGGCGTAAGCACAGCCTTTGACCGTCGCGCAGTCATATAACCGAGCGTGTTTGGTATTACGTAGTTGCGCAACGTGACAAAGCGAGGACGCACACGATAGCTTACATCATGTATCGCGACCACAATAGGGGTTTGGACCCAGAAGGGGGCATGATAACTGACGTGCAACAGTGTCGCACGCGTACGCGCAATCGCGCGCGGCATCTGCCAGAAAAAGCGGCGCATATTTTGACGATCGCAGAACGGTTCTACCACCGTGCGCTCGGAGGGGAAGATCTCTGGATGAGCTTCCTTCATTAAAGCGAACAGGCGAAAACCGTGATGTCCAAAGACGGCATCCTGCTGCAGCAGGCTGGCGACGTAGGTCTCATTGCCTGTCTCTTGTGCGCCCACCATGTGGGCATCTATTAAAACTTGTCGCGCAACAGTGGTGAGGGGGTTAAATCCAGTCACTGCGCCCAGTGTATCCTGAATATCCTCTGCGACGGCAGCGCTTTGACTTGAGAGAGCCAGCATCACCGAATTTTTCGCTTTCACAGAGCCACACCCCTGAGCCAAAATCACAGCTTGCAAGACGACACTGTTACACTACCCTCATGCAATCCACAAGCTCAGTTAAGGTCTTGTATCTGGTTGGTCCAGGTCGGGCTGGCGGCACGATTATAGCAAGCCTGCTCGCGGAGATCGGCAACTTTGTGACGGTTGGGGAGCTCATGCACATCTGGGATCGGCAGTCACTTCCCAGGCGTTGGTGTGGTTGCCGAAAGCGCATTTTGGAGTGCGAGGTGTGGAAAGGTGTCTTCCGCGCAGCATTCACGGGCATGAGCGAGCTTGAATGGCAGCGCGCCGCACGCATATACCATCAATTCCTGCCCACGCGCCGCTTTCCGCGCTTCGTGCTGCCGTTTGCCCGCAACTCCATCCTCAAGGAGGCACGAGCTTTCCTTCATGCCACCTATCGCCTGTATGCAGCGATACGCGACATGGCAGGAGGCAAGGTGATTGTTGACACATCGCGCGCAGCTACGTATGGCTACCTGCTACAGCAAGTGCCGGGGCTCGAGGTTCATTTCCTTCAACTGACGCGCGACCCCAGGGGCGTCGCTTACTCCTGGCAAAAAAAACAGGTGGAAGTGTTGGAAGGGCAGCGCGTCAATATGAAAAGCCGCAGTCTGCTCGCCAGCGCAGCCGACTGGAACGCCCAAATGCTCGCTGCTTCCTGGCTGCTGAGGCACGCCAGGAGGCGCAGCTTGTGCCTGCGATACGAGGACTTCGCGCACGACCCGCGCGCGGCACTCGCAGAAATTTGCCGATTTGTCGGAGCAGCCTGCGACAACTTGCCCGATGCACTTGAGGACATTCAGATGTCTGTCCACCACACATTTGCGGGCAACTACAATCGCTTTCGAAGCGGCTGCGTGCAGATTGTGCCAGACCAGCAGTGGCGGGCAGACATGCCGCTGCTTCAGCAACGGGTGACCGCCCTGCTCACCTGGCCCTGGCGCCGCAAATATGGATACTAGCCCCCGCAGCTACAGTAGAGGTGGAAGTCGTCATCCAGCGAGAGCTGCGCTGGGTTGTTCACCCGCCGCAGGTCCTGCTCGACCAGATAAATGTCGTATCCTCTGTCCCACAGGCGGGTTAACAAATCGGGCAGTCTGGAGCACACCTCTGGGTGTGTGGCGGCATGGACCTCGATAAAGAGGCGCGGCGCGTGTGCAGCGAGCACGCCCGACATGCCCTCAAGCACTGCCAGCTCCGCTCCCTCCACATCCACCTTGATAAACTGCGGCATTGGCAGGCGACAGCGATTCACATACTCGTCGAGACTGGCAACAGCAACCTCATAACACACATGCTGCGCATCGCAGTCTTCGCAGCTCTCACGCAGCCAACCTCGACCTGTCAGCCCTCGTGGCACGCAAAGCACTGCTTGACCACCGCGTCGCCCAAGCGCGAGTTGATGGACAAACACGTTTGAGAAATCGTTCAGATGAACGTTCTCAATGATTCGCCGAGCGTTATCAGGATGCGGCTCAAAGACATGCACCTTTCCTGTTGACCCCACTGCCCGCGCAAAAAATAGGGAGTACACCCCTTCCCAGCCTCCAATATCGTAAACCGTGCAACGGCGCAGGTCCAGCTCAGAAAGGAACTGCTCTTCTTTATCCAACGCATTGAATGGCAAAAACCCCCATCCACCCTTGCGCCACATCCCCCTAGCCAGACCGCGGCGCACGCGATACACGTGACGGTCGAACAGCGGACGCAATATGGACGCTGTCCACGCAAAGAGCGGACTTCGAGCGATCTTCCGCCTCATGCTGTTTGGCACACCTCTCTCAGCATCTCCGCATACCGCCGATGCTCAGCCCTCTGGACAGGACTTCGTCGCAGCAGGACTGCCAGACGCGCAACACACCATCGCATCAACAACCCCAGGCACCATGCCAAACGAAAGGCAAACGCCCACCACCTAGGCGACCACTTGTCCACCGCGCGCAGCACACCGCGCAGTGACAGACGATGGCGCTGGAGGGACTGCGCGCCAAAGCTCTGCCCTCCGAGATGAATCACCGATAAGTCATCACACACTTGCAGGCGATAGCCCACCTGTTGCAAGCGGGCGCACAGGTCTATGTCCTCGCCATAGCCTGGCTCGAACCGTTCATCCATGCCGCCCACCTGACGCAGCACGGCAGCGCGCGCTAACATGCACGCGCAACTGATCCAGAATTGGTCTTCATGCGCACCGGCGCGCGCTGCCCACTGCCCCAGCAATGCGTGCAGGACGCCGTACGTGCTCCAGGGATAGTGCCAGCGCGCGCTCTGCAAACTGCCATCGGGATTCATCAACACTGGACCGACCGCGCCCAGCAGCGGATCTGCCTGTATCGCTTCCAATAAACGCCTCAATGTATGGGGCAAAAGAATCACATCGTCGTTGAGCAAGAGGACAAACTCACAACTATCAGGGAGTTGCGCCAGCGCGACGTTGTTATTGTGAGCGAAGCTGCGCGACACTTGGTTATCAATCAACACCACCTGCGGGTCTAATCGCAGAAGCAGTGGCTGAACCTCGACGAGGTCTGACGCTGAAAGCGCCTGATTGTTGATCAGCACCAGATGCAGCGAGGCACACTGATCCTGCAGAGAGGAGAGGCAGGTATGGAGCGTCTGCAAGTTGCTCCCACAGATGATGATCACGCCCAACATAGGAAGCGCAGGCTCAGCCAGACAGCACGGAGGGGCAGTGTTGCCCCTCCATGAGTTTTCAGAATCAGCAGCTTCGCTTGTGAGAAGGTTTCCTCAGGCTCTCAGCGGTTGAACCCAACGAAGGCATCAGCGTGGTTCTTGCCACTCAGCGAGTTCACAAACACGCGGATAGGCACACCTCCCGAAGCGATCACCCGCACCGACCCTTTGAAGTTGTTCCCAAGCAGAGCCGTCTGGGCGATGGATGCGTTCGCGCCGTTGCGGCTGTTGAAACTATACTGTTGTCCCGGTGCCAGCGTGATAGGACCTCCGCTACCCAGCGTCGTGATGGTGGCGACCGGCGCGCCGCCGCTGGACCCGAAGAACTCCACAGTCAGGTCGGTGTTTGCGTTGCCGACATTCTGGACTGTAAGCGAAGAGAACGATGTGAAATCCTCGACCGCAGCAGGCGCACAGCTCGTGCACACCCGATCAAACTGCGGCACGAACGCGGTCGAGGTGGCGCCACTGGCGCTGAAGAAGTTGAAGGCGCTGGCGTAGTTCTGGTCGCTCAGCGGCTGCTGGATGAAGCCAAAGCCCACCAGCGGCTGATCCGAAGTGAACCGCACTGAACCTGACCAGTTGCAATGGGTCGCCACACCTGTTGTGGTGTTGTACCCGTCCACGAAGTTAGACCAGAGGGTGCTGCCCACAGGAGCAACGCCGCCACCGTTGAAGGTGTTGAAGTTCCAGGTTGCATTCGGACCGAGCTGGAAGGTGATCGAGAATGAAGCCAAGCCAGAAGGCGCGTTCGCCCCTGTGCCTGTGTTGCTGCGGATGAACTGCGCGGTCACCGTGGCGGTTGTGGTGCCCGTGTTCTGGATCGAGGACTGGGTATAGAACTGATGGCTGGTGAACCCACCCCATGTGCAGGTGCGCGAAATACCCACTGTTCGGCCGATCTTCGCAACCAGCGGACCAAAGAGCGTGGTGCTCGCCTGCTCGCCTGGTATCGCGGTGTAATCGGCGCTCCAGTTCTGCTTGATCGGCACCGCTGTGACCGCGTCCAGACTATCGAAGTCCCACGACTGCTCCGCCACGCCGACAATAGGCTGCGTGGAGGTCACCAGCAACGACATGACCACTGGGCTGGTCTGCGTCGCGAGCGAGGGGTGAGGCAGATCAGCCGCCTGGGTGGTGTCGTAGGTGACAGAGCCATACCCAGCGAGCGACGCTGTCGTGTTGTAGACGTTACCTGCTGTCGTCCTGTAAGTGAAGAACAGCGTGGCTGGCGTGTTTGTGGTGTTCTGGAACGTGTAGCGCGTTGACAATTGCGCCACTCCCGGGCTCCCAGAGCGTCTCACCCGCACAATTGTGGGAACATACAGCGCAGTCGAGCCGGCGTTGAATGCCTCATACGCGCTGGACTCCGTGCCAGGCGTGCTGTTCGGCTCAGGCGATTCTGCGTTTGCGCGTCCTGTGTATGGCGTCAACGCGGAAGCGATGATGTCCTGATCAGAGGAGAGCACCACACTGCCGCTCCAGTTAGTCGGCAGAGGTCCATCAGGGCTTGTGCCTGCCGTGACGTTGACGCGGCCGAATTGAGGAACGCTATAAGTGGACCCGCTCCCTGCTGGCGTGGTGCCATTGGGGTTGTAGTAAGTTGCCACAATGGTCGCTGGACCACTTCCGACGTTCACCACGCTGTAGGTGGTCGTGCCGGTACCATACTGCATGGTCAGGTTGGTTGGCACCTGTGCCTGCGCGCTCTGGGCAACGCCTACCATGCTGACGATGAGCGCCAAACCTGGCGCACCTCGTTTCAGAAAGAGTCTCATGTTCATATCGTTACACCTCGACAAATCGAATCTGGAGAGCCAACATCTCTCCCGCACGCTCCGCATGATAAGTTCGATTACGGCAAAACGTAATACCCCTTTAGGCGTATTTGGGTTTCCGAGAGGAGGCTTGATAGGCTGTCAGCAAACTTTTGGCGATCAACTGATCATCGCCATATCGCCTGCTCATCACTAGCTCAAGGGCAGAACGACGCAGACGCGCCGCCAGCACAGGGTCACCCAGGACTTGCAGAACGGCTTGCGCAAAATCATCTGATGAATCCGCGATGAGCGCCTCAACGCCATGCTGAGCCTGAATCCCATCGTTGGCGACCGAGGTCATCACAACAGGACACCCCAGCGCAAATGCCTCCAGAATCTTAAAATGAAAACCGCCGCCCGTGAGCAGAGGAGCGACAAACACCTCACTCGTGCAGTAAAGGTGAGTAATATCTGGCAGAAATGGAACGCAGGACACTCCCGGCATGCGCTCCCAGATGCGCGCCCATTTGGGATCAACGCTCACAATTTTCATCTGCGTGACCGGCCGGGTGGCTCTGACGCGCGGATACACCTCTCCCAGAAACCATGCCATCGCTTCCTGTGTGCGCGGATCGCGCGAGTTGCCCACGTACAGCAAGTCATGGGAATGCTCAGCCTGATCTACTAGGAGAGAGCCATCCCGTGACTCGAGCAGCGGGCTTGCATCAAACCACGGCGGCACCACAACGATGCGAGTCGTGTTTGGCAAGAAGGCGCGCAAGAAGACGAGATCAGACTCAGTGTGACAAATCACCACGTCGGAGCGGCGATACTGGGCGATTTCCAGGTGTGATATTAGCGCCAGGCGTCGCGCACGCGCCCAGAACTGCAGGCTTTGAAAGGGGGATTGCCACAACTTGCGCAAGCTCAGCTTTGCCGCTACATCTAAGGCATGCGCGACCAGAGAAGGACGCGCGTTCGTGATAGACATAGCCCTCAATGTGCTCCAGGCAGTGTGCGGCTGCACCGCATGCACCACGTCTATGGAATGGCTGGCTAACACCCTGCTGATCGCGCGCGCCAATCCCACGCTCTCGCAAAACGCGTAATCCGCGGGCAAACCCAGCGACAACCAGGCGCGGCGCAACCGACGCATGAGCGCAACACTGACGTAGACGGGGAAGACCTGTATGCCCAGGCGCTCTATCTCTGCGATGGCTGATACCTCATAAGGACGAGCAATACAGACCAGCGAGACGCTGCAGCCCTCCTGGCGCATGAGCTGCATGTAGCGTGCTAATAACCGTCCGCCTCCATGAGGGACAAGCGGAGACGGCACATTGTCGGTCACGTAGAGGATGTGCATGAGATCACTCGAGATAACCCAGCGCCCGAAGCCGCTCACGCAGCGCCTTCTCCTCATACGACTTCAAATGAGCTACAGGCTCGAAGTCGGTGCTCGCCTGGTGAGCAGCACATCCAAAGTGGCGGCAGATCCAGCCGGCAACGTCCTTGAGGTGTTTCACCTCTTCCACAGCGGACGCCTCCGTAGTTGCAAACAGCGCCCGTCGCGTATGCGTACCAGTGTATGGAGCCGACCAGCCAAACACGCTACTTTCACCCGCTCCGAGTCGCCACTTCACAACATGATTCTGGAAATACGTGGAGGAGGGATGATATGTGTCCAGGATGATGTCGGGCGCGAGGTTCGTCATCGGTCCGTCATACAACGATTCCCGATGCGCAACAATCTCAAACACTGGCAGGTTAGTGTGAGGGTCGCGCAGCTCGCGCGCTGCATTGATGATCTGATCGCACAGCGCATCGTATTCCCCTGGTTCCACAATGCCCTCAGGCTCTCTGCCGCGAAGATTGATGCGGATGCCACCACTTTCGCAGTACCATGCCTGAGTGCCGCTCCAGTCAATTGCTTTCAGATCGGCTGAACGCTCGAATTGCGCAAACACAGGGCTTCTGCCTAAAAAGGCGTGCTTCAGACGCATCAAAGACGAAGAGGTTTTTGCCCAATTCAACCAACTTGACACCTTGCTAACAGCAAAGGCTCGCATGGGTTTGAGTTTGAGCAGCCCCGCCTCTCGCAACCAGGTGTTCAAGTTAACGGCGCGCGCGCACGGACCGAAACCGTGGTCGGACATAACGACAACGATAGTATCTTGTCCTGCCTCTCCTACTAACCTGCCGAGTGCTCTATCGAGGGTGGCATAGTGCGACTCGATTGCCCCAGCTACAGGATGCGAAGGGCGCAATGGATGGTTTTCATCCATATCGCTCCAGAAGAAATGCTGCAATCGATCCAGCTCGGTGTGAACGACGATAGCCAGATCCCAGTCTTGCTCTCTTAACAGGCGAATGGCTACATCTGTGCGTTGCTCCACCTGCGCACACATCCTGGCGACGTACGCTGCTCGTTCTTCCCCATCGCGGATCGCTTCGGCATCTATCGCGTAGCCCTCTTGTCGCAAGCGGCTGCTCAAATCAGGCGGATAAGTGAACACAGAGGCATCTGGCGGAGTCATTTGACCGCACACCAGCCAGCCATTCACGCGCCGTGGAGGGTAGGACATCGGCATGTTCAGGATCGCAACACGATAACCCGCCAGGCTAACCCTCTCCCACACTGAAGCAATCTGGGGGGGGATACCTGTATTCAGCGTCGTCTGGTACGAGTTTGCCATTTGCCGTGTGAAGCCAAAGACGCCATGCCAGCCGGGCAACATGCCAGTAGCAAAGGTAGTCCACGCCACTGAGCTCTCTGGGCGCACTGTGGAGTCTATGGCTTTCAACACGCCTTGCCGCTGAATCGAGGCTAGATGAGGTAGCTTACCCTCTGCTAACCAGCGAGTAACCAAGTCTGGATCGGCACCATCCCAGCCGACAAGCAGGATCTTCCTCATGCTACCCGAAAGCCGCTCCTCAACAAGAAAGCAAGCTGCTCTTCACTTTCAACAGGCAGGGATAGTATGTCATTGGAACGAGGCGATAAAAGTCCTGTGTTGAAGGGTTTCAGCACTCTCTCCTCCAACACAATCCAGAGCCGATAATTTAAGCTCTCAAGGAAGTCTTGAATATCCTGGAAACCATAGCCAAACTTCTGCATCCACACCCCGTGAGCTTCAAAAACGAGCGCGGGCCTATGATTCATAATTAGATTTCTGCCGCCCTTTAGAACATTTAGTTCTGCTCCTTCTACGTCCGCCTTCAAAATGGCAACGCGCTTCTTGTGGACGGCTGCGTGACGGTCCCAGAACAGATCGAGGCTCATTGTCGGCACAGAGATGACAACTCCTTTCTGTGCGGTGGGGAAATCGCCCCTCAAGTCTGCGAGCGATCCATTTCCTCTGTTTGGGAAAGACGACACGAAGAAATGCGCCAAGCCTTCTTCATGCATCTCAGAGATTGCAAATGAATGAACATCAGCTAGTGTAGCCAGATCATTTAGCGCGAGATTGAAGCACAAGTGGCTGCGAAGCTGGGGGTCTGGCTCGAAAGCGATGACAGACACACCTTTCTCACCCAAGTCGGAGTAACGTCTAGCAGCCCAGACTGTATGCTGCCCAATGTGAGCGCCGATATCCCAGAAGAGCGAGTGAGGACTGATCAAGCATAGAATCACATCTAGCACATGCGGTTGATACGCGCCAAAGTAGTATATCTGGGATTGAATGTGGTCTCTCAAATCGAGGACAAACCGCACATTCGACTGCTGATGCTTCCAATAGACTAGTTCTTCGTCCTGAGTGAGCAGATTGACCCACCGCACAAAACGATGGCGGTGCTCATAGGGAAGTATGCGCTTGCCAGCTTGCCATCTTGCTATAGCGCGCAGCCATTTCAGATGACGGTGCCAAGGTCGAAGAATCTCACGGACGCGCATATACCTGAACCCAATAAGCGCTGTCTAGCGGCAAGGAGCAGGATTGCGCTGATCAACTCCTGCCTGAGGCGCGAGCAGATGGAAATCAGAACCATCAGATTTCATGGTGGCGATTTGCCAGTTGCTGCCCATGTAAGGCATGTAGCTAAAGACAATTGTGTCCGCATCGAGCCACGCTGCCTGAGTGTAGTAGCCAGGTTGCTGAGTGATTTGGCGGAACTCGCTTCCATCAGCAGCAACGACAGCAATGTGGTAGTCTCCGCCGAGGCGTCCCTGCGTGCCGAAGAGAATCTTCGTGCCGTCAGGGGAAAAGCGTGGGCGGAAGTCGAACGTTTCGCTGTTGACGTATACAGGACGCACATTAGAGCCATCAGCATCCATCACGTAGATATCGTATGTGCCCTCTCGGTCGCTGGCAAACACAATTTGCTGACCGTCGGGTGACCAGCTCGCAGCCGCATCATTGCCAGAATGCCTGGTGAGATTGCGGAGGTTCGAGCCATCCGCATTTGCCACATAGACCTCCATATTGCCGTCGCGATTGGTGTGGAACAGCAGCTTGGCACCATCGGGGCTTAGCTGAGGAGCGTAGTTACCAATCCCTTGACCAGTAGGCGTAGTGATGACAGGCTGCTGATCTGAACCGTCAAGGTTCATTGAGAAGATTTCAAAATCATTGCCCTGGTTCCTGCCGCTGATGAAGACAATCTTCTGAGAGGTTAACGAACAATCTGGCTCTGCATCACCAGGCGCAGGAGAGCTCGTAAGGGTGCGCATTTCTCTGCTTTCCAGGCCTATGATTGCAACCTGGTAGACGCCTTCGGGATTGTGCGCAAAAACAAGGCTTTGATAGGAGAAGCCTGTCACTGAGACAGGAGTTGGCTCTGCAATGGGAGACACAGAAGGCAAACTTACTGTCGATTGGCAACTCGCCAAGAGAGTGACTGCAGTTAGTAGAGATAGCAGGCGACCGTATTTCTTGAGGTAGGCAACTTGACTGCTGCTCTCAACGTTTCGCTGCTGCTTGCAGATCAGATTACGCCCTCCGCTCTGAGATTTGAAAGTACACATGTTCTATTTGTGATTGTATCAACTCCGCATCACGCTGAATCTCATCGCTGCCCGCCACAGGTGTCCATAGGATTCCAAACAGAATATAATCAGGTGGTTGTCTTGATTGCAGTTCTGAATAAGGAGGCTGCTTTCAGTTACACTCGAGGTTTCAAAACTAGCAGACGACCGATTGAGACTATCGGGTCGTATCTCAAAAGTGTAAACAGAGAAGATTAGTAGTACAAGCGATTATTGTTGCGATGACTTTCCACTGATGCAGCGATATGGCTACTTCCGCGAAAGATCAATAGTCAGCCAGAGAGGAAACAAGTAACTTCATTTGACCTCACAAGCTCAGTTATGTCTAAGGGTTTAATTAGTCATACACCAAAAGGGAAAGATAGAAGAGCAGCACGTGAGCGCTATTACCTTCTTTTTATTGTTGCCTCCCTCGTTGTTAAGCTATGGCTGTCAGCGACCACCAGCCACTACGACCTGTGGCTCACCCAGTGGCAGGCATTGCAAGTTGCCAACGGCAATTGGAACTTGTATGACTATCTGCCACGCGAGCGCCCCGATGCGATCCTGCGACCACCGCATCCGCCCGCCGCATATCCCTTCGGGTTTTACGGATTCAGTGCTGCGTGGCAGATGCTCATCACATCGCTTGGGCTGATTGACCTGCAAGGCTGGAACCATCCCGCTGCAATTCCTGAAGCGACCCGCGCCTGGTGGGCAATGATGTTTAAGCTGCCATACTGGCTAACCGACATCGCCATTGGACTTGTGTTAGCACGTATGTTTGGCACGCCCGCCTGGGTGATTTGGACTGGTTCGGTCACTGGCTTGTATTTATTGCTGACTGGGCAAAACGACCTATATCCTGCCTTTTTTGTCACAGGCGCCGCGGCACTTGCCTACGCAGCACTGCGCACGCCTGGCACACCACGCGCGCGATGGTGCTCCGTAGGCAGCATGGCGTTGATAGGCATCGGCGCTACGTTCAAAATCGCGCCGCTCTTTCTAGCATTGCCGTTTGCGCTGCTACTTGGGCGATCCTGGCGCGCTCGCTCAACATTATTCTTAGTGGCACTCACACCATTTGCGCTTCTGGCATTGCCGTTCCTCCAGACCCCTGCCTTCGTCAACGGCGTGCTCTTCAATTTTGAGGGCATAGCTGCGTTGACAGGGAGTGGCGGTAGGACTCACTTCCTGTCACAGCCTGCGCCCCTCTTCCTAGTAACTTATTTGGTGCTGATCATTAGCCTGGCTCTGCGTCCAGCCAGTGCTACGCCACATCCGACCGACGTGTGGGCTAGCAGTGTGATCGCATTTGGCAGCCTGTTCTTGTTTTCCAGCACCGTCTTCTACTGGCTAGTGTGGATGATGCCGCTCCTGATCGGATTTGCTTTCAGCTTGCAACGCACTGGCGCGCTGATGTTGTGGACAATCATCGAGCTGAGCTTCGCCGCCATGCGTGTGTATCATCATCCAGACTTGTTTGTGCGATTGTGGGCATCAGCCGCTCCGGACTTTGCATTGCACAATGTGAGCAGCATTCTCTCTTTTACTGGTCATGAGACACTGCATCGCGTCGTTGAGACACTGCAAGTGGGCGTGCAAGCTACTCATAATGCAGGTCTGCTTAGCGCTGTTGGTCTAGCAGCGCTGACGCTCTTGCTGCAGCCGACTGGCTCGCAGGCGGCTGTGCGACCCGCACACATCCTTGCGCTGGCAGTTTTGCCAATTTCCACTTTCTTCATATTACTGAGCGCCAATGTGCTGATCGCGCGTGGATTCGCCCTTGAGGCACAGTACTTGCGTCCTCAAAGAGACATTGTCACACTCACGCAGGAGGCAGCGATCACTCAGACGCTACGCTACCGCTACAACACGCTCAGTGGCGTGCTGATTGAGAGTCAGCCCGTTCAGCCGAAGCCCATCTTTCGCTTGTGCGTGAGTGCAAACATTCATCTTTCCAAGCCAGTTTGCGCTTCTAGTCGTTCCTTTGCGCTGGCACGCTGGGACACCACTGGTCAGAGCGACATCGTGATCTTTGATCCACCCATTGTTGTTGCGCCTGACGGGGACGCTCTGCTAGAGCTGACTATCACCCTTGCCTCTGAAAGCCCAGCTTCCCTGGCGAATCTGCCGGTCTTCTATCCGCCTCCTGAGCGAGAGGCGCGGTTTGCCGATCTGATGGCTGTGACCTCACCAGAAGGCGAAAGACGCATCGGATCGTTGCGCACAGGGCTGTTGCGAGTATTCAGCCTGAGGCGAAGTGCCAGCGACATTTGGACATACCTGACTCGCGACGCGCGCGTGATGATTGCATTAGTAATCTGCTCAGTTAGCGTATGGGGCATTACAGCGCTTGTTTTGCGGCGCTGGCGCATAGCTGGGGCGCAATCAGATCTGCACCCGTAACAAGATAGACACAATTGGTTTTTGGTCTCGTTGTCTAGAGCCAATCACCCGGTAGTTTGATAGAGTTTATGATCAATTCCTGGCTGCGATTCCATTGAATAAACAGAAATGCTTGACGCTAGAACTATTAAGGCAGTACAAAGCACCTCGCTCATTTACCTGCTGATTCCACAACTGCTGTTTGCAGTTGGCTGGATAAGATTTCCTTTCTCGGTTGTAAGCGCATTGTTTGTTATTGCTGTTATCTTGTGGGAAAGTGTCGAACTGGTCCGCAGCGCTCGCAGACGTTTGACAAGTTCCTTATCGCCTTCCTCAAGGGTTTCAGCCTTGGGCGCAGCCCTGATCCTCATGATTTGGTTGTCGTTATCTGGAGTGGGGGGTATTGGATTCCAAAATGGTGACTACCCGCAGAACAACGCCTTGCTCAAAGACTTGATCGAAAAGGACTGGCCGATAAGCGTCAGGTTTAAGAACAACGATGTTCCACTGGTGTATTACACGGGCTACTATTTGCCGGCGGCACTCGTCGGCAAGCTGCTTGGATGGCAAGCTGCCAACATCTTCGTCTTCGTGTGGACCCTCGTAGGCTTGTTCTTGGCTTTTACCTGGTTTGCCCACGTTGCGCGGGTCAAGTTAGCCAACAACCCCTTTAAAACGCTCCTGTTCGCCTCTCTCTTTGTATTGTCGGGTGGCATGGACCTTTTCGGAAGCTTCCTCATAAGCATCTGGCAATCCCGCCCCCTTGACCTTGATATTACCCGTCATCGAGAATGGTGGATAACGGAGATTGGACGATTCATACCTCTCCAGTATTCCTCAATGACCACGCTTCTTTTCTGGGTTCCGCAGCACGCTATCGCATCCTGGATATGCACAGGTCTAACAGCAGGCGCAGTTCTGAGGCCGGCAAAAACGCAACCAGCTCCGATTGCGCTGGCGCTGGCTGCCAGCATTTTGTGGAACCCATTCGGCTCTTTGGGAACAGTTCCCTTTCTGGTCGTCTTTCTCATACGACGTGCAGCCCTCTTCAAAAACAGACCCGCACTTCCAAGCATAGGCACGTTCACACTCTACGGCATCGCCTTGTGGATCGCAGCAATCACTACCCTGTATTTGCAAGCCAATCAATTCAGGTTTCCAGTTGGCTTTATCTGGAACATCAAAGCGCCTCTTGCTGATTTAGCCTTGACAGTCTTTCTCTTTTGGATGATCGAGGTAGGAGCGTTGTCACTGATCGCTATTTTGTTGCTCCACACTGGCGCATGCAGGAGGAAAGTGCCCAGTGGCGAAGCATTATTGTTTCGATCAAGCAAGGATAACTCTCAAGAAGGTTTAATTGTTCACCCGCCCCAGTTGCTACTATTTGCTATCTCGTTAGTCGTGCTTGGACTACTTCCTCTGTTTCGCATAGGAGGCTTCAACAATTTGGTCATGCGAAGCTCTATCCCATCTTTGTTTATTCTTTTCTCCTTCATAGGATATCTTCTCCTTGAGATGCCATCAGCAACACGGCGCAGAGTGAAGACCGCGTACCTATGCTTGGCAATCGTAACGGTTGCTGGCTTCACAACTTCTGGAATCGAGATCGCTCGCTCGATTGAGCATTATCGCGCTGCAGCGCCAGATTACTCTTCCGTCGGCACCACAGCCGAATTCCCATTGCAGTTACAAGAGAGAGCAGGCAAGCCAGATTCCACTTTCTTCACGCTCCTGGGGAAGCCAATTCAGGGTGATCAGTGAGCAAACCACAGAAATCCTTCGCCAAGCACTTCTACGCCATGCGCGTTGTTCCTCATCTAACTCAAATGCTAGCTAGACTCTCACCGCAGCAACGCCGCTGGGTCACAGAAGCTTTCTGCTGGATACCCTTCGGGATCGTTCTGGTCTGGTTCTACCCCATCCCGCCTTGGATGTGGACATCCCACATGCCAGGCTATTTCGGGGACATCGTCGAGGCTCTGTGGCAGATTGACCTCTGGCGCAACGCTGTTCTCACCTTCCAATTCGACCCCGTCACACCATCAGCTTACCCAGTCGGACTAAACCACCTGTCTATCGGACATGCAGGCACTGGACTGCTTCTCCTACCACTGTCTCTCCCCTTCGGCAGCGCCTTTGCCCTCAATGCTGGATGGGTCGGCGGACTCGTCCTTGCTTTCATCGGCGCCCGCGCATTTCTTAGACACTTCACCTCTTCCCATCTCCTACCTGCGCTCGCAGCCACCGTCTTTACCTTCGCTCTTGGTCGCACATTGCAGACACAATACAATCTCAATTTATCGCTTGGCACAGCTCTCGCAACATGCATGGGCGCACTGCTACTTGACGTCCATCAGCGCACCGCTGAGGCTCGCCCAGCCATTCACCTTGCTATTGCTGCTGGCTTATGTTGGGGGCTTAGCATAGTCAGCCAGCCTTATTTGCTCTTCATTGCAGCTCCTCTCTTCATTCTGCTCGGCAAGCAATGGCAAGCCTGGAAATTTGCCCCTATCACGCTTCTCACTGCCCTTGCGGTCAGCGGACCTTTCTTGTTTGGTATTGCCCAGGCTCTCAGCCATCTTGAAGCGCATCCTCCCTCTCTGCTAGAGGTCGCAAACCAAAGTGCCACACCCTTCTCCTACATCGGCTGGGGGCCTTTCAGCCTGTGGCAGGGCTTAGTTGAGATCACCGCACAATGGAGACAAGCCTGGACAGACATACCCTTCAGTTGGGCAAGAGAAAGCACAGCGAATTGGGGGCTTATTTTCGTGCCCCTTACTGCTGCGAGCACAGCTATCCTCCTACATGCTCGAGCGGAGCGACGGTTTCTCATTCTGCTAGTAGTCGCACTTGTGCTCTCTCTCGGTCCTGCCTGGATTGATCCACCCTTCAGTGTTCAACCGTTTAAGCCCATCAACAGTTTGATCTGGCAGGTCAGCCAACAACTGAAACCAGCTTTGTTCGATAGCCGTAGCGCACACTTTCAAGAACATGCTGTGCCTCTTCCTGCTATCGTCCCGCTCACTGCCATACCTAGACTTGAACACGCTCGCTTTATCAATCGCTTCTCCTCTCTTGTCAGTTTAGCCGTTATTGCGCTTGCTGTCATCGCTCTCTCACGCTTACCTCGTGCGTGGGCGATTGCAATCACCTGCCTGTGGGTCATAGAGCTGCTCCCGCTTCCGCGCCCGTCTCAACCAGTACCCACCCATCCCCATCCAGTACACATTTGGGCTGCTCGCACATTGCAAGATCAAGACCGCGCGGTTCATGAGTTCCTTTTCTTCTCGCGCTACCGTAGCAACTTCTACTCACGTGAGCTAGTGCGTCTTCCAAATACCGGCATCATCGCTGCTTCACAGCCCACATACATGGCATATCTGTCACCCTGGACATCCATCTACGTGGACACCCAAAACTCAAACATGAAAGCACTCGCGCAGCAGCTCCTGACCAACCCTCATCAGCTCGCTAAGCTCCGCCGCGCACAGGTCGCTCTCCTCCTGCTGCCCCCTGACTTCGCAAAACTCGCCCAGCACAACCCCCACCTCCGCTTCCACCGCTGCTTTCAGCCCGGCCTAGCAGAACACTACTACCCTAAACCCAACATCCTCTGCGCCTTCTCCATCCTCCCTGACCCTGACGAGTTCTTCTCCATTCAACCCGTTCGCGGCTTCTCTGTGTCCGACTTCGAGCCGCCTAACCGCTTCGTCTGGGTCGAGGGCACTTACGCCAAAGCCGGCTGGCGTATCTCCCAGCCAGTCACTCACACTATCGAACTCTCCTTGCGCGCCTTCTGTCCCACCAATCCGCAGTCCGTCACAATCTCCCTCAACGGACAGCCTATCGTCTCTCACACCTGGACGGGCGACTGCTGGCAGCCCTGGTCCACCAAACTCACCATTCCACCAGGACTGATAAAGCCGGGCTGGAACACGCTGGAGTTCAACGCCGCCTACGCTGCTCAGCCCGTCCAGCACCTGCCCGACAACCTAGATTCACGCTTTCTCTCTGTCGGCGTCGAGCGGCTGCGCGTCATGCTTCTTAAGCACACCCATTGAATTGAATCGCGCTCATCGCCCGAAGAATGTCGCACAAGCTGCGAGCATGGTGACGCTTAGCGCCACCATGCTGGCTGTCAACAGGCTCACCACAGCCGCCTGCACCCGCGTCGGCAACGCCATCATCCATGCCGTTGATAGTGCAGCAACTAACCCCATGCCAGCAAACACATAACGCCCCTGGGGGTACCACGTGCTGTCTATAGACGAATAAGCTAGTAACGGCGAGAAGGTTTGAATCAGCAACAGCAGCGCACCCAGTGCCATTAACCGCAGACCATCCACGTTGCTCACTTGTAGCAATCCAGAGGTCGCAAGAAGTATGACAAGCAAAGTAGCGATGGTCAAAATCTGCACCAGCCTTGGGTCCACTCCAGGATTCGGGGCGCGCGCAAAGTTGCCAAAACGTCCCCAGTATGTTGTTGTGATCACATTGAGAGAGGTATCCAGCCGACCAGGTAAGAGCGCAAGATTCATCCGATAGTCACGCACGAGTAGTTGCACGTAAGAGCCCACGCCGAACGGGCGCGCCAGCTCGATCAGCATAACCCCCAGCCAGGGGGTGCTCATCTCCGCCGACGCATTGGGCAGCGCCACCAACGCACCATGCACACTCAAGCGCAGATCGTCCAGCCAGATCGGCCGGTCTCCCTGATTGGTCATGCCGACGATCACGCGCGAAGTATCGGGCCACAGGCGCAGGCGCACTACCACTTCACGCCAGGTGTCGCCATTGGCAAGCAGCAGAGCCTCACTTGCGCCGCCTGCGTCATCGCGCAGCCACAACGTGGCTTGAGCATCCATCGGCGCGCGCACGAACGCGCGCAGCACCGCTTCTTGCTCGCCG
>FWWL01003331.1_pt1 | contig 20741 bp, 22 predicted proteins | sample 2228331 | NCBI WGS metagenome assembly FWWL01 (sample SAMEA103939775, study PRJEB20133) | metagenome | reverse complement strand
GAAGCCGTTCCAGGTGATAACATAGGTATGAATGTTAAGAATATCGAGAGGAAGGATGTCAATACAGGTGATGTATGTGGTGCGTTAGACAATCCGCCTGTGATCGCAAAGGAGTTTACCGCACAGATACTTGTTACCAATCACCCAACCGCAATAGCAAAAGGCTATGCACCGGTTTTCCACATTCAGACAGCGCATGTATCTTGTACTATAGCTGAGATAATCGAGAAAAAGGACCCGAAGACAGGTCAGACGGTCTAGTTGAACCCTGCATTTATCAAGAACGGTGACATTGCAATAGTCAAGGTTGTTCCGAAGAAGCCTATGGTTGTCGAAGAATACCAGAAGTCAAAAGACTTTGGTAGATTCGCCGTAAGGGATATGGGTACTACAGTTGCTCTTGGAATCGTGTTATCTGTAGTGCCTGATACAGAAAGAATGAACCTGCTTGGCAAGTAGGCATATCCTATCTTTGTTTTTGTTTTTTATGAGAGGATGTATTTTATGGTTGGCAAGGTTAAGGTCAGAATAAAATTGACGTCAACAAAAATATCTGATATACAAGGCGTCATTGATCAAATGGTTCAACTAGCAAAGCAGACTGAATCAAAGTTGAGCATAGTTCCTCTTCCCAAGAGAACTTTAAGGCATACCACGAGAAAAACCCCATGTGGAGATGGTTCAGACACATACGAACACTGGGAGCTTAGGTTTTACAAGCGCTTAGTAGAAATGGTGTGTGATGAGAAAGTTCTCAGGCAGCTTTTGAGGATAAAGATGCCTGATAACGTTCACGTAAAAATAAAGATCGTCTAAACCCCTAAGTAATAGTTTTTTAATTTTTTTTTGGGTTTGCATAGGTTATCAGTAATTCGTCTTCGATTTTTTTCACCTTCAATAATTTCAGCTTCATGCTGTTGTCTATTGAATCAGTCAACTGATTTTTGCAAATGATATTTTTATTCCCTCCAAGTAGTTTGTTGCCTATTTCAATCGTCAGGTAGTCGAAGTGATCTGATTCTATGAAGGAGCTGATCACGCTGCTTCCTCCTTCTACGAGCAGACTTCCTATATAGTACTTTTCTGAAATAATATTCAGTATCTTTGTAATGTCTAATCCATTGGTGGTTTGATTTACCTCCTCTAAAAACACATTATCCAACTTTTGGAGAAGTTTCATTTTTGATTTTAGTGCGTTGGGCGAATGGAATATAATGGTCTTTCTTGTCTTTCTTAGTTCTTCTGACAGTACTCTCGCACTAACATCGATCTTAAGATTTGTATCAAGCACTATCAAAGTTGGCTGTTTCAACACTTTTTTTTCTCTGACATTGAGCAAAGGATCATCTTTTATAACCGTGTTGATACCAACAAGGATTCCTTGGAATTTTGTTCTATTGATATTGTTCAACTTTCTGAGAGCTTCAGATGTTATCCACTTTGATCTTCCGTCGTCGAGAGCCATTTTTCCGTCTATGCTTACCGCAGCTTTGAGATGCACCAGAGGTCTCTTGTATTTTATATATGTTTTGAATTCTTCGATGAGCTGAGATGCTTTATTTTCCATGAGGCCTGTTTCTACTTCTACGCCGTTCTTTGTTAGCTCTTCGATGCCGCGTATATCTGGGTTAGGATCTACTGTTGCGATTACTACCTTTTTTATGCCGTGTTTTAAAATCAGGTCTACGCAAGAAGGTGTTTTCTTATTATGGAAAAAGGTGCAGGGTTCGAGCGTTGTGTAGAGCACAGCTCCGTTGAGTAGTTTTTCATATCCTTTTTCTATGGCTGTTCTGATTGCTTCTTGTTCGGCATGAGGTAACCCCTTCGCCTTGTGGTATCCTTTACCAATGACTTTTTGGTTTTTTACGATTACGCAGCCTACACGTGGATTAGGAAATGGATTGGCTTTTTTTGCCAGCCTCAGGGCTAGATTCATGAACTCTTCTTCGTTCATTTGTGGCTCTCCTCTACTTTGATGCAAATTCTACCAGCTTTTCCAAACCTGCTGTCAGTTCTTCTTCAGAGCATGCATAAGAGATTCTGATTCTAAAAGGGTCTCCAAAAGCACTTCCAGGTACTGTCGCTATGTGCTCTTTCTGCAGGAGTTCAATGCAGAATGTTTCTGCATCACGTTTATCGGTCAGCTTAGGGAACACGTAGAATGCACCACTTGGATCGTAATCCAATTTCAGGTTGCTGTTCTTTAGATACTTCTTGCATATATTTAGTCTATTCTTTAGTTTTTCTCTCGTTTCGTCGAGTTCTTTTAGGTGTTTAGTGAAGCCCAGTACTCCGTACTGGCTGAGCGAGTTTGGGCAGCCATCTGTGTGTGAGGCTATTTTTGCAGTGTTTTTTATGATTTCTTTGGCTGCTATTAAATATCCAAGTCTAAGGCCAGTCATGGAGAACATCTTTGAAAAGCCGTTTGCAACGACTACGTACTCAGAATCGAGTGTTGAAGCTGAAAAAGGCCGTTCATCGTAGAATAGCTCAATGTAAATTTCATCGCTCAAGAGATATATGCTCTTTTCTATTATGTGTTTGCATAATTTTTTGAGATACTCTTTTGGCGGTATGATTCCTGTAGGATTAGAAGGATAATTTAGTATTACCAGCTTTGTTTTGTCTGTTATTGTTTTGTCTATCTCTTCTAGTGTAGGCATGAAAAAGGTTTGTGGTTCCACAAATTTTGGTTTTCCAAGCGTAGCTTTGACCATTGCTGGATAGCTTACCCAGTAGGGTTTGATTACTAGCACTTCGTCGTTTGGTTCTATAATTGTTCTTATGAAGTTTGCTATGACGCTCTTTCCGCCGTTCCCTAGTAGAACATTTCCAGCATCTATGGTAGTTCCAAAGAGCATGTTGTAGTAATTGGCTATCTCTTCTCGTAGCTCCGGTAGGCCGGCTGCGGGAGTATACCTAGTAAGCCCTTTTTCCAATGCTTCCCTTATTCTTTCGCGGATCCACATTGGTACTGGAATGTCTAGTTCTCCGACAGAAAAATCGTAAACTGATTTACCTTGTTTTTTTAGTTCTTTGGCAGCGGCAGCAATGCGCAAGGTTTCTGATTCCGCTAGTTCCATTACTTCCTGAGCTATTCTGTGTTTCATAACTAAACTAATTGATAGATTGGTATAAAACACGTATCCTAATAAACTAAAGTACTCTAATAATTAAACAAATTGTTTTAACACTTTTACACTTTATTAGTATGATTATGGCGTATGATGAGAATAAGCTCGCCTGCCTCAGAGCAATTGTTCAGCAAATAGAATCAAATACTTCTATTACAGAAGTTGATGTCAATAGGATAAAAATGCGTTATTCTTCGCAAAAAACGATTAAAAATTCCGAGCTCTTGGAATTGGCCAGAAGAGATTATCCACATCTAGTTAAAACCCTAAGGGAAGTGCTCAAGGTAAGGAGGATGCGCACTATTTCTGGTGTTGCTCCAGTAGCTATAATGACTGTTTCTGATTGTCCTCATGGGAGATGCCTATACTGTCCAAAGGGTGAAAACGCTGCACAGAGCTATACCGGTGAAGAGCCTGCTTCGTTGCGCGCGAGACAAAATAATTTTGATCCCTACAAGCAGGTACTTGCTCGTCTTCATCATTACAGGCTGATGGGCTATGAGCCTGTTAAGTGTGAGCTTATAATAATGGGCGGAACGTTCCTATCGATGAGAAGGGAATACATCGAGTGGTTTATGAAAGGTGCATATGATGGTTTCAATGGTGTTGTTTCCTCTACTCTTGAAGAAGCCATTAAAAAGAACGAATCTGCAGAGCATCGTGTGGTAGGTGTTACGTTTGAGACAAAGCCAGATTACTGCAAGGAAAAGCATGTCGACATGATGCTTACTTATGGTGGTACTCGCATAGAGATGGGTGTTCAGTGCTTGGATGACGCTGTTTACAAGCTGGTCAACAGAGGGCATACTCTCAGAGATGTTTATGAAGCGACGCGGATTGCAAAGAATGCAGGATATAAAGTCTGTTATCATATGATGCCAGGTCTTTTTGCGGATAAGGAAAAAGACATTGGTTATTTCAAAGAATTGTTCACTAATCCCGCCTTGAAGCCAGACATGCTTAAGATATATCCTACTCTGGTGTTGCCTAACACTGGTTTGTATACAATGTGGTTACAGGGCAAATATAGACCTTACGATACCGAAGAAGCAATCGAGCTTGTGAAAGAGATAATGAAGATAGTGCCTAAGTACGTGAGGATAATGCGTGTTCAAAGGGACATACCTGCAAAGATAATAGCTGCAGGTCCTAAGCAGAGCAACATAGGTGAACTGGCTTACAAGCGTTTGAGAGAAGAGGGTTACGATTGTATGTGTATTCGTTGTAGAGAATATGGGGTTAGATATATGCGGTCACTTAATCCAAAAACAGATTTTGATTTTGATATGTATGAGTATGAGGCATCTGGCAGTAGAGAGTATTTTCTAAGCTATGAGGCAGAAGATATGACTTTAGCTGGCTTTTTACGTGCCCGAAATATAAGAGATACCCACAGAAAAGAGCTTGCTGATAGTTTAGTTGTCAGGGAGCTCCACGTCTATGGTGAGCAGCTCAGTTTGAATGAGGGCATGAGCCATATGAGTGTGCAGCATAAAGGATATGGCAAATCACTTCTAAGAAAGGCTGAAGAACTGGCTGCTTCATTAGGAAAGAAAAAAATAGCTGTAATATCTGGTGTGGGGGTAAGGGATTATTATAGAAAGCAAGGTTATTCTCTTGAGGGGCCTTACATGGTAAAGTATTTATACTGAAATGTAGGTTTTAGGGTGCTCACATGTATGATGGAAGAATAAAGAAAATGCTTGAAGAAGCAGGAGTAGCCGTTTATGACGAAGTAGAGCTAAAGCTCCGTGATGCTCAACCGGTCAGGTGCATGATAATGCCACGTGACAGGCAGAATCCAGATTGTCTGGTTGTGAAACTTTCTTCAGGCTACAATGTTGGTTATGGTGTCGATAGGATAGACGCGATCAAATTAATAAAAAAGTTTGAAAGGAAGCAAGTAGATGGTTTGAACTGTCCAGATCTTAAACAGTCATCAAATAGTGAAAAAAGACTCATTTTGCTCGGTTGCGGTGGTACGATATCATCTAAAGTTGAGTACTCTACCGGTGCGGCATATCCAAGTATCTCTGCAGAGGAATTGCTTCTTGACTTTCCAGAACTAAAAGAGATAGCAGACATAGATGGCAAGATGCTGTTTAGGTTGTTATCTGAAGACATGTCTCCGAAACACTGGGCTGTCATAGCAAGAGAGATCTATGAGGCAATGCGCACAAAAGATTATGATGGAATTGTTTTGATGCATGGTACTGATACAATGAGCTATACTTCGGCTGCACTTTCTTTTATGCTTGGAAATATCTCTCTTCCGGTTGTGCTTACGGGCGCACAGAGGAGCTCTGATAGGGGGTCGAGCGATAACAAGGTAAATCTAATTAGTTCGTGTCTGGCAGCATGTTCTGATATATGCGAGATTACAGTGTGTATGCACAAGGATCTAAATGATGAATACTGCGTGGTACACAGAGGGACTAGAGTAAGAAAAATGCACACTTCAAGGCGAGACGCTTTTCAATCTATTGGGATTCCGCCTCTTGCGCATATCAACTATTGGACAAAAGAGATTGTGTATGGGGATATCCCATATAGAAGGAAAACTAACTGCGAGCCTTCTTTAGATACAAGAATGAATACAAACGTTGCGATGGTTTACGTCTATCCGGGCATTAAGAAGGAATTTTTCAGATCATTATCTACATATGACGGAATCGTGCTCCTTGGAACAGGCCTTGGTCACGTACCTACCAACGCATTCAATGATCCATTTTCTGTAGGCGTTTTACAGGAGCTAAAGGATCTGATAAACTCAGGGGTTGCTGTAGTAATGACGCCCCAAACGATCTATGGAAGGATTGACATGAGTGTTTATACTACAGGCAGGCTTTTGCTCGATGCTGGTGTGATAGGTAACCATTGTGATATGCTTCCTGAAACAGCATATGTAAAGCTCATGTGGGTTTTAGGTCATACTAAGGACCTCAAGAAAGTTAAAGACGAGATGGAAACGGATTTTGCCGGAGAGATAACCGAAAAGTCTGGCATTTTTTGAAGAGGTGAAAATCGTGCTTTGTGGTGCAATGAACAACCCGAAAGAAGGGCTCATTTCACAGATAACTTTTTTTGCAGAAAACGATTTTGATTTTCTCGAGCTTACGATAGAGCCACCAGAAGCGTACCATTTCAATTCTGTTAGGATAAAAGAGGTTAAAGACATACTCAGTACTAGCAACATGGGTCTGCTTGCGCATATGCCTTGGCATTTTCACTTGGCTTATCCTATTGATGAAATACAAACTATATATAAGAAGCACTTCAGGTATGTAGTGGACTGTGCTGCAAGATTTGATGCACAGCTGATAACCATCCATCCAGAATTTCTTTCACGCGTAGACGCGAAGAAGAGCATTCTTAATAAGATGCAGGCAACTCTGGATGAATTGAAAAAGTATGCTTCTGAGCACGGCATCAGGCTTAATCTGGAAAACTACAGTCTTACGGAGTATTCTGTTTCAGAGCTGATTAACATTGTTGAAGGGTTAGAACTCGATATAACATTTGATATTGGCCATGCTAACATGTGGCTGGGCATACGTGGGATTACGGAATTTATTACCCAATTCAGCAAGAGAATCACGCATATACACGTTCATGATAATTTTGGGGATAAGGATTCCCATCTACCTGTTGGGGCAGGCAATATAGATTGGGATAAGGTTATTACCATGCTTAAGTCATTTTATGATTCTACATTCACGTTCGAAGTTCATTCTAATCATGTGGATTATTTGCTTGTTTCGAGAAACTATTTTTGTTCATTGTGGAGGCGATGAGTGATGCGTTCCGATACGATAAAGAAGGGCGCGAGGTGTGCGCCACACAGGAGTCTCTTGCGTGCGGCTGGCTTAAAAGAAGATGATTTTGAAAAACCGTTCATAGCTGTAGTAAACTCCTACAATGATATAATCCCTGGCCATGTCCATCTAAAAGAGCTGGGTGAGACAGCGAAAAAAGTTATACGCCAAAACAATGCAGTACCATTTGAGTTTAATGTAATTGGTGTTGATGATGGTATAGCAATGGGGCATAGCGGAATGTTTTATTCTCTTCCTAGCCGTGAGCTCATTGCAGATTCTATTGAGACGATGGTTGAGGCCCACAAGTTTGACGGCATGCTGCTGATTGGGAATTGCGATAAGATAGTGCCTGGTATGTTGATGGCTTCTGCGAGGTTAGACATACCTACCGTTTATGTTTCCGGCGGCCCGATGAAAGCAGGTAACTATCGAGGAAAAAAGATCGATTTGGTTAGTGTGTTTGAAGGAGTGGGCAGGTTTTCAAATGGTGAGATAGACGAGCAGGAACTGAAAGTTCTGGAACAGAACGCATGCCCTACGTGTGGTAGCTGTGCTGGTATGTTCACTGCAAATTCCATGAATTGCATCGCAGAAGCATTGGGCATAGCGCTTCCAGGAAACGGGACAGTTCTTGCTACAGATCCTAGGCGAAAAGCGCTCATAGAAGCTGCAGCAAGGTGCATTGTTGAATTAGTAAAGAAAAACATAACTTCTAGGAGGATACTGACAAAGAAGAGTTTTGACAATGCAGTTGTTCTTGATATGGCCTTTGGAGGTTCTACAAATACAATACTTCACATACTCGCTATCGCAAACGAGGCGGGGGTGGAATATACTCTTGATGATATAGATAGAATTTCAGAGGCCACTCCGTACATAGTTAAGGTGAGCCCATCAGATCCAAATGTTCATATAGAAGACGTAGAGCGCAGCGGAGGCGTGAGCGCAATACTCAGTGAACTCGCTAAGAAAAATCTCATATCTTTAGATGCACTTACTGTTACAGGTAAAACGCTTGGTGAAAACATAAAAAATGCCAAGAAATTGCCTAATGGAGTGATCAGAGACATAGATAAGCCGTTTCTTTCTGGCATGTCCATTAGAATACTAAGAGGTAGTTTGGCGCCTTTAGGAGCTGTCGTTAAAACAGGTGGAGTGGACGAATCATGCTTCAGGTTTGTTGGCAGAGCCAAGGTTTTTGACAACGAAGAAGATGCTATACAAGCCATTCTTGGTGATGCTATTCAAGCTGGTGATGTGGTAATAATAAGATATGTCGGTCCTGTGGGTGCACCGGGTATGCCAGAGATGCTTTCTCCGACAAGTGCGATAGTAGGAAAAGGCCTCGGCACCAAGGTAGCTCTGATTACTGATGGGAGGTTTTCAGGAGGGACGCGAGGTCTTTGCATAGGCCATGTTTGTCCAGAGGCTGCAAGAGGTGGACCGATTGCCCTCGTAGAGAACGGTGATGAAATATATGTAGATATCATTTCAGGTAAAATAGAACTAAGAGTTTCTGATGAAGATCTTGCTGAAAGGAGGTCGAGTTTAAAACCATTTAAACTCAGGATAAAGAGCAGATGGCTCGAGCGTTACGTGAGGCATGTAACCCATGCTTCCAAAGGCGCTGTTCTTGAGTAGAGTTCTGAAGTGTTCTTATCTCTAGCAGAAGGTATTGGTATGTCAAAAACTAGTGCCGTGATTGAGAAAGTAAAGAGAAAAGTTTTGAAAAAAATAAGGCCTGGGACAGAAGAAAAAGATAAGGTCAAGAAGACCTCAAGTAATATAGTTAATCTGTTGAAGGAATCTCTGCGTAAAAATGCTATTTCTGCAGAGGTACACGTAATGGGTTCTGTTGCCAAAGGGACTTATCTGAAAAATAACACAGATATAGATGTTTTTCTTTTGTTTGACAAGTCCTTTGATAGGACATCTTTTGAAAAAACGGTTATGCAACTCTGTGAAACTGCATTTCCAAAGGTTAAGAAAATAGTTTCATATGCAGAACATCCCTATGTAAGGATGCTTGATTATAGTGGTTATGCTGTAGACATTGTCCCAGCGTATAAGCTTAGGAGCGTTACAGATATGAAAAGCAGTGTTGACAGGACACAGTTTCATACTGAGTTCGTCAGAAAAACTCTTAAGCCGTGGCAGATAGATGAAGTCTTACTACTAAAACAGTTTCTCAAGTCACATGACCTCTATGGTGCCGAAAGCAAGGTTCAGGGGTTTTCAGGTTACATTACAGAACTCCTTATTATTAAGTACGGTTCTTTTGAACGTGTGTTGGAGCACTTTGCTAGCTTCCCGAAAGAGAGATTGGCCCTCTCAAATGAAGGCGATTTAGCGAGCCCTAAATTTGATAGAGATGCATTTGTTTTCTTGGACCCTGTAGATCCTGAAAGAAATGCTGGTGCCGCAGTAGCAGAGGATTCTTTGTGGAAAATCAGTTGGTATGCAAAGCATTTTTTGCGCAAGCCGGATGAAAAGGCGTTTATACCCTGGGAAGAATTGTATCCTTCAAGGGTTAGATTCTCACTTCTTGAGAAGAAGTATGAAATTCTGGGTTTGACCATAGTTGCAATAGTCTTGAAAAGATTTGTTGAAAATGAAGAAATACTGTTTTCGCACATAAAACGTTTCTCGAAGAGTTTAGTCTCAATCTTTGGCTCTGAATTAAAATTAGTATCTGAAGGGGTTGATGCAAACAACAGATATTGTGTGGTAGCATTTTGCTTTGATACAGATCGCATCGGCTCTTATGGAGTTCATCTTGGTCCACCGATTGAGATGACTCACAGTGTTGAAGACTTTTTAATGGAGCACAAGGAGGTTTATAGAATTGATGTATTTGAGGGTAGACTTCGTGTGTTTGAGAAGAGAGAAGCTACTGATTTACATACCTTCATCAAAAAAACACTCAGTGAAAATGCCTACAGGCTTCCAGAGAAGCTCCGCGAAATGATAGAAAATAACGAGTTCAAGGTTGAAGATGGTTACTGGTTAATAAAGAGCTTTCCGAAGCTTTCTTCTATATTAATGTTTGGCTTGCGTTACCGTGATTTTTAAAAAAGAGATGTGTTTCAGCTGAGGCACTTTTACCTTATAAACCTTTGTAGAGATTTTTTATAATTGTTTGGAGAGTGGAAAGGTGGAAGAAAAAAACCTTGAAGAACACTTTGAGAATGTCATGCATACAGCAAGACTTAAACTGACAGATGAAGAAAAAAAAGAGATTATCGGACAGCTCAAAGATATATTCAATCATTTTTCTGAGATACAAAAGATGGACTTAAATGAAGTTCAAGTCAAAAAGTTCTCAGAGGGATTCGAAACTAGAGAGGATAATATTTCAAAATCTGCAAATGCAGAAGAAATAGTTTCTCAGTTTAACGCCAAGCGCGAAAGATATATGCTTGCACCGAAGTCTTTGGAATGAGGTTGTTCTGCTTGGAGAACGATTTTTCGAGTGTGGAAGAGAAAGTATCAGAATTTCTCAGGAGAATAGAAGCAAAAGATAAGACAATAAAAGCGTTCATAGATGTTTATGCTGACGATGCTCTTGAAACTGCCCGACTGCTTGATAAGAAGAGAAAATCAGGTCATAAGCTGGGAAGATTGTTTGGCATGGTCTTTGCTATAAAGAACAACATCTGTATAAAGGGCAAGAGGGTCACATGTGCATCGAAGATGTTAGAGAATTACATCGCTCCTTACGATGCAACGGTTATAGAGGCACTCAGAAAAGAGGATGCGGTAATAATCGGCTCTGTTAATATGGATGAATTTGCATGTGGAGTAGATTGCACACAGAGTGCTTTTTTTCCCACCAGAAATCCTCTTGATCTTGAGAGAGTACCTGGCGGTAGCTCTGGTGGGAGCGCTGCGGCTGTAGCTGCTGGTTTCTGTGATGCGGCTCTCGGAAGTGATACGGGTGGTTCTGTTAGGTGTCCTGCTGCTTTTTGCTCGCTCGTAGGTGTTAAACCTACATACGGCTCTGTTTCTAGATATGGATTGGTTGACATGGCGATGAGTTTGGATCAGATAGGTCCGTTGACTTCTAGTTTAAGCACAACAGAAAAAATACTCAAAGTCATTGCTTTTCCTGATCCCAGAGACAACATGTGCAATGTGAAGATAGATTACTCTAGAAAGTCTAATCTTAGATTTGGGTATGTTAGAGAATTTTTTGAGTTTGTAGATGGTTCAATAGGTCAACGTATTGAGGAGATAATAGCTGAGCTGAAGAAACATTATGAGGTAATAGAGCTGACGATCCCGATCCTCAAACACGCGGTTTCTATATACTATCTATGCATGTGCGCCGAGCTTTCTTCTGCTCTACAGAGGTACGATGGTCTTAAATATGGATATCCTGCTGATGTAACTAAGGAATTAGTAAATGCGGTGAGTGAAGTCAGGGGCAAAGCATTCGGAAAAGAGATTAAGAGAAGAATACTCATAGGGACCTATATCACGATGAAAGAGCATAAAGATTCTTGGTACAAGAAGTCTTTGCTTGCCAGAGAACTAATTAGACAATCTTTTGCCGGTGCTTTTAATGTTGTTGATGTAATAATAGGCCCTACAGTTCCAAGATATCCATGGAAAATAGGGGAAAAAATGCATCCTCTCGAGATGTATCAGACAGACATTTTAACTGTAAATGCGAATCTTGCAGGGATCCCTGCCATTTCAATACCGTTGTCTAATCTTAAACTGCCTGCAGGCTTGCAGATACATGCTCCGCATGCAAAAGAAGGCCTAATGTTTGGAGCTGCAGAATTAATAGAAAAAATTGAAAAAGAGGTTTGATTCATATTCTAATCAAGTTAAGGTTTATTTATTCTCTCTGTAGGTAGTCCAAAAGAAGACGTACACCGAAGCCAGTCGCACCGAACCTGTAATACCTTACTTTATTTTCGTGATATGCTACTGGTGCTATGTCCAAGTGTGCCCAGTTTTTGTTGTTTGTGAATTCATTCAAGAAGCTCGCTCCTGCCATTACTCCTCCGTAGCCGCCTTCTAATCCAACGTTTTTGATGTCAGCTATCTTACTCTTTATGAATTCTTTGTAGTCTTCCCAGAGAGGTAGCTGCCAGATACGTTCGCCCGTTTTTTCTCCGCATTCTATAAGTTGGTTAATCAATTCTTGATCATTACCCAGAATGCCTGCTGCAAGTGGCCCGAGTGCGACGACACATGCACCTGTCAGTGTAGCTAGGTCTATGACTTTTTTAGCTGAGTATTTCGCATAAGCGTATCCAAGCGCGTCTGCAAGTATTATACGGCCTTCTGCGTCAGTGTTAACAATTTCAACAGTTTTTCCAGTGTAGGTGGTTATCACATCGCCTGGTTTTGTGGCGCTTCCGCTGGGCATATTCTCCACAAGAGGTGTTATTCCCAAGATGTTTTTCTTAATTTCTAGGTCGCTTGCAGCTAAAATAGTTCCTACCACTGTAGCAGCGCCAGCCATGTCCTCCTTCATAGTTTCCATGTACTTTGCAGGTTTGAGAGATAAACCACCAGAGTCGAATATTACCCCCTTGCCTATAAGCGCAACATCGAAAGCAGGTTTATTCTTCTCGGTCTTATCACCAAGGGGAGTATACTCAATAATTAACATTTTTGGTCTGTTTACCGAACCCTTACCTACAGCTATGATTCCGTTCATTCCTAATCTTTCTAAGTCTTTCTCTTCTAATATCGTTATTTTGATATTGTTTCTGTTTTCAAAGATCTTTTTTACAGTCTCGATGAAATATTCAATCGTACATATGTTGGCAGGATAGTTTACTAAGTCTCTCACCAGGTTTACGGAATTGAATACTTTTCTTTTAGTGATTAGTAATTCATCTAATGAGTATGTTAAATCAGTAATACCTATCTTTAGGGCTTTTTGCTTTTGTTTCTGTTTTAGTTCAAAGTAATAGGAAGAAATGTATATCCCGTCTAAAAATGCAGAGATTTCACTTTGATTCAAGAAACCTAGACCTATGTTTATCTCAGAAAAAGAATGTGCAATACTGTAATCTACGATGTTTGCCCCAATCATTCTAAGGGTTTCGTTATCATAGTTTTCTGGGATAACGTATGTACAGCCTTTTTTCGTGCAGTATATCTTATGTGATTCTGGTTCGGTTTCAAAAGGTATCTCTTTTTTGGCTTCTGAAGGTTTCAAAAGGAAAAAATCTATTCCATGCGTATATTTGTTTTGGGAAATTTCGACTACATATTCCATTATCTCACCTCATTAGGCATCAACATAGAGGCTCAGTGCTCTGAAATACATCATGCGTCAGCAATACCTCTGTATCATCACTGCCATTGTAAAACGTTTGTATCTAAAAATATAAAAAGTATACTATTTAGTTTCATTTTTTTACTTCTTTGGTTTTGCAGGTTGAAGTTGTTTGTTTTTTGCTTCTTTTTGCCTAGCTGAAGTAAGCAGATTGTATCTAGTCAACAGCCTAGCTATGGTTTTTCTAATTTCGCGGGCTTTTCCGTGATTGAATGATTTTCCAGGAACTTTTTTTGCAGCAACCTCTCTATTATAGTCATTGATGAGCTGATTTACTTTGCTTACTATCTCTTCTTCATTTAACTTGTTTATTTCAGATTTTTTTAGTATTGCCAATTTCAACACCTCTACTTTTTTACTCAGATGTCTCACTGCTCTGTTGCTTATGTTTTTCTTCTTGATCTATTATTTCTTCACTCGTGTTGTCTTTATTCAGGTTGACTGCCTCCTCCGGTTTTTTTTCAGTTTCCTTTGTTTTTGCTGTAATCTTATCAGGTAGTGTAATATCTGGGGGTACTATTACAACGTACACGCCTATTGCACCTGATTTTGGATATGCTACTTGTAGTGATTTTTTCAGGCTATATGTTATATCGCCTGCCTTTGGCACATAGCCTTTTGATACTCTAAGAGATTTTGCCCTGCCTCCCTTTCCAACTATTTTGCCGCTTGCTACAATTTCTACTCCTATTGCGCCCCCTTCCATAACTTCTTCTACTAGTTTGTGAAGTACTCCTCTTATTGGCTTGCCAAGCTCTATCGATTTAACTGCTTTTCTTGCAATTACATTAGGGTCTAAACTTGGGTTGTTTACAGATAATACGGTTATTTGGGGATTAGATATGCCGAATTCATTTTTGAGTCTTTCTGTTATGGCGCCTAGTTTATATGATTTTTTTCCAACGACTTTTGAAGGATTAAGGAGCTTAATTGCAATCCGGGTCATTACCGGAGTTCTCTGAATCTCTACATCTGAAAAACCGTATCGCTCCAACTCTTTTTCGAGCAGTTTCTTTATCTTATACTTAAGAACCGCCTCATTTATGAAGTTCACTTCATGGCCTATCATTCAATCAACCACCAATTCTATTGAGTTTGTTGATTATCAGAAGCGCTATCTTTTTTTTCCGTCTTCTGTCCTTTACTTACGTGAGAGCCTGCGCCTTCTTCTATATGATCTGTTTTTTTATTTTGCACATTCTGGACATTCTGAACATCTGCGACCTTTGTCTTTTCCTTTTTGTTTAGTCTTACAAGTTCGGGTCTTTCTTCAAGTACTATCTCGATTCTAGAAAATGTTAGATCAGCTCTCATTCTCCTGCCTTTTGGTGCCAATCTTGGATATGATGTCTTTTTGTTTGCAGCGGCGTGCGCTACAACAAGTGTTGTTATGTCAAGACCTTTTTCTTCAGCGTTTGCTAGCGCTGATCGCAGTGTTTTCAATACGTATTTTGCTGCTTTCTGAGGATACCTTCCTTTTTTACCTTTTAATTCTCTTCTGGACCCCAGTTTTTTGTTCCAGTGGCGATAGTATACTGGAATGAGCATTTTGCTTACCAGTACCAGAAACTGGACAGCGTCTTGTGCTGAGAGGTATCTTATGTTATCACATACTGCACACAAGTCTTTGTATGATGCATTTACGTATTCGAGTCTGGCCTTTGCATGTGGTAATACTGATTTGTATGAATACATATTTTTCATCCTCACTTAAGTGGTATAAATTTACTTCCGCGTGTAGCGCCAACACCCGGACCTGAGTGTTTAACTTCTTTAGTAGTAAACGAATATTCGCCTAACCTTCTTCCAAGCTTGTCGATTGTTACTTCTACTTCTTTCCATTCTTTTCCGTTGTGGACTGCAAACTTTAGGCCGAGCCATTCAGGAATTATCACAGCGCTACGAGCGTGCGTTCTTATCGGCTTGTTGGCCTTTTTTTGCGCAACTAATTTTCTTACCTTCTGAATTAGTTTGTAAAAAGCACTTTCTGGTCTAAGTCGTTTTAAAGATCTCCTGGCTCTGCTGGTTACTAAGTTGGCAAATTCTTCAATGGACATTTGCTTTAATTTTGATTCAGGTACTCCTTTGAACGTTTTTTCTGGTATCATTTTGATCCCTCTCTACTTCTTTCTACCAGTTCTTCTGGCTGCAATGTGACCTACCTTTCTACCAGGCGGTGCGCCTTTAGCAGTTGACATACTCTTTCCAGGATGATGTTCTTTTCCACCGAACGGATGTGCCACTGGGTTCTTTGCAACCCCTCTTACGTGCGGATAATCTCTGTTCATAGCGTGTCTCTTGTGATAGGCCTTTCCTGCTTTGAGAAGCGGTAGTTCTGTAATACCTGCACCGTTTACTATACCTAGCTGGACCCTGCAGTCAGGTGAGAGCTTCAATGTTTTTCTCGAAGGTAATTTTACGAGTACGCCTGACTCTTCTTTTGTCAGAATGGTTGCATAACTACCAGGTACTCGCACAAGTTTTCCGCCATCTCCAGGAATTTTTTCTACGTTGTAGAAGAATACACCTTCTGGCACGTTCTTTAACGGAATGATGCTTCCTAAGCTTATTGGCGCATTTGCTCCTGCATATACGGTATCACTTACTTTAATCCCTTCAGGAGCTATCAAATATGAAGATGAATTATCTTCAAAGCGCACCTCCATTAATAGTGCCTGATGAAACGGATCGTCTATAAATCTGATTACCTGACCCTTTATGTATCCCTCTCGCTCAGTCTTGTCCAGAGGCCTAAAAGATACCTCGGCCTTTGCTCTGTGAGATGGACTCCTATGGGTTGGGCTTCCTTTACCTCTTCTTTGTGTTCTCAATCTTTTACCCATATACGTTCACCATCATATCAATCCATACTTAGCTGCAATTTCTTCTGCTTTACCTTCTTTTATTTTTATGTATGCTTTTTTTGTACCATCTAGCGAAATGGCTGTTCTGACTGAAGCAACTTTTACTTTGAATTCATTTTCTATTTCTTGTTTTATCTGCTGTTTTGTTGCTCTGGGTGAAACGATAAATACTATAGTGTTGTTTTTCTGGACAAGCTGAATCGCGCGTTCGCTCAATATGGGATACATTAGCACTTTTTCTGTTAGTTTCATTTTAATCTCGCCTCTAGTTCTGAAACTGCAGACTTTACTATAATTAGGAGTCTACCTGGGTGTGTACCAGGTGCAAGCTGTGCTACAGAAAGTTTTTCCGGTGTTGTTGTTTCTACTCCTGGGATGTTTTCAAAAGCTTTTGTTTGGGATTTGTTCGGCACAATTACGAGTGCAGATAGGGGATACTTGGTTAAATTTACCCTTCGCTGTACCCCGGTTTTGATTTTTTTACCTTTTTTTGCTCTCTCTAAATCTTGTTCAAGCCCTAGTTTGGAAAGGAGTTTAACTGCTTGTCTTGTTTTGCTAACGCTATTTAGAACAGAATCATCAAGAACAATCGGGAGTTTTAGATTTCCAGGTATTTTATGACCTCTTTTCTTTACTCTTTCTATATCTACAGAAGCACTCAGTGCGCTTTTCAATGCTTTTGCGTATTCTTTTTTGTTTATTCTTTCTATCAGTATCTTGTTTACTTTCGGTGGATGTGCACGGTGTCCTCCTTTAGAGAAGGGAACTCGCCTTACTCTTCCAAATCTTCCGTCTGGTAATATCTCTCTAGGTAGTCTAGATATTCCACGATTCTTTATTGCTCCATAGGTTTCTTTTCTACCTCTGTATCTTGCACTTGTCTTGAGACCCGCATGTGGGTCTGGAGACTTTGGCTGAAGCTCTTTGGAAAGGTCTGATAGTACTGCTCGCTTTATAATTTCTTCTCTTACTCGTTCACCGAATATTTCTGATAAGGATAACTTGTCAATTGCGTTTCCTTCAGCATCAAAAACAGGCACTTCAATGTCCATTTTCATCTAACCTCAATATACATCCTTGATATAAGTTCAACTGGTTCTTGGATGTTACTGTTTCTATTTGAGAGCTTTAGTTTTAGCATTCTTTTCTGCGGGCCTGGCACAGAGCCTTCAACTACGATAGCCTCGGTTTTGATAAATCCGTATTTGTGGAAATTATTTATCTTTTCAACTGTTTTTCTTTCGTTTATAATCTCTAACACTCTTTTGTTTTGTTCAGTTCTTTTATGGAAGCCCATCTGGCCAGCCATTGGAACTGTGTACATTACGTATGGGGGATGCCAAGGTCCAAGGGTACCTACGTGTCTTCTCTTTCCAGTTGCTTTTCTTCTTTGAATTGCTACTCCGAATCTCTTTACTGCGCCTTGCCAGCCTTTACCTTTTGTTACTCCTACTACATCAATGTGCTCTCCTTTTTTGAAAACATCTGAAATTTTAATCTCTTTTCCCAAGAAGGTTTTGGCATACTCCTCTTTCTTTACGGGGTCTGAGGATCCAATTGCGATCTCGTAGATAATAGGTTTCTTCTGGCCAATTTTTGTTGACGAAACAAGAGAGTAGACAAGAAGTCTGACATCGTTGAAAGATTTTATTTGTTCAGTACTTTTAACATTTTTTATGCCCAACGGCTTAAGTATCTTCTCATCTGAAACGAGCAGGTCCTTTTCTACTTGGCCATCTTTTAGATATCTTATACCGTAGCATATGCTCTTTGGGGCTTCCAAGACGGTAACAGCTTTTACTACTTCAGTACCTTTTGCAGGCCCTTCGCGTGTTTCAATAAAAGACACTTGAGACATTCCTGCTTTGAATACCAAAAAGTCGAGAAGACGAAGTTCTTCTACTGTAGGAAATGCATTTATCCTAGGATTTAATCTCTCTGCTCTCTTACGTGGCCTAAATGCACGAGAACCTCTTCTAGGGCCAACTCTTTTAGCCATTAGACATTACCTCATAAACCTGAAGAATAAATCTATTCAATATAGAGGAAGGCTTTAAAAACGTTTGCTCGTGGATTTAGGTTTATGGTTTATGTGCAACGGTCTTTTCTATTTTTTTCATTCCTACTGCTTACACTCTATTTTTTTATGTTGCTGGAAGGATGCACCTCAAATGAGGTGAGCAAACAGGGAAGCCAAGTGTTAAACCCTGTCGGAGGCACGCCAGTGGAGGTATCTAAGTCTAAAGATGATGATATAAGTCCTAAGACCACTCAAGATGATACAGGTCTTAATAAAATCAGGTTTTCTGTCGAAGGTCCAGAAGTGTATCTGAGGTGGGGTAGTTTTGATAGGTTGTATCTCAGGGTTGCCGAGGAAGACAATTGCAAGGTTGACTGTAATTCTTATCTTCCATTGTTTTCTGATATTCAATGGGAGAGTGGCAATGTTAGCTATCTTGGCAGATCATTTACCTATCATTGGAAACCGTTTAATTCATCGCATTATCAGTTATATCTCGAAGGGATGCCTGTCTATTATCGCGAATCTTCGCAGACTTTTAACGATGCAGTGTATCTTCTAGCCACTTATAATAATCTGCTGGGTTTAATGAAGCAAAAAGCGTCTTATGATGCATTTGCCAAATGCATAACAGAGAAGGGTCTTGATTTTTATGGTGCTGGTTGGTGCTCACACTGTCAAAGGCAGAAACAGCTTTTTGGCGAAGCAATGAAGTACATTAACTACATTGAGTGTGATGCTCGTTACAATGGAAATCCTTCACTCTGTGCTTAAAAAAAGATAACAGCATATCCAACATGGATTAATAGGAATACAAATGAGAGGTATCTTGGGTATCAAACAGTACACGACCTTTCAAAATATACTGGCTGTTCACTTTCATTTCAGTAGGTGAGTTCATATGACATTTACCTATTCGGTCGAGAGGATAAAGCCGCTCCATAGGGATCCAAAAACAAAAAAGCTCTTCATAGAGAAGGTATTAGTAGAAGATCTTGTGCGAATATACGATACCCCTCTTTATGTTGTTTCTGAAGAGGCACTTAAACGCAACTATGAATATGTTTATAAATCCTTGAGTAGTGCTTACGGAACTTACGGAATGAAGGTAGTTCTTAATTATGCCATGAAGGCATTTTCTACATCAGGAGTTTTGAGAATACTGAATGCTTTGGGTGCACACCTAGATACTGTGCACATTAACGAAGTTAAGCGCGCATTTCTGAGTGGATATACCCCAGATAGGATATTCTACACAGGTACTGCCAATCGTGCTGACCACCTAATTGAGTTGTTTGAGCTAGGGGTGCAGGTTAATCTCGATGATGTCTCTGATCTCTACAAGCTTTCTTCGGATGGAGTAAAAAGAGTTCCAAAAGTACTCTCTTTCAGAGTCGTTCCAGAAGTAGGTGCGGGACACAACTCTAAAACTGTTACAGGACACAAAGGTTCTAAGTTTGGTGTGCCACTAACTGAAATAGCAGATGCATATAACTACGGCATTGAGCTAGGAGCAAAGGAATTTGGTATACACTGTCACATTGGTTCAGGTAGTTTAGACACAAAACCTTTTATCGAAACTGTAGAGAGGATGATGGATCTACTTGAGCACTTGAAAAATGAGCTTGGAATTAAGTTCAAATATATCGACCTTGGAGGCGGTTTTGGTGTTCCTTACCTGCCTGATCAAAGGGAACTGGACTTGATAGATGTGGCCGAGAAGTCTGCGCGCATCATGTTTGATAGACTGACGGCTATGGGCTATACCAAGCAGGAACTTCCCGAGGTTCACTATGAACCTGGAAGAATAATAGTTTGTGATACTACAGTAATTCTTGGTAGAGTGCATACACTTAAAAAGAATGTTGTGGGTACTGACATCGGAATGGATACTCTATTAAGACCTGCTATGTATGGAGCGTATCATCACATAGTAGTAGATGGCAAGACTGGAGGTGAAAGGGAATACTCAATAGTTGGTCCCATATGTGAATCAGGTGATGTTCTGGCTGAAGGAAGGAAACTGCCAGAGCTAAAGCAAGGTGATGTGATAGCTGTTTTAAACGCAGGGGCGTATGGTATAACGATGGCTTCAGAATACAATTCGCGAGGCATTCCTCCAATAGCTATGGTGTCCGGAGACAAACACTATCTCATAAGAAAGCGCGATACCATAAACGACCTGATAAGGAATGAGCTGATGTTAGAGGTGTGATTATGGAATACTCAAATAGGTTAAACAATCTCCCACCGTATCTATTTGAGAATCTCGAGAATATAATATATGAAAAAAAACAGAGAGGAGAGGAGGTCATTTCTCTAAGTATTGGGGATCCAGATATCCCAACTCCGAGGGTGATAACTGAAGCGCTGGCGAAGTATTCTGGCGACCCTAGGATGCATAACTACTCTTCTTCTGTAGGAGAGAGAGAATTTAGAGAAGCAGTAGTGCGTTTCATGAAAAACAGGTTTAACGTGGATATTGAGATTGAGAATGTCTGCGCGCTGATAGGCGCAAAGGAAGGCATTGCAAACGTAGCAAGGGCATTCGTGAATCCAGGGGATGTTGTCTATGTGCCAGATCCAGCATATCCTGTGTAT
>FWWL01005180.1_pt1 | contig 20746 bp, 21 predicted proteins | sample 2228331 | NCBI WGS metagenome assembly FWWL01 (sample SAMEA103939775, study PRJEB20133) | metagenome | reverse complement strand
AAAATAAAAATACAATTTAAAAAGGCATATGATAAAGTATCAATAATTATAAGGGATATAACTGGAAGGGAGGTTATGAGAAAGGAATTTAAGAATAAAGATAGCATTGAAATTGATATTAAGGGTAAGGATGGAATTTATTTCATAGAAGTTAGAAGTGGCAATAATAGAAGTGTATTTAAGGTTGTTAAGTCAGATTAAGGATTCTTTTTGCTGGACAAGCTAATTAGCATTAAAATTTTCAATATGCATACTAATAAGAAAATTGAAGATGCAATAAGAATAATCCTTGAAGAGATAGGAGAAAATCCAAATAGGGAAGGACTTAAAAAAACACCATATAGGGTTGCAAAGATGTTTTTAAACGAGCTATTATATGGTTATAATATGAACATAGATGAAATTATTAACAATGCTATATTTTATGAAAATTACGATGAGATGGTAATTGTCAAGGATATAGATTTTTACAGCCTTTGCGAGCATCATTTATTGCCATTTTTTGGAGTTGCTCATGTAGCTTATATCCCAAAGCATAAAATTATAGGACTTTCGAAAATACCAAGAATAGTAGAAGCATATACAAGGAGACTTCAAGTTCAAGAAAGACTTACTACGGAAATTGCAAATATCTTATGGGAGAAACTGGAACCAAAGGGTGTAGCAGTGATTATTGAAGCAATACATTTGTGTTCAGTTATGAGAGGCGTAAAGAAGCCAAGAAATAAGATGATTACAAGCTCTTTATTGGGACTTTTTAAAAGTGATCCAAGAACAAGAATGGAACTTATGATACACCTTGAAAGAAATTTCAAACTACTAGAATGAAAAAGTTTTTTCAGATTATCATTATAACAGATAAAGGTAAAGTAAGAAGAATAATAATTTCAAGGTTGAAATGGAACTTGATAAAATTCGCTGGATGGGCATTTTTAATGCTAATTTTAATTACAATAGGCATTTTATCATTAAATATAAACACAGCTAAACTGATTAAGGAGAACTACGAATTAAAGAAGAAGTTGGCAGAACTCAAAAAAATTGAAAATGAAATTATAGAATTTAGAAGAGTTAAGAATGAACTCTATTTAGCACTTGGTATAGATAAGATGCCAAAAGATAGTATTTTATATCAGCAAACAAATGCACCAGATCTACTTGAACAGATAGATACGCCATTTGGACTCCCTATAAATGGTATAATTACAAGAGAACATAGCAAGGATCACATTGGAGTAGATATCGCATTAAGTAAAAATTCATTTATATATGCAACCGCAATAGGTAAGGTTGAAAAAATTGATAGTAATAGTCAATTTGGTATTCACATATGGCTTTCACACAATAAAGGATATAAAACATTGTATGCCCATTTATCAAAGGTTATGGTAGGTAAGGGAGATAGTGTAAAAAGAGGTCAAGTAATAGGATTTTCAGGTTCTTCTGGTCATTCAACAGGACCACATTTACATTATGAGGTTTGGAAGGACAATCAACCAATTGATCCATTATTACTCAGATAAATACCAAAAAATACATTATCAAAGTTCAAAAAATTGTTTTTAAATAGACCTAGAATAAGCTTAACATCTTTAATTGGACTTGTAGTAAATGCAAAATAATAAGAGCTTTCAAAAGTGAATGTCTCATCAAAGTATAATTTATATGTAAAATTCTTATAACTCAAAATAATCTCAAATGGCTTTTCTACATTCCTTTTAATAAAACTATAAAAAATACCAAAGTTCTCATCATTATAACCAAGTGCAATGAAAAATGGAAAGTTATTTGAATTATCAAAAATATAATTTTTGTCATTTAAGTAATTGAGATCCAATTGATGTTTTGAGAACCACTTTACGCAAAGTGATTTGCAAAGATATGTATTAAAAGTTAAAAATTGTGGTGTCCATCTATTGTAAGCAGATAAACCTTCAATCTCAAAGTTAATAAAATTATAACCAAATTTTGCAATGTATAGAACATTATAAGAAGGCTCTAAGTTAAATCTAAAAACATTGTAAAATTCTAATTTTTGAAAAGGTTTTTTTGATGATAAACCAATTGAATAAAAATTTCTCTCCCATTTATCATACATTGACTTCATGTCTATTTTCCTCTCAAAGCCAATATAAATTGGATAATTCAGTCGCAAGGTTACCTCATTTTTAATGTCAGCGGATTGGGTATAAACTAAAATATAATAAATGTCAAGAAATTTATAATTGCCCTTTAACTTAAATCCCCATCTATAATTTTGATTATCATAAGATGTTCTAAATGGTGAAACTACGTGACCAATAATGAACTTGAAATTAGTTAAGCTAAAACCAATACCAAATAAATCCCATCTTCTATTATCGTAGGCATTTTTATCAATACCATTTTCACAATTATGTGTGTAATAAATGAAAAAATTCTTAAAATAGTAAAAACCTTCCCAATAGAAGGAAAAATGTGAAGGTGAAATGCTTTTAAAATCGTTCCTTCCAAAATAAATTCTACTATCAAAATTAAGCTCCAACTTGTAGTTTTTATATGCATTAGCAAAAAATTCCAAATATAACTTATAACCTAAATCATTATCACCTAATAAATTTAAAAATAACAATTATGGTTGTTGTGCAGTTTGAGTGCAACCACAATCAACCCTTGGCTGGAACTGGTAGCTTACACTAACCGAAACATTTTCATCACCACAGCCACTATTTGGAAATTTATATTGGAATGGGAATGCATATGTAAATGTTTTAAAAGATCTAAGCTTATTTAAATCAATTGGTATTAAGGATTGAATGTAGAGTGGATAATCTCCAAACTTTACTCTATTTCCTATAATTTTAGCACCAATTAAGTCAAATAAATCATGAACCTCATTTATAGAACTCTTAAAGTCAAGACCTTGTAAGAAATATCCAAGTTCGGTAAATCCTTCATTCTTATTATCAAATCCTACTACAAAAATTGTATCTATTGTTTTATCAGAGCTAACCCAAGGATCAAGTATACCACAATCAGAGTATTTAGAATTGAAGACATTAGCTGGATTAATATTAATACCACCAATAAATCCATCGCTAATCCAATCTGCTTCTGACACCTTCATACCTTGCGCAAATATACTCTTTGCAATTTTACTCTCACAATTAGCTTTTAGATGAAGTTGATATTTGTTAGTGAATTCAAGCTGAATACTATTTCCTTGAAACTTCCAATTTTCAACAACATCCCAAGCAAGTGGTGCCTCAACAGTAAATTTACTCTGATTGGCTTGAACAATACCTTCTGATACGTTACTCCTTGGACACATATAAGCAAATTGCATGTTTACATCAATTTTACCTGTAATATCAAACTTATCGCATGAAGGAAGCTCTACAACAAATTCTGGATTATCAGATCTTATGTAATAGAAACCATTTCCAAGTTCAGGAGCATTTGTTACCTTACCATTATCTAACTTAATTGCAAATCCTGTATTATTTCCAAGATAATCAAAAACGTTATCACCATAATAGTTTATTGCTCTTGTTATTTTAATTCTGGCAAATTTAGTTTCTCTTATATTTGGTTGCTTAGGGTTTAGAGCAACTTCAATTGTTCTTGGATATTCAGTATTCTTTATTATAATCGCTAAATGATCTCTATTACCTGCAAACTGAATATACTTGGTTGACAAACTGTAAAGAAGTTTAATGAGAGCTTGAATTGCATTCTGTTTTGCCTCATTAGCAGGAACTGAAACAGACATTTCTCTGTAAATTTTTTTAGATCTAGTATTTATCAAAAATCCATACATCGTCACACCCTTCATATCTTCACCAACGACTACATCAAATAAAAACTCAGCACTCTGAGGAATTGATAAGGTATTTAGAAATATCTCAGGATTTCTTGGATTTCTACCTACAAGCTGAACAAATTCATCTCTATCAATTCGCCTCAAATTCTTACCAATAGTGGTAAGGGACTTATCAACAATAGTATCCATCTTAGCAAGAACAGCGTTTAAACTTCTTTGAATTTCAGCTTCCCCACCTCTTAAACTTCTCGCAATAACACCATTCGGATCTATGAAAACCCTTATATTGTAATAGATAGATGGCTTTTGACAGATTTGCTGAGCATTTGCAAAACTGATCCAAAAAAATACAATCAACATCATTGGAAACTTCTTCATAGTCGAAAATTATAAAGGATACCTCTTAAAAATTCCATAAATTTTTCCTTGAAAACATCCTTTGAAAATTTCTCTGCATTTTTCCTAATCTCATAGCTATCAAATTTATCTTCAATACTTTCAAATTTATTTATAGCAGATATCAAGCTATCTTCACTTTGCTCCTCAAAAAATACACCTGTCTTGTTCTCTATTACTGTTTCAAGAACACCACCTTTCTTATAAGCTATAACAGGAATTCCACAAGCTTGTGCTTCTACAACAGATATTCCAAAATCTTCATCTGCCATATAAACGAATGCCTTTGCTTTGCTTAGATAACTTTTTAAATTTTCAAAGTTTTGATAACCCAAAAGTTCAACATTTGGACTAGCTAATTTTTTTATTTTATTAAAATCAGGACCATCACCAATGATAATGAGCTTTTTATCCTTTATCTTTGAGAATGCTCTTACTATTATGTCAAATTTTTTGTATGGAACGAATCTCCCAACTGTAATATAATAATTTTCTCTATCCTTTGAAATCTCAAACTTTTCAACATCAACGGGTGGGTAAATTACATAAGCATCCTTATTATACATAGCTTTTATTCTTCTTGCTACATAATTTGAATTTGCGATAAAGTAATCTATCCTTTGAGATATAACATAATCCCAAATCCTAATTTTGTGAAAAAAATAAATTGCTAATAATTTTAGGATAGGATTAAGACCTTTCATATATTCAAAGTATAGATCCCAGACATATCTTATAGGTGTATGACAATAGCATATGTGAATTTGATGTGAATGTTTTAATACACCTTTTATAAATGCATGCGATGAACTAATTATTAGGTCATATTTTGATAGATCAAACTGCTCAACAACTATGGGATATAAGAAAAAGTAGAATCTATAAAATTTCTTTGAAAATGGAAATTTTTGAACAATCGATGAATAAACATTTCTGCTTTCAATGTCAAGTTTTTTTAAACTATTTTTATCATAAATAATTGTGTAAATATCCGCGTTAGGGAATAATTGAGATATTGCTTTGAAAACATTCTCGGAACCTGCTATATCAATTATCCAATCATGTAAGAGAGCTACTTTCACCTTATATATTTAGTAAATTCTTCGTAGGGCAAATCACCTTCTACTTTTTGACCATTTATTATAAATGTTGGTGTTGCCTTAATACTATCTTTCAAACCTTCATCCAATTCTTTTAAGATAGATTCCCTATACTTTTGACTATCAAAGCATTCTTTAAATTTATTTATATCCAGATGCAAATTTTTTGCTATTCTTAGAAAATTTTCTCTATTATATGCAAATGGTCCTCCTCTTTTAAACTCCTCAAACAACTTATGACTATATTCAAAATACTTATTTTGTTCGTAAGCACATCTACTTGCAAGTGCAGGAGAAAGTGACTGAGGTCTTAGTAAAAAACTTTTAGATATAAACTTAACTTTTCCCTTTTCAATATATTCTTTATACAATTTAGGCAATTTCTCTAAATGGAAATTAGCACAATGAGGACATGTAAAATCAGAATACTCAATAATAGTATTTTTGGCATTTTCAGAACCAAGTGTAGGACTTAAAGCATCCTTTACAGTAAGTTTATACTCTATAACCTTTGATGAATTTAAGTTCTTACTATAAAAAAATGTAATTAAACTGATTAAAACCCCTACAACTATACCAAGTAAAACTACAATTTTTCTTTTCATTAGCTTTGTAATTTAAATGCAAATGGTATGATAACCCTTACCTTTACCTTTTTATCCTTCATCATACCAGGTTTGAACTTATATTGATATGCAGCTTTTAAAGCAGATTCATCAAAAACCTTATTAGTGCTGTTTATGACTTCTGCGTAAATTACATTACCATTTTCATCAACAATAGCTGCAACAGTTACCCTTCCCTCAAGACCCGCTTTCCTTGCAACCTCAGGATACTCAGGAAGAACTGTTTTTATAGGTTCTGGTTTAACCTCTACTTTAAAAAACTCCACATAATTAATTTGACCACCACCAACAGCAGGAAGTGCTTCCGTGCTAAGCAAATCACTCAAATCCTTCTGATTAGTTATGCCAACTACAATATCTGCATTTTCGTCTTGGGTTTCTTCAAACTTAGCTTGACTCTCTAAATTTTCTTGAATAGACTTTTCATCAATTTTTGCATTCATTTGCTCAGGCTGAACTGTCTTTTGTTTCATCAATTCTTTTAGTATGTCTTGCTTTATTTCCTTTCTTTGCTCTTGTTCAATTGGTTGAATCATAGGTTTCTTATTCAAAAATTCACTTTTCTCTTCTATAATTTTTATCTCTTTTAATCTTGCTTCCTCAATCGCCTTTTTAACTATATGAGAACCAAAAAAAAGACCTATACCTATATGAACTAATAAAGCAAAAATTAGGAAAATCGTTATCCTTCTCCTTCCACCTTTTTCCTCTTCCCACTCAGGAAGAACAACCTTCCTGTTTCCTACTATAAGAAGTTCTTGTTTCTTCTCTTGTTTCTTTACCATACGATCACCTCCATAAAGGTATTGTCTAAAATTTTAAAGCATATCTTTAAACTTTTCAAAATATGCAAATTTATCTTATACGACATGGGCAAACTGATTATAATTTAAATGATTTAATACAGGGTTGGACAGACAACGATTTAAATGAAAATGGTATAAGGCAAGCAATTGAAACTGCAAATAAAATCAAAGATATTAAATTTGATATTATCTACACTTCTGACCTAAAAAGAGCCCTTAGAACCGCTCAAATAGTTAAAGAACATTTAAACTACGATATTGACATTATTTTGGATAGGGGGTTAAGGGAACAGCATATGGGCGATTGGGAAGGTCAAAAAACATCTATAATAATTGAAAAATATAAGGATTTGTTTATTCAGATAAAAAACGATCCATTTAAATACAATCCTCCTAATGGTGAAAAATTTCAGGAGGTTGTAAGCAGGATAAAATATTTTTTGGAAAATTTGGGAAATAGAAATTATCGAAATGTTCTCATTGTTGGTCATCAAATTGTAAATGCTATTATTTATGTTCTTTTGAATAATATAGACTGGAAATCATTTTGGAACTATAAGCAGAAGAATGGAGAAATCTGGATAGTAAAATGGATGAATTAAGAAAAGTGAAAATACCTGTCCTTTGCTATCATAATATAAGCAGACCACCATATTTTGGTGTGAAAAGAAGAAGCCTACATACTACACCCTTAAATTTTTACTTACAAATGAAAATTCTTAATGCACTTGGCTATAAAGCTCTTTCAATATCAGATGCATGGGATTATATAATTGCTAATAAAGTTGGTAAAATTGTAATTTTAACATTTGATGATGGATATTATGATAATTTTAAAAATGCACTCCCTATCTTAAAGAAATTTAACTTTACTGCAACACTTTTTGTAGTAAGTGATCTAATAGGTAGTTTTAATAAGTGGGATTACAAAGAAATTAATATGATAAAACCTCTGATGAATGAAGAGCAAATCAAAATTTGGATAGATAGTGGAATGGAGATAGGAAGTCATACAAGAACACACCCTATTTTAACTAAGCTAAGTGAAAAAGAGCTTATATCTGAGATTGTAAAGAGTAAAGAGATTTTAGAGAGGAAATTTAAGGTTGAAATTAAACACTTTTGTTATCCATATGGTATATACAACGATCTTGTAGTTGATTGTGTCAAAAATGCGAATTATAAAAGTGCTTGGACACTGGATAGGGGTAGGTTTAAAGCTGGTGATGATCTATTTAGAGCAAAGCGCATTAATATCCCAAAGGATGCCAACTTAATTAGATTTTACATAAAAGTCTTTACAAATTACGAAGATAAAAGAGCTAGAATTATTCTTCAACCTTCATAACTTTTAAAAATACCTCACTTGGAACCTCAACTTTCCCTATCATCTTCATACGCTTTTTGCCTTCCTTTTGCCTTTCCAATAGCTTCCTCTTCCTTGTAATATCACCACCATAGCACTTTGCAGTCACATCCTTCCTAATTGGTGGAATCCTTTCACTTGCTATTACTCTTTTACCAATAGCTGCCTGAATTTTAACCTCAAATAGTTGTCTTGGAATTAGATTTCTTAATTTCTCAACTATCTTCCTTGAAATATCATAAGTCTTTTCCCTAACTACTACGAAGCTCAAGGCTTCAACCTTTTCGTTTGCCACATAAATATCAACTCTAACTAAATCGCTTTCTCTAAATCCAATAAATTCATAATCCATAGATGCATACCCCCTACTTCGACTCTTTACTTTATCAAATAGATCAAATATGATTTCATAAAGTGGCATTTCATATTCAATTTCAACTGTTTTACTATCAAGATAAAATATATTCTTTTGGATACCTCTTCGGTTTTCAAGCAATGTAATTAAATTTCCTATGTAGTCAGAGGGTGTAATGATTTTCAAAAGAACATATGGTTCAAATGCCTTCTCATAATAATCAGGAAAATCCTTTGGGTTATTTATCAAGACTTCATTAGCATCTGTTAAAATTACTTTATATCCAACATTTGGTGTTGTAATCAGAATATCTAAATTATACTCTCGTTTAATGCGCTCCTTGAAAATTTCAAGATGTAATAGTCCCAAAAATCCAATCCTAAAACCAGGACCTAGTGCTGGTGAATTTTCAGGAATGTAATTTAGTGAAGCATCATTTAGAGCAAGTTTTTCAAGAGCTTTTCTTAGGTTCTCAAATTCAGATGGATTTATAGGATATACACCTGCATAAACCATAGGTTTTACTTCTCTAAAACCTTCAATGGCAATAGTCTCTGGATAATTTGCAGATATAACAGTATCACCAACCTTCGCTTCTCTAATCTCCCTTATATTAGCAACAATATATCCAATTTCACCTGCACTCAATTTTTGAGCCTTCATTCTACCTTTTGGATGAAAATATCCAACCTCTAATACCTCATACTCCCTATTCGTAGCCTTAAATAAAACTTTCATCTTGGGCTTAATTTCACCATCAAATACCCTTATGTATGGTATAACTCCAAGATATTCATCAAAAACTGCGTCAAATATAAGAGCCTTTAGTTTATTATCATTTGTTTTTGGTGGCGGAATCTCTTTTATAATCCTTTTCAATAAATCTTCAATACCCCATCCAAACTTTGCAGAAATTTTAGATATCTCTAATTTTCCTATAAGTTCTTTTATTTGAAATTCGACTCTTTCAACCTCTGCATTTGGAAGATCAATTTTATTTATAACAGGAATAATAACAAGATTTTGTTCAAGTGCCAAATATAAATTAGAAATCGTTTGAGCTTCAACACCTTGACTTGCATCCACTAATAGTATAGCACCTTCTACCGCTTTTAAACTTCTTGAAACCTCATATGTGAAATCAACATGACCAGGTGTATCAATTAAGTTTAGGATATAACCTTTGTATTCCATTCTAACAGGATGCATTTTTATTGTGATACCCTTTTCTCTTTCTAAATCCATACTATCCAAAATTTGTTCTCTTATTTCATCCTCTCTTAAAGTTCCTGTAATTTCTAGGAACCTATCCGCAAGTGTTGATTTACCATGGTCAATATGAGCTATAATGCAAAAATTTCTTATTTTTGATATCATCATAGTATTATATAATCAGCATAGCATCACCATAAGAATAAAATCTATAATTCATCTTTTGAGCTATCAAATAAGTGGATTTTAACTTTTCAAAATCTCCAAGAAATGCACTTACTAATAATAAAGGAGTTGATTTTGGTAAATGAAAGTTCGTTATAAGTCCATCTATCACTTTGAAACGATAACTTGGATATATAAATAAATTAGTCCAACCCTTCCTTGGATGCTCATCAAAATTCCAAAATTCTAATGCTCTTGTTGTAGTCGTTCCAACAGCAATAACACGCTCTGAGGAACTAATAATTTCTGCTGTATCATCAGGAATTTCATAATACTCATAATCCATTTTATGCTTTCTAATATCCTTTTCCAAGATTGGCTTAAATGTCCCAATTCCAACATGAAGTGTAATATAACAAACATTTACCCCTATACTTTTGATCTCCTCCAACAGTTCCTTAGTAAAGTGAAGACCAGCTGTTGGTGCAGCAACTGAACCTTCTTTTTGAGCATATACTGTTTGATAATAAATTTCATCTTCCTTTGTAGGTTCTCGCTCTATATAATGAGGAAGTGGGGCCCTACCATATTTTTCAAAAATATCCATAAAATTCTTAGCATAGTAAATACGCTTACCCCTTAAAACTTCCTTTACAATTATCTCATACTCATTAACTTTTATAACTTTACCTTTCTTGAATTTTTTAAGAGGTTTCCCAATACCTTCAAATTCATCGCTACTCAAAGCCCTTGTAAAGAATACTTCAACTTCACTACCATCTAAAATTCCAAATATCCTTGCTTTTACAACCTTACTATTGTTTAAAACTAGACAATCACCCTTTTTAAGATATTTTATAATTTCCCTAAAAATTTTATGTTCAATTTTAAAACTTTCCTTATGAATTACCATGAGTTTAGAAGCATCTCTTTCCCTTAATGGTTCTTGTGCTATTAATTTTACATCAAAATGATAGTTATAATAGTCTAACTGAAAAATTTTCTGCATTTATGAGATAAGGGGACAAATAAGCCCCTTATTATTGAGTCTCATCTGATTCGTCCTCTGAACCTTCTACATATCTAAATGGCATTAAAACACCCTCAATTTCATCCATATTATTATATTCATCACAAGCTCTAATAAGTTCAATTCCAACAGCACCTTTTCTTGTTCCAATCACCCTAATTTTCTTACCTTTTCTTGATAAATAATCTACAATCGGAACAAAATCGCTATCTCCTGTGATAAGAACAACCTCATCAACATATTCTGCAACTGAAAGGATTTCTAATGTCATATCCATATCCATACTCACTTTAACTGAACCATCAGCAAGCTTTTTAACAGGTTTTGCAACAACCCTATATCCCATAAATGAGAGTGCATTTATAAGTCTTTCTCTTCTCTCATCACCTTGAAACATAGGAACAAAAGCAATAGCCTTTATAAGCTCTTTACCTCTTTTCTTATACTGCTCTTCTATAACCCTCAAAAGCACATCATATCTGACTTCCTGTCCTATCTTTTCAAAAGTGATGTGGACATTTTGAACATCTATAAACATTGCAACCTTACTCATGCTTGAACCTCCTTTTAGTTTTTCAAGATCATCCTAGTTGCTATAATAAGTAAGAAAATTCCAAAAAGCTTAGAAAGTATTGGGGAAGAAAGTCTATTTGCAAGATAGGCACCAAGGAAAGCACCAATTGCAAGACCAAAAGCCACGAATACCGAAGCCTTTATATCCGCATTCCCATTTCTATAATATTCTAAGAATCCAAAGAAAATACCAATTGGTATTAGTAGTGCACCAAGCGATATACCTTGTGCTTTCTGTTGAGAAAAACCTAAAATTGTAAGAGCAATAATTATAATAACACCTCCTCCAATGCCAAAAAGACCACTAAATATGCCTGCTAAAATTCCTATCAATATCATCAGCAAAGCTTCACTCATTCGCACCTTCTTTAAGCTTCTTGTTAAATTCTCTAAGTTTTTGTAAAACTCTATCGTGAAAATCTTCCGGTTTCAATCCCGCTACAATTTCAATAACATCATCAAAATTATCAACCATCCATATGTTGAACTTGTTCTCACTGATTGCAGTCAAAAGCTCATCATTTAAAATTATATTATCCATATTCCTCCTAGGCACGATAACACCACCCCTACCATCCAAAAGTCCGATAATTTTAAGGCTATAATAAAAACCCTCAATTTTTTCAATTATTCCACCGACTGGCTGAACTTCACCCTTCTGATTCAAAGAACCAGTAATAGCTATATTTTGTTTAATTGGGACTTCCGCTATCGCAGAGAGAATTGCAATTAGCTCCGCACAAGAAGCACTGTCACCTTCAACACCTGAATAATTCTGTTCAAATGTCAATCTTGCATGGAGACTTATTGGAACTTCCCTACCATATTTCTCCATAATATAACCACCAATTATCAAAACTGCCTTAGTGTGAATTTTACCTCCAAGACCAGTTTCCTTCTCAATATCAATAATACCTGCTTTTCCAAGACCTACACTCGCAGTTATTCTAGTTGGCACTCCAAAACCATATTCAGGAAGCATTATTACTGAAAGTCCATTTACAACACCAATTTTCTCACCTTCAAAATCAAATACTAAAATTCCCCTCTTAATAAGTTCTCTAATTTTTTCTTCAATACTTGAATATCTATAAAACCTGCTCTTCATAGCATCTTTAACACTTTGCTCATCAACAACATTTTTATTAGCCTTCTTTGCAATATAATCCGCCTCTATAAGAATTTCTTTAAGTAATCTTAAATTTAATGGAATCTTTTTCTTATCTTCTGAAACCCTCATTAGGAATTTTATAACTTCATAAATTGAAAGCTTTGAAAAACTTAATAAATTGTTTTCTTTAATAATTTCGTCAATTTTATCTATAATAAGGCTAACCGCTTCATCCTTATTTGCACTAGTTTCAAAATCTACAAAAACCCTAAATAGCTCATTGAAATCTATATCATAAATTTGAAGAAGGTAATACAAATAGCTATCACCTATCAAAATAACCTTTGCATTAAATGGAATTGGTTGTGGTCTTAGACTCTTTGTAGAAAACAAACTAATCCTCTCACCAATATCCTCAATAACAATTTCCCTATTTCTTATAACTTTCTTTAAAACATCATAAGCGAAGACATCCCTAAGCAAGTCATAGGCATTTATAATAATATAACCACCGTTCGAAAGATGTAGTGAACCTGCAACTATATTTAATACGTCTGTAACAAATGCACCCATAAACGCCTCTTTCTCAATTCTACCAATCAAATTGTAATAAGTAGGATTCTTTTCATATACTACGGGAGCCCCTTTTAATTTTCTATTATCAACTATTCTATTAACCTTATACTTCCTAAGTGGATTTAAGGGACCTGGTGGTAATTGATTTTCAGGTGTTAAAAAAATTTGAAAGTTATTTAAGATATCTTCTTCAAAATCATTTAGATAATCTAGAACTTTTGCATATTTTTTATACTTTTCCTTGATTTCTAAAAGGTATATTTTTATAGTTTCACTTACAGCTTTTTTATCAATTTCTTCAAGCTTCTCCCTTAGCTCTTTATCAAGCTTTGCAATCTCTCTTAGGATTTGACCCATAAATTCTTCAAGTTGTCTTCTCTTGCTATCGATATAAATTTTCATATCTTCTGAAAGTGCATTATATTTTTGAGGTGTTATAGGCTCTCCTGCCAGAACAGGTATTATATTGAAAACACCAGGTTGAACGGGCTGAATTATAAAACCAAGTTCTTGTGCTTTTCTATTTAGTTCATTTATAAGTTCCTCTTTTCTTCTATTAAACTGACTTACAATCTCCTCCTTTTGCTTGTTCAATTTTTCACTTTCAAATAACTCTTTAAGTGCATTTTTAACATTTCTCAGCAATTTTTCCATATCATTTATAAATGCATCACCATCCTCACTCTCCATATCTATAGCAATTGGATTTGATGGATTCTTAAAATTATGAACATAAAACCAATCACTAGGGGAAGGTTCTTTCTTTGCAAAATTCTCTATAATTTTAATAATTTCATCCTCAACATTAAGCCAATTAGGAGCAGATATAAATATGTTATAACTATTATTTTTTACGCTCAAACCAAAATCAAGTGCATCATATGCTCTTTTTTGGATTTTAGATAGATCAAACTTTTGGCTTTCACTTAGATTTATCTCTATTTCAAGATCTCTTAGTTCTAATTTTTTTATCATGACTTCATTTCCGCTATATAAACACCATCTTCTCCATCTATCTCTCTAACCTTAACTTTTACAATTTCATTTAGCAAGGTAGTTATTTTCCTTCCAACAATATCTGCATATATCGGAAGCTCACGCCAACCTCTATCTATTAAAACCACAAGCTTTATTGCCTTCGGTCTTCCAAAATCCAATATTGCATCAATTGCAGCTCTTACAGTCCTTCCCGTATATAATACATCATCTACTAAAAAAACAACCTTATTATCAATTTCAGTATTTAACTTCGTCCCCTTTACAATAGGAGCTTCATTTAATAATGATAAATCATCTCTATAAAATGAAATGTCAACTTCTCCAACAACTACATTTGTTTTAATTTCCTTTTCAATTTCGTTCTTTAAATACTGTGCAAGGTAAATACCCCTTGTCCTAATCCCAGCCAAAACAATATAACTCAAATCCTCACAATGCTCTATAATCTCAAGTGCCATCCTTCTAATAGTTCTAAAAAGTGAGTGTTCATCCATTAATTTATACTTTTCCACTATTTTCATTTCTCTCATTGTTAAATCACCACCTAATTCACTATTGCTTTAATGAAATCTTTACTATCCCTTATGAAATAAACACCCCTATTAAGTCTAACAAAACCTTTTCCCTCAAACACAACTTTTCCTGAGATATCATAGATTTTAACATGTTCATTAAATTTCATCACACCTTTACTAAATAATACCCTCTTTCTCTTTTCAGCAATAGACATAGAAACACTTTGAAGCTCCGAAACCTCCCAAGATATACTTCTAATTGAAGAATTAAAAGGACCACTAAATCTAACAAAAGTATACAATGAATCTTTCACATAGCCAATATTCACAGCCCACCAAATGTAGTAATTCCTTACTATACTATCGGATTTTGGATTAAACCCAAAGTTGCCAGCTTGTTCCTTTATCACAGATGACCAAATCTGACCTTTTAATCTAATCCATATCTTATAAGTATTAAAGCTACCAGCAGGAACAGTTATATTTTCCTGACTTACAACTGTTGCTGTATCTATATTCCACCATAGTGTATCAGTATAATTAGTGCTACAATCCCCATCAAAATCACCTATATAAGGACCTCCAAGACCAAGCCTCCACTTATTACCTTGACTAAAAGGTGTAACAATTGCTTTTATATCAACTTTGTAAGGCAAAGAGCAATCAAAATTCTTACCAATTTCATATAACCTTCTTAAACTATCTGCAACTTCATACACTGTGTCTTCAAAAACACTTTGTGAAGATTGATAATGAATAGCAGTATATATTCCCTTTCCAGGATATCCATTGTATAAGAAGGACTGATTCACAAGTAAGGTCTCCACTTTCACAGAATAAAAGCCACTATTTCCCTGAGGTGTATATAAGCTATCTCTCTTCCATCCACTGTATTCAAGAAGCTTACCATCAGTTATACCAAGATAGTTCAGAGCTTGTCCAACAACTAACCATATCATATTTCTACCTCCTTTTTGTTTAAAAAAAGCTTAGATAGATTCTTGTCCATTATAGAAACTACACCAACTTCATCCCTATTCAGAATCATTCCAAGTTCATCCTTCGTTAAATCTATTTCTAAAACTCTCTTATTTAATCGATTTGCAATTCTTATAATTTTATCCTTTTGTACATAATCTCTTGCAACTATAATAATGCTTGACTTCCTAATTGAACTTAAAACTTGCAAAGTTCCTATTTTTAATTTCCCAGCTTTTTTAGAAAGTCTAAGAAAATTTTCTAGCACTAGCGAAAATTTTAAAGCCAAACAATTTGTTTTAAGGTTTATAAATTTCCAGAATTAACTTTTTAAATTCTTTTATAACTCTTACAACCTTAACAAATAACTTTTGACCAAGTTTATAAACATCATTATTAACATAAGCTAAATGTCTACGCTCATTAATTGAGATATTCTTAACTAAAATTATACCTTCTACTAAATGCTCTTTAATTTCAACAAAAATACCCTCATCCGAAAATCCTGAAACTATTCCTTCAAAAACTTCACCAATTTTAGTCTTCATAAACTCCAATTTTTTATATTCCCACAAATCCCATTCCGCATCATCAGCTTTTTCCTCCATAAATGAAGAATGTCTTGCAATCTCTTCTAAGAGCTCAATAAAGTCATCATCCTCATAAACTTTGTTTCTAATTGCATAATACAAAATTCTATGAACCATAAGATCAGGATATCTTCTAATTGGAGAAGTAAAGTGAGTATAATTTTTAAGGGCTAGTCCAAAGTGTCCTATATTTTTGGTAGAATACTTAGCTCTTGCCATACTTCTCAATAGCAAATAAGTTAATAAATCTTCATTTTCAGAACCCTTTACTAACCTTAGGATTCTTGCAATTTCAATAGATGTTATCTTCTCAGGAACCGATATATTCAAATTCAAAAGGTTTTGAGCAATTATTATAAAATTCTTAATTTTCCTAATATCAGGTCTATCATGAACCCTATAAATTGCAGGAATGTTATTTTTTGAAAAATAATCAGCAATAGCAGTATTAGCGCTTATCATAAACTCCTCAATCAATCTATGTGTTTTAAGTCGGATTTTAGGAGTTATATCTACGATATTCCCTTTATCATCCCTTATGAAGTATGGCTCTGGTAAGTCAAAGTCTAAACTACCCTCTCTTTCTCGCCTTTCTCTAATTATTTCAGAAAGCTCTAATGCCAACTTTAAATTTTCTCTAATTTTTTCAATATAACTATCATCACTAAATTGGCTTACACCAGTATACGGTAGTTCATTTTCAATAAGTGCTTGTGCATCTTCATAAGTTAACCTTGCCTTTGAATTTATAATACTCTTAAAGAATTTCGAAGATATTATTTCACCATTCTTATTTATTTTCATAATCACTGAAAATGCATATCTATCCTTTGAGGGATGAAGTGAAGCAAGATAATTAGATAGTTTATGTGGTAACATAGGAATTACAAAATCCAATAAATATACACTTGTTGATCTTTCCCTTGCAGTTAAATCTAATTTACTATTGAACTTAACATAATGTGATACATCCGCTATGTGAACACCTAAAATGTAATATCCATTCTCTTTCTTAACACTAATAGCATCATCGTAATCCTTTGCATCAATAGGGTCAATTGTATAAATTAGCTCATTTCTCAAATCAATTCTATTTTTGCTAAGTAATGTCTCCTCAGGAATCTTTTCAACTTCTCTTTCAACTTCTTTACCGAAACTCAATGGCAAGTTATATGTTTTAATGACAACTTTTAAATCAACATCAGGCTCATCAATTTTACCAATAACTTCCACAATACTTGCTCTAAGCTTCCTACCCCTTATAAGCTTAAATAGAACCTTTGTATTATTCTCAATTTTCATTTTTTTTGAACTCTTTGTAAGCTTCAAACAACTTCCAATGCTAACATCATCAGGATATATTTTATTATCCTTATATGTCCCGATAAAAAGTTCCTTCTTTTTTACGATTTTTATAATTTTGCCAATCCATCTATCCCTTTCCTTTTTAATGAGCTTTACAACAACTAAATCTCCACTAATAGCAGAATTCACATATCTTGGAGGTATAAAGATATCCTCAACAAAACCGTAATTCTTCTTCTTATTAAATTCACCAAAAATCAAATTATTTTTCTTTATAGAGTAAAATTTCCCTCCTATTTCAACAATTTTCCCTTCCAGTTCTAATTCCTTTAAAACCTGTTTAATTTTTTTCTTTAAAATTTCCCTTTCAACCTTTTTTATAATTTGATTTATCGTTTTTGATTTCTTCGAACTATCAACCAATTTATAGATTAAATTTTTAAGCCCACTCACTACTTCCAAAACCTCTTATTCCTCTTAACGTCATTCCAAGTTCATCTAAGCTTTTAACTTCAATCACATCACTTGGTTCTAAAACATTAACAATAAGCAACTGTGCTATAAACTCACCAGCGGTTATATCAACAGCAAGTTCTTTATTTGTATTGTATAAAACTACAATAATTTCACCTCTATAAGAATTATCAACAATACCTGCCATTGCAATAAGGCCCTTTTTAAGTGCAATTGAGCTTCTCTCTTTTATAAATCCAAAAGTCCCCTTTGGCAAAGCTATATGAAGTCCAGTTTTTATAGCTTGTCTTGAGAGAGGTTCAATTCTATAACTTTCAATGCTTGCTAGATCTATACCTTGGCTTTCACCATAAGCAATTCTATAATTTGCAAAGGGAGAAGATTTATAAATTTTAATCATTACCAAAAGTTTAAAGGTTTATGCTTTAAAATTTGAACTATGAAGATGTTTCATAAGATAGTTTTTACAACTGACTTTTCAGAAAATTCTTTAAAAGCGAAAGCTTGGGCCAAGTTTCTTTCAAAAAAGACAGGTTCAAGACTTGAAATTCTTCATGTAGTAGATAGCATAATACCTTTCTATAAAATGCTACTTGGTTGGACAAGCATATTAGATGAGAAATCAAATAATCACAAGCATAGGGTTTTTTTAGATTTAGAAGAATTAAAAAAAGAATTAGTAAAGGATGGTATTAGCGTTGATATTTATCTCAAAGAAGGAACAGCACATTGGGAAATTGTAGACTTTTTAGATTATACAAAAGCAAACTTAGTGATTTTAGCGAATTCATCCAAAGGCGAGGAGATAGGTTCAACTGCGTATGAAGTAGCCTGTTTAAGTCCATCAAATGTCCTGATAATAAAGGGCAATAAGGAGCCAAAAATTAAGAATATCCTAATTGGAACAGACTTCTCAAAGTATTCAAAAAATGCTTTTATACTATCACTTGGAATTTCAAAAATATTTTCAGCAAAGCTATACCATGCCCATGTATTTGATAGCATTATAAATAATTATATTTCAAAAGATCTATTGGATGAATTACTCTTAGAGTTAAATTTAGAGCTTTCAAAAGTTATTGAAGGTGTTGATATTGAGCCTATTATAATCAAAGAAGGAAGAGATGGTAGAGCCTTAACACAGTGGGCTAGTAAAAATGACATTGATTTAATAGTAATAGCCTATAAAGGAATGAATGATAGAACCCAATTTTTGGGACATTTTGCAGATGAAGTTATAAGAAGCTCAAAAGTTCCAGTGCTAATTGTGCGCAAGTTCTATTGATGTTCAGTGGTATAATAGAGAAAACATCAAAAACAAAAAAATGTAACATTGTAAATGATGGTATCTTGCTTGAGATTGAAAATCCATATGAATTGTTAGAAGAGGGCGAAAGCATAAGCTTAGATGGTTGCTGCTTAACAGTTGATAAGTTCAATGAAAACTCTATTATTTTATTCTTGTCATCGGAAACACTAAGTAAAACAAAATTTTCAAAAATTGACTTAAAAAAACATGTATTTAATGTGGAAAGAGCATTAACATTAAATAAACTTATTGGAGGACACTTAGTTCTTGGACATATTGATGATATTGGTAAAGTGATTGATATTATTGAGTCTGAAAATACAAGAATTTTAAAAATAAAATTTGACAAGACGTTTAGGAAATATCTAGTTTATAAGGGTAGTGTTTGTATTGATGGAGTAAGTCTGACAGTGAATAAATTGTATGAAGATAGTTTTGAAGTTATGTTAATCCCTAAAACCTTACAAATTACGAATTTAAAATTTTTAAAAATTGGGGATTATGTAAATCTTGAATTTGACATTATTGCAAAGTATCTGGAAAATTTAATTAATTCAATAGAGGGCAGGCAATGAACCCACCCAAAAGTAAATTCACTCAACTATTACTTTTATATTGTTTTTGTCAATCCTAACTATATAAACACCTTTTGATAACTTTCCAACATTTATACTATTAACCCCCTTCTTTAGCTCTACATCCTTTGAAAATACTTTCCTTCCCGATGCATCGTAAATTTGAAGCTCCTTACTTACTTTTTCACTTGAAATTATATTCAAAATACCTTTCCTTACTGATACTTTGAATTGAACTTTATTATAATTCTCAGAAACTGAGACCTGTGGAAAACCATATAATCTTATATAGAAATCAGTGCTACTTGCTTCTCTATATAATGCCCACGCACCTGTGTATTCAAATGCATTATATGAAAATGGACCACTATTTTCAGTACCAACACCAGTTGAATCAGTCCATTGATATACAGCAGCATATAGTGTAGTATTTTCTGGGAACGTCATATTTACAGCTAATGAAACCCATCCACCTGCATTTTGAGGGATAGTTATTAGGTTAGATGAAACAATTGGATTGAAGCTAGCATCGAGTAAGGCTAATTTAACTTGACCACCACCAGATTTAACAGAACCTACAAATGCCCTAACTGAGTCCACTTTGTATGGGAATGTTAAAACATATCTATTAGACCATCCAGCATTACCATTAGAGCCACCTATCCACCAAGTGAAAGCAGGATTTGTAGTATCTCTGTCCCATCCTAAATAAACGGTTGAATTTGAGATAATTCTAATTTCAAAGTTATTAAATGAATTATTCAAATTTACCTGATCACCGGGAACAAGGATAGTGGAATTTAGCGAGTAATAGTCCTCATTCAGAGAACTAACATTTATAGGTTTTGAGAAATTAACTGTATAGCTAGTCTGTGGAGCTATT
>FWWL01005179.1_pt1 | contig 20747 bp, 18 predicted proteins | sample 2228331 | NCBI WGS metagenome assembly FWWL01 (sample SAMEA103939775, study PRJEB20133) | metagenome | reverse complement strand
ACCCGGCGCCACACAGACCGGAGGTAACCTCCACCTTCCGCGGCCGGCCTTCTCGGCGAGCGGTTCGACGTGGTTCGGATCGGCGTGGTACGTCAGCCCCCCTTCCACGGCACTGGGCATCACAGGGGGTGGGGGGTCTGGGGGGCGAGGGGCGGTTCCGCGTTGACCTCCTTGAGCATCCGCAGCGCCTCGCCGGACTCGCCCCTTCCCTCCATCCCGTAGATGCGCGGGGTTATCACGGACAGGAAAGCCTTCACCACCCGGGGGTCGAACTGAACCCCGCTGTAGGCGGTTATCTCCTTCACCGCCTCCTTCACCTCCATGACGTCCCGGTAAGCCCTCCAGGAGGTCATGGCCACGAAGGCATCGGCCACGCTCAGTATGCGCGCCCCCAGGGGTATGGCCTCCCCCTTCAATCCGTCGGGATATCCCATGCCGTTCCACCACTCGTGATGGCCGCGGACGATGGGGATGATCTCCCAGTTGGGGCGGATGGCCGCCAGCATCTCCGCTCCCAGCCTGGGATGCTGTTTGACGATCTCCTTGTCCGCCGGGGACAGCTCCCCGACCTGGTGAGCGCCCTCGGAGAGGTGTTCCGCCACCTGGAGCATGCCGATGTCCATCAGGTTGGCGGCCCGTTCAACCAGGCGGATGTAGTTCTCGTCCAGCTCCATCCGGCCGGCGATCTCCGCGGCGTAGAAGGCCACTCTTTTCCAGTGCCCTTTCATGTGCGGCATCTTCTTCTCCAGCCGGGCGTGGAGGTCGTCGGCGATGGCCACCAGCTTGGTGACCTCCAGCAGGGCGGTTAAGTCCTCCATCTGCTTTCGGAGACCCTCGGTGGTGCGGCGCAACTCCTCGAACACCTTCATGGATCGCCGGCTGTACTCCCTCTCCCGCCTCATCAGGTAGACGGTGAAGGCCACCAGGAGGAGGGCGAGGCTGATGCGGGTGAAATTGTTGAAGTACTCGGACCCGAAGAGGCCGCTCAGCATCTCCAGGTTGAAGGCGTAGACCACCACGGCGAGGCCCAGGATGAGGACCACGAGCACGGCCAGGTAGAGGACGTCCCTCCTGCCCCGGTCGAAGTGCCGGACCTCCTCCTCGGGAACGGACTCCTCCTGGTGAAAGGCAGCGCTTTCCTCACCGACGGCTCTCCTTATTCCTCGGGCTTTGACCTTTCCGAACATCCTTACCCCCTGAGGTCCAGACCCTTTCCGATCCGCTGCGGACGGTTACACGGATTTCCCCATCCGCCTCTCGTTACTCGGCGTGAAAGCCCCGCCTTCGCATCACCCGAAAGGGTTATCCGGGCGGGAAAATGGGTTGAAAAACGCCCGAACGAGCGGTTGCAGGAGCGGCCGCCGGAGGGAGAGGGGCGGGCGTTTCTGATGGACGCCCTCCTGCGGGGGGATATAAATAGTTGTATGAGCGGCCGCCGGAGGGAGAGGGGCGGGCGCGGATGAACGCGCTTTCATTGTGCGGCGGGAGGAACCGGAGTTGCAGGACCGGCCGGAGGGCGAATGGGCGGGCACGGGGAAGGGATCCGGAGGAGCAAGGGGGGCCGGTCGAGCGGCCATTCGGGCCGGAACTTGCATTCGAGGTGAGGCGTGGGTAAGGGACCGGAAAAACAGGGCGGGCCCAGCACCCTTCTCCTCGCCCTCTTGGGCGTTCCGTGCAGGGCGGGCCCCACCTCCTTCCCCTCGCGCCCGTGAGCGTTCCGTGCTTTGTTCTTCCTCTGAGAGCGGGGGATCCGGGTCTGACCGCGGCCGCCCGTCCGCTGGAGCCCGGGATCGGCGCGGGACCGGCAACCGCTGCGGCCTTGCCGCGTCACCCCTCTCGGCGTCCGCCTTTCTCGCCAGTGGACGACGAGGTGGCGAACGGGCTCACCCTCCGTCTCCGGCGGGCGCCTCCTTCCCCTCCCCGAACAGGTCGGCCTGGGAGTCGGTGCGCCCCGGGGTCCAGGAGCGGCGGGCGTCGAGGACGTGCACCACCTCCCATCCCCGTCCCTCGAGGACCTCGGCTATGAAGCGGCGGTGACACCTCCAGGGGAGGAGCTCTGCGCACATCACCGCCGTGGGCATCTCCGCCGCCATCTGCTCCAGTGCGTGGATGCCCTTTTCGAACTCCGGGGTCTCCATGTGAGCCCGGTAGCCCCCCCTGCGGTATCCGCCCAGGAGGTCGCCCATCCAGCGGTAGTCCAGACCCGCCTCCCGCAGGCGGGCGGAGAGGGCTTCCCTGGAGAAGTGGGGGTACCTCCGGCTGGTAGGGAAGGACCTCACGTCGCACACCATTTTGATTCCCCAGGCCCGGAGGACGGACAGGAACTCCTCGCCGCTCCGCGTGCTGGTCCCCAGGGTGAAGACCCGTTTTGAAGCGGAAGAGCCGGACCTCGTTTGCAAGATTCCCGCCTTTCTCCGTTCAGGGTCTGGATGGCGTCTCCTTTCCCTTTCCGCCACCCCTGGACCCCGGTGCGCCGCGGCCGTCCTCCTCGCTCCGGTTTCCCTCGAGGAACGCGGCGGCCTTCTGCAATATCTCTCGCTCACCTTTGTAAGAGAGGGTTTTCAGGGCGCGGTCCAGGGGCATCCACTCCACGCCCTCCACCTCCCAGTCGTGGCCTTCCTCGCTGCCTCCCCGGTAGCGGAGGAGGTAGAAATGGACCAGCTTGAAGTACCGGGTGTCCTCCTCGGGGGAGTAGTAGTAATAGCGTATGTATCCCAGGGGGGCCACCGGCTCGCCCTCCATCCCCGTCTCCTCGCGGACCTCGCGGACGGCTGTATCGCGTGGGTCCTCTCCCTCCTCCACCAGTCCTTTGGGCAGGGCGTGGACCGTTCCTCCCTTCAGCCGGATGACCGCCACCTCGTAGCCGCCGTCGGCGGGCCGGAAGAGCACCCCTCCCGAGGAGACCTGCTTACCGTATTTCATGCCACTTTTTTATCACCAAACTCCGAAGGCGGAAACCAGGCTGGGGGCCCGAAGCCCGTGGCCCTGGATCCTGTGGTTCTCCAGCGGCATCTCGCCAGGATATGCAGTCCTTTTCCGGCCTGGCCGGAGTCATACTGCCGCCAGGGCCCTGCCCCGTGGCCTGCCCGAGGCGAGGACCGGATGGAAGCGCGGGGCCTTGCCCGGATAAAGGGATCCGAGCTCCTGGACCTGAGGTCCCGGGCGGGAGGCCCTCTTCCCCCGTGAACCTCTCCCGCCCGCGCGCCGTCTTAACCCACGGACGGCGCGTGTGGTATTTTTAGGGCGGCTTATCCGCGGCGGGAATGTCCGCCCGGAGCGTAGGCGAGGGGAGAGGATATGAGGCCTGGAAGGATCTGGTCAGCGGCGACCCTTCTTTTTCTTTGTCTCCTCCTGGCGGCGGGCAACGCCGCCTGCGGCAAGAAGAACCCCGAGGGTTTGCTCCGGAGGGAGGTGCCGGAGAACGCCACCCCGGAGAAGATAATGCTCGAGGGATTGAACGCCACCGACGAGGTCGGCTCGCTGCATTACATCTTCGAATACGCCTTCATCGTCCCCCCCACCGGGAAGCAGCCTTACCCGGCGGAGGTCAGGCTCACCGGGGAGGGGGATTACGACGCGGCCACGGAGAACGCCCGTGCCCGGCTCACCTGGTCTACCTTCAACAAGGATTTCGACTACGTCCTCTACGAGGGGGTGCAGTACTTCCGCCCCGCGGACGGCGACAGGTGGTATGAACTCCCAGGGGAATCCACGCTGCGCATCCCCAGTGTCTCGGAGATCGCCAGGAACACCGCCGAGTACCTGGACAACTTCCAGAAGATAACCCGCCTCCAGGACGAGACGGTGGACGGGAGGGAGTGCTACCACATAGCCATGGTCCCCAACTTCGAGTCCATCATGGAGGACGAGGAGTTCCTGAACATGATAAGGGGGGAGGGGGAGCTGGACGAGGCCAGGCTTGCAGAGCTGGAGAGGATCAAGGAGCAGTTGAAGGAGGCCAGCGTAAACTACGAATACTGGTTCGACAAGGAATATCTGGTCCTGAGGCGGACCCTGTATAACATCGAGATGGTCTACAGGGAGGAAGGCGACCAGCCCCCCTTCACGGTGAAGGTGATCATGGAGATAACCTTCCCGCTGTACAACAAGAAGGTGGAGATAACCAGGCCGGAGAACGCCCTTCTTTACAAGAAGGCGTCTTGAGGAGGGGCCGAGTTTGAGAAGACCCTTTCCGGCATACGTTAGCGCTGCCCTTGCCGCCGCTCTGGTGGCGATGATGGTCCTGGGCCTTTCCGCGGGCTGCGGTAGTGAGGAGAGGGATTACGGGAAGGACCTGGTGGACGCCGCCGCCGCCCTGGCGGAGGCGGGGAGCGCTCACATCCTGGTCAACGCCGTGGTCTCCCCCCCGGAGGGGGAGGCGGGGATGACCCTCAACGTCCAGGGAGACGCCTGGGCGGATCTGAACGCCCCCGCCATGGAGGCCCGCTTCACCGTCCTGGGCATGGAGCTCTCCTTCCGTTACGTGGGCGGAGAGGCCTTCCTCAGGGTGGGAGGGAGCTGGTATTCCCTTGCCGCCGAAAAGCCGGGGGGACCCGGTGAACTGCCCGCTTCCCTGGTCGCCGTCCTGAAGGCCCTTCCGGAGATCCTCGCCTCCACCGCAAGCGTGGAACGTGTGGGGGAGAAGAGGGCGGCCTCCTTCGACTGCGTGGAGCTGGAGGTCCGGTTGGACGCCGGGGCCCTCGTGGAGAGGGAGGCGGTGCGCGGGCTGGCGGAGGACCTGGGCCTCTCCCCCGCGGAGCTGGAGGATCTGATCGCCGCTTCCCATCCCCTTCTCCGGGTGTGCATCCAGAAGGGGGAACCGGTCATCCGGCAGGTGTTCCTCGCCGCCGACGTGGACCTCTCCCTCATCGGCGAAAGGCTGGGGTCGGGCCTGCTACCCGAGAAGGGGCGCCTGGAGGTCACCGCCGATCTTCCCGAACACGGCGTGGAGGTGAGCGTGGAACCCCCCGCCGAGGCCCGTCCCTTCGAGGGCCTTTGAACCCCCGCCTTCCGTGCGCGGAGAGCAGCCCCGCCGTTCCGCCGTGCTTCCCCATCCGCGCATCGGCGGGACCGAAGGCGGGGTGCCCGTCCGCCCCTGGTGCTCGCGCGCCGTCTCGGGAGATCCACGGGGGTCCCCGCGCGAGCTTCCCCCATACCTCGCCTCGGGGATGTCCGCCGGGGTTGAGGCGGGGACCCCGGGGTCCTCGGGCAGGACGTCCGCAATCCGCGCAAGGCGGACAGCCATGACTCAGTGCCCGGCGGATGGTAATATAGCCGTGATCGAAGCCCGGAGGTGGAGGTCATGTATTTCCAGGACATGATCATGGCCCTGCAGTCCTACTGGACGGAGCGCGGCTGCGTGCTGGTGCAGCCCTACGACGTGGAGGTGGGGGCGGGCACCTTCAACCCGGCCACCTTCCTGCGCGCCCTGGGGCCGGAGCCCTGGCGGGTGGCCTACGTGGAGCCGTCGAGGCGCCCCACCGACGGGCGCTACGCGGAGAACCCCAACCGCCTCCACCAGCACACCCAGTTCCAGGTCATCCTCAAGCCCTCCCCCATGGACGTGCAGGACGTGTACCTCGATTCCCTGCGCGCCCTGGGGATAGACCCCGCGGAGCACGACGTGCGTTTCGTGGAGGACGACTGGGAGAGCCCCACCCTGGGGGCCTGGGGACTGGGGTGGGAGGTGTGGTTGGACGGCATGGAGATCACCCAGTTCACATACTTCCAGCAGGTCGGCTCCCTGGACTGCCGGCCGGTCTCCGTGGAGCTCACCTACGGCATGGAGAGGCTGGCCATGTACGTGCAGGGGGTGGACAACGTCTTCGACCTCCGCTGGAACCGGGAGCTCACCTACGGGGACCTGCAGAGGCAGGCCGAGGTGGAATGGAGCACGTACTGCTTCGACGAGGCGGACACGGAGATGACCTTCCACCTCTTCGACCGCTATGAGGCCGAGGCGCGTAGGCTGCTGGAGCGGGGCCTGGTGCTCCCGGCCTACGACTGCGTGCTCAAGTGCTCCCACCTGTTCAACATCCTGGACGCCCGGGGGGTGATCAGCGTGACCGAGCGCACCGGGTACATCGCCCGGGTGAGGGAGCTGGCCCGGGGGACGGCCTCCGCCTACCTGGCGCAGAGGGAAGCCATGGGATTCCCGCTCCTGCGGGAGGGATGCTGAATGGCCGGGGAAGGGGCGAGGGACTTCCTGCTGGAGATAGGGACCGAGGAGCTCCCCTGGGGCGCGGTCCAGGACGGCAGGAGGCAGCTCCGGGACAACCTCATTTCCATCCTGGAAAGGGAGCGTCTCGCACACGGGGAGATCTGCGTCTATTCCACCCCGCGCCGCCTGGCCGCCCTGGTGGAAGGGCTCGCGGAGAGGCAGGCTGATTACCAGGAAATGGTAAAAGGTCCCCAGCGTTCCGTGGCCTTCGACGAGAGCGGGAACCCCACCGCCGCCGCGGAGGGCTTCGCGCGCGCCCGGGGGGTGCGGGTGGAGGACCTGGTGGTCCGGGAGACGGAGAAGGGGGAGTTCGTCTTCGCCGTGGTCCGGGAGGAAGGCAGGGAGACTATGGAGATCCTTCCCGGGCTGGTGGACGAGCTGCTGCGGTCCTTCTCCTTCCGCAAGTCCATGCGCTGGGGAGAGGGCGAGTTCCGTTTCGCCCGCCCCGTGCGCTGGCTGGTGGTCCTCTACGGGGCGGAGGTGGTCCCCGTGGAGTTCGAGGGGCTGCGGGCGGGGAGGGTCAGCCGGGGCCACCGCTTCCTCTCCTCCGGGGAGGTGGAGATAACCCATCCCCGCCGGTACCTGGAGACCCTGCGCGGGGCACGGGTGGTGGCCGACGAGGAGGAGCGCCGGGAGTCCATACTCCGGGGCGTGGAGGAGGTCCTCTCCCCGCGGGGCATGCGCGCCGTACCCTCCGGCGACACCCTGGACGAGGTGGTGGACCTGGTGGAGTACCCCCACGTGATCCTGGGAGGTTTCGAGGAACGCTTCCTCCAGCTGCCCCGCGAGGTCCTGGAGACGGCCATGCAGGAACACCAGCGTTACTTCCCGGTGGAGGGCGCCGACGGCCGGCTGGCCCCCGCCTTCCTGGTGGTGCACAACGGGGATCCCGCCCGGGAAGAGGTCATCCGGCGGGGGCATGAGCGGGTCCTGCGGGCGCGCCTGGAGGACGCTTCCTTTTTCTACCAGGAGGACCTCAAGAGGACCCTGGAGGAGCGCCTTCCGGACCTGCGTGCGGTGGTCTGGCAGGCCAGGCTGGGTAGCCTATACGACAAGTCCCTGCGCCTGAGCGACCTGTGCGCGGAGATATGCCGCTCCGCCCACCTGCCGGAGGATGCCGCGGAGAAGGCCCGGAGGGCGGCCCTTCTGTGCAAGGCCGACCTGGTGACCTCCATGGTGGTGGAGTTCACCTCCCTGCAGGGGATCATGGGGCGCATCTACGCCCTGGCGGCGGGCGAGGACGCGGAGACGGCCGCGGCCATAGAGGAACACTACCTCCCCCGTTTCGCCGGTGACCGCCTCCCGGAGACCCTCCCAGGCGCGGTGCTCTGCCTGGCGGAGAAGGTGGACAACCTGACGGGATGCTTCGGGGTGGGGTTGATCCCCAGCGGCTCCGAGGACCCTTACGCCCTGCGGCGCCAGGCGGCGGCCGTGCTCTCCGTGGCGGTCAAAGCCGGCATCCACCTGGACTTCTCCTCCCTTCTCAGGGCGGCGGCGGAGAGGTTCGGCTTCGCCCGTCCGGATGCCGTGGCCGGGGAGGTGGGCGAGTTCTGCCGGCAGCGGTGGAGGCAGGTCCTCATCGGCGAGGGGTTCGACTACGACCTGGTGGCCGCGGTCCTGGACCTGGCCTTGAGCGACCCCTACGAGGGCAGGCTGCGCCTGGAGGCCCTCCAGGAGGCGAGAAGGGACGGCCTTCTGCAGAAGGCTTACACCGGCTTTGAACGCTGCCATAACCTCTCCAGCCGGGCGGAGGTCCCCGAGCTGGACGTCGATTTGCTGTCAGAGGAGGCGGAGCGCAACCTCTACTCCAAGCTCACCTGGGCTCAGGATCCCCTGCGCGGTTACCTGGACGCGGGCGAATACCGGGCTGCCCTCGACGTGCTGCTGGATCTGGCGCCGGACATAGACCGCTTTTTCTCCGAGATCTTCGTCATGGGGGAGGACCGGCGGCTTCGCGAAAACCGGCTGGCCCTCCTCCGCAGGGTGGCCTCCCTCTTCCTGGAGTTCGCCGACTTCACCCAGGTGGTCACCGAGGGGTAGCGGGACCCGATTCTCTGCTCCGTGCAGGCCATGTTCTCCGGGAGTTCACCGGGGTGGCGACTGAGGTTCACTGAGGCGGCAGCGACTCTGGCCGCGCCCCCGGCCTTTTCCGCTTTAATAACGGGCTTATGGGCTGCGCCGCGAAGGGGTCTGCTCCAGGCGACCGTGCACAGTTTATCGCTATTGCTTATAATTTTTCCATTGTCATGAGGCATAATAAACAGGTTCCCACCCGATTGGCCGTAGACCGACGGGCGGGTTGGTGTTGGTGGCGGGAAGTGTAAGTGGTTTGATCGGGACGGTAAGGCGAGGGGGAATCGGAGATGACCAAGTACGTGTACGACTTCGACGAGGGCGACGCCGGGATGAAGAGACTCCTGGGAGGAAAGGGCTCCAACCTGGCGGAGATGACCAGGCTGGGGCTGCCGGTGCCCCCCGGTTTCACCATCACCACCGAGGCCTGCAACTACTATACCGCGCAGGGTGAATATCCCCCGGGCCTTCGGGAGGAGATCGACGAGCACCTGCGCCGCCTGGAGGAGAGGATGGGCAAGAGGCTGGGGGACCCGGAGGACCCCCTCCTGGTGTCGGTGCGCTCCGGGGCGGCCATATCCATGCCCGGCATGATGGACACCGTGCTCAACCTTGGCCTGAACGACGAGTCGGTGAAGGGCCTGGCCGCCCAGACCGGCGACGAGCGCTTCGCCTACGACGCCTACCGCCGCTTCATCCAGATGTTCGCGGACATCGTCATGGGGGTGGACAGGGAACTCTTCGAGGAGAGGATAAAGGAGAAGAAGGAAGCACGCGGCGTCACCCAGGACGTGGAGCTGACGGCGGAGGACTGGAAGGAACTGGTAGAGGAATTCAAAGCCGTCGTGCGGGAAAAGGCGGGCCGTGATTTCCCCTCCGACCCCCGTGAGCAGCTCGACCTGGCCATCCAGGCCGTCTTCCGCTCCTGGAACAACCCCCGCGCCATAACCTACCGCAAGCAGTACGACATCCCCGACGACCTGGGAACGGCGGTCAACGTGCAGACCATGGTCTTCGGGAACAAGGGGCAGGACTCGGCCACCGGGGTGTGCTTCACCCGCGATCCCTCCACCGGCGAGAAACGTCGCTTCGGGGAGTACCTGGTCAACGCCCAGGGGGAGGACGTGGTGGCCGGGATCCGCACCCCCAAGAGCCTGGACCAGCTGGCGGAGGAGATGCCCGAGCTCTACGCCGAGCTCACCTCGGTCATGGACAGGCTGGAGAAGCACTACCGCGACATGCAGGACATCGAATTCACCATCGAGCAGAAGAAGCTCTACATGCTGCAGACGCGGACCGGGAAGCGCACCGCCGCCGCCGCCCTGAAGATTGCCGTGGACATGGTGGAGGAGGGCCTCATCACCAAGGAGGAGGCGGTAGCCCGCGTGCAGCCGGAGCAGCTCGACCAGCTCCTCCACCCCCGGCTGGACCCCGAGGCCACCTACGAGGTCATCGCCAGGGGTCTTCCCGCCTCCCCGGGAGCGGCGGTGGGCCAGGTGGTCTTCGACGCCGACACCGCCGAGGTTCGCGGCTCGCGGGGTGAGAAGGTGATCCTGGTGCGCTGGGAGACCACCCCCGACGACATCCACGGCATCATCGCCGCCCAGGGCGTGCTCACCAGCCACGGGGGGATGACCAGCCACGCCGCCGTGGTGGCCCGGGGGATGGGCAAGCCCTGCATCTGCGGGGCGGAGGCCATCAATATAAACCAGGCGGAGAGGATCTTCGAAGTCAACGGTCTGGTGGTCAGGGAGGGGGACACCATCACCATCGACGGCACCTCGGGCAAGGTCATCCTGGGAGAGGTCAAGCTCATCGAGCCCAAGGTGGACGTGAACCTGGAGAAGATCCTCTCCTGGGCCAGCGAGATCCGCCGCCTGGGAGTGCGCACCAACGCCGACACCCCGGAGGACGCAAAGCGGGCGCGGGATTTCGGCGCCGAGGGCATCGGGCTCTGCCGCATCGAGCACATGCTCATCGGCGAGGACCGCCTGCCCATAGTGCGGCGCATGATCCTGGCGGAGACGGAGGAGGCCCGGGAGGAGGCGCTCATGGAGCTGGAGCCGCTCCTGCGCCGCGATTTCGAGAAGATCCTGGAGATCATGGACGGTCTGCCGGTGACCATCCGCCTCCTGGACCCGCCCCTTCACGAGTTCCTGCCCAACCTGGCCGACCTGCGGGTGGAGCTGGAGAGGCTCAAGCACCTGCCTGGGGAGCGCGAGGAGTACGAGGCCAAGGAGAAGCTGCTTGCCCGGGTGCGCGCCGAGGCGGAGGCCAACCCCATGCTCGGCCTGCGCGGGTGCAGGGTGGGATGCACCATGGGCGGGGTCACCGAGGCCCAGGTGCGGGCCATCATCAAGGCCGCCTGCGACCTAAAGAAGCAGGGCAAGGACCCGAGGGTGGAGATAATGGTCCCCCTGGTGGCCTTCCGCAAGGAGCTGGAGATCGAGCGGGAGAAGATAATCCGGGTGGCCGAGGGGGTCAAGGAGGCCATGGAGGTGGAGCTGGATTACCTTGTGGGCACCATGATCGAGCTTCCCCGCGCCGCCCTCACCGCGGACCAGATCGGGGAGGTGGCCGACTTCTTCTCCTTCGGGACCAACGACCTCACCCAGACCACCCTGGGGTTCAGCCGCGACGACGCCGAGGCCAAGTTCCTGCCCGTTTACCTCGAACAGGGCATCCTCACCGACAACCCCTTCCAGACCCTGGACGTCGAGGGCGTGGGCAAGCTGGTGCGCATGGCCTGCGAGCTCTCCCGCAAGGTGAACCCGAAGATCAAGCTGGGCATCTGCGGCGAGCACGGCGGGGATCCCCGCAGCATAAGGTTCTGCCACGAGGTGGGCCTGGACTACGTCAGCTGCTCGCCGTTCCGCGTGCCGGTGGCCATACTGGCCGCCGCTCACGCCGCTCTGGGGGACGTGCAGGACGCCACCAAGTGAGGCCGGACGGTCTCCGCTCCCGCGGAGGCGCTGCCCCGTGGAGAGTGACGGCGGGGTTCCCTACCTCTCTCTCCGGCCCGCGGCGGGCGGCTCTTAGCCGCGCGTGCCCGACTCGCTCACCTGGCCGCTTCCCTCCGAGGAAGGGACCTGACGCCGGGGAGGGATGACCTGACACCGGGGAGGGATAAAATCACCCTGGCGGCCGTCACCCGGCCGCAAGGTCCGCGCCGGAAAGGCGCGCCGCCGGGGACCGCTTGCCGGAAAGGAGGTCGCTACATGTATATCCTGGCCGTCAACGGAAGCCCGAACCGCAAGGGGAACACCGCCTTCCTCCTGGAAAAGGTCATCGAGGCCGCCCGGGAGGAGGGGGTGGAGGGGAGGATCATCCACGTGATGGACGTCCTCAAGGACCAGGAGAACCCCTTCTGCATGGCCTGTTCCAGCCCCTGCAAGGAGGCCTGTCATGCCAGGTCCCCCGCACTGCGGGAGGCCTGCGAGGCGCTGGAGGAGGCGGCTGCGGTGGTCCTGGGGAGCCCGGTGTACTTCGGCACCGTTTCCGCCCAGCTGAAGGCCTTCTGGGACAAGACCCGCGCCGTGCGCTCCCGGAGGTCGCTGGTGGGAAAGCCGGCGGCGGCGGTGAGCGTGGGAGCCGCCCGTTTCGGGGGGCAGGAGACCACCCTGAAAGCCCTGCACGACATGCTCCTCATCCAGGGGATGAGCGTGGTCGGGGAGGGGACGGCGGAGGACGACGCCGGGCACCAGGGCGTGTGCGCCCAGAGGCCGGCCGAGGAGGATGCCTTCGCCCTGGAGAGGGCGCGCATCCTGGGCAGGCGCCTGGCCCGGGAGGTGAAGAGGGCGGGGAGATGAGCGTGCGGGAGGAGATAGAACGCTGGGAAGAGGAGTGGCTCTCCCCCTATGCCGTGCGCAGCCGTGAGAGCCGGGGCCGGCAGAGGGAGGAGAAGCCGGATTCACTGCGCACATGTTTCATGCGCGACCGAGACCGCATCATCCACAGCAAGTCATTCCGTCGCCTGAAGCACAAGACCCAGGTCTTCCTGGCCCCCGAGGGTGACCATTACCGCACCCGCCTCACCCATACCCTGGAGGTGAGCCAGATATCCCGCACCATCGCCCGGGCCCTGCGCTTGAACGAGGACCTCACCGAGGCCATCGCCCTGGGCCACGACCTGGGGCACACCCCGTTCGGCCACATGGGGGAGGAGGCCTTCCGCGACCTCACGCCCACCCCCTTCCGGCACAACGAGCAGAGCCTCCGGGTGGTGGACGTGCTGGAATATAATGGCAAAGGGCTGAACCTCACCTGGGAGGTGCGTGACGGCATCCTCAACCACACAGGCCAGAGCCCCCTCCCCTCCACCCTGGAGGGGAGGATAGTGCGCATCGCCGACCGCATCGCCTACGTGAACCACGACATCGACGACGCCATCCGGGCGGGCATCCTCACCGAGGAGGAGCTCCCGGAGGAACCCCTGCGGGTACTGGGGAGGCGTCACAACCAGCGCATCGACACCCTGGTCAGGGACATGGTGGAGGCCAGCCGGGGGAAGGACGACATACGCATGAGCCCGGAGGTGGCCGAGGCCCTGGACCGGCTGCGGGATTTCCTCTTCGAACGGGTCTACGTGGGCTCGGTGGCCAAGCAGGAGGAGGACAAGGCCATCATGGTCCTGCGCCATCTCTTCCATTTCTACCTCGAGCACCCGGAGGAAATGCCCCGGGAGTTCCGGGAGGGGGAGGAGGACCTGCGGGTGAGGGTCTGCGATTACGTGGCCGGCATGACCGACCGCTACGCCATGCGCAAGTATCAGGAACATTTTCTCCCCCGCGTGTGGGTGGGGGAGCTATGAGGTGAGACATTGGCCGGGGGAAGGATCCGGGACGAGGACATCGAGCGCCTCCGCGAGCAGGCGGACATCGTGGAGGTAATCTCCGAATACGTCCAGCTGAAGAAGGCGGGGAGGCTGTTCAAGGGGCTGTGTCCCTTCCACGACGAGAAGACCCCCTCCTTCATGGTTGACCCCGCCAAGCAGCTCTATCACTGTTTCGGCTGCGGCGAAGGGGGAGACGTGTTCACCTTCCTCCGCAAGAGGGAGGGGCTGGAGTTCCGCGAGGCGGTGGAGAGGTTGGCCGCCAGGGTGGGTTTCACCCTCCACTACCAGGGGGGTGCCCGGGAGTCCGGGGGCCCGGAGAGCCGGAGGGAGAGGCTTTACCGCATCAACCAGTGGGCGGCGGAGGTTTACCAGCGCGTGCTGACGGAGAGCGAGGAGGGCGAGGCGGCGCGGAGTTATCTCCGGTCCCGGGGCATCGACGAGGAATCCGTGCGCCTCTTCGGCCTGGGATACGCGCCGCCCAGATGGGACTTCCTGTACCGGCAGGCCATGCGCCGGGGCTTCGAGGCACAGGATTTCCTGGCCTCCGGGCTGGGGCTGCGCGGGGAAAGAGGCATCTACGACCGTTTCCGGGGCCGGGTCATATTCCCCATCAGGGACCTTCAGGACCGGGTTGTGGCCTTCGGGGGGAGGACCCTGGGGGACGAACAGCCCAAGTACCTCAACTCTCCGGAGACGCCCGTCTACGTCAAGAGCCGCCACCTCTACGCCCTGAACCTCTCCCGGAGGGAGGTGGTCAGGGAGGGCTTCGCCGTCCTGGTGGAGGGGTACACCGACGCCATCCTCCTCTGGCAGAACGGCATCCGCAACGTGGCCGCAACCCTGGGAACCGCCCTGGGACAGGACCACTTCCGGCTCCTATCCCGGCTCACGGAGAGGGTCGTCCTGGCCTTCGACGCCGACCGGGCAGGGGTTGCCGCCAGCCTGAGGGGCCTCGACCTGCAGAAGGATTTCAACCTGGACCTGAGGGTGGCGGTCCTCGACGAGGGAGCCGACCCCGCGGATTTTCTGGCGGACCGCGGGGCGGAGGAGTTCAGGAGGCGGGTGGAGGGAAGCGTTCCCCTGGTCGATTTCTGCCTCCGCAAGGTGCTCGAAGAGCACGACCCCTCAGACACCAACGCGCGGCTGCGGGGGGTGCGCCGGGCGGTGTCCCTGGTGGCCGACCTGGGAGCGGAGATAGACCGGGAGAGGCACATCCGGGCCATAGCCGACTGGGCGGGCTCCAGCTACCAGGCGGTGCAGGAGCTATACGCACGGGCGAGGGGGAGGGGCTCGGGGCCGTCTCCCGCCGCCGAGGCCTCCATCCTACTGCCCCCGCAGAGGCGCGCGGAACGGGAACTTATCCGCCTTCTTCTGCATCAACCTTTTCTGGTGGAGAGGGCGTTGGACGAGGTGGACCCCTCCCTTTTCGAGGACCCCGACTGCACCCGGGTGCTCTCCTCCCTCCTGGACCTCTACGGGGAGGAAGGGGGAGGGGAAGGCCTCGCCGATCGCCGGATGGGGCGCTTGGTGGAGAGACTGGATACCGGGACGGCCCGGAATCTAGCCACGGCGTTGATCCTGGACGGTAGAGGTAACGTCGATAGTTTAAAGGCGGAGGATGCGGCTATAATATATAATGACCTCTTGGTGACGCTAAAGGGATTCTATCTCGAACGTCAAATAAGGAGATTGAAGCAGGAGCTGGAAGGCCTCTCCTCAGCGCCCCATCGGGATCACGAGCGTGAAAGAGAGCTCTCGGAGGAGATTTATTCCCTCGAGCGCCTGAAGAGGGAGCTGAGGAAGGGACGCGCCGGCTAAAGGGCGGCGCGAAGACGTTCGATTAATCTTAAGTAACCCTCCATTTCGGGTGATACGTATGGACGAATGGAAAGACCTCGATTACGACGAGATAAAGGAGTTGCTCTCCAGGGGCCAGGGCAGGGGGATCCTGACCCATGACGAGATAAGCGAGTCCCTGCAGGGCCTAAACCTGTCCGCCGAGCAGATGGACCATCTGTACATGCTCCTTGACGAGCTGAACGTGGAGGTGGTGGACGGGCCCTCGGACGAGACCCTCCAGGACCTGGAGGACGAGGAGGACAAGGACATCTCCCGCTTCGACAGCCTGGAGAGGGAGCTGGAGCTAGCCGGGAAGACCCCCACCAACGACCCGGTGCGCATGTACCTCAAGGAGATCGGCAAGGTCCCCCTGCTCACCGCGCAGGAGGAGGTGGAGCTGGCCATGAAGATCGAGGAGGGCGAGAAGGCCTCCGCCCGCCTGCGCGAGATGGGGGACAAGCTGAGCCGAGAGGAGAAGCGGGCCCTGCAGCGTAAGGAGAGGGAAGGGCAGGAGGCCAAACGCAAGCTGGTGGAGGCCAACCTCCGGCTGGTGGTCTCCATCGCCAAGCGCTACGTGGGCAGAGGCATGCTCTTCCTGGACCTCATCCAGGAGGGGAACCTGGGCCTTATCCGCGCGGTGGAGAAGTTCGACTTCCGCAAAGGCTACAAGTTCTCAACCTACGCCACCTGGTGGATACGCCAGGCCATCACCCGGGCCATCGCCGACCAGGCGAGGACCATACGCATCCCCGTGCACATGGTGGAGACCATCAACAAGCTCATCCGGGTGCAGCGCCAGCTCCTCCAGGAGCTGGGCAGGGAGCCCACCCCGGAGGAGATCGCCGAGCGCATGGACCTAACCCCGGAGAAGGTGCGGGAGATAATCAAGGTCTCGCAGGAGCCGGTGTCCCTGGAGACCCCCATCGGGGAGGAGGAGGACTCTCACCTGGGCGATTTCATCGAGGACGCCGACGCGGTGGTCCCCGCGGACGCCGCCTCCTTCATACTCCTGCAGGAGCAGCTGGAGGACGTCCTCAACTCCCTGAGCGAGCGGGAGAGGGAGGTCATCAAGCTGCGCTTCGGGCTGGTGGACGGGCATCCGCGCACCCTGGAGGAGGTGGGGCGCGAGTTCGGGGTCACCAGGGAGCGCATCCGCCAGATCGAGTCCAAGACGCTGGCCAAGCTCCGTCACCCCACCCGCTCGGCCAAGCTCCGCGACTTCCTCGAATAAAGGGGTCAGGCTTGAATATCGATGCCCCGGGGGCAAAAAGCCAGCTTCGGAAATCCCCGGAGGGGAGCTGCGCGCCGACCCTCCTCGACCGCAAGGGCATGCAAGGGCGCGGATACGAAGACCTTCATTCCCGGAGGATCTCCAGCACGGTCACCTGGGGTGGGGCATAATTGGATACGAACAGACGCTCGCCCCTGGAATCCACGCAGAGCCCGATGGGCTTGGGAGTGGGGCAGGTGGAGATCTGCCGTCGGGCCTGGATATCCACGCAGCCCACCGTGCCCTCCTCGTAGTTGCACACGAAGAGGTATCGCCCGTCCGGGGTCACGTCCATGGTTCGGGCCATCTTCCCCACCTTGATGGTGGAGAGGACGGAACCCGTCGCCCTGTCCAGAACGGTGACCGTGCCCGGGGCGTTGTTGCTCACGTAGAGGGTTTCGCCGTCGGGGGAGAGCACCACATGGCGCGGGTTTTGACCGCAGGGGATCTGCCTGGAGACCACGTGGCCCCCCGCCACGTCGACCTCGGCGAGGGTGTTCCCGCCCATGATGCACACGTAGGCCCTGTCTCCCTCACGGGAAAAACACATGCCGCGGGGTGTGGCGTGGACTGGGATGTCCTTGACCCTGGACATGGAGAGGGCGTCTATGACCGTGACCGTGATGGAGTTCCAGTTGGCCACGTACACCCAACGGCCATCCGGGCTCACCGCCACCTCCTTGGGGATGCTCCCCGTGGACACCTGGCCGGTTATACATCCGCTCAGGGTGTCCACCACCACCACCATGGAGGAGTTGTAGAGGGAGACCCAGGCGAACCTCCCGTCGGGCGTGAAGTCCGCCTCTACCGGTTCGTCGGGAAGGGCCGCGCTGAGCAGCAGGGCATAGGTCATGGAGTCGAAGACGAAGTTCTTGTGCGCGTAGAGGTCGTTGACGAAGATGCGGTCCCCTCCGGGCATGAGCTCCACCGATTTCGGTCCCGCCTCCACCCGCAGCACGGTCAGGTTACGCAGCCCGGTGACGGTGCCGGTGGCGTAGGGCGGGTTTTCCGGAACCCCCTCTCCATGCGGCTCCGGCGCGGCCTGCCCGCCGGAGCCTGGCTTTGCGGAGCGGCATCCACCGAAGGGGAGGGTCGAGAGGAAGAGTAAAGTCAATACTACCAATATTTTCCACATATCACGCGAGCGGACCATGGCCGAACCCCCTCTCTCCGGCGGACCACCACGACTCGCGTCGGCCTCCGCACCTCTCCGCACCGGTGGTTCGCGGGACCCGGAAGCGCCCGTCTTCGTCCCTCCTGTGAGTGGACCGGGTTTGTGCGCCTGAGGCGGGGTGGACTTGAGGGTCCGGTGGCACCCCGCCCTTTGCCCGTTCGGCGAAGGCCGCCAGCCCTTCGCCCTCCGGCCTCTCTTCCGCGTCCCCGGCGCCTGCACCTCGGGTCTAAATCAGATCTTCGTCCGTGGGGATGGGGTCCCCTTCCCGTGCGCGGCCGCCGGTCTCCCCGGCAGGACCAGGCGTGGGAACCCTGCACGAGGGCAGTCGCCGCAACCCCCGGAATGGGAGCTGCAACCCTCCCGCGATACAGGGGGTGCAGCCTCCCCCCGCACGCCCATGTCGGAGCCCGTGACCGGTCAGATGCGGAGCCATCCGGGGACCACGAGGAAAGCATACCGCAGGGCGAAGGGGGCGTAGAGGGGATACAGGCCGAAAGCCATCCGGGTGACCGCCTTGAGGCCCAGGGGAAAGGTGACCTCGATGAGGCGGCGGTTGAGGTAGCTCATGCGCCAGAAGCGGTTGACCTTTCGGAATTCACGGTAAGCCCTCTCCGGTTCGTCCACGGCCAGGGCGGCTATCCTCCCGGTGACCAGAGCCCCGTGCACTCCGAAGAGGAGAACCGGGTCCTGGGCTCCAGCCAGGGTCCCCGCCAGTATGAACCGGTCGTGGAAGAGGCGCGGATTGGCAAATGATCCCATGGGGAGGACGCCCACATCCAGCTCGTACCATTCGGGGAACTCCAGCCCCTCGTCGCTGGCCAGTCTCTCCGGAAACCAGCGCTTGGCCTCCGCGCTCAGGGGTCTCTTGCGCTGGAAGAGGAGGGCCCCGGCTACGCCGTGGATGGTGGAGAAGAAGGCGTAGTCCCAGGTGTGTTCGCTCATGTACAGGATGACCTTGGGGCCCCTGTAGTCCTCGGCCACCGTCCCTTGGCCAAAGAGCCCGTAGACGGGGACGTAGGGAATTCCCAGCACCTGGAAGGAATCGCGGAACAGTCCGGTGGCCAGGATGCTGCGGGGCGGGAGGTCCTCGAAATCCCTCCTCGTTTTCAAGGGCCGGTTGAACTCGAAGCGCACCCCTTCCTCCACGGCGATGCGATAGAGGTGCATATCCAGGGAGGCGGAGCGCGACCCTCTCTCCACGAGGTAGGCTGTCACATTGTCGGGGAAAACGGTGTCGTATCGTTTCCCGAAGCTGTAGATGCGGGTCGACTCCAGAGGTTCGCAGGCGGGGGAGATGTCGATTCCCGTGTAATCCCTGATCCTTTCCAGGTCCATGGGGGTCCCGTCGGCCATCACATAGGTGAGCTCGCCAGTGGGCATGTCCCGGGCCGGTCCCCCTACCCCGTCGCGGCGCTCAAGCACCCTCACCTCGTAGCCTCTCCGCCTGAGATTGATGGCCGCCGTGAGACCGGCCAACCCCGCTCCGACCACGACCTTCTCGCCCATGGGTCCTCCTTCCCCTCCAACCCCTCCCAGGGCGCGCGGCGACGGGCGAACATCCGGATACCCGAGGCCCTTTCATTTTAAGCCGTGGGGCTGATCACCTTCCACCCGGCGCATCACGTGCATGAACGATACGGCACCCACTTTCTTCACCAAACCTGGATTCCTCGGTTTTCGAGATCCCCTCCACGGCCTGAAATCCCCCTTCGATCCCGTTGCCGTCTCGCCTGGACGGCCGGGTTTGCGCGATCCTTACCGCCCTCCTCCCTACCCTTCATCGAGGCACGGCGCCTGGTGCGCCTGTGGGTGCAAGGGCCGTGCCTCACGTAGCCATCGAGGCACGGGGCCTGGTGCACCCGTGCGATACAGGGGCCGTGCCTCAGGTGGCGTCGAATTGATTGTGCCCCCGACCGCCTTCCTGCTCCCAGGACAGACCTTGAGACCCCGCAGTTTTCCTCCGGAGACCCTTTCTTTCCCCGCCTTCGAGATGAGGTAAAGAAGGGAAAGCAGGCTATCCTCGGAGGAGAAGACCTCGAGGGTGTGGCGGCTGCGGGAGGTCGCCGATTCCCCCACCATGGTTGCACGTCCCGACGCCCATCGCCCTCGAGGCACGGCGGTTTTCGTTCGGGGGAACGGACGCCCGCCCCATCCCTCCGGTCTCGCCGAAAGGACAAAGGAAGCACGCGGAGCGTGACGGGACCTCCTTTCCGATGTCGGCGAGGAAGGGGCTCCAGGGCACACTCGACATCAAATGTGTCCCGCCCCATTGCTCCGCCCTTACCAGGATATGCCAGGGACATCGGCCATCCCCGGAAGGAGGATCATCATGCCTCACGCCCACCGCTCAACCTTCACCCGCCGGACCTTCAAGGCTCCCCCAGGCACCCTACCCGCCGTATCAACCCGTTCACTCCTCCCTTGCCAGGAGGCGGCCCGAACGATATTATCGACATAGTGTCGGAATATGGGGAGGTGATACGGATGAGGGGTAAAGAGGGCGAAGCGGTGGAGTGCCGCAGGAACGGAAAGGAGGACCCGGACCCGCTGGTCATGGCCGCGCGGTTCGCGGCGTTCGCCGCTGCCGACGCGGAGGCGCTGCGGGGGATGGTGGGCGAGAGGAAGTACCGTCACCTGTTGGTCTGGCTGGGTGGATGGGCTCTGTTCCTCACCTGGCCGCGTTACCTGATATGTTCCCGCTGCGAGGGCTACGGGAAGATGTGCCGTTCCTATTATCTGGGAAGATATACCTCCTCGGTATTCCCCCGCGTGGAGGGAAAGAGAGTGGGAGGGGCGGCCGTCCTCCTGGAGGTCCTGTGCCTTTCTACCATATTCTGGACCCCGGCCATAGCCCTTCGGAAAAACCGCGTGGCACTTTCCAGGTATCTGGCCTTGATGCAGACCGTCCTCCTGGGACAGTTCTTCCATGCCTGCCGGTGGTGCGGGACTCATTCTCACGAGGGATGGAAAGCGGTCTGTCCCGCCCACCGCTACTGGAAGTCCAGGGCCGGGAGGGCCTGCCCCGCCCCGGATTGAGCGATCCGGCGGCCCGTCGCGGCCCCCTCGGATTCCGTTGTGCCTCACGCGCGCCGCGGGCTCCCCGAACCATTTTGAGTCCGGTAGGGGTCCCGCCTAAGGTCGGTGAACCGGGCCGAGTTTCGGGAGGAGTACTTGACGGCTCAAGACCGAACGGTAGGCGGTCAATACCGAACGGTAGGCGGTCCGCCGTAGATCGGTGAATCGGCCCGCGTCCTGGCCGCCGCGCCAGCGTGGGGGCGGCGTTTTGTCGGACGCAGCCCCGGCCCGGTTTGTGCACGCGGCCGTGGGGGTGCTATCT
>FWWL01005178.1_pt1 | contig 20754 bp, 16 predicted proteins | sample 2228331 | NCBI WGS metagenome assembly FWWL01 (sample SAMEA103939775, study PRJEB20133) | metagenome | reverse complement strand
CCCCGTCGGGGCACGGCGCTGCCGTGCCCGAACCCGCCGGCGCGGACTTGCGGGGGAGGGGGCGCGCTGCAGGGGAGCACCTGTCGGGGCGCGGCGCTGCCGTGCCCGAACCTGCCTGCGCGGGCTCGCTGGGGTGAGGGTGCACTCCGGGGGAGCACCTGTCGGGGCGCGGCGCTGCCGTGCCCGAACCGGGCAACGCTGCCGCGGAACGGTAGAGGACGAGCGGCTATCGGGCTATCGTCTATTGGCCATGGTTACGTTACGGCGTTGCCGGGGTGCTGCGCGCCGTCGGAGTGGGCGTTACGGCAGGTGAGGGTGTCGAGGCGTCGGTTGCGGTAGCCTCTGGCGTCTCGGTCATCGCCGATGTTGGGGTGATCGTGGGCGTTGGCGTTGCGGTGGGTTCGGCAGGTGTGGCAGTGGGCACGACGACCGGAAGGAGCGGCGTTGGTCCGCGCAGGTCGAGCGCTGTATCGCTGGCGATGTCGCTCAGCCGCTGCAAAAATCGCTCGATGCGCTGGGAACGGCGGTCGAGTTCCTGCAGCAACACAGCGCGCCCTGCTTCCGCGGTTGCAAATGCATTGACCTGATCGCGACTCAGGCGGGCATCGGCGACGAGTGTGGCATTCTGCGCGACGACTGCCGTCAACTGTTCGCGCACCTGTTCACGCAAGACGCGCACATCATCAATGGTGTTTCGGATGTCACTGAGCGCTTCACGGTCATCACTGGCGCGTCGGGCAAGGTCGGTGACGTCGGTCGCCATTGCATCGGCGCGGCTGACAAGTGTTGCGTTGTAAGCTTCGAGCGTTGCCACCTGTGCTTTTGCAGCGGCCAGTTCGCCTGGCGTGGCGGGCGTGAACCCCAGCCAGAGGAGCATCGCGCCGGTTGCCAGCAGCGTGATTGTCGTCGTGATCAGAATGACCAGGAAGGCGGCCAGCAGGCGGGCAAAGAATCCGCCGCCTCGACGTGCCGGCGGCGGTGGCGGCGGCGGCGTGGCAGGCGCAGACTCAGAAGCGTTGGTCATTGGAGATCGTCCTGATGTTAATCACCCGGAACGCCAGGCGATGTTTCACCGCCACGATTGCTGTCAGCGGCTGGAGGTCCTGCATAGATCGAACGTTCCACCACTACCGGCTGCGTCGCGCGCACCGTTGCAGAAATAATCGTCTGATCGGGAAAGAGTTCGTGCACTGCCATCGTATAGCGTGAACCGGCAGGCATCACCAGCGACCGGCTGGCGCGGGAACCGTCCGCCAGAATAAAAGCCACATCGATGCGCGCCTGACCAAGTGATGGATTGCTGATCAACAGATACTGCTGGTAATCACCGCTTGTGCGACCATCGGCGAAGCGCCATGAGTAGGCAGGCGCCATCACCCCCGGACCCGCTGTTCCTGCGGCGCCGTTGCGCCAGTAGAGCGCCCGCTCTGCAGCAACAGGACGATCAGAGACGATGGTCGTCGCGACTCCCAGTTCTGGTACAACGTCATTGACATCGATCGACAGGCGCGCGAGCGGCGGAATGGCGTAGCGTCGCGCCAGCGACGTACCGTCGGGAGTCAGGAATCTCACGGTGATATTGGCACGGTCGCCATTTGGGTTGACCACCAGTAGCGACATCCGAAACGGCGGCGCCGTGGTTCCCTCGGCAAAATACCACTCCCGCGAAAGTTCGGTCATACCGGGCGATGCGTGCATGCCCCCGCTGGTGAGCGTGCTGCCGGGACCGAAGATCATCGTGCGTTCAGCAACGATCGGCTGGCTGGCGGTGACTCGCATACCAAAAGAGGCATTCGGCAGCAGATCGCCCATTACGATCACAACCCGTTGCTGTGGCAACAGCGTGACCGGTTCGCTATCGAGCGGCGGATACACGAAGGTTGTTCCATCGTTCGTAATCAGGAGCACACGCGCGCCGACCGGTTCAGATTGTGGATTGAACAGCACCAGAAAGGTGCGTTTATCCCCTTCAGTCGAACCTTCGGCAAAATACCAGATACGTGATGGACGCACAATGCCTGGCTGCACACTCAGGTCGGCGCCAAAATTCATAAAACGTTCTGCAATAACCGGTGCGTTGGACTCAATAATCGCCGGTGCATCAGGCGTATCGTTGAAGATCTGGTTGATCACCAGGTTGGCGCGTGCACCGGGTGCAACGGTCGTCTCACGGATCACCGCAGCGCCTGACTGTCGCACAATAATAAAGCGAACATTTGCAGGTTCACTGCCGGGATTGAGCACCGTCAGGCGTTCTTCGTAATCACGCGGATTGCCCTCCGCGAAGAACCAGCGTGATCGCACAATCGCAGCGCTGACAGACTGCCGGATCTGCGGCAGCGCATCGCGCAGCGCATTCGAGGGATCGCCAGCGGAAGGCGCCAGGTCGCTATGGGCAGCAATGGCGGGTCCGACCACGCTGGCGCCATTGAGGGTTATGACCCGCTGGCCGGTCGGTTCGATGCGGTACGCATCGCAAAGCCACGCCAGCAGTGCGCGGAGCGCCTCGAGTTGCAGTGCGGGCGGAGCGCTTTCGCCAATGAGCGCGATATGCACCGCTGCGCCGCCGCTCAATTCCGCGACTGACGCGGTTGGTCCACCGCTCCGTCCCTCAAAGATCACCCCATCACGCCCGATCACGTAGTGATAAACCATATCGTTCAACCCGAGTGTCTGCTCGTGGTACGCGGCGAGCGCGCGCAGGAACGGCAATGGATCATCGAGTGAGTCGGCGCCGACCTGATGAAGCACGATGCCCTGAGGATTCGACCGTGATCCGCGATAGGCGCGGGGGTTGCCGCCAGCCCACGATGAACGTGCGAACACGTTTGGCGGCGGTGTCAGCGTCGTCGGTCCTCCAACGGCCGGGATGGCGCCGGTGGCGCGCGGCGGTCCGGCGCTCGCGTCGAAGTAACTGATGCTGAGGTCGCTCAATAGTGGCGAAGCATTCGGGACCGTGCTGCTCAAGGTTGCGCGGAACTGCAAAGTGCGCGTATCGGGTGGCAGCGGGAGCACCCCCTCGGTTGTGAAAGCGTCCGGGGTCGATCTGGCGCGCAGTTCGCCACCTGTCAGCGGCTGCCAGGGACCCAGTTGATCAGGAGAAGGACCTCCACGAATCTCGAGCGTGAGCGTCGTGCCGGGTGGGACATCGGCGTGCCAGACGGCGCCTGCCGCATTCAGAGTCGTGGTCAGCGAGATCGGTTCAGAGACGAACGTACCGCGGGTTGCACCGCGTTCGAGGCGCAGTTCGCCGTCGGCATTCGTAATAATCTGCACATCGGTGCGCGTTCCACGCTGCCAGTCCGCCTGGGTGCTGAACACAACCCGTCCCGACTGCACCGGCGCCTGAGCGAACGTCTGCGGCGGAGCGATGCCGATGACGCTGCCGATCAATAGAGCCGCAACAACCAGGCGGTGCATAGCATCTCCCTGTCCAGCGATCAGGGACGAAGGATGCTGAGGTTCTGACCCTTCACCCCTATTCTGCTGGCTTCAACGCTTCCACGTGATACACATTCGTCGAGTCATACAGAATCCAGCCTGCACTGGCGTCGAACTCTTCGACTGCACGAATCTGCGCCCGTACTTCGGCTGGCGTATATTCGACAATCTGGTCTTTTGGAACCCAGATCAGGGTGAAATCCTGCAACCATGGTCGTAAGAGCGCTCGTTTCCCGTCGATTTGCTTGAGCGCTGCGGTCATTGATTTCTGAATGACCTCGTAGGGATATTTCGCTGGATTATCGAAGCCGAATTCACCCGGACCGAAATGCGAAGGATAGATCATCGGGCTGATATAATCGGTATACTCTGCCATCATGCTCAGGTTTTGCCCCAGCAATTTCGAAGGACCGAAGGCGGTATAGCCGAAGACATCGACCGAAAAGAATGCTCCGGCGCCATTGATGGCACGATGCGAACGTCTGAGCATTTCGGTTATATTTGCCCAGCGCTCTTCAGTCGTACCTTCGCGGGAGAGCTGTAGCCGATCCTTGTCAGTTGGCGAAAACTCCAGTGACGGGAAGCGAATGTAGTCGTACTGAATCTCATCGAAACCGAGCAGCGCCGACTCGACCGACAGTTGAATATTATAATCCCAGACATTCTCATTCCACGGATCGAGCCAGGCATAGCGAATGCTTGGCGCGGGATAATCGTAGAAAATCCCGCCGGTTGTGCGATCCTTCGCTGCCCACTCCGGTTTCGCCTCAGCGAGCACATTGTCGTGGCTGAAGATATGGACGCGCGCGATAGTGTAAATACCGCGTCGTTTTGCTTCATCGAGGATGGCGCGCAGGTCCATGTAGGGTTTGAACGTCCCCAGTTCACGCACGATCGGCACCTGCGAGTCGTAATAGACCAGCCCCAGATCGTTGCGCAGATCGGACTTGATATCGATCACGATCGCATTCAACTCGGTAGCGTCGATAATATCGAAGTACTTCATCAACAAGTCCCAGCGCGCTGCGACTGCTGACGTGACATAGAGCGCCTTCGAGTAGAATGGTTCGAGTTCGAGCGTCGTTGGCACACTGCCGGGGCGCAGTTCGATGACGGCTTTGCGATACCCTGGCGCCAGCACCTGGAGATACCCCTGCTCTGGAATGCCTTCGAGGGTGAACGATCCATCGGGGCTGTTATCGATCCGTGTCATTGCCACATCGCTGCTTTGCAGATTGACGGTTGCAATCACGGTGGCGTTGCGGATCGGCTGTTTCGATTGTGCATCGATCAGGATGCCGCTCAGCGTGTCGGGACGAAGCGCCGCATCGAGTGCAGTCATGCGTTCCACCGGCTGGTCGAGGCTCGCATATCCCTTTGCGCTGATCGTGATCGTCCCCTTCTCAGGAACGTCCTTCAGAACATACCGCCCATCGCCATCAGTCGTCGTCTGCAGATCGCCAAGCGCCACCGATGCGCCGGCAATCGGGCGCCCGGTATATCTGTCGGTCACTGTGCCGCGCAGGGTATCGGGACGGATCGCGGTATCAAACGATGTCGCGCGTGTCACATCATTGACCAGTGGTGCGTATCCATCGGCGATGACGGTCACACGAAACGTTTCCGGCACGCCTGTCAGCGTGTACCGTCCTTCAACATCGGTAGTCGCACTGATGGCTTCCGAGACCTGCACCAGCGCGCCTGCCACCGGCGAACGCGTGTACAGGTCGGTAATGACTCCGCTGAGGGTGTTGGGGCGCACCTGCACCGGGTCGAGGGTGACGATCGGCGGGGTTGGTCGTTCCAGGTTCGGCAGCGTGGAAAGGTCGATCTCCACCGGTTCATACCCGCTGGCGACGACCCTGATCACATCACGCACACTCCAGCGATCGATCTGATACACTCCGTTCGCATCGGTCGTTACCTGGAGGTCGCCAACGCTTACTGTAGCAACAACTGGTTCCCCGGTGTATGCATCGGTAATGGCGCCGGTGAGCGAAACGGCGGGACGACTGCACGCCGTTGCTACAAGCGCCAGGAGCATTGCTCCGGTAAGAGCGCATACTCGAAACCACTGCATCAACAACTCCATCCCTTGCATGTATCGCTGGTATCACTTTGCGCGTATGATAAAGGCTTGACAGCGCATTGTCAAGCATGGCTTGATAGTAAATCGATCTATGCAGGAATGTCAAATCATTGACGAAAACCGCGCTGCCGTCCGTACAGGGCGATCATCGTCAGCAGGGTGGCGCCGAGCACCATGCGGCGCACCGACTCCTGCATTTGCATGGTTGTCAGCAGGCTGGTAATGAGCGTCAACACCAGCGCACCCGCCATGGTGCCGAAATAACTTCCTTTGCCGCCGGTCAGCAGTGTTCCCCCGACCGCCACAGCCGCAATCGACGGGAAGAGGAACGGATCGCCAATGCGAATATGCACGACGCCAGTATTCCCAACGACCAGAAAGCCGCCAAGCCCGGCGAGCATGCCCGAAAGCGCATAGGTTCCAATGATCATACCGGTCACATTGATACCGGAAAGGCGCGCTGTGGTACGATTGGTTCCGATTGCAAAGAGATGCCTGCCGAAGGCGGTGCGTTCCAGCAAGAGCCACATCAGTGCAGCGAACACCGCCCAGATCAGAATGGCGCCGGGAATGCCCAACAGAACCGGGCGGGCGATCAGTTGCGTCATAACCGGTGCAACTGCACCGCTGACATTTCCCTGGGTAATGACCAGGATCGACCCGCTGACCACACCTGCCATACTGAGGGTCATCACCAGTGGCGAAATGGAGAGAAACGCCACGCCAGCGCCGTTGATCAGCCCGATCAACCCGCCGACAATCAGCACTGCCAGCAGCGCCGGCAGCACCTGTTCGTTCCTGCCGTTGACGATGGTATAGGTCAGAATCGCAGTCAGGGTGACGACCGCGCCTGTTGAGAGATCGATGCCTTCTCCGCCGCTGATGATCACCAGGGTCTGCCCGGCGGCGATAATGCCCAGAAAGACCGAAAGGCGCACGATGTTGATCGCCTGCGCCGTTGCGACATCGAGATTGCCGCCGAAGCCATTGGGCAGGAATCCGCTGATTAAGAAGAGCGCTATCGCCAGCAGTACAGCGGCGAGCGGCGGTGAAATCGTCAGTCGCTTCATCCGTTCCTCCTGCGCACCAGCCTGATGATACCAGGCATCGCCAGCGCCAGCACAATGATTGCAGCATTCACGAAGGTCTGCCACCAGGTGGCGACGCCAGCAAAAGAGATGATATTTCGTATCAAACCAAGGATCACTGCACCGATGATCGGACCGGCAATGCCGCCGGCGCCGCCGGTCAATGGCGTTCCACCGATTACTGCCGCCGTAATCGACGAGAGGGTCAGCGGATCACCAACCTGTGCGTTGCCGGAGCCGGTAAGGAGCGTCATCGCAATCCCGCCAAGCGCTGCCATCAACCCGGAGATGACATATGTACTGAACTGCACCGCCCGCACCGGAACGCCCGTCTCGTAGGCGGCGTCGGCTTTGCCGCCGACGGCGTAGAGGTAGCGTCCGTAGCGTGTCTGCCGCACGATGCCCCAGGCGACGAGGATCAGCGCAATGATGTAGAACGCGAGCGGCAGCCAGAGGATGATCGTCTCGCGGTAGAACGCAGTCAGGCGCGATGGCACGCCGCCGCCGGGGTTGGGGAGGATGAAGAGCGCCAGTCCCGCATAGATGAAACTGGTGGCGAATGTCGTAATAATTGGCTGGAGGCGCAAATAGGCGACGAACAACCCATTCAGCGCTCCGGCGCCCATACCGACGAACAGTGCCGCACCCATCACAACTCCGGCGGCGCCCAGATCGCTGTTCAACCCGATCTGGGTGGCGAGCAATGCGTTGACGACCGAGACGATCGAGCCGACCGAGATGTCGATGCCGCCGCCGATCATCACGATGGCCTGCCCGATAGCGACCAGGATCAGCGGCAGAAAGACGCGCATATTGCTGTTCAGCGTTGTCGGCTCGAGCAGGTTGGGCTGCAGCAGCAGATTGGCTGTGAATGCCACGACCAGCAGCAGCAGTGCAAACAGGTAGGGATGGCGATAGGTCGCCTGCTGCCAGCGCGATTGTTTCATGGGGTCTCCCTGCGAGCAACTCCAAGACTTGCAGCAACCAGATTGGCAGTCGTCAGTGACGCGCCGGCGAGTTCGGAACTGATCTGCCCGTCGTGCATCACGAGCAGCCGGTCGCTCAGACCGATCAGTTCCTCGTCGTCGCTGCTGTAGAGGATCACCGTGGTTCCTTCGTCGCACAGACGGGTGAGCAGGCGATAGAACTCCGCTTTGGTGGCGATATCAATCCCTTTTGTCGGATCGTCGAGGAGCAGGATGCGCGGATTGCGCAGCAGCCATTTCCCGATGACCACTTTCTGCGCATTGCCTCCAGACAGTGCGCTGACTGGCGCATCGAGCCCTGCCATTTTCAGGTCGAGGCGTGTTGCAATAGCGTCGGCGTGCTGCCGCGCACGCTTCATGCGCAACGGGAAGCCATAGTCGCGCCACGACGGAATGAGCAGATTGTCCAGGATCGAGCGAATGGAAAGCAACCCCTCACCAGCGCGATCGCCTGGCACAAGCGCCACACCCCGCTTCATCGCCTGCCGTGGATGGGTGAAATGAACTGGCTGGTTGTCGAGCAGGATGCGCCCGCTGTACGGCACGCCGCCAAAGATCGCGAGGAGCAGATCGCGCTGCCCCTGCCCTTTCAGCCCGCCGATGCCCAGCAGTTCTCCCTCGTGCACCTGCAGGCTGACCCCACGGAGCACGCTGGTGCGCAGATCGTCGATCTGCAGCACGACACGCCGCGACGCCAGATCGTCGGGCGACAGACGGCGCCGGTCAATCGCGCCGCCGGATGTTTCGGGCGCCATCAATGCCACAAGGTCGCCAGCAGCTGCACTCTTCATCGCCCCCTCGCCGACCGTCTGTCCATTGCGCAGCACGGAATAGCGATCGGCAATCTGTTCGATCTCGCTCATGCGGTGGGAGATGAAGATGATGGCAGTTCCCTGTGTTTTCCACTGCCTGATCAGATCGAACAGTCGCTGTACCTGGCGACTATCCAGGCTTGCCGTCGCTTCGTCCAGGATCAGGAGACGCGGATTGACGCTGATTGCCTTGAGGATTTCGACGATCTGTCGTTCGTCGGGGAGCAGCGCGGCTACCGGCGTATCGGGTGTCAGGTCGGCGCGGAAGGTGCCGGCAAAGAGTGACAGCAACGCCTCGGTGCGTTGCCGTTCGATCCGATGGTTAACGAGAATGCCGCGCCGCAACGGCTCGCGGGTGAGCCAGATATTCTCGGCGACGGTCATCTGCGGTATCAGACTGAGTTCCTGGAAGACGGTCGAGATGCCGGCGTCCTTCGCAGCGTGCGGCGATTCGAAGCGGACAGAGCGACCATCGAGGAGCAGTTGCCCCCCATCAGGGGCAACCACTCCGTTGATGACCTTGCTGAGCGTGCTCTTGCCGCTGCCATTCGCCCCGATCAGCGCCAGCGTCTCACCGGCGTCGATCTCCAGATGAGCATCCGTCAGCGCCTGGACAGCGCCGTACCGCTTGGCGACATTGCGAACAGCGAGCAAGGGCGGCATGGCGCTACTTCACGAAGAACTGCTGTACTTCCTCGTCGGTCATGATGCCGTCGAGCAGGTACGTTGCCGGTTTATCTTTGCACACGGTGGTGAACACTTCCTGGAAGTTGTCTTTTGTGACGATGATCGGCACCGGAATGACGAACGACAGACCATTCGCTCCGCCGAGTTTGGTCTTGTCCACCTGTTTGCCTTGGAGCATGTTGACAGCGATGCGCAGACCGGTCGGCGACACGCCGGGTGGATTGGCGACGGCAATGGTCTCGAAGTTGGGATCTTCCTTCAGGCGCTGATCCCACAACTGCAGGAACTGGCAGCGTCCTTCACCCACGAGCACAGGCCATTTTGACGGGTTGGCCGCCATCACTGCCTGCATCGCGCCAATCGCCATGCCATCCTGCGTCCAGTAGCCATCGAGATTCGGGAACGATGCCAGGAAGTTCGACATTACCTGCTGACCTGTGGCTTCGTCCCATCGTCCGGTTTCACGCCCCAGCACCCGAATGTTGGGATATTCTTTCAGCACCTCCTCGACGCCTTCCATGCGCGCGACGTTCGCCGGGTGCCCCGGGAAGCCTTCGATCAGCACGATATTTCCCTGTCCGCCGAGTTTCTCCGCCAGCCAGCGGGCCGAGATCTTCGCCCATTCCTTCTGATCAATGCCGACATTGTAGACGCCGGGGGTATTGAGTTCCTGGTCGACCGAGATGACGATGATACCTTTGTTGATTGCCTCCTGGAGCGTGTCGTTGAGCCCATTGACATCGCTGGGGTTGACCAGGATGGCGTCGACTCCCTTGTTGATGAGATTCTGCAGCTGCTGGATCTGACCGGCGACATCGGTATCGGCGCTTTCAATTACGAGTTCGTTGGTAATGCCGAGGTCCATGTATTCCTTATTGACCTCGATCAACGACTGGATCATCTGAGTGCGGTATTCGCTGCTGATGAACGGATTGGAGATGCCGATGGTGAATCTGCGTCCTTCCGGCGCCGTAGTCGGTTGCTGCGCCGGTGCAGTTGTCGGCGCGGTGGTGGCAGGAGTTCCGCCACACGCGGCGAGCACTGCAGCGATCATTGCGGCAAGCGCAAACAGTGCGATGAGTCGGCGTTTCATTGCCTGTTCCTCCTTGTGCTGAAAATGTGTTCCAGGATTGTAGATCAGAGTGCTGAAACGATCAAGCGAAAGCCGGGGAAAGTGATCGTTTTTTTGAAATCTTAATCGGACGTACCGAAACATCTCCGGGCGCGTCCTTTGTGGACTTTGCGCCGTTGTGGTGCGATTATCAGGCGATGCCTCGTGGTCGTTGTTGGGACGAGGGCTCATGCGTCCAGTATCGTGCGGACTTTTTGCAGCAGTTCATGCGGGGTAAACGGCTTCAGGAGGGTAGGCGCATCCGTCGCTGTTCGCCTGAGAGAGTCTGGTTCAATCATATAGCCGGTCATGAACAGTACCCTGATCTGCGGGTGCGCAAGCTTCAGGCGATCGGCCAGCAATACGCCGCTTGTATGAGGAATGCCATGATCGCTCAGCAGAAGGTGGACAGGGGTGTGGAGTCTGGCAAGGGTCATCGCCTCGTCGTCGTTGCCTGCCTCGAGCACCCTGTACCCATGGGTGCGCAGCACTCGTGCCGCCAGATCGCGCACAGCCGGATCGTCTTCAACCAGCAGGACCGTTTCCGAGCCATCGAGATCGGTGGTGCGTGCAGTGGAGTCGGGCGTGTCCAACTGCGACAGATGGGCGCGTGGCAGATGGATCGTCACCGTCGTACCACGGCCAGGCTCACTCATCAGATCGATAGCGCCGCCGTGCTGGACGATGATACCGTAACAGGTCGCCAGCCCAAGCCCCGTCCCTTCGCCCGGTTTTTTCGTGGTGAAGAAAGGCTCGAAGGCTCGCAGGCGCGTTGCCTCGTCCATGCCGACTCCGGTATCGCTGATGGTCAACCGAACATACTCACCTGTTTGCAAAGAAGGATAGAGGTGATCGGTCGCTTCATCGATGACGGCGTTGGAGGTTGCGATGGTCAGGATGCCGCCGTCATTCATTGCATCACGCGCATTGACTGCCAGATTGATCAGCACCTGCTCGATCTGCCCCGGATCGGCGCGCACGCTCCAGAGGTCAGGCGTGAGATGCGTCTCGAGGGTGATCGTTTCGGGGATCAGGCGACTCAACAGTTTTTTCATGTCGAGAATAAGCGCATTCAGGTCAATGGGACGCGGATCGAATTTCTGACGATGGGCGAATGCCAGCAACTGGCGTGTCAGCGCGGTTGCGCGTTCGGCAGCCTGCTGGATTTCGCACAATTCGACGGCAGCCGGGTGATCGTCGGGGATCAACTCGCGCGCCAGGGTTGTGCAGCCTATGATAACTGCCAGGAGATTATTGAAATCGTGAGCGATGCCGCCCGATAAACGCCCAAGGGCGTCCATTTTTTGAATCTGGAGCAGGCGTTCCTCCAGTTCGCGGCGCGCAGTGATATCGCGCCCGATCACGATTGCGGCGGGCGCGCCATCGATGTCGACCGATTTGATGTCACACTCGAACCAGCGCCAGGAACCGCTGGCGTGATAGTACCGAAATGTCGCCGTGGTGCGTTTGCGTTGCATCACGTCCTTCCAGTATCGGACGCTGTTTGGGATATCATCGGGATACAGATTTTCGAATGCATCCTGCCCGATCAGCGACTCTGCATCATACCCCAGCAGATGGGTTGCCGAAGGACTGACATACCGGAAGCGGTGATGCTCGTCGAGGATGGCAATCAGGTCGGACGTGTTCTCAGTAATCAGGCGATAGCGCGCTTCGATGTCACGCAATGCCTGCTCAGAGCGGCGCTGCGCCTCGATCGCGCGCCACTGGCGGATTGCACGCTGCGCCACGTGCGGCAGTTCGATAAATGCCGCCTGACTCTTGACAATATAATCGAGCGCCCCTGCACGTATCGCTTCGACCGCCACCCGTTCATCGCCGTAGCCGGTCATCAGCATGACCGGCAGCGGGTGCGATGGATCGAACAGTTCCAACCCGTCGCCATCAGGTAATCGCCAGTCACACACGATCAGATCGAACCCGGAACTGCTCTTACTGAGCAACGCGCGCGCTTCCTGGAGGGTGTGCGCCACCGACAGATCGAACAGCGATTGCCAGGTGTCAAACGCACGCCGAATCAGTTCGATGTGCAATTCATCATCTTCGATGAGCAGGATGCGTACATGTTCGAGACCAGTCACAGTCGCTCTCGAATTATGCCGGGACAACCGTGTTGCGTGTCAGCCAGTAGACCCCGACGTCACGCATAAGATCGCGAAACTCCTCAAAACCGAACGGTTTGACCAGATAACTGTTGGCGTGCGCATCATAGGCGCGCACGACATCGCGTTCTGCTGAGGATGTGGTCAGGATGACGACTGGAATGCGACGCAGATCCGCGGATTGCTTGATGCTCATCAGCACATCGTGCCCATCGATGCGTGGCAGCCGAAGGTCGAGCAGGATTACGTGCGGACGCGGACTCCGATCCGGCTCGATCCACGCTCCACGACGATGCAGATAATCGAGCGCGCTTTCGCCATCGCTTACATGGATGATGTGCGCTGCCCATTGCTGTTCGCCGAGTGTGCGCCGGATCAGTTCTGCGTGATCGTCATTATCCTCCACCAGAAGAACCCTGAGCGTCGTGTCGGTCATGGTTCACCTCGCGCGGATGCATGTGTGCGACGGGAAGTGTGAAGTAGAAGGTGGCGCCGGCGCCCTTTCCGTGTGAGTCGACCCAGATACGACCGCCATGAACATCGATGATGCGGCGAACAATCGCCAGTCCAACGCCTGTTCCTTCACTGCGCGGATCGAGTTTATTGAACAGCCCGAAAATCTGTTCATGGTACTGCGGTTCGATTCCGATACCATGATCACGTACAAAGAAGAGCGGCGCATCACTCGACTCATCGATGACGCCGATCTCGATATTGGGCGTGCTTTGATTATCGCAGAACTTTATCGCATTATCAACCAGGTTCTGCACCACTTCAACAAGCCGGTTCCGGTCGCCGTGCACAACCGGCATATCTCGAGCGACGCTGATGCGCGCCTGTCGTTCGGCGATCCTGCCAGTCAGCAGTTCGAGCGCTTCCTGCACCACAACGTTGAATGGCACACATTGCGGTTCAGCGCGCAGGCGCCCGACCCGCGACAGTTCGAGCAGGTCGTTCAACAGACGCTCCATTTTGCGCACGGCTGCGCTGATGCGCTGAATGTCATTCCGCATCCGCTCCGTGTTGCCTTCCTGCAGATCGCGCTCCAGATAGCCGAGAAACCCCTGAATGGTGATGAGCGGACTTCTCAGATCGTGCGAGACCGTGTAGGTGAAACGCTCCAGTTCGGCGTTTCGTTGTTCGAGTTCGGTGATCAGGCGTTCACGTTCCGCCTGCGCCCGATGTTGTACCGTCACGTTTCGCGCCAGCACCATGCCGTATTTCACCCGACCAAGACTATCCATCAGCGGGACGTAATGGTAATGGTACATGCGATCCTCATACGGGATTTCGGCTGTGAAGCGTTTCCCGTTGAGAACAGCGCGTATGTTTCCTTCGACCCGCTGGACGAATTCGGGAGGCAGCGCCTCGTAGATTGTTCGCCCTTCAAGCGCCTCCTTCGAGTAACCGGTTGCGGCGAGTTCCGGTCCGTCAGCCAGCACGTATCGCATATCGTGATCGAAGATGAGCACGGCGCTGTCGGGCAGGTTCGCCGCCAGGATGCGGTAGCGTTCTTCCGAGGCGCGCAGCGCCTCTGCCTGCAACCCCAGCGTCTCCATGCTCTTGCGCACCAGTGCATGGCTGCGTTGCAATCGTTCATTCAGCACTCGCGCCACAAATGCCGTCAGAGTCAGAATAGCCGCCAGATCGAACCAGTCGCCGGGTTCGCCGTCATAGGATGAATGCGTCCACCCATATGCTTCTGCCGCAACAATCGCGGCAAGAACCAGAAGGATCGCCGCTCCCATCGCGATGAATGCGCGACGATTGAGCAGAAGGCTGCCAATGACAATGACAGCGGCATACAGACTGGTGACGGTATCGCGTGCGCCGTGACCGATGATCTGGAGCGAGGCGGTCAGCCCGATCAGCGAGCTGAGCAGGACGAAAATCGAAAGATGCAGCCGGCGCGCGTAGAGCAGGAGCAGGGCAATCAACGTCACGCCGCTGCTGATCAGCAGCGCGACGACCGATGTTGATCGACCCAAAAGCGCATTGATGATGGCTGCGCCACACGCCACTCCCAGACACACGAGCAGCATCAGATGCTGAATCTGCGCAATGCGCGTCTGTTCTTCGTCATTGAAGCGGGGTGGCTGCAAGATAGCGGCAAGAGTTCGTTTCATCGCTTGGATTAATCCCTCTCGCATAGTGACTGCAGGCGTGGTAGTACGCTCTGCCGGCAACTGTTCGACAGACGCGCCCAGACCGCAGGGTCTCGTCAGATGCGTAATGCGTGGCGCTCACCGGCATACTGGCGACGCAGCCATTTCTCGAGTTCAGTAGTGCTTCAGGCGTTGTTCCGCCTCGGCAGATGTCAATCCGGATCGTTCGTCGCCCGCGAAACGCGCGATAACGTCGTCCGGCGGCAGGGTGTGCCATCCATTGTCCAGGGTGTGCTGCACACCGGTTTCTGTTTTCATCGTCTCTCCCTTTCGTTTCAGGCGCCAGCCGTTTGCGATGGCTCGATTGAGCCTGTATCGAATCACCCGCCCTGCGTCATCACCACTGCCGCGAGCGCCGTGGCTGTCGCTGAACGGTACAATGGCCCGTCTGCCGGAAGGTCGAACCACTGTCCCCAGTAGCCATTCGTCCAGTATTGATAGTAAAACGCCGCCATCGTCGCCAGGCTTTGCACCGGTCCGAGCCAGAGATAGGCGCGGCGCAGCATGGCGCCGGTGATCACGTGCTCCTGCAAACTGCGTGGCGGGCGCTCCATGCCACCAGGTTCCGGCGGTTCGGCGCCGAGCGCCAGCGCTGGAACGATGTCGGTGCCCAGGTCGATCGACAGAATATGCATGACGTTCAGCGCAATCGGGATACGCCCGCCGCTGAAGGCGAACAGCACGAATGGGACCGCCTCGGGGGTGTTGCTGGTAAAGATGTAGGTGGCGAATTTTTTGATGTTGGCGTAGACTGCGCGTCCTTCTTCAACGGCGCTGACAATCGAGGCGAAGTTGTCGTCGGTCAGGATGATGTCTGCCGCTTCTCGTGCAACGTCAGTGCCGGCGCGCCCCATTGCGACGCCAATATCTGCCTGTTTGAGCGCCGGGGCGTCGTTGACGCCGTCTCCGGTCACGGCGACGACATGCCCCTGCGCGCGCAGCGCGCTGACGACGCGCAGTTTGTGTTCGGGCGCCACACGCGCGAAGATCACCTCGTTGGTCAATGCGTCGTGCAGCGCATGGTCATCCATGCTGTCCAGTTCAGCGCCGGTCACGATTCGCGGTTGCGCGCCACGAATGATGCCGATGCGCCGGGCGATGCTTTCTGCCGTCAATCCATAGTCGCCAGTTATCATGATAATACGAATCCCGGCAGAATGGCATGTCGCTACCGCCGATTCGACTTCTGGGCGTGGCGGATCCATCATCGCGAGTAGACCGAGGAATGTCAGGTCGCGTTCGATGGTTTCGGCATCGAACGCGGGAGGGGCATCAGGCAGCAGACGCTGTGCAACTGCCAGGACGCGCAACCCGGCGCGTGCATACTGATCGTTTGCAGCAAGGATCTGTGCACGCTGCGCCTCGTCGAGCGGACGGACAGAGTCGCCAGCTGCAAAGGATGTGCAGAGCGCCAGCATCTCTTTGGGCGCCCCTTTGACATACACCACGAACCTGGCAGGATGTGCTGCGATCTGCGGTTGTGGCAGGCGACAGACGACGCTCATCCGTTTGCGGCGTGATTCGAAGGGCGCTTCACGAAGACGCGACGTTCGTCGGGCTTCGTCGTCGCTGTCGATGCCGGCTTTGCGCGCCGCTACCAGCAGCGCTGCCTCGGTTGGGTCTCCCAGAATGCTCCAGCGCTCTCCGGTGTGGGGGGTTCCTTCCTCTTCAGGGGTTGTCTGTGCATGTGGTGGAATGAGACGGGCATCGTTGCAGAGCGCGGCAGCCAGCAGCAGGCGGCGCAGTTCGGCGTCTTCACCCGGCTGCTCCAGCGGCGCGCCGCGCTCGCTGAACCGACCCTCTGGCGCATATCCGACTCCGCTGACCGATATCTGCCGTCCACCGACCCAGATCTCGCGCACGGTCATCTCGTTTTGGGTCAGAGTGCCGGTTTTGTCGGTGCAGATGACGGTCGTGCACCCAAGCGTTTCGACAGCGGAGAGCCGTTTCACCAGCGCGTTGCGCCGCGCCATTCGCTGTGTTCCCATCGCCAGCGCCAGCGTGACGGTTGGCAACAGCCCTTCGGGAACAAACGCGACAATCATCCCCAGGGCAAAGATGAAGCCATTCGCCAGATCGATCCCGGTAATAGCGACCGCCAGCGCGAAGAAGAACAAACCGACGCCGACGGCAATCGCGCTGACCACGCGGGTCAGGCGTTCCATTTCGCGCTGCAACGGGCTGAGTTGATCGCCGACGCTCTGGGTCAGGCGAGCGATTTCGCCGAACGCCGTGCGCATCCCGGTGGCGAAGACGACCGCTTCTGCTGTGCCGGATGTGACGCTCGTGCCGGCAAACACCAGGTTGGGCAGTTCGGCGCGCGACAGCCCTGCGCCGCTCGTCGGATCGGCAGTCTTGCGCACCGGATGCGACTCACCGCTCAACGCCGACTGATCGACGCGCAGTTCCGTCTCGCGCACCAGGCGCGCATCTGCCGAAATATGGTCGCCCTCTGCCAGCAACAACACGTCGCCGGGAACCAGCTGCTCTGCCGGAATGCGCATGTCTTTGCCTGCGCGCCGCACACGCGCATACGATGGCAGCATGCGGCGCAGCGCGGCGGTCGCCTGTTCGGCTTTATACTCCTGCCAGAAACTGAATAACCCGTTGATGATATTGACAAGCCAGATGGCAATGCCCAGCGTCGGCGTTTGCGCTGCGAATGCAACCGCGCCGCCGATCCAGAGCAGCCACGCCATCAGATGCGTAAAATGCGCCAGCAGTGTGCGGATCAGTGGTTTGCGCGGCGGCTCGTGGAGGATGTTGAGCCCATACTGCGCCAGGCGTTCGCGCGCCTCATCGTGAGTCAATCCCTGAGGGCTGGAACCAAGCGCCGCAAACACCTGACCGGTTGCTGTCTGATAGATTGGCGTCGTTTGCATATCCATCGGATAGTATAGTACGGTAGCGTGCGTGATGAGTCTCAGGAGTTCCACCATTTTAGATTGTCGATTTTAGATTGGAGATTGCTGTGATGGCATTGCAGTGCGCTCTGGTGAGCGTGCGCATGCGGTTTGTTCAATTTCAGCTGGTATTAAGAGCCTATCCAAATAATTTGATTTTAGATTTTGGAGTACTACGCCTGGCATCACGCTGAGAGCCTGTCCGAATAACGCAGGATACCGAACAACCGCATCCTGAGCAGCGCGCAGCGCGTATCGAAGGAGCGGTTGTTTGGATAGGCGCTAAAGCCCGCGGCTGGCTGGCATAGCCGATAGCCGATAGCGTTGCGTGCGATCATCTCGTGGCTCGCGGCTATGGTGGCGGGCGTAGTCTGGCTGAGACCGTGGGGCTAAAGCCCGCGGCGAGCAGGGCGAAGCCCGCCTGCGCGGGCTGGTGGGGCGGTGTGCCGTGGGGCTAAAGCCCGCCTGCGCGGGCTGGTGGGGATGATGTGCTGGAAAACCAGTGGTGTCTGGCGGCAGGGTGCAGAGATGCGGGCGAGCCGCCTGCGCACCCGGCAGCTATGTTCACCTTAGCAGAATGCGGAACTCAGACCAGCGTCGCCTCCAGGCACGTCTGAACGTCCTGCACGACAATCTGCAATCTAAAACCTGCAATCCAAAATCTAAAATGGCGTCGTGTCAGCAATGCCGCCAAACACCCGTCGGAACCACGATTGCTGCCCTGGCGCCTGTTCCTGACCCGGCGTGTCGGTCAGGCAGGCGTCGAACGCCGCCGTAAGCCGGTCGCGATCAATGCCGCCAGGCGTACTGATGAAGACCAGTTGCGTCCCCGGAATCGCATCGTCCCACGGTTCCCCGACCAGCACCGTAATCCGCACGCCGACGATCTGGAGGATCGCGCGGCGTTTGGGCGTCTCCGCAAGATAGATGATCCCTTTGCCGCGGAAGATCGTCTCAGGCAACTCCTCGAGTGTCCGACGCAACTTCTTCAGACTGAATGGACGTTCGTTGACATAACTCCACGTATCGAACTCGGTGCTGTGGTCGTGCTCATGCTCATGGTCGTGGTCGCAGTGCGGACCGTGTTCATGGTCGTGGTCGCAGTGGGGTCCGTGGTCGTGGTCATGATGATGACCGGCGCGTGTGACAGGCGCCGGCTGGACCTCGAGTTTGTAGTGACCGACGCCGAGGATCAGGCTCATTGGTACATCACCGTGGACGGCGGGAAGGATGCGCGCGCGGGGGACAATCTGGCGCACCCACTGCTCCACTTCGGCAAGGTGTTCTTCGCTCACGAGATCGACCTTGCTCAGCACCACCACATCTGCTGCACTGATCTGATGGATGATCAGGTCCTCGTAGTACTTCTGTTGTCGCACATACTCCGCATCGACCACCGTAATGACCGAGTCGAGCCGGAAGAACGGGCGGAGTTCGGGAATATCGAACGTTTCCGCTACTGCCCACGGATCACTGACGCCGCTCGCCTCGATGATCAGATACTCAGGGGGATCGTCGCGATCCAGCAGCATCAGCGCTGTCTTGAGCAGATCGCCGCGAATGGTGCAGCAGATGCAGCCGTTGGCGAGCGAAATCGTCTCTCCCTCCACGCCAACGACGAGCTGGGTATCGATATTGATGCTGCCGAAATCGTTCACCAGCACCGCCACCCGCAGTCCGTGGTCGGCGTGGAGTATTCGGTTGAGCAACGTCGTTTTACCGGCGCCAAGAAACCCGGTCAGAATCGTGACCGGAACAGACTGAAGCGGCGCTTCGACAGGCATTGGCTCCTCCTTGATTGCACAAAAGGGCATGATCATCGCCGTCGCGGTATGCAACACGGACAGCCGGGACCGTGAAGCGCGCGCGCGACCTGCGCCGGACTGGCGTAGACTGGCGTCGGCGTGCTGCGTAAGCGGAGGCTGAAGGTGCTGATGTCGCGTGTGCACAACCCGTGGCAGACCGGGCACTCGACCGGGTCATCCGCACGCCACGAAGGGCGCAATTCCTCGATTTCGATCTCACACTCCGGACAGGTGTACACGTAGAGAGGCATTGGGTTATCCTGTGCATGTTTTGAAATTCTTGATATATACTATCACTCGTGAAGGGGAGTGTCAATGTTGTCCTGGCAATCATCAAAACAATTGTTTTCGCACGTATCAAGACGGCGTCGGGGTGATTGCCGGGTATGCAATCGGCTTGAAAAGGCGCACATCGTAGAACTGCAGGGCAGGCAAGAACGAGACGCAGGATTCGAACGAAGCGCTGGCTCTTTCTTCTCCGGGCGCGCAGGTATCCTGTCCGCTCTTACGCAGAAGCGGATAAGACGCCTGCGTTTCCCAATCGGCGCGAGGGTTCAATCTTCACATATGAGGTTTGCCGCAATTTGACATTGCCTCGGAAACGGTTCATACTTTAAACGTAAATGGATTGCGTAAGTACTATCTGAAGAAGGGTCAAGAATGGGAATCTATGACATCACTGCCCGTCTGCTCGACGGTACTCCACAGCCACTCAGCAACTACTGCGGCAATGTGCTGCTGATCGTCAATGTCGCCAGCAAATGCGGGTTTGCGCCGCAGTATGCTGGTCTGGAGGCGCTCTATCGCCGGTACAAAGACGAAGGGCTGGCGGTGCTTGGGTTTCCGTGCGCCCAGTTCGCCGGTCAGGAGTACGACGATCCCAATGCCATCCAGCAGTTTTGCACCCGGAACTATGGCGTCAGTTTCCCGATCTTCGAGAAAGTTGATGTTAATGGTCCGAACACTCACCCGTTGTTCAAACTGTTGAAGGCGGAAAAGCCTGGCTTGTTGGGCATTCAGACAATTCCCTGGAACTTCACCAAGTTCCTGGTCGACCGCCAGGGCAGGGTGCAGCGCCGCTACGCTCCCACCGATACCCCTGAACAGATCGAGCGTGATATTGTTGCGCTGCTGCGGCAACCTGCTCCTGCATCGGTCAGTTGAGAACCGCAAGGAAGAGGACGCAGCGCGCTGCGTTCTCTCTCCAGACTATCTGGTTTTCCCTCCACGGAAACGGATCATCTGGCAAAGTACAACTGCAGGAACAGGCGATAGCCGATAGTCCTCCACTGTTCCGCAGCGGCAGACGCTGCTCGGTTGGATCGCGGCGGCGCCTGGTTGGATCGCGGAGTCGCCCGGTCGGGGCATGGCGCGTCCGGTTGGGGCGCGGCGCGCCGTGCCCCGACGGAGTTATTGTTCCGCAGCGGCGGACGCTGCCCGGTTGGGGCGCGGCGCGCCTGGTTGGGGCACGGCGCGCCTGGTTGGGGCGCGGAGTCGTCCGGTTGGGGCACGGCGCGCCGTGCCCCGACAGAGTTATTGTTCCG
>FWWL01002205.1_pt1 | contig 20759 bp, 17 predicted proteins | sample 2228331 | NCBI WGS metagenome assembly FWWL01 (sample SAMEA103939775, study PRJEB20133) | metagenome | reverse complement strand
TGTGAAAAAATTAAGTTTTTTCTTTTCCTTCTTAGGTAATAAATAAAAAAAAAGAGGAGAAATAAAAAGCAAAGTAGTAAAAGATATTATATAATAGGCTAAACTTTTTAAAAAACTTCTTCTTTTATTTTTTCCTTCCATTTTCATTCCTCCCTTTTGAGCATTTTAAAAAAGAAAAATATTACAAGTATAATGCCAATAAAAATAGATAAGGAATATATTATAAAATTCAAATTTCTATTTTTCAAATTTTTCTCAGTTTCAATAATCAATTCTTTCTTAGCAATTGGCATTCTCATTATATCAGGCTCAAGATAAGGCACTCTATATTCATAATTAAGTTCTACCTTAAAAGTATAAGGTCCTTCACCTTTCATATTAAGGGTGAAATTTTCCCTTCTTGTTTCCTTTGGTTTAATGCGGTTATCCTCTATAACTTTAAAACCATCTGTAAATATTTTTCCCACATCATTTATTATTTTTCCCTCCTTATCCACAATTAGTTTTTGATATGTTTTGACTTTTTTATCCACAATTTCTCCATATTTATCTAAAAGCAAAACTTCAAGGATTAATTTTCTTATTGGAGTGCCGGTTGGGAATCTATGCCCTGATTCTTTATTTGTTATGTAAATACTTGCCACCAGACTTTTATTTTCAATTTTATAAAAAACATCAAGGATAGCAGTTTCTTTTAGCCTTATCTGTGAGTGCCCCCCAAGAAATTTATGAGATGTTACAGGTTTTTCTGAAGGGTAAATTTCAGGTTCTACAATCTTTGAAAATGGATCTTCAGGCATATGACAGTTCTGACAATGAACTTCCTTTTCCCTATATTCACTTTCCTTCCATTCCCTGTATGTATCAAGAATATATACACCATATCTATTTTTATATTCATGACAAGGTTTACAGAATTCAGCTCTTTTATGAAGCTCTGAATATCTATTTTTATGTCCTACATTAAAACTTTCAAGAATAGAAGGAAGGGGACCATATTTTATATCACCCACATCTATTACATAGAAACTATCTTTTTCAATGCCTTTTACACTGTGACAGAAATCGCATGTTACACCTTCCCTTGTTATTTCTTTTTTTAGACTATAATCTTTTGTATATAAAACTGTGGGGGCATGGCAATTAAGACACAGTTTCCCTTCCTCCTTATCTTCAATTTTTTCATATGCATTTAAAAAAACAGGGTCCTGTAGACTCTGAGCATGAAGGGAATTTTTCCATTCTCTGAATATATCTTTATGACAATATTTACAATCTTCTGCTTTGGTAAAATAAAAAAGGATTAATATTATTATTTTCATTTAAAGTAGAGTTTTGTTATATATTTAAAATCTGTTGGTTCTGGCTTTAATATAAATATATCCCTTTCGGGGTCATTTTTTCCATCAAAACTCACTTTACCTGTAACACCTATAAATTCTTTTAGATTTAAAAGGGTTTTTCTGAATTCATTTCTTTCAATTCTTGATAAATTTTTAATTATATATATGCTTATACTTAAGGCATCATAATAAAGAGCCGAGACTGCTTCTGGTATTCTTCCATATTTTTTCTTAAATTTATTAACAAATTCTTGCGTTATTTTTGATGTATCATAAGGAGAAAAGGGAGTTGTAATATAGGCTTCAATTCCTTTAATCCATAAATCTTTAAGGGAGGTGATAATTTCAGGGGAATGCCAGCCATCCCCTCCAAGATATATTGCCTTAAGTCCCTTTTTATAAGCTTCTTTTAAAAAATATATTACTTCCTTTATATATCCGGGTATAAAGATAACATCCGGTTTAAATTTTTCAAAACTTTCAATCTGAGCATCAAATGTAGTATCATCTTTAATATAAAAGGTTGAATATAGAATTTCTCCTCCCTCTTTTTTATAGGTTGCTTCAAACTGCCTTGCCAGTTCCTCAGAATAGGTGTTATTTGCTTCAAATAGAATTGCTGCTTTTTTCTTTTTTAAATTAAATATTGCAAATTTTGCCATATAGGAACCCTGGAGAGGGTCTGTATATGTCAATCTGAATACATAATCTTTTTCCTGTGTAACAAGAGGATGTGTGGCTGTTGGGGTAAAGAGGGGAATTTTCTCCTTTTCAGCAACAGCCCCCGCAACAATGGCAAATTTTGAAATCTCAGGTCCTATTATACAAATTGCATTTTTATCCTTTCCAATTTCCTCAACAGTTTTTTTAATTTCCGTAATATCTTTTATGTCTTTAAAAATAACATTTATTTCTTTACCCCTTATCTTTTCCCTTTTAATTTCCTCATATAGAAGTTGAGCTCCTTCCTTTGCCTGTTTACCATAAGCTGCTTCTGGGCCTGTTAAGGAGGCAAGTATATATATGTTTATCCTTGGACCTTTACATGCAAAAAGTGAAAGGGTTAAAACCCCTAAAAAGACCTTCTTCATATTATTCCTCCTTTTTTTCTTTTTTACTTATATAAATTAAATATTCAAACAAATCTCTCATTTCATCATCTTTAAATCTTGGCCACAAAATTTTCTCCTTCTCATAACTTTCAAACATCATAGGTATATGATTCCATATGGCTGCAGCAAAAACAAAAGGAGAACCTAAAATTCTCACCTGGGTTAACTTTTCTGCTTTTCCTGTATCATGACAATGACCGCATTCCTTATCCTTGTAGACCCTTTCTCCATTTTTTATATCTCCTCTTTCATCATAATATTGGATAGAATAAATATAGGAGAGTAAATCGTTAATCTCCTCATATGTAAAGGAAGGCTTTTTAATTCCCATACTTTTCATCATAGAAATCATCTGTGTGGCATGATTCCATAAATTTGATAAAATATCAGATAATCCAGCGACATTTTCAAGTTTTCCCAAATCAGGAGCTATCTTCTTACCTTTGCCGTAAATGGAGTGGCAAGAAGAGCACCCCTTTTCTATAAATAACTCTTCTCCTTTAAGAGGATTGCCCGGAGTTAAATACAAAACTCCATTTTTTTCCTTTGATTCTCCTCTTATATACGCTATGATATTAATAAAATCTCTTCCAGAAAGAGAGGGAATTTCTATACCTTTTTCCTTCATTTCTTTTGTCATAATCTCGGCTGAATTCCACATCCCTAAAAAGAGAAAGACAGGGGCTCTTTTATCCGAATATTTTTCTAAATCAAACTTACCTTCATCTACGGTATGGCACTTTATACAGCCCTTTTCTACAAATGCCTTTTTACCTTCGCTATAATTTCCAGGAGTTTCAAAATAGTTGAGATAATAAAGATAACCAAATAAAGAGGCAATCTCACCAGGTGTGACAAGTGTCCAGCTTATTCCTATTTCCTCAGCCAACTTAAGCATCCTGGGAGAATGGCTGAATAAAAGACCTGCAAATTTTAAAAAGGTTAATCTCCTTTTTAAATTACCCAAATCAGGACCAAACTTTCCTCCTGTACCTTTAAGGGAATGGCATGTTATGCACCCTTTTTCCACAAAAATTTTCTTTCCTTCCAGGGGATTTTTTAAAACTCTTGTAAATTCTGGAAACTCTTCAGGAAGGGAAAATAAAACTAAGGATAATATTAACTTATAAATCATTTTCTTCTTCCTCTATTAAAATTTTAATCAATTCAACACATATTTTGTAAAATTGAGATAATTTTTTATACCTTAGGTGATTGTAAAATTTCATAAACCATAGAGAGAAGTGCTCTTTCAAAAACTTTTTTAATTTTTCTTTTTTCTCATATATGTGATAAATATATTCAAGTTCATTTGAGATATAATCTTCTGTATTGCCAAAAGAGGGATTTTTCATATATCCTTCTTTTATAAGCAGTTCTTTCATTTCAAAATAGGAATTTCCGAATAATTTTCTATCAAGATAATAGGAGGCATAAGGTGGTGTTTTTGCCTTCGGAGATTTAAAATACTCAAAATGCTCCTTTTTTATCCTCTCTATACTTTTATTATTTAACCTTTCAAGAAAATCATAAAGAGTATCAAAAAAATTGGAAAAGCTTGTATCAGGATAAAGTTTTTTCATAAAACCAAGGGTAGTTAAAAGGAGGTTATCTTCTTTTATTTTAAAATACTTATCCTCCGGGTAATCAAAGATTTCAGCTATAATAAGAAAAAGATTTCTTTTTAAAAAATTCCAATTATCCTTCATAGATATTTCTTTATCCTTTCCTCTGTTTCCTTTAAACTATATTTTTTCCCTTCTTTTACTTCCCATATTGAGACTATGGGGAAAAATTTTGTAAAAAGCATATAGAGCAAGAGGAAGAAAGCACCGCATCCTATGAAGATTAACCATTCAACAAGTGAAGGAAAATATGCGCCCCTTGCATAAGGAAGGCGAGGATTTACAAGTGTAGGAACTACTATCTGATATCTTTCAAGCCACATTCCTATTAAAACAGAAATCGCAGCAATTGTTGTACCTGTTACATTTCTTGTCTTTTTAAAAGCAAGGATAGGTACTGGAATAATGAAATTCGTTAATACCATCCCCCAGAAGACAAATTTATATCTGCCGAATAATTTATCATAAAATATTTTCATTTCTGCTGGTTCTGCACCATAATAAGAGGTCAGGTGTTCTGCAATTATGAAGTAAGCCCAGATAAGAGCCATCACAAGAAGTAATAAACCAAGGTTGTTGAAATGAACATCTTTTAAATAATCTTCAAGATAATATATTTTTCTTATTAAAGCCATAGCAACTATAAGAGCTGCTATACCTGAGAAAATGGCTCCTGCAACAAAAAAAGGACCAAAAATTGTAGAATGCCAGAAGGGTTGAATAGTCATAGCAAAAACCCATGAAACAACTGTGTGAACAGATACAGCAATAGGTATTATAACAACCATCATAATTGTCATAAGTTTATGGAGTATTTTCCATTCCCTTTCACTCCCTTTCCACCCAAGAGAAAGCACTTTATAAAGCCATCTTGGTTTTGTTCCCCTATCTCTTAATATAGCTATATCAGGAATTAAGGGAAGATAAAGATATATGGTGCTTCCTATCAAATATGTTGTTATACTTATAACATCCCAAAGTAGAGGAGACCTTAAATGGGGATGATAAAGAATGTTAAGGATTCTATCAGGTCTTCCCATATCTATTATGGGTTGAACCCCTCCTATTATAAGCACAAGCACTGTTATCATTTCAGCAGACCTTGTAATGGTTCTTCTCCATTCTGCCTTTGTTGCGCGGAGTATAGCAGATATAAGAGTTCCGGCATGGGATATTCCTATGAAAAATACAAAATCAACTATATATATTCCCCAGTAAACAGGTTGATTTAAACCTGTAACACCAAGTCCATTTTTTATCTGCCACATCCATGCAAGAAATCCAAGAAGTGCAAAAAAAGCAACAATTGAAACCACAATCCAGAACTTCTTCTTTGTTTTTTCAATAGGAGCAACAATTTTTTCCTCCGGTCCCAATTCCTTAGGAGTTATCTCCGGTATATTCATAACACCTTCTCCTCTCTTAGATAATAAACTTTTGGTTCTGTTCCCAAGTCTTCAAGTATTCTATATGCTCTTTGGGAATGTGCAAGTTCTGATACCTTGCTGTTTGGATTATCAAGGTCACCAAAGAAAATAGCATCAGCAGGGCAAACCTCTACACAGGCAGGAATATAATCTTCCACCTTTAATTCCCTTTTTTCTCTCCTTGCTTTTTCCTTAGCCTTTTGTAATCTATGATGGCAGAAGGTGCATTTTTCCACAACCCCTTTAACCCTTTCAGAAACATCAGGATTTTTAATCTTATCATAACTCTCATCCCATTCCGGGTCAAACCAGTTAAAAAACTTTACATTGTAAGGACAGTTATTCATACAATATCTACACCCTATACATCGGGGATATATTTGTCCTACAAGGCCATAATCACCTTTATATGTTGCCTTAACAGGGCATACTTTTATACATGGAGGGTTATCACACATCATGCAAGGTCTTGGTATGAATTTGAACTTTTCTTCATAGGAACTTGGGATCATTTGCATCCATTGAATAACTCTTTTTTCTTTTGCACTTTTTAAAGTAACATAGGGAACATTATTTTCTACCTTGCAGGCTATCACACATGCTCTACATCCTATACATCTATCAAGGTCTATTACCATTCCAAATCTCATTTTAAATCCTCCTTATTTTTACCTTAATTATATTTAAATTTTCAATAGGTTTTAAAATTTTTAAGGGATTTTCTCCTATTCCCCTTGTAAATCTCCCAAATTCAGAATGACCAAGAGATAAAGGAAAGGAAATTATGCTTTCTTCACCTTTTTCAACTATTTTGACTTTTGTTTTAATCTTACCAAATTCTGATTCTATTTCTATAATTTCTCCATCCTTCAAATTCAATTTTTTTGCAAGTTCTTGAGAAAGTTCACAAAAGGAATCGTACATAACATCCGAATGAAATCCTACTATTTCGTGGGAATAGGGGAATATTGAATCTGTTCCATAGCTTATAGTAAGAGGTTTATATACATATAAATAAATTTCTTCCTCCTTATCTCTTATTTTTTTAAGATATTTATTTCTTAAAACAAATTTTTTATTTTTAATTATTCTCTTCCATTCCTCTTTTATATAGGCGGGGTCAAACCAGCCTCCCTTTTCAATTAACTTATCGTAAAATCCATCTAAGTCTTTATAAGGGGGGAGCCAGAAGCCGCTCTCTTCCATTATTTTTAACTGTTTTGACTCAAATTCTGGTTCAAAAAAAGAACCGGTCTGAGCTTCATAAAATCCTTTTAATCCTTCAAATAAAAACTCTTTAAAATTCTTATAAGGAAATTCTTCTTCCCCCTTTATATCTATTCTTTTAGCAAGCCTTATAAGAAAATCACCCGTGTGGATAGTATTGAATAATGGGGTAATCACAGGTTTTACAAGAGCACAGGCAATTTCTTCAGAGGTGGTTAAACAAGGTGCATCCTGCCATTTTTCAAGAAATGTATGGTCAGGAATAATATAATCTGCATATTTTGCTGTTTCATCAAGAAAGGGAGAAAAGGATATTATAAGTCCTGTTTTATTCAAAAATTCCCTTATCTCTTTTTTTTCTCCTCCTTTGTAAAGGGGATTTGAATGATAAAGAAAAAGAATTTCAGGTTTATTTTCACTTTTAAAATCAATATTATTTTTGAAGGCATATTCTTCAAAGGTGCCCTTTATTTTTTTATAAGGAAGTTTATAAGGAAATTTAACTCCTCCGTCTTTTTCTATATTTCCTGTAATAATATTTAAAACATACGCAAGATAAAGAGTTTCAAAGTATCTTTCCTCGGAAATAAGATGGAAACCCGGAATACATACCGAAGGCTTGTTCTGAACAAATTCCCTTGCTATAAGATATATATATCCTCCTGATACCCCAGTTCTTCTTTCAATATCCTGTATATGTATATTTTTTTCTATAAAATCCTTAAAATCTTCAAAACCATCAACAAATTCCTCTATAAATTTTTCCTCATAGAGCTTTTCCTTTATTATTACATAATGGATACCAAGTAAAAACTCGTAATAGGAATTCGGTTTGATTTTAATCCATCTATCCGCCTTTGAAGAGGTGAGAGAGTATCTGGGTTCTACATGGACAAAGATTCCTCTTTTTCCCTCTCTTTTCTGTCTGAAGTAAGAAAATGCTTTTGCAAACCCCACAGGATTATAACTACCATCAAATAAATCAGAACCTATTGATAGAACATAATTAGAATTTGCTATGTCAAAAACAGGAAAGAGGGACTTTCCATGAATATCCTCTATTACTCTTTTAATTCCGTAAAATATATCCTCTTTTATAATTGAATCAGAATTTAAAAAATTCATAAACTTTTCAATCAATTTATCCATTAATCCGTAAGGTCTTCCGTTTATAAAATAAATTTCTTTACTTTTTCCTCTTGAAATTAAATTTTTTATTCTCTCAGCAATCTCATTTAGGGCATCTTCAATTTTTATTTCTACAAAATGAGTAGAGCCTCTTTCCCCTTTTCTTTTTAAAGGAGACTTTATTCTATCAGGGTGATAAAGAAAATGCGGAGATAAAAGTCCTTTAGCACATAATCCTCCCCTTGATATAGGGTGTAATTTGTTTCCTCTTACAGAAATTACTATTCCATTTCTTACTCTTGCCTCTATTCCACATCCTGCTGGGCATAAAAGACAGGCAGTTTTTATAAAATCTTCTTCCTCTTTCGGAAGAGGTGCGTCTTTTGCTAAGCAAAGAGGAATTATCCTTCCTAAGGGGGTTTGTGAGGCAATAATTCCTAAACCTGTGCTTCCTATTAATTTTAAAAATTCTCTCCTATTCATATCATTTATGACATGCGTTGCAATCTGTTTTTATTTTATTTTTTGTGTGGCAGTTCATACAATCTTTCATTCTCAATCTTTTTAAAGGTTTATCAGGAGGAGAAGTTCTATTTCTCATATTACCATGGCATTCAAAACATTCTATTTTTGATAAACTTGTATGGGGATAATGGGAAAAATAAACGTGTTCAGGCATTCTAAGTATTTTTTGCCACGGGATTTCCATTCCCTTTTTATAAAAATATCTTATTTTTTCTTCTTCTTTGCTTTTAGTTAAGGCTTCTTCATGACATTCAAGGCACTTTTCAATAGAAGGGAAAGTAGCATATCTTGAAGATTTTGCTCCTTCGTGACAGAAAGTACATTCAATTTCATTTTCAATTGCATGTTTTTTATGATTGAATTTTATAGGTTGATAAGTTTTTGGACTCCTTATCTGAAATATAAAACTACTTAATAAAAATGCCATTAAAAATATTAAAAAGTATTTTAAAATAACTTTAATTTCAATTCCTTTATAGGTATTCATAATATTAATAACGCTGAAACCATAATTCTTTATTTAATTTTTATATTATAAAAATCATAAGGAATTTCATGGGTTACTTTCAAATAAGACTCAAAATTTAGATTCATAGAGCATTAAAATATTATAAGGAATAGAAACCCTCTCCCTAAAACTGAAATATTACTTTTATCTTGAAACCTTCCCCTTTGTTAATGGTGTATTTTTACATAATGGGAAAAAACCTCATCCTTGAACATAAGAGGGTTAAGGGGATAAACCTCAGGGTCAAAAATTGCAAAGTAAAAATGCCATACAATAATTGCAAGGGTAGCAAGCATTGCCTCATAAAAATGAATAAGAAGAAAAATATCAAGTATCCAGCTTTGGAAAATTGTCAAAGAAAAATCTCTAAACCATAAAAAAATACCCGTTATCCCCATTATGATTGTTCCCCATATAAGAGCCCAAAATTCAAACTTTTCGTAAAAAGTAAAGGGATGCCCAAGAATAGGTCTTTCTTTTTTAATCCCTATATTGTATAAAAATAAGTTAATTGAATCTGAAAGGTCCTTAAAATTGGGTATAAGTGCTTTAAATTTCTCCCTCCCCTTTCTCGTAAAGACCATTAAAAAGACCATTGTTAAAAAAGCAATAAGCATAGAAGTGCCTGCTATTCTATGAAGGTAACTTCTCAAAACTCCATTTTGTATTTTAACAAAAAAATTAAATAGAATATTTTCTGGGTATCTGTGAGCAAAGCCTGTGTAAACAAGAAGGAAAAAGGAAATTAGATGAACTAAATGTAAAGTTCTTTCTGTTTTTGAAAATTTTGTATTTTTTACCTTCTCAGGTTTAAACTCTCTTATTCCTTTTTCATGAAATTCCCTTGTTTTTTTAAGATAATCAAGAAAACAATATATTATCATACCAGATATTGTTATAAGGATAATAAGTGTGTAAATTATACTCACTATTTTTTGAACAGTTTTAACGGTTTTATCAATTCTTGCATGTACAGGTCCTACCTTACCACCTTTTCTAACAGCAGGATGGCATTTTCCACACGTTTTCGGGAGATTGTCCTTATGGATAGATGATTCAGGATTACTTGAAGGTAAAATTTTATGATGCTCATGACAGGAGGCACAATTAGCTGCAAAAATGTTCCCTGCTTTAATTGCGATTCCATGATAAGTGGACATAAATCTTGAAATTTCCATTGCCGGTAGACCATATCTTTGAGTGAGTTTTATACTTTCATGACAGTCAGCACATGTTTTTGGAACATTTGAGGGATAAACAGGGGAGCCTGGGTCCCAGGGAGGTAGAATTCTATGCTCTACATGACAGTCAGTACATACAGGAGCATCCCTTACTCCCATTTTGAAAGATTCAAAATGTTCACTTTTTGCAAAATCCTCGTATTCTTTTTTGTGGCATTTACCGCAGGTTTTTGGGATGTTTCCCTTATTGATGGTTGATAGAAAAGAAGTGTGAGGCTGAATTTCATGGACACCATGACAATCAGAACAGTTTGCTCCTCTTTTTCCTTCCTTAAGGGCAGCATAATGAATACTCTGTTCATACATTTCCCAGGGGTTCTTTACAGGTATTCCATATTTTTCAGCAAATTTAGGGTCAGAATGGCATTTTGCGCAAGTTTTGGGTAAATTCTGAAAATAAACATATGACCTTTTATCAGATGCTGCAAAAATATCGTGGGTTCCGTGACAGTCAAAACATTTTGCTGCACGCATACCTATTTCTAATCCCTCTCCATGGATGCTATTTCTATGCTGTTCAAATTCTCTTTTATGACATATCCCACAATCTTTGCACTCTATATCTTTAACATGCCCTTCTTTTGAAGGCGTTAAACTTATAACCTCACGATGACAATCCATACATTCATGCCTTCTGTGAGCAGATTCTTTTAAAACCTTAATGTCTACAAAAGGAACATTTTTTGTTTTATCTCCGTGACAGGAAAGACATTCAGAAGAAGAACGAAAAGTAATATGGTATTTTGGAGGAGCTTTTATATTAATATGACAAGTAGCACAAAAAATATCAAGGTTTAAAGGGTGTAAAATCAAATGTGTTCCGTGACAATCTTTACAATCAGGGGCTTTTAAATTTCCTTTTATTCTTGCTCTTTGATGTGGATCCCCTTTGAAGCTTTCCATGACATTTTTATGACAATCACCACAATTAACCTTTGTAAGAGGAACAGAATGAGGAAGTTCTTTTATTCCTTTGTGACAGTTTATGCATTTAAGAGAGCCATGAATCCTTTCTAATATTTTCACATCCTCATGGCATAAAAGACAATCGGAATTTTCAATTAAAAATAAAAAGTAAATTAAAATCATTTTCCCCTCCTTTTTAATATATAAATTTTATAATTTTTTCCTTAAATTTTTCCATATAAATTAAATTATGTGCCCCATAAGACCCTTCTTTTTTGAAATTTTCATATTCCTTTAAAAATTCATAAAATTCAAGAATCTCTTCCTTTTTGCCCTTTTCCTTCAAAGAATTTATAATTTCTGAAATTCTATTTTCAAAATTTTCCATTTCCTTTTTTATTGAATCAATCTTTTCCTTAAAATCCCCTTCATAATCCTTTTCATGACAATTGGAACAAACAGAAGCTTCTGGTCTTATTATTTTATCATTTGAATAATGACAATCAATACATTCAACCCCTCCTTCTTTCATAAAATCAGGAGCTTCAGAGAGATATTCTCCTCTATAGAACTTTTCTTCCGCCTCATGACATCTTCCACAGTCTTCCTCCTTTTTTTTATGATGACAAGAATCACAATTTTTTGATATATCTTTCACTTTTCCATGAACCTCTTTTGATGGGCTTTCCTCTATATGGCATTCAATACATTTATATTTAAAAAGATGTGCACCATGAGGAAATTCTTTTTCCTTAAAAGAAGAATTTTTATTTTCTATTCCAAAATGACAATTAATACAATTAGAATTTTCCGCATAAATTTTTTCTATATGAGGTTTTTTGATTTCAATTTTGAGTTCTTTTTCAACTTCATCCAATAAAAGATTTATATACCTTATATTATGCGCTCCAAAACTTTTATCTTTCTCAATAAGTTCAATATTATTTATAACTTTTTCCCTATTATAATTTAATATTCCAAAATCCATTAAAAGGGAATAAATTTTTTCTTTTTTCTCAACTTTTTCCAATCTTTCCTTTACAAGATTTTGCCATTTAAAAAGAAGTTTATCAAAGTTCTTTCCATGACAGAAAACACATGAAGAAGGTTTTGCTTTTGGAAGTTTAAAATGTGGACCAAGTTTTGTTTTTTCTACCTCTATCTGATGACAACCCTGGCATAAAACACCTGTTATAAACATTCTATCAGGAAAACTTGGAACACCTATTCCTCCTACCCCTGAATATACTTTTTCCTGAATAAAATGGGTATTCCCGTGACATTCCTGACATAAGGGAGAAAAAACTTCTACTATATGAATTTTGCCATGCTTTATTTCTTCATGACATTTAAAGCAGGAGATATTTTCTAAATTAACATGTACCTTGTGAATTTTTTTATAATCAAATATTTCTTCTTTCATTTCAATATGGCAATCCTTACATTTTTCAGAATTTACATCTCCTCTTCCCTGTGTAACATTTAGATGACATGTAAGACATGATACACCTGCTTTAATATAGCTTATATGATTGAAAGGAGTTCCCCATATAATTAATTCTTCTTTTGGTGGACCATGACATATTCCACATTTCCCTTTTATTTCGACTTGATAACCAATAAAGTGGCAAAGCAGACAAACTTTGAGAGATACAGCAGTGTGTCTTCCCTGGACAAGCTCTGAATGGCAATTTTGACATGTAAAATCCAGTTCTCTTACTTTTCCATTAAGATGGGTAGAATGAGTAAAGTTTATATTTTTCTCTGTAAAAATGAGTTTTTTTTCATAAAAATCCTCCTTTTTATGACATAAAAAGCAAACCTCATCCTTAACTTTTGTTTTTATTTCTCTCGTATAAACTCCTGCAAAATATCTTAAAATTTCCCCAATAAGTCTCAATTTTCCACCTATATAATCTTTAAGGTAGGGTCCATAATGACATTTATAGCAGGGTACGGTATTGTGAGAGGAGCCTGCCCAGTTTTCATAATATGGCTTCATAAAATGGCAATTTTGGCAAAATTCAGGGTTATCACTTGCTCTTAAAAATAAAAAAGCAAGATAGATTAAGAAAATAAAGATTATAGAAAATATAAAAAGCCTTTTTTTCATTTTTCTTCCTTTTTCCTTTCCTTCATAATCTTTTCATATTCAAGGGGATGCTCTTTAAGCATTCTTTCCTTTGATATTTTTCCTGTAAATATTGTTGGATTAAATGGAAATACTTCAGGATTAAAGTGGGCGTTGTACCAGTGCCATATTACAATCGCAAGGGTAGCAAGCATTGCCTCATCAGAATGAGCTTCCTTTGCAATATCAATAACATATTTAGGAAAAATTCCAAGGAAGAAATTATGAAACCAAAGTATTGTACCAGAAAAAACCATTATTACCATGCCCCAATAAACAGCCCAATAATCAAATTTTTCAGTATATGAGTATCTTCCAAATTTTGGTCTTTCATCAGTAAGACCAAGAAAATATTTTATGTTTTGAATAAAATCCTTAAAATCCTTTATTCTTGGTAATAATTCAATAAATTCCCTTCTTCCTTCCCTTGTAAAAGCAATATAAATAATATGCCATATAGAAACAAGGATCAAAATTATAGCTCCTATACGGTGAATAATCCTTGAGACCTGTATTCCACCTATTAATTTAAAAAACATTTTTGCCCAAGTAGCCTCATGAAATTTTATTGGAAGACCTGTTATAATAAGCAAAATAACCCCAATTGCGAGAAATAAATGCTGAAGCCTTACATTCAGACTGAATCTTATAAAATATTCTTCCTCCTCAATTTTTTTTCTTTTTTTCTCTTTTTCTTTTTTAATTTTTTCTAATTCTTTCTTATATTTTTCCTTTATCTCCCTTTTAATTTTTTCTTTTAACTTTTTATCAATTTCAATTCCTTCTTCTCTTTCAATTTCCTCAATTATCTCATTTTCAAAATTATTTTTTTCCATATTTCCTTCTCCTGTATTGTCCGATAAGATCAAGAATTATATGGACTATAAGACCGCATATAACCGTGAAGGTAAAAATTTTGAAAAATGTATATACATAATAAACAATTCCTGCCTCTTTTTCTCCTGGGAGTATATGAACTTTTCCTTTCGCTACATTTTCTGAAGCATTTGGATGACATTTTCCACATGTTTTTGCAAGGTTATTAGGGTGTATAGGAGACCCTGGATCAGATTGAGGTAGTATATCGTGATAATTATGACAGGAAGCACAGTTTGCAGCTTTTAAGACACCAAATTCAAGAGCAATTCCATGAAAACTTTCTTTATATGCTTCAACCTGTTTAACAGGGACACCTGCTTTTTTCATTATTCCTATATTTGCATGACAATTTTCACATGTTCTAACCACATTTCTTGGATTCAATGCGGACCTTGGGTCTTCTGGGGGTAAAACATCATGCTCACGATGACAATCATTACACACCGCGGATTCTAAAAAACCTTTTTTAATTCCATAAAAATGAATTGAAATTTCATATTCCTCTTTTTCCTTATTATGACATTTACCACATGTATGAGGAATATTTCTCTTGTGAATTGTTGAAAGTGTATCCTCAGAATTTCTTACATTATGTATACCGTGACAGTTATAACAATCTGGGGCATTTTTGCCTTCCTTTTTGGCCTTAGCATGTATACTTTCTTTATATTTTTCAGGCATCTCTTCAACAGGTGCTCCTACCACATTTCCTGCAAAATGACATTGAAGACAATGTATTTTTTTTGGTTTTACAAGGTGAGGTATTACTCTTACATCGGTATGACATGTTATACAGGTAAATTTTTTATGAACTGAATTTACTAAATCCTTATAATCAATATAGAGACTTTTAAACTTTCCCTCCTTTATAATTCCAAAATCTCTTTTTCCATGGCACAAAAGACACCTTCTATTTTGCTCCTCTTGAATCTGAAGGAATAAAATTAAAAAAATTAAGGTTTTCATTTCTCTTTAATTCTTTTATATTCAAGGTAATGGTTTTCTTTTAACCACTCTTCGTCCACATAACCATCCCAGAAGGAGGAATTCCAGGGAAAATTCATTGGAGAAAGGTGAACAATATAAAGATGCCACAAAAGCAGAAATATAATTACAAGGGTTGCAATCCAGGAATGAAGAGAAAAAGATAAATCTATCAGCCACTTTGGGAAAAATCTAAGGAAATAATTGTGAAACATAAGAACCAAACCTGAGAGGACCATTATAAGTATAAAAAAGGAAATGACCCAGTATTGTAATTTTTCTTTATATGAGTATCTTTCAAATTGTGGTTTTTCTGATATTTTTCCTATATCGTATAGGATGCTTCTAAAAAAGTCTTCAAAATCCTTTTTTCTTGGTAAGAGTGCTTTTAATTCTTTTCTTCCTTCTTTTGTAAAGAATATGTATATAAGATGATAAAAAATTGTGAAAAGAAGTAAAAAGGCTGACAAGCGGTGAAGGGCTCCCCTTGCTTCAAAGCCGCCTTCAAGAAATATGAGAATTTTACCAATAGTTGTGTGGGAGTATCTCAATGAAAATCCAGAAATTACAAGAAGTATAACGCTTATCATTAATAACATATGTTGAGCTCTCCAAGACCGTGAAAATCTTAAAATTTTATTTTCCATTGCTCCTCCTTTTTTTAATATATCTTATAATATCAAAGGTTATATGAATTAAAAATCCAGTTACAAGAATTGAGATAAAAATAGTGTAAAACATCCTGACTGCAAATACATAAGGAGAGACTTCTCTCTTTGCTTCTACGTGAATCTTTCCTCCTGTGAGTTTGAAATCTGCTTCAGGATGGCAACTTCCACAGGTTTTAGGTAAATTATTAAAATGGATGGAACTTCTATTATCACTTGAAGGCAAAATAAAATGTGCTTCGTGACAGGACACACAATTTGCGACATAGGGAATTCCCTGCTCCAAGAAAACTCCATGGTAACTTTTTAAGTAAGTTGAATATCTCCTTGCTGGGATGCCGTATTTATCTGTAATTGCTTTATTTTCATGGCAATGGGCACATGTTTTTGGCACATTTCTATAATAAACAGGGGATGCTTCCTTTTCAGTAGGTAAAATATAGTGTTCAGAATGACAATCTGTACAGGCGGGTGCATCAGTATTTCCTTTTTTGAGAGCAGTGAAATGAATACTTTCTCTATATTCATTCCATTCTTTCTTATGACAATTGGAGCATTTATATGTAATTAATATCTTTCCTCCAGGTAATTTAAAAGAAGTAATGTTGTGTTTTCCGTGACAGTCAAAACAACTTACAAAGAGAAAATGAACGCTTTTTTCAAAAAATTTCATCACATCAGTGTGACAATTCTTGCAGAGCTTCTTTTTTTCAGGGTGCGGAGTTTTTTCATATCCTTCATGACAATCATTACACATCAATACTTTATGAACTGAATTTTTGAGAGTATCAATAATTGATGGGGGATGACAATTCATACAAACCGGAGAGGAGATTAAAATTAATCTGGTCAAAAATATTAATGACAGTGAGAACATAATTCCTTATTTAATTTTAAGGTTTTTGTATGGCACTCCTCGCATTTAATTTCTACTTCTTTTATGTGAACCTGGTGTGAAAATTTTTTATTTTCATATATAATTTCTTTTTCAAATATATAATCGTGACAGGTTATGCAACCTTTTTCGATTTTTTCAGTATGATGACAGAAGGCACAGTCTTTTTTATTTTTAAAAGATACTGTCATATGAGGTTTTCCCTTCTTATTTTCCTTATGACAATTAAAACATTCAATTTTATTTAAAATGTGAACATAATGGGAGAAATTGACTCCATCAAATATTCCTTTTTTCCTTTCTACACCGAAATGACATCTTGTGCATTCTTTATAGGCTTCCTTGAGTATAAATTCTTCAATTTGAATTTCTTTATACCCCATTTCCTTTAAAGCTTCATTCACATATTGAACTGTTTTTGATAAGAGTTTCTCTGAGTATAAAACATTATGAATTCCTACACCTTCTTTTACAAGTTTAAGATTATATAAAGCATCTTCATAATATTGAGTGTTCTCTATTTTATCCTTATATCTATTTAATATTTCTTCTGTCTCTTTTATTCTTTTTTCAATGTTTTCTTTCCATTCCTTATAAATTTTAAAATAAGATGCTCCGTGACAATTCATACAGGAAAAGGGTCCTGATTTTTTTACCTTGCCATTTTCTCCAATTATATGACATCCTTCACATCTTATTCCTGAGAGAAACATAACAGAAGGAGTGGGTTCAACTCCCTTCCCACCAATTCCCATATAAAGGTCTTTTTGAGGGGAATGCCCTTCCAAATGACAGGAAGAACAAGGAGTTTTTATTACCTCTTCAATTTCCTTTGGTGGTCCATGATATATTTCATGATGACAGTTCAGACATTCTACCTTATGATCTGTTACATGCACCTCGTGCATCATTTCTATTTTTTCATATTCTTTAACCCTTTCAGGCTCATTATGGCAGGTATAACATCTCTCTTTAGGAACATTACCCTCACCTTCTACTGAATGAAGATGACACATAAGGCAATCCATATCATACTTAATAACATCAGAATGGTGAAAGGAAAAACCTGTAAGTTTAATTTCTTCTCTTGGAATCTCATGGCACATTGTACATTTAGCAGGTCCTTCTCCCAATTTTGTATTTTTAAAATGACACAAAAAGCAAGTAGTTTCTGTAACTTTAATATGTGTTCCCTGAACTATCTGGGAGTGACAGGAGGTGCATCTCAACTTCTTACCTCTTCTTAATAATGTTAAATGGGGTGTATGGTCAAATAAAACATTTTTAAAAATAACCTTTCCTGATAGAAGTCTTTTTTCATGGCACTTTAAACAAGCAGCATCTTCAATCTCTGTCCATGGATTTGTTCCATAAGTTCCAGTAAAGTATCTTACAACCATGGAAAGGGCTTCATATTTTTTTCTGAATTCAGAGGTTATACCAGGTGGTATATGACAATCAACACATGGTATTCCGTTATGAGAGGAAGTTTCCCATGATTCATAATAGGGCCTCATTACATGACAGAAACCGCAAAATTTTGGATGGGAAGTTATCTGAAAAGAAAAGATAACAAATATTAAGGAAATGGCAACAAGCAAAGAAAAACCAAATAAAAAGGTATAAATCCTTTTCATTCTTTTTCTTCTATCCTTTTTCTATATTCCTGTATAAGAAATACTGTTACAATAATCAAAATCCATAAAGCAGGTATTAAAAGATATCTTGTTTTAAATAATTTGTATTTATTTATAGCTTCATGTGCTACATCATCATAAACTCCCTTATATTGATTGATAAACTCTGTTATTTTCTTTACATCAAGAGTATGTAATATTCCCATTTCATTATCTATTCCCATTTTTGCTCCTTTAAGGCGATTAATAAGGTCTTCTGTTTCAAGGGGAATTTTCTCTATTTTTGATACCCATTCCTCAGCAAATTTATAAGAATTTTCAGTTTCAACTAATAAACTTTTAATTTCCTCTTTAATTTTAAAAGCCTCCTCTTTTTGACTGTGGCATTCTGTGCATTTTTTATCCCATAAAATAATATCAGCTTTTTCAATTTTATGATTATCATGACAGGCTTCACATTCTTTAATTCCCAATTCTATAAAGTATTTATAATGGAAGCTTTTAAGAAAATTTTCTCTTTCCTTTATATGGCACTTTCCACATATCTTATCAATATCCTTAAAACCAGGAGGATAAGCTCCATGAGAACCATGACAATCCACACAGGTAGGAGAATCCTCTCTTCCCATCTTTACATATTCAAAATGAATACTTTTAGAATAATCTTCAAATTCCATCTTATGACAGTTACCACAGAGATAAGACACTTTAAATCTGTTTACAGGTGAGTTTTCGCTTTCAGCCTTATAAAGCTCATGATATTCATGGCAATGAGAGCATGTAGGGGTCTCTCTGTTTTCAAGAAGCAATTTTCCATGGGCAGACATCATATATAATTCCTTCTGATTAAAAGGAATTCCATAGGGAGCCATCTTTTCTGCTGAAGAATGGCATTTTGAGCATATATCTATAATTTCCTTTTTTGTGAATTTTCCTTTAAAATTTTTTGAATGTGCCCTTTTTATATCAAGGGTATTTTCATTTCCTCCGTGACAATCTGAACAGAAGACATTTTCAAAGTAATGTATACTCAATTTATATTTTGACCTTACCTCACTGTGACAGAGAAAGCACCCTGTTGAATCTGCTATTATTGAAAATAAAATTAAAATTCCTGTCATTTTATATACTCCATTATTGATATAAATAAGATTAAAATAAAAATTGTTATATATATTAAAAAAGCAAGGGGTTTTTTTACAAGAGGAATTGGAGGGGTTCTGTCAATCCATGGGAGTGATAAAGGTATAACAAGAAGAATAAAGGCAATAAGGGAATATAAAAAAAGAGGCAGATTTGTTCTAATAAAATCAAAAAATAAAAATATAAAGGGAACATTAAATTGAGTGTAGTTTTCATATTCAAGAAAGGGTTTAAATATTTTTCTTGGAAATATATTTGAAAGAGTAAAAATTAAGGCAAAAGTAATAAATATTATAATAAGTATTTCAAAAAAATAACTTGGGAAAACTGGTTTACCCTCATAATTTTCAAAGCTAAGTCCAACTTTTCTAACAGAAAGAAAATGAATATAAAAGAGGAAAAATATAATAATGGGTATAATCACCACATGGAAAATATAACTTCTCAGTATAAAAATATCACTCAACTTATCTCCCCCAAGTAAAAGCTTATAAATATTTCCTATAATAGGAATTGGTGAAATTATTTCAAAAAATCTGTAGCTTAACCATCCTGCCTCTGCATCCATTGGAAGAACAGAACCTGTAATATATTCAAAGGCTATAAAAAAGAAAAGTAAATAGGCTACAATCCAGAAGACCTCTCTTGGTGGTGAAAATACTTTATGATAGATAAACCTTATAAGTCTGAAAATTATTATAAGAAGAAGAAAAATAGCTGAAAAGTGGTGAAAATTAAAGATAAAAAATCCAAAAGGTTTATCTCTTATTATACTTACCGTGGAAGCATAAGCTCCTTCCCTTGAGGGTATATAGTAAAAAAGTAAGAGTAAGCCTGTAATTACTTGGAAAATAAAAAGAATAAAGCTGAGTATTCCAAGAAGATATGGCCATCTTGCATATGAAGGAGAAGGAGTTTCCATTGCCTCCTTGATTGCTTCCCTTACGGGTTTATTATGGGGAATTGGTGTATAGAATATTCCGAAGGAGGTAAAAAGGGAAAGAATTTCATTAATAGAAATTCTTCTTTCAAAAAAATCAATAATTTTATTCCAAAAGGACATATATTTTCCCCCCTTTTATTATAGTTGAAAATCTCTTTAAACTTTTTGTTTTTTTATTTAATGGATTTCCGTTTAAATCAAATTTTTCTCCGTGGGAAGGACATATAAATATATTATTCTTTTTATCATATTGAAGAATAGCCCTTCTAAAGGGGCACACTGCAGTTAAGGCAATAAATTCTTTTCCATTAAAAATTAAAAAAAGGGGAGGAGAAGTTTTATAAAATTTAACTTCAGGTTCAAGGAAGTTATCTACCTTATCTATCTCTTTCCATATTCTTTTCTCCTCTGAACCTGGATTTATATAGATAAGGGAA
>FWWL01005175.1_pt1 | contig 20770 bp, 18 predicted proteins | sample 2228331 | NCBI WGS metagenome assembly FWWL01 (sample SAMEA103939775, study PRJEB20133) | metagenome | reverse complement strand
AACTGCATGTTTTAAGAGCCCGGTAATCAAAGAGTTTTTATGGAACGGTAGATACCTTTTCAATTGGCAGATTTTCAATGGTGATGTTGACAAGGTCTGATAGTTGGAGTTTTTCGGTGGCATCAAGGATTTCGATCCCTACAATATGTCCTTTTTCGTCAAGGTCAATTGTTACGCCTTCCTCTATATCTATAGAATCCTCGATTTTTGCTTCTCTCAGTTTAATGTATAATGCATCGATATCTTTGCTGTATTCTATTTTCATAGATTCACCTCCTGAAAGGTTTTTTTCTTATTGTGACTGTAATCACCAGAATGTTATTGCTCTCTTTCTTAAATGTAACTCTCAAAAATCTGCCTCCTATAAATTTATATGCATTCTGTCTTCCCTTTATGCTCGCTTCTATATATTCCGGTTCGCTTATTGCTGTCTCCACTTCTTTTTCTGTAACCCCGCGCTCCTTCATTCTCCTCTTTGCATGGCGGTCATATATAATAGATGTCATAACATTACCATATCAGATTTTATAAAAAAAGCAATATTTCAGATACATGTATTCTGGTTTCAATCGGTCAAAATTTTGTTCAAATGACATCACTCATTCAGTCATGTAGCCATTAGCCACTGGAGATCCTTTTCCTTGCTTGCCACTCTTTTTGATGTTAGCATAATTTTGATGTTAGCATAATACAAAGAGAGGTGATTTATGTTAATATCCTTTTTTATCCTGCTTATACTTACAGTTATATCCTGTATTATCGCATACCGGCTTGATGTCTTCAGTGATGGATTAAGGACATCATGGACAATGCTCTATCAGATTATCCCTTTGCTTCTTGTTGCCATGGTCCTTGCAGGCATGCTTCAGGCAATCATCCCTAAAGAGTATATAACAAAACTTTTAGGAAGGGAGGCAGGATCTCGTGGAATTGTCATTGGTGCTCTCATTGGCATCATAATGCCAGGCGGTCCCTATGTGAGTTTCCCCCTGCTTGCTGTCCTGTATAAAGGAGGTGCAAGCATTGGTGCTATCTCTGCTCTTCTCTCCTCATGGGGTCTCCTCGGTTTATTCAGGTTTATTACCTTTGAACTCCCAATATTAGGTCCCCATTTCGCCATTGCAAGATATATCTCATCCTTTATCTTCCCTGTCCTGATCGGTCTGGTTACGGAGCTCATCTTCGGGAAATAAGGACCTGTACCACCTTACTGTCCGTCTCACCCCCTCTTCAATGGAGACAGAGGGAAGGTAGCCGAGTTCCTGAATCGCCTTTTCGGAATTAAAATAAAAATCCTTTGCCACAAGGGATACGCGATAATTGGTCAGTGGTGGGGGAGATTTAATTCTCAATAATCTGAATATCCCCTCCATTGTCATCGCAGAAATCTTTGCCAGAGAATAGGGAATATTTATTCGCGGTGAATTAACTTTAAGTTCTTTTGCAAAGAGTTCAATCAACTCTCTCCAGGTAATTTTTACATTATCGCCAATTATGTATTTCTGTCCGCGAGCAATCTCTTTCACTCCTGCGAGAACGATTCCATCAACGAGATTCTCCACATAGGCAGTACAGAGGAGTGCTCTTCCGCCATTCACATACCCAAAGAGCCCCTTTCTCATTGCACCTGCAATCTTTGTAAAGCTCGTTCTGTCTTCAGGACCAAAGGGAAAGACGCCGGGTCTGATTATAACTGTCTCAATGAGCCCCTTGAGGTAGCAGGAATCAAGGAAGTCCTCAACCATGATTTTAGATAATGCATAGGGAAAATCAGTATTGTCCCGTGGCGCACTCTCGTCCCCATCTCTGTAGCCTCTGGGTTTATGAATGGCGAGGGATGAGATAAAGACAAACCTCCTGACCTTATGTTGAATTGCTCTCATTACGAGGTCCTTAGTTGCAAGAACATTCACACTATAAAAGTCCTTCCATCTGCCCCAGTCGGAGACCCTTCCAGCGAGGTGGAATATGACATCCATTCCATCCAGATGCCATTCAAATCCAGTTACATTCAGCAGATCACCCGTAATAATTTCACAGCCCGTTGACCTGATATTCTCAATATTTGTTCCAGGCAAGACAAGGGCTTTTACAGAATGGCCTGAACGGATTAACTTTTTTACGAGATTGCTTCCTATGAAACCATTAGCACCTGTAACAAAACACCTCATCGCCCTGAGTTTATCACAGAGAATACATCCATTGAGATCCCCACAAAATAATGAAGGATCAGGGGATAGAGTATTGAACGCGTCCTGAGTGCCACTGCACCAAAGACAATGCCCGCGATAATTGCTGATAGGGTCTCGCCCTCAGGCTTGCCTATGTGAATGATTGTTGATGGAAACGTCTGAAACAGGATTGCCCAGCAGGCACCGATTTTCTTTTGAAGCCCGAACAGGAGATACCCCCTGAAGAGAAATTCCCATCCGATATAATAAAAGAGATAAAAGCACTCCCAGATCAAGAGATACTTAATACTTTCTCTTGCAAGCAAAGGCAGTGGATACTCTTGCTGGAAGTCAGCCTGAAGTGAGGATATGTATATGAATGGGAGGGTGACAGGGATTGCGATTAAAAGAAACCTTGAGCCAAAATTTCCATCCCCTATCTGTATGCCAAAGCCCGCCAGGTTTTCCTTATATCCCAATTTGACAATTAGTGCAGGGATGACAAAGAAGAAGGTAAAGGCAAAGAGGCATTGATAGGCGCGGGATATAAAGTCAGCCAAAGCAGGCATCAGATTTGCTGAGTCGGGCAAGATGAAGGAATAGAAGAAGGTCGGGATGCCGTGGTAAACATAGAGGGTCATAAAGATAAGGGAGGTTAAAGCAATGACGGATTCCCTGCTCTTGAGCTCAACAAGATATGTCTTGAATTCCTCCATTCACTCAGAGAACAATCTCCTCCGCCTCCATAAGTGATAAATCAACAATAGAAGCTGTTGCTCTTCCTGTGAGCCACCCGCAGGCTTCGCCAGGATTTATAATCAGTGTGTCTTTGATTCTTTTAATTTCCTGATGATGGGTGTGGCCATAAATGATCAGGTCAAATCTTCCGCTTTCTGCAAGTTCCTCCACCACATCTGGCTCATGGAGTAAGATTATCCTTTTATCGGAGATGGTAAACTTATGTGGCTGATTGTGTATTTTTCCCTCAGATATTTTACTTAAAAGAATTTTGTCTCCATCGTTGTTCCCGAATATTCCCGTTACCTCAAATCCACTTTCCTTCAGAACCCGCCAGGTAAACGGCGATGTATAATCCCCTGCATGAAGAACATGTTTTACGCCTTTCTCAGAGAATATCCTAAGAATTTTTTTGAGATTCTCCAGATGGTCATGGGTATCAGATATTATGCCTGTCTTCATAATTTTATTTTATCAGCAATATAGATATATTGGAATGAAAGAATCAGTGTTCCTCCATCTGAAGTTCATGTATGGACTTATAGTTTTCAGGCCTCTCATTGGATCTGAACCAGTCAGCACTGAATATAAGCCAGTTACCATTAATCTTTTTGAAATCAATTATGAATACATAGAAGGTCATTCCTTCAGGAATGATATCGCTCAGTGACTTTATTTCCCTTCCGGATGAGAGTACTGCATGTGCCTCAACAGTTGCAGAGTTGCCTTTTATGTTTACACTCTGTTCCGTAATAAATATTGATATTCTCGGATACTGAAGAAAGTAATAGGCAAGGAGTGAACGCAATGCATCGTAATCATTCCCCTTTGGGTCCCGGTAGTCCTTTGATATGTATTCTTTGATGGTCTTTATGTCCTTCCTTGAGCCCGCCTCGGATAGGATTCTCACGATCTTTTTTAATTGTTCCTCATCGGTGGCTTTTTTGCAAAAAGGAATTGATAAAAGAAGAAAAATTGTAAGTAAAAATTTTATCTTCACTGGACTACCACTGTTCCATTATTTATTATAACAGAGGCGTCCAGTTTATTGCCAGCGCTATCGTAAATGTGGATATCCTTAAGGGCAATGGATGTTGTGCCGGGGGCAAGGCCCGAGAATGTGATTGTGAGGAGATTTCCCTTCCCGGTAATGCCTGATGCGGGACCCACAAGAGAGAGACAGATCACAAGTTTTCCTGGCACTGAATTCCTGAGTGTGGACTGAAGTTCTCCTGTGGAGAGTAAACCAGAAGATTTATCAATTGATTGTACACTCAGAATTGCAGGGTCATACCATAAGTCAAAGGCAACGCCATAAAGGTCATCAACATTGGCTAATCTCTCTGAGACGGGTATTACCCAGTCCCATGGCTCATCAGGAACTTCGTAGGTGGGTATAACATTATAAATACTTACATCCACTGAAAAGGTTGAGCCCACAGGTACGCTCTGGCCAGGCCCGGTAAGGACAAGTTCTGTTTTAGAACATCCTGATGCAAGTAAAAGTATCGGAATCAGATATTTAATCTTCATTAAAATGTCCTTCCAAAATTATTGAGGAGTATATTTTTATCATTTACATCAACAGTGCCATCGCCGTTTAAATCAGCAAAGGGATTAAATCCAGGCGTTCCATAACTCCTTCCATAGGAGAGATTCAGAAGAATGAGGTCCCCGCCGTCAACCTTCTTGGAATTATCAATGTCACCTATAAGATAAGAACCGAGAGCAAAATATACCTCGCCTGCCTCATTTCCTGCAACGAGATCAGTCAATCCATCGTGATTCACATCGCAATAGGCAGGGGCAGAATTTATCCCGAAGTCAAGATAGGTTATGGCATCTCCATTGTAAATATTTATGCTGAAGGGTTCAAATAGACCACCTGGAGGATATGTGTCTGTCCATGTCCATTGTGCCCCAAAGAAATTTGAAGAAATTCCACCGTTGTTACCTCCGGCAAGATAAAAAGGCGACTGAATAAATCTTCCTGAAAAAGCCCTGGAATCCATCATGGCTGCGGATATTCTTGGTGGGAAGTAAATTATGCTCCCATCAGAATTTCTATAGTAGTCCTTTGTTGTGAAGAGGGGAGAGGCGTCGCTTCCAGTATTTAAAAATATCTCAATGCTTCCATTTCCGTCTGTGAGGATTAAATCCTTATCTCCATCAGCATCATGGTCCACAACCCATGGTGAGGCATAGCCTCCATCTGCAATTATATCAGCCCCACCCATCTGTACTCTTGTCCCGGAAGTGAAGGAAGGTGAGGCATCGCTGGCAGTGTTCAAAAAAAGCGTTATATATCCGCTGGAATCTCCAGTGAGGAGGTCCTTTTTGTTGTCATTGTTCCAGTCAACCACAAAGGGAGTGGCGTTTAATCCCACATCAACCGGTGAACCACCTGCCTGGATTAAACCAGCATTCGTGAGTGTGAAGGTTGTGCTTGAGGAATTTGTGTAGAGGGATATGGTTCCATCGCCGTTGCCAACTACAATATCAATGTTACCATCGTTGTTCCAGTCAAGACACCTCGGGACAGATGAGCCGCCAGGTGAAACTACAGGAAAACCGCCGGAGGTGGCTTGACTGTATGTGGTGAATGTGGAGGGCCGGTAGGGAATTAAATTGGCATTCACAGAGTATGTGCCTCCCAGCGTTACATTGACAACCTGTGTATAAACCCTGTAATCAGGAAGAAGTATCCTTATGGTATGTCTTTCGTTTCTTAAATTGCCAATCACCAGAGGGGTTGTCTGTGAGCCGGATAAGCCCTTGTAAATTCCCGGATATGTCTCAAGCCCATCCAGAAAGACATGGCCACCCGGGGGTGTGGAACTGACATTGATCCTTCCATAATTGGGCACCTGAGGATTGAGGTTGTTAAGGTATTCGTCAATGTTTGAAATACCATCTCCGTCAGGGTCGCCCTGAGAATCGTTTACAAGGGGATTTAATCCATTATCTGCCTCCCAGGCATCAGGCATCCCATCTGCATCATAATCAAAAGTAATTGTGAGCGTTGAAGATGCACTCCCTTGATTGCCACTCAGGTCTGTGCCGGAGATTGACACAGGGTTTGCTCCATTCACCTCGGGACTTCTTGCACTCACAGTATAACTGTAAGTATAATTGAGTCCCACCTTTGAGACAAAGGTTGCATTTCTTCCGGAGACAGTCACTGTGGGATTTGCAGATAACTCCTCACTGGCAGTAAAAGTGATTGTAACCGAATCGTTGAGTCTGGCAGGGTCAGGTGAGATAGAGACGGATAAAAATGCAGGAGGAGTTGCATCCTGAATTGGAAGGGAGAAGTAAACTGTGTTAACTCCCCTTCCTTCACTCACAAGGAGGGAATCAATGAACCAGCCCTGTCCCACAGTGGCTCCATCGGTCTCAAACCTGAACCTTATCTGAAGGCAGTTTGGCACAAAGGGAGACAGGTCAAAACTCCCCTTTACCCAGCCACCTGATTGTCCCATATACCCCCAGATGTTGTAGGTATTAGATGATGAGCCTCCGATGGTTCTCCCTGGATAACCTCCAATGGGATAGATCTTCTTCCATTGAGACCATGTGACTCCTGAGCAACCGCCACCCACAGGGGCACCATATCTCACCTCCACATAGCCAGCATCATACTGCCATTCAATGTCATACCAGTGCCAGAAGGTAAGATAAGCGTATGGACCGGTGGGAATCTGGAATGGAGGGGATATAAGTGTGCAGTCCACGCTGTTAGGGTAGTTTCCGCTCAGGTTCGTAGCAAACACCTGGGTGTTTGAGTGGGCAATTCCTGGTCCCCCTGAGGGAACTCCCTTCACCCATACACCACTGCCGAGAGAACATTGAGTTGTCCATGAAGTTGTTGCCCCATCAAAGTTGTCCTTGAACTGCCTTATGCCCTCATAGATGTCAAGGGTGAAGTTAACTGGATGACCTGCTGGAGCAGAGGATGAGATGCTGAAATCGTAGTCCCCGTCAATTGATGATGTGGCTGATGCACCCCCTGCTATATTTCCATAATACTCATTCTCATCTATCATTGTGACATAGATGTCATTTGTCCAGAGTTCTGCCCTTACAGCAGAAAAGGTGAGGGTTGAATTGTTCTTCAGGGTCAATGGCAGTTCAATGGTCTCACCCCTCTCTGCTACGCCGTTCCCGTTGCCGGAACTTCCGCCAGTATTGTCATCATCAATTGTGTATGAGAGGAACTCAACCCTTGGACCAAATCTTCTCCTGATCTCCTCCCAGAGTTCAGTTCTCCCGCTGTCATAGTTTAATGCCCACATTCCTATCCCTCCAAGCCCGAGCCGCCAGACGAGCCCGAATTTGGTTGAGAGAGAGACCCTGTCATCATACCATACCTGCCTGTTTGCTGTTGAAACATAACAATAATAAGGTCCCCAGGAGCCACCGTCAGGTCCATAGGTGAACCCCGTATCCCATCTCTTTCCATAGGTCTGGGCGTTTGGCTCCGCTGAATTGTAGAGGATTGCAGAGGCGTTCCCTGTTGCTGTGTCTCCCACGATGCAGTTATTGGTAGTAGGCCAGTTGAACCCGTAGTATGGTAACCCCAGGATTAATTTATTCTTCTTTGCATCGCCCACACCGGAGGAGCCATAAATATAGGTGTTCAGGGTCTTCTGGACAGAGATGCCATCAGGAGGCCATTCACCTTCGCTCACAAGTGGTGAGACAGGTCCTGGTGCACCTCCGCTCCAGTGATAATCGTAAGCCATAATGAAGAGATAATCCGCTGAGTTTGTAAGGGAATTATAGTCAAAGGCGCCGTTCCAGTCCACAGCAGGTGTGGCGATGGTCACAAGTGAGCCAGGGATATTTGAGTGGAAGGCATTTGCAAGGTCTGCTATAAAATTTGTAAAATTCGTCCTCTGGCTTGAGCCAGGAAACTCAAAGTCAATACACACTCCATCAGCGCCAGCAGATTGAACCTGATTGAGTATCTGGTTGATGAAGTTGCTTCTTGATGAGGGGCTGTTCAGAAAGGTGGAGATATTTGTTGTCCCGAAGAGGGTTGCTGTGAGGAGCACTTTAACTCCGTTCGCATGGGCTGTAGCAATGGGTGCAGAGGTTGGCCATCCATGGAGATTTGAGAGATTGCCTGTATTGGGGTCAACCTCGGCTGCAAAATAGGCAAGGATTGTGAGGAGGTCCCACTGGATGTCAGTTGTTGAGGTGCTCCAGTAGGGCATAAATCCCATTACCTGTTTCTGAACAACAGGGACACTTAAAGGCAGAAGGGCCTCTGGTTTAACCTTCCATTCCCTTTCGGGAAGAGGAGGGGGAATTACATTTTTGAATTGCTCTGCCTGTATCTGGTGGATGCTTTTGTAATTCAGCGGAGGAGAATCAGTCTCTCCGGCACAGGAGATAATGATGAGAATGGGAAGTAAGTGAATAAGAAATTTAAGGCCTCCGGACAATTCCATCACCACTTTAATTACCTATACCATATTTTTAGTCATTGTCAATAGTGAACATGGTGTTCATTTTTAATTTGCTTGTAATTACTCTTGATTATTGGTAAAATTCAAAAACAGAAATGAATAGATGGATAATATTTTCCTGTTCTTTATTGCTCATTATTAACTCATGCAAAAAAACAAAGGAAGGATGCCCGGTGCCTGATATTAGCAATCCCCGGTCATTTGCTGAATGTCAGTACGGGAGCGGGAATTTTGGCAGATGGATTGTGGACGAACATGGCTTACCTGCTTATGAGTATACGCTGGACCAGGAGAGGGACTCCCGTGCTTTATGGTGGAACTCTGCACAGGAAGAAAGGAGGGAGCACTGGCATCAGATTGGCAATTTCAGATTCTCTGCCACAGCAAATAACGATGGCGTTGTGCAGGTTTTTGTAGAGGAGAATGGCTACAAGTGGCTCAATTATTTCAATGAATCAGAGAGGAATTATTCAGGCGGATTTGCCTTTATTGATGATGGGTATGAAATATGGTCCACTGCTTACAGATACAGACCTGATGGTGCAAAGACGCGAAGAATATTCGGAATGGGCTATTTTCAGACAGAGATGGAATACAGGGGATTGAAGGTGAAGCGAACTACATACGCACCCTATGGTGATGACCCAATTTTACTTTCTGATATTGTAATTACTAACAATTCTAACGAGAAAAAGGAAATAGATTACTACGAATACTGGGATGTGAATATTCATCATATGCTCATGATGCTCCTGAGTTCCGGTGTGCTGAATCCTGATATTCCGCTGAAGAATGAGGCAGAGAGAAATGCCTTTAACAGATATTTTATCCAGAATGCAAAAATTGAGGACCTCTTCAGAGCAGGGGTGATTGAGACATCTCTAAAATACCCTGAGGCAGGAGAATTAAAGATTCCTCCGTCTGGTTCTCCAAAGGAGTTTGATGATTTGCCCCCGTCAATATTTCTTATACCCCTTGATGGAGGCGATGGAGATGGATTTATCTTCAATCAGAGTAGATTTTTCGAGGATGGTGATGCGGGGCATGTAAATCCGCAGGGAGCTGAGATTTATAAAAATAACAGCGAGATTCCGGAGGGCTTAAAAAATCTTTCTGCTTCAGGCCAGCCCCTCATGCTTATTCACAAAAGGCATTTGATAATTGAAGCCAATTCACAGATAATCTTACGATATGCCTATGGTTACCTTAATTCAAGTAATACATTAGATTTTATTAGCAACTATAAAAATTTTAATAATAATTATCTTGTAAATTCACTTGATAAATGGAGAGAAAAACTTGCTTACTTTTCTCCCGAGAGGGATTTTTTTCTCCACAGAGAGATTGCATGGCATTCCTACTACCTTCAGTCCGCCTCTTACTGGCGTGAGTATTTAAAAACTCATATTGTTTCCCAGGGCGGTGAGTATCTCTTCGGTCATGGCTTTGATGGGGCAACAAGGGACTACTGCATATTCTCTGTTCCCCTGAGTTATATAAATCCGGAACTTGCAAAAGAGGTTCTTAGATTCGTAATGCTCACCACTATGCCAGATGGTGAGATGGCTTATGGAAATTACGGGGATACCATTGTGACCGGCGTTGTTATTCTCTCACAGCCATCAGACCTTGATATCTTCTTTCTCTGGGCAATGGCAGAATATTTACTTTCAACAGGTGATTTTGATTTTCTTGATGAACTGGTACCATTCTATAAGAATCAGGGAATATTTGATTCACCACCAACGACAACGGTTCTTGACCACATAAGGGTTGCCTTTGACCATCTTGTGAATGTAGTTGGGACCGGGGAGCATGGTCTCATCCGGCTGAGAACCGGTGATTGGAGCGATGGCATTACCTGGTTTACTGAGAACCCCTCCCTTACAGAGGAGAAGGGTGAATCAACCTTCAACACAGCCTTTGCCGCAGCAGTGCTTCCAGTAATTGCTGAGGCAATATCTTCTCATGATCTGGCCCTTTCTCAGAGAATGCTGGCACAGGCGCAGAGATACAGGGATGCAATGGTGTCTCAATGGGGAGGTCAATGGTATTATCGGGGATGGCAGGGCAATGGTAAACCCTTCGGACATGACCGCATCTTCCTCGAACCCCAGGTCTGGTCTTTGATCGGGGGAATCCCTGATTCGGATAAAACCGAAATTTTAATCAATTCAATCTATACAATACTTGATGCAAATTCGCCAGCGGGTGCACGTATTGTATTTCCGCCAGCGGAAGATATTTTTGGAGGGCTTTCTCCAGGGACGGATGTGAATGGAGGAATCTGGCATGCAACCAATTCTCTTCTGACATGGGCTTATTCCATTTACAATCCTGAATACGCCTGGGAATCATTCAGAAAAAATACCCTTGCATCCCATGCAGAGGCATATCCTGACTTATGGTATGGGATATGGTCTGGTCCTGATTCATATAACTCGCCAGAGAGCGAGCGACCTGGAGAGGCAGCAGCCCATTATGCCACTGCCCTTACAGACCATCCGGTTATGAACATGAACCAGCATGCGAATCCATTGATTGCACTGATAAAACTTTCGGGTATTATTCCATCAAAGGACGGAATCACCATCCTGCCCCGTTTTCCTTTCAGGAGATGGGCGATTCACCTGCCAGTGCTTGGAATTAAATACGAAGATGATTCCATAAGCGGATATTATACCAGAAAAAGTCCGGTGCCTCTGAGAATCTCTCTATGGATGCCTGATAATTTTTTGAGTATCCCGGTGCAACTTAAAGTAAATGGTGAAGCAAAGCCCTATACAGTTGATGGCAACTTCATTTTATTCCTTGCAGAGCCGGATGTAAATGGTAGAATTGAGTGGCAAATCAGGAAGGAGTATAAAGATAACTGAAGAATCCTTATTGAGCCAAAAAGCAGGACATCAGTATAAATATGATTGAAATCAAAAATTTTAGTTTTACTTATAGTAATACAGGCAAAAGGGCACTTAATGATATTACACTTAATATAAAGAAAGGGGAGCTTTGTTTTCTCACTGGCGCCAGCAGGGCGGGTAAGTCAACATTATGTCTTGCCCTGGCAGGATTTATTCCGTGGTCAATAAAGGGGGAGGTGAAGGGTGAAATTTATCTTGAAGGCAAGGACATACTTACCGGAAGGCTTTCTCCAGCCAGGGACAGGGTGGGAATTGTCTTTCAGGATTATGAATCGCAACTCTTCTCAACGAGGGTTGACCTTGAGATTGCCTTTGGCCTTGAAAACAGAGGTCTGGAGAGGAGAATAATGAAGGAGAGGATTGAAGAAGTTCTGAAAGCGACCGCTCTCAATGAACTTAAAATGAGGAGTCCTGCAACCCTTTCAGGAGGACAGAAACAGCGTCTGGCAATTGCCTCAATCCTTGCTCTTGAGCCAGATATAATTATACTTGATGAGCCCCTCACTGACCTTGATCCTGAAGGAAGGGATGATGTCTTGAATACCATCGCTTTGATGAGGGAAAGGGGTACCGCAGTTTTATTTGTTGAACACGAGATAGAACATGCAGGGCTCTTTGATAAATGCATTGTTCTTAAGGATGGTTCTCTACTCCTTGATGGTCCTCCACGGGATGTTTTCAGGAATTCTCCGATGCTCTCTTCTGCAGGTATTATGCGGAATCCATTATCAGAAGTCTTTGAAAAATTATCCCTGAATGAAATGCCCATCACAGCAGATGAGGCAGAAAGAATATTGAGAAATAAGGGTATAAAAATAAAGAATAGAGTTTTTGATAATGGTGATAAAACTGCAGAGGGCGAGGATATAATTGAGATTGAAAATTTGACGCACATTTATCCAGCAGGAGTGGAGGCGCTGAAGGGAGTAAATCTGAAGATCAAAAAGGGGGACTTCATTGCCCTCGTGGGAAGAAACGGAAGCGGAAAGACAACCCTTGCAAAGCACATTAACCGTCTTCTTGAGCCCACCTCAGGAAGGGTAAATCTTATGGGAGAGGATGTGATGAAACTAAAAAGGAGTGAGATAGGTAAGATGATTGGCTATGTCTTTCAGAATCCGGACCACCAGATATTTTCCGAGACGGTGTATGATGAGGTTGCCTTTGCTCCACGAAATTTTAAATTCCCTGAAGAAGAGATAAAAAGGAGAGTAAAGGAAGCAATAAGAATTGTAGGACTTGAGGGATATGAAGGGGCAGACCCATTTATGCTTACAAGGGGAGAAAGAGAAAAGGTAGCAGTGGCATCGGTTCTTTCAGCCACCCCGGAGATTATTATTCTTGATGAACCCACAACAGGCCTTGATTATAGAGAAGTAAGGGATACAATGGAGATGTTGAAGGAATTGAACCTGAAGGGTTGCACAATTATAATTATTACCCATAATATGAATATAGTAGCAGAATACGCAAAGAGTGTTGTTGCAATGAAAGATGGTGAAATTGTTTTTTATGGCAATGTGCGCGAGTTTTTTGCACAGGATGCACTCCTGAGAGAGACAGGAATCAAACCGCCATTGATAACTGACTTAAGCAGGAGATTTGGTTTTACAGCTCTTAATGTAGATGAATTTTTAGGGTCCATTGATGTATAACATAGAGTTATATGAGGATAAAAACACCGTTGTTCATAGATTTCATCCTGCGGTTAAGATTATCTCGCTGTTAGTGATTTTTCTTTCATTGATATTGAATGACTCTTTGATGGGAGGGTTGCTTTATCTAACGGGTATCCTCCTTATTGTGCTGGTTGCAAGGTGCTGGAGAATTCTTCTTAAAGTTAGAGTCCTAATTATTTTACTCTTTCTTGTAACAGTTCTGATGTGGATGTTGATAATAAGAGATGGAGAGCCGGTGTTAAAGATGGCAAATTTAGCGGTGACGGATAAGGGCATTCTTACTGGCATTTCCGCAGGTTTAAGAATCACAGCCATGCTGATTTCAGGACTTCTTTTGATTGCCACTACAAGAATTGAAGAACTTGCCTACGGGCTTCAGAAACTGGGCCTCTCCCGGTCCTTTACCTTTTCCCTCACGATGGCTGTGCGGTTGGTTCCATTGTTTCTGAGTACAATCTCGCAGATTATTGATGCTCAGACCTCCAGGGGGCATGAAATTGACACAGGAGGCGTTTTTAAAAAACTCAAGAATTATGTGCCCCTGCTGGTTCCCGCATTTTTATCAGCCATCAGGAATATCAATCAGTTGAGCATGGCTCTTGAGGCAAGGGGATTTTTAAGAGAGGGAAAGAGGTCCTTTTATCTACACTATAAGATAGGAGCAAAGGAGTATCTTGTTTTCTTCTCCCTTCTCGGGATATTGATACTAACCTTGATTTAATAAAGATAACAAGAACGGTGAGGAAGGCGATATAATATGGCTGATATAAAGGGTGTCGGATAATTTATTGATAGAGGGGGTATGAAAAATTTGCATCTCCAGTGACAAAAATTGTCATTTTTTGTTAATTTTATCATCTTAAAATCAAAAATCTCTTTTATTTTCGTAATATAAAAAATGGCATAGTTTTTGCATATAATTTAAATGGGGTGAGTTTTATGAAGTGGGGCTCAATAATTTTAGGCACAATATTTATTGTGGGTTTATCATGCACTACGAAAAAGGGTTTGGAAAGAGATATTAGAATAATCAAAAATCTACCTGAAGTTCTTGGAAGTCTTGAATTATCCACAGATTTAACAGGAATTCGTATAGAAAAACATAGGATAAGGGATGTAGAATCAGCGCTGAGGCCACGAGCGAATGAGATTTTTGATGGTATTGACTTTAATATTACAGACACAGTTGCCTTTCAAAACCAGGGTTTATGGTGGGCCTGTGGAAACCTTGTTTTAACAAATAATAGTGGTGCAGACCTCACAGGGTTAATCCTTGTTGCCTATGAACCTGGAATTGGGGAACAACAAGCAGTGAGGATGGGCAATAGCGGGACTGGCTTTGATGGCTCTGGAACAGGATATAGAACGGAGGAGAATTCCAATGGGGGATGGAGTTTGTGGATTATCAGTGCAACCGGGGGTAGGACAATCCCCAACGGTGAATCATCAGAACCGCGACTCCTCTGCCTTGCTTCACCCACCGGGTATTCCTCCTCAATCTGGAATCTATATTCAGGGGTTCCTGGGGGAAGGGTTCTAGAAAGGAGAACAGGGGAGAGCATTCAGAGCTGGGTGATGCTTGGGTATTCTAATCCTGACAGTGTAAGATACCCTGAGCTGGGTCTAGGTAATTTTATTCTTACAGATGCTGAAGGCAATTTTGCCTTTCCTGTGCTTGAGTATCCCGGCCCACATACTGTTACGGCCGGTGCAACAGAATATGCAAATCTTACAGTGATTGATATAAATAATATTGATATTACACTGAAACTGGAGAAAAATACAAAGGAGTATGTGGCAGTGGGAAATTATAATGGCACCCTGGGAAATCCTTCAAACCCCAGCCCCTCAATAAATTACGCCAGTTCGTGCATCGGATGTTTTACCAATATCTTATGTGGCGACAACTTAATAACTACGGGAGTATTCTATAGACCCACAGGGTATTATGACATCATAAGGCAATTTAAGGTGGACACCCTATATAACAGAGGAATAAAGACAACAATACAGGCTCTATTTAATCCATGGGGCAATGCCTGTTCCCCAATGTTTTCTTTTGATCTTGTTATTGATGTCGTCAGTGAGACAGTATTGCCGAATCAGAGAGAACTATCACCTGCGGATCCAACGGCAGGTATTTCTATCCTGAAAGGAGAATCATGGACCATTGTTCCACAGAATCAGACAAATGTGCGGTTGATCGGTGCGGTATTTGCTATGCCCACTTCTATAAACCCCTCTGATGAAATTCTGAAAATTATAAATCAATCCGAGTTAAAGGGTGCCGGGTGGAGTAATAGTTTTTTTACCGGAAACAGTAATGTTGGAAATATAAATTTAGGTTTTTATAAAAATACGACAAATCAGTTAACTGTTACATTAAACAATTTACCTTCTTCTAATCCACCGAGAGATGTATGGTCGGAGATTGTTGTAGATGTAACCTCCAATTCAAAAGATGTGAGATTATCTCCGTTATGGATAAAAATTTCAAATACCTCTCAATCAACTGTTATTCTTCCATATGTGGCTGGGAATTATTTTGGTAGCGATGTAAATATCCTGTCCCTTATCCTTATTGGAGATTTTTCTCGGAAGGTTGATACCTACCTTCAGAATGCAAATCTGTTACACCTACACAGGGCAAAGGGGACTCAGTATACAATTCCAGACTATACTCTATCCACGCTTTTTGATTTTATTCCTCTTGTGTGGACAGGAGGAAATGGTATCAATGAAATATCAAGAAAAATAAAGTTCATAAGTGGCGAAAATCAAAATTCTCCTCTGGCGGATGTTTCAGTAACACTCATTGTAAAGAAAGATAAAGCAGAAATAATAGAGGATATAGCCAGCGGGAATACCTGTGGTGGTTCCCCCTGTTGTACTAATCTGGACCCACAGGGGAGATGCAAATATGAAGTAGACTATCACAGGGTCCTGTGGGAAATAATCGCGATGGGGGATATTACGGAATTTATACTCCCGCGTCTACCAGATAATGTGGACCTGCCAGTTCAGATAATTGATAATTATCCTGATGGGAACTTTCCTGAAGTTTATACCGGACAGGCAGGATGGTGCCCGGGCTCAGTTCTATGCAGTGCTAATACTGCTACTTATGATTTTCCACTGGATTTGGATCCTGATCCGGATATTATTGCAGATAATGCTACTCATCTTACATGGAATTCCTTTGGCATAGGGCAGCCGATGGTTATAACGCCGGTAAATGGTGCAAGTTTCCCCTCTGACTCCAGTGTAACTATCAATGGATTTATTGCGGGTGGGGGCTGGGATATAGTTCCATGTGATTCTGTAAGAATTTATGCGACAGATGGAAATGGAAATACTGTCAGGGACATAGTTGTGAATGTTGTCACTGCTGGTGGTTGTGGGGCAGGACTGCCTCCATTTTGCTTCAGCGATAATTTTATTTGTCCTTCAGGTACGAATATCTCTATTGAAGTTATTCCTCTGAGTAGTGGGGGACAATGTGGAAATGCCACTCAGTGGTCAGTTATATGTGGTTCCTAAGTGGAGGAGCAAATTAAATCTTTGTTCCCTGATTTTAATTTTTCTCAGTTGTCCACCCTCTCAATGAGGGTAATTGGAGCCATTCCTCCGCCCGTGCAAAGTGTAATCAGTGCGTATCTTCCACCTATTCTCTCAAGTTCATAAAGTGCCTTGGTGACAAGTATTGCACCTGTTCCACCCAGTGGATGTCCAAGGGCAACCGCACCGCCGTTGGGATTTACCTTCTCCCAGTCGGGATTGAGTTCTTTCCCCCAGGCAAGAGGAACAACAGCAAAAGCCTCATTTATTTCTATAACATCAATATCAGTAATTTTCAGTCCGGTTTTCTGAAGAATCTTTCGTGTGGCTGGTATGGGTGCACTTAGCATAAGAACAGGATCATCTGCAACAACATCCATTGCTACAATCCGGGCTCTTGGCTTCAGTCCAAGTTTATTTGCCTTTTCCCTGGACATTAAAAGCACTGCGCCTGCGCCGTCGGATATCTGACTTGCATTTCCTGCTGTCACAAGGCCCTCTGGACCGGTAACTGGCATGAGGGAAGCAAGTTTTTCAAGAGATGTATCTCGCCGAACACCCTCATCAGTATCAAAGACTTCAGTGGTGCCGTCCTCCTTTTTCAGTGTGATAGGTACTATCTGGCTCTTAAATCTTCCTTCATCAATTGCCCTTGCTGCCCTCTGATGGCTTCTCAAACTGAATTCATCCGCTTCCTGTCTCGTAATTCCCCACTTCTTTGCTACCATCTCCGCAGAATTGTGCTGGGTGGTTACCGGATATTTCTCTATAAATTCTGGTGTAAAGGGCTGTCCAGGTCCGTTCATAAAGTTTGAGCCCATTGGAACCATATCCATACTTTCTACACCGCCACCAATTGCACATTCATTTACTCCTGCCATAATTGACATGGCAGCAGAGTTTATTGCGGTAAGGGAGGAACCACACTGCCTGTCCATCGTTGTGGCTGGTACACTTATGGGGAAACCAGCCTCAAGCACGCAATTTCTACCTATGTTGAGCGCCTGGGCACCTACCTGGGAGACGCATCCAAAATATACATCATCAATTTCCTTCGGGTCGAGGTTTACCCTCTTTACCAGTTCCCTTAATACATGTGCACCCAGTGTAACCGGATGGACATTAGCCAGTTTTCCTTTTTTTCTACCCACCGCGGTCCTTACTGCCTCAACTATTACTGCTTCTCTCATAAATTACCTCCTTTGACTGAATAGTCATTCATTTATAATTTTATACTTTTATCTTAAAAGTTGTCAAATGTTTTCTAAAAAAAGATAGCACCTAAAAATTTTCTTCACAAGTGCTGGATTATAGGATAAAATTATTCCATTGTGCCCCCGTAGCTCAGCAGGATAGAGCAAGGGATTCCTAATCCCTAGGTCGGCCGTTCGAATCGGCTCGGGGGCTTTTGAAAACTTAATAAACAATGATTATGCTCCCACCTTCAAGGAAGACCTGAAGGCAGGCCGACCTTGGGGGAGCGGGGAGCAGGTTGCGAAGCAACCGCTGAGGGGCTGTGCCCCTCAGAACCCCCTCAGGGGGAAAAGGTCGGCCGTTCGAATCGGCTCGGGGGCTTTTGAAGAGTTAATAGGGATGATAATGCTCCCTGAGTTTTAAGTTATAAGTGTGCGAGGTAAAATAATGAATGGTGAGCCATACAAAGTTTATGATATATATCCAGTAGAAAAACCAGAGAAGATTACAGTCCACATTCTCCTTTTCATTTGTACCTTCTGCACCACACTCCTTGCCGGTGCATTTTATGAAGGCGCTGATATATTCAGAAACTTTAAGGAGATTATCCGCGGACTACCCTTTGCCCTTACATTAATGGGGATTTTAATGGGGCATGAACTTGGTCATTACCTTGCATCGCAGTATCATAATGTAAAGGCCACCTTACCATATTTTATCCCCGGGCCGGCTCTTCCAGGAACAATTTCAGTGGGAACCTTTGGTGCTTTCATAAAGATGAAATCGCCCTTCACCACAAGGAGTGCCCTGCTGGACATAGGCATCGCAGGTCCTATTGCAGGAACACTTCTTGCCATTCCTGTTTTTGCTTACGGCCTCTTAACCTCGCCGGTGAGGTATATTAGCAGTTATCCTGAGGGTGGAATTTCAATTAATCTCGGGAGTTCAATACTGCTTTATATAATAGAAAAATTAATTGTTGGAGATACTGCTGAGAATCAGGTAATTGCTTTGAATTCCATTGGATATGCTGGCTGGATAGGGCTTTTTGTCACATCCCTCAATCTTATTCCCATCGGTCAGCTTGATGGCGGACACATCTCTTACGCAATATTCCGCAGGTTCGGTCATAGATTTATTTCACGGATTGCTTTTGTATTCCTCCTGATACTCGGGTTTTCCGGTTGGAGCGGGTGGTTTATATGGGCAGTTCTTGCTCTTGTTATTGGTTTCGGTCATCCGCCTCCTCTTTATCCCCTTGAACCCCTTGACCGCAGGCGAAAGATCCTTGGATTTATTGGAATTTTATTGTTTATTTTGACTATAATTCCTGATCCTATCCAGATCACAGGCAGATGACGCCTCTTGAAGGAAGATTATTGCTTAAAGCACTCGTAAGAGACCCGAAGATTTTCAGACATTCAGTTATAATGGAATCCATAATGTTGCATCTCGCTGAGAGATTAGGTGAGGATCGGGAAATATGGGGGCTTGCAGGACTTCTCCATGACCTTGATCTGCCCCAGACAATTGAGAATCCTTTAAAGCACGGCGTGATAGCGAGCGAGATTCTTGAGGCAGAAAATTGCGATTCTGATGTAATTGAGGCAGTTAAGTCGCATTCCGGAAATTTCCCGAGAGTAACCAAACTTCAGATAGCAATATATTCAGCAGAGGCATTTCTTGAGTTGATAGAGAGAGAGAACCTTTCGCAGGATGATATTGAAAGTAAGACCTTTATAAAGAGTGAATCAGTGAAGGGTATTTCCGAATGTGAAAAATTAGGCTGGACAATTGAAGATTTTTCTGATATTATTTACCGTGTGTTAAAGAAAGAGAATTTCTGGAGGTGAGCAGAACTCCTATGCCGGATAAACCAAAGATTCTGATTGCCGATGATATGGATACAGTCGTTAAACTTGAGACCATACTCCTTCGCAGAACGGGCAGTGAGATTATTGTTGCAAGAACCGGCACAGAGGCATTAAAAAAGGTTCAGAGTGAAAGACCCAAGGTGGTACTCCTTGACCTTGCAATGCCAGAGATGAATGGAGATGTGGTGTGCAGATTTATCAAGGGCAGTCCTGCATTAAAGGATACAAAGGTAATTATTATAACAGCAAGAGGAGAGAAGGAGGCAGAGGAGAGATGTAAAAGCGCCGGGTGTGACCATTTTATGACCAAACCAATAAAACATACTGAACTCCTTCGGGTGGTGGAGGATTTTCTAAAAAGTTAAATTTTTTCTTGACAATAGGTCTTCTATTTATTATTATAATTACAATAAGTTAAAAATAAATTTATGTGGAGAAGGGATAATGCCTGAAGAAGATAAGCTTGATGCAGGGAGCATCGGGATGCGAATTCAGATGATACGGGGCAAAATGACACAGCAAGAATTTGCAAGAAAGATAAATGTAAAGCAGAGTTATATAAGCAGATACGAAAAGGGCAGGGTTCCTAAAGCGGAGGTCTTGATGAGAATTGCCCGGTTTGCGAAGGTCAGTATTGAATGGTTGCTTACGGGCAAGGAACCCTCCTACATGGATGGCTATCACACCGGCTACGGGCATGGTGAATTTAAGATGATGTCACAGATCGACAGGAAAATCATAGGGTATCTTTCAAAATTGAGAGAGAGTGATAAGAGGATTCTGCTAAAAATTATGAAAAAGATGCTGGCTCATTAATATTACAGGGGATAATTTCATATTTTCCGAGATAACCCAAATGAGGGGCAGTTTCGGTACGCAGTTGGTTATAAGAGGAGGGGGTGTAGCCCCTCACTTTTGAGCAAAACCCAGACCTTCAGAACCCGAAGAGCAGGATTATGGGAATGCCTCCGAGCATAGATGCTTAAGAAACCGAAGCAATCATCCGGGTTCCATTGCTGTCTGCGTTCGGGACGCCACCCCCTCCACCATCCATTTCCTTCCCCCTTTTATTAAGGGGGGCTGGGCTCCCGTTGCCGCGAAGCATTGCAACGGGAAGTGGGGGATTACAGTACGGGAGCTAATAGTCGCTGAAGGAGCTTG
>FWWL01005174.1_pt1 | contig 20775 bp, 16 predicted proteins | sample 2228331 | NCBI WGS metagenome assembly FWWL01 (sample SAMEA103939775, study PRJEB20133) | metagenome | reverse complement strand
CATTAAAAAAAACCATAGAGGTAAAATTATTGTAAAATACAACACAACCACTGTTGGCTCTTTTGCAAAGACCATAACCATTCAATCAAATGCACTGAATAATCCGGTAATTCTTACCATTAAAGGAAAAGTTAAACCTAAAGAAGAATCAAAGTCGAATCCATAAATGTAAGTTTATGCCAGGTATATCAGAAAAAGGAAAAATGATGCCAGCTTCACCTATTAGAAAGCTGGTTCCTTATGCTGAACAAGCAAAACAAAAAGGAATAAAAGTTTATCATTTAAACATTGGGCAGCCCGATATAGAAACACCTGAAGTTGCTCTACAAGCTGTTAAAAATAATAATCTTAAAGTTATTGAGTATAGTCACTCAGCTGGTAATTTAACTTATCGGAAGAAATTAGCCTTATATTACCACAGTGTTGGTATAGTAATTAGCCCCGACGATATTATTATCACCAACGGTGGAAGTGAAGCTGTATTATTTGCATTTATGACATGCCTGAACGAAGGCGATGAAATCATTATCCCTGAGCCATATTATGCTAATTATAATGGTTTCGCTATACAAGCAGGAATTAAAGTAAAGCCTATTGTTTCTTCCATAAAAAATAATTTTGCACTTCCTCCCATTGAAGAATTTGAGAAATTAATCACACCTAAAACAAAAGGTATTATTATCTGCAATCCAAACAATCCGACAGGCTATTTATATTCTCAGCAAGAATTAGAACAATTGGCAGAACTCATTAAAAAATACGATTTGTATCTTTTTGCCGACGAAGTTTACAGGGAATTTTGCTACGATGGCTATAAGCATTTTTCTGCAATGAATTTGAAAGGCTTAGAAGACCATGTAGTTCTACTCGATAGTGTTTCCAAACGCTATAGTATGTGTGGTGTACGTGTAGGAGCACTTATCAGTCGTAACAAAGAAGTCATGCAAACTGCCCTAAAGTTTGCTCAGGCACGTCTTTGTCCTCCTACATACGGACAAATTGCTGCTGAAGCAGCCATCGACACTCCCAAATGGTACTTCGACGAAGTACATAAAGAATATACCGAACGCAGAAATCTGATGGTAAATATGCTCAATCAGATGCCTGGTGTTTATTGCCCTATGCCAAAGGGCGCTTTTTATGCAGTAGCTTCTTTCCCTATCGACAATTCCGACAAATTTTGCGAATGGCTATTAACCAGCTTTGAATATAAAAAGCAAACGGTGATGATGGCACCGGCCAGCGGATTTTATTCAGACCCAAGCCTTGGTGTTAACGAATGCCGACTGGCTTATGTGCTTAAAAAAGAAGACCTGCAAAATGCAATGGAAACACTGGCCGAAGCACTTAAAGTATATCCAGGAAGAACGATATAAACTATCTGAAAAATTTTCGACAAATAGTTTTTGTAATTTTTAGTCAACATTGTTTTACCATTGTAGAGCACAGAGGTTCAATTACTCTGTGTTTTTTTTATCACAATGATTCTGAATTTTTCAATAGAATAATGTATGAGCTAATATCATTATAAAATATCGTATTTTTGCAAGAAAAAAAACATGAAGCCACGCACAAGATTTTTATTAATGATTTTAGATGGATGGGGCATAGGCGATAAAAGCAAAGCCGACGCTATCTATACAGCAGGAACTCCAAACCTCGACGCACTTATGCAAACTTATCCACACAGTTATCTACTCACATCGGGCGAAAATGTTGGACTTCCCGATGGTCAGATGGGAAACAGCGAAGTTGGGCATCTTAACATTGGAGCAGGCAGAATAGTTTATCAAGATTATGTAAGAATCAATAAAGCCATCAGAGAAAAAACTCTCGATTCCAACCCTGTTCTTTTAGAGGCATTCAAAACTGCTAAAGAACGAAATGCAACACTTCATTTATTAGGCCTGGTAAGCGATGGAGGAGTTCATTCACATCAGAATCATTTAATACGCTTATGCGAATTGGCTCACGAATATGGCGTTCAAGATATTGCTGTTCATGTATTAACCGATGGACGTGATACAGACCCTCATAGTGGAATTCAATATGTTGCAGAAGTGATTGAAAAGATTTCGCCTACTGGCGCATACATTGCTACCTTATCAGGACGATATTATACCATGGACAGAGATAAGCGATGGGAAAGGATTAAACAAGGCTACGACGCCATGGTAAAGGGAATTGGCAAAAAAAGCACCAATGTTCTGGAAGCAATTCAGCAATCGTACGATGAAGGAATTACCGACGAGTTTATTAAACCTGTGGTTTTTGTTGATGAAAACGATAAGCCCAAAGCTCTGGTAAAGCCCAATGACGTATTTCTTTGTTTCAATTTCAGGACCGACAGGCTTAGAGAAATCACCACTGTTTTAACACAAAAAGATATGCCAGAATATGATATGAAAACTATCTCTCTTCATTATGTAACCATGACACGTTACGACGAGTCTTTCCAGAATATTCATGTACTTTTTGAAACCGAAAACGTTAACAACACACTAGGTGAAACTATTTCCAATTTAGGATTACAACAACTTCGAATAGCCGAGACAGAGAAATACCCTCATGTTACGTTTTTCTTTTCTGGTGGACGTGAAGAGGTTTTTGCCAACGAACATCGTATTCTTATTCCTTCACCAAAAGTAGCTACCTATGATTTACAGCCAGAAATGAGTGCTCCGGAAGTTTGTAATACTGTCATTAACGAGATTCGCACTCAAAAGCACGATTTCATTTGTTTAAATTTTGCCAATGGCGATATGGTAGGTCATACTGGTGTTTACGAAGCAATATTGAAAGCAGTACGAGTTGTTGATGAATGTGTTGGAAAAGTTATCAAAGCTGCACTCGAAAATCAATACGAAGCCTTAATCATTGCCGACCATGGAAATGCCGACTATGCCATAAATCCCGATGGTACACCCAATACTGCACATTCGCTTAACCCTGTACCTTCTATTCTTGTTTCTTCACATTATAAGACACTCAAACCAGGTATTTTATCAGATGTTGCACCAACTATTTTAACAGTAATGCAGCTTCCAATTCCACAGGAAATGAGCGGAAAAATTTTAATTGAATGATTGAAATTGATAATACCATAACCAGTTTAGAAGTTATAGAAACTCCTTTTTACTGCGATTTAGATAAATGTAAAGGTGCCTGTTGCGTAGAAGGAGATTCTGGTGCACCACTCGAAATAGAAGAAATACAACTAATTGAGCAATTTCTGCCAATTATAGAACAATACTTACCCGAAAAATCGAAAAAGCTTATCAAAGAGTTGGGGTTCTATTACATTGACAATGATGGAGATCGTGTAACCCAGCTACATAACAATAAAGAATGTGTATTTGTTTACTTTGAGAACGATATAGCATTGTGTGCTATCGAAAAAGCCCATTTGAACAATCATATTCCTATACAGAAGCCCATTTCCTGTCATTTATATCCTATAAGATTAACGCCGTATTCATCGTTTACTGCAATCAACTATCATTCCTGGGATATTTGCATTCCTGCACGAATTAAGGGAAAAGAAGAGAATACTGCTGTTTATCAGTTTTGCAAGGAACCTCTATGCAAAAAATTTGGCAAAGAATGGTTCGAAAAGCTTCTTTTAGCCGTTCAATACATTAATCAGAAATAATGTTGAAACAATTCGTTTACATATTTGTTAGCCTTATACTATCGGTTAATTGCTGGAGTCAGAATTCCGATAATGAAGAATTTATTATTGGAAACAAAATCTACAAGCAAAATACAAATTGGTTCAAAGTTGGACAAGGCATCAGTTATCATTTTTCTTTAAAACAAGTTGAATATAACAGTACCCTTGCTTATGCTTTTAAATTTCAGAAACATTGGTTTCAAGCAGGTTATCATGTCTCTTCCGATAGATTTTTCATTAAGCCAAGTATGCAACGTTTAAATGACCTATATATATTATATGGTAAAAGAAAAGAAAGCATGAAATGGAATATAGCTGCTTTTGCTGGTCTTTCTTTTGCTTACGGCGGTACCTATCACCATAGCGAATGGGGTGTCGATGGCAGCGAAACCAAATGGTATATAGGATTTAATCAAATTGGTTTGGTAGGAATGCTCGATGTAACCTATAAGCCTGTGTACGATATGGGAATTGGGGTTTCTCTTTTTGCCAGTTTTAATAAACGGTATGACGTCGCAGGGATTATGTTTCATCTATACTTATCTGGTGCTTATAAAGGAAAAATTGAATAAGCAAACTAACCATGCTGGCTAAGTGAAATTAATTTATCTCTGTTAAGGATATGGATTTCATTGCGATTGATTGCAATAATTTGATTATTTTTTAGGTCGCTAAGCATTCGTACTGTATTTTCTGTACTTAAGCCACACAAGTCAGCTAAATCTCTCCTTGAAATATAACTTTCAATAACAGGCGATTCAAATACCTTATCAGATAAATAAAGTAACGAGTCCGACAATCTTCCTAATGCTTGTTTATTAGAAATGCTGTTCATGCGTTGCAATAAAAAAGAAAAATTTCTGGTGTACATGGTCAATATTTTCTCAGCAAACGCAGGATTTGTATAAATAATATCCCTTACCACTCGTTTTTCAATTAAATATACTTTAACAGGAACCAGAGAAATAGCAGTAAATGGATAAGTATGATCCTCGTACAAACACGAAAGACCAATAAAATCGAAAGGTTTAAGAATTTTAAAAATAAACTGATGGTCAAAAAAATGTTCCAGCAATAATTTTACACGTCCTTCTTTTAACAACATCAGATAATTGGATATAGTAGATTGCTTGCTTATGGTTTCGCCCTTTTTAAAATAGACTTCATTCATTAAAAGCTTCTGAATTTCTTTTTCAGAAAGAGATAAGCCTCTCAGCCACTGAAACAAATGTTCGTCATCAAAAATTGTTGTTGATTTAGGATTAATGCTGCTTTCATAGGCTTCTTTCAATCTACGATAGCTAATATACTGAGCAACCTTTTGAGCAATGGTATTAATCAATTGCTGTTCTTCTGGCAAAAAAATGGTTCTATGCTCTTTTCGAACAGGCTTAATGTAATAAACATTAATAAGTATGGTGGTTTCTTCAAAAATAGCTTTTGCAGAAAGCTTTAACTCGGTCCGCTTTACAGGATTTAACGCATAACATTGATTATTAACATATAATTCGCATTGGCTAATATTGCTATACTGCATGCTTTTTTCAATACTGTTACACACCCTTTTCATTACCTCCTCTATGGGCGATACCAGATCCAATAAATGTTCATTCACTTTATATAAACAAGACAATTCTTTCTGTCTTTCAATTAGTTCGCTAATTATTTTCTTGTCTGCTTGATGCTGTTCCATGTTACAACTATTACTTTGCGAAGGTATAGATTTTTTGTGAATGTATTGATATTTTGATGAATTACGATTGACAAAAATCAAACTGTTGTACAACAATAATTTAAAACAAACTTGTTTTTATAACATATTGATTGTGTACATGTTATGCAATTGTATGACAAATAATAGCATAAAACGATGACAGTATTCATTTTTTTATGAATGAAATAGCAATAGTTTTGCAACGCTAATTTAAAACTTTATACCATGAACGTAGAAAAAATAATGAGCGACCTCGAAAAGAAACACCCTGGAGAGGTTGAGTATTTACAAGCTGTACGTGAGGTTTTGGAATCCATCGAAGAAGTGTACAACCAAAATCCTCAATTCGAACAAGCTAAGATTATTGAACGCATTATTGAGCCTGATCGTATTTTAATCTTTAAAGTGCCCTGGACAGACGATAAGGGCGAAGTGCATGTAAACCTGGGTTATCGTGTACAATTCAACAATGCTATTGGTCCTTACAAAGGTGGTTTGCGTTTCCACCCCTCAGTAAATTTAAGCATACTCAAATTTTTAGGTTTTGAGCAGATATTCAAAAACGCTCTCACTACATTACCTATGGGTGGTGCAAAAGGTGGTAGCGACTTCGACCCCAAAGGAAAATCAAATGCCGAAATTATGCGTTTCTGCCAAAGCTTTATGCTCGAATTGTGGAGAATTATTGGTCCTGAAACCGACGTCCCTGCTGGCGACATTGGAGTTGGCGGACGCGAAATTGGTTATTTATACGGCATGTATCGTAAACTCGCTCACGAAAATACTGGCGTATTGACAGGTAAAGGATTAACCTACGGTGGTTCACTAATACGTCCTGAAGCTACTGGTTTTGGCGTAGTTTATTTTGCTGAAGAAATGCTCAAAACACGTGGCGAAAGTTTCAAAGGAAAAACTGTTGCTATTTCTGGTTTCGGTAATGTTGCCTGGGGTGCTGCTTTGAAAGCTACCGAACTGGGTGCTAAAGTAGTTACCATTTCTGGTCCAGACGGATACATCTACGATAAAGATGGTATCAGTGGCGAGAAGATAGAATATATGCTCGAGTTACGTGCTTCCAACAACGATATTGTAAAACCTTATGCATACGAATTCAAGGGTGCTGAGTTCTACGAAGGCCGTCGTCCTTGGGAAGTTAAATGCGACATTGCATTACCTTGCGCTACACAAAATGAATTAGACGCAAAAGATGCTGAAAACCTTGTTAAAAATGGTTGCATCTGCGTTTGCGAAGGTGCTAATATGCCTTGTACTCCCGAAGCAATCGAAATCATTCAAAAGAATAAACTGTTGTTCTCACCTGGTAAAGCTTCTAACGCAGGTGGTGTTGCTACCAGCGGCTTAGAAATGAGCCAGAATTCAATGAAACTCAGCTGGAGTAGAGAAGAAGTTGACCGTCGTTTACATGAAATTATGGTTAATATCCATAATCAATGTGTTAAATACGGTAAAGAAAGTGACGGCTATGTAAATTATGTTAAAGGTGCAAACATAGCCGGATTTATGAAAGTAGCCCAGGCTATGCTTGAACAAGGTATCTACTAATTATGTTTTATATACCAAAAGAGGGGCTTGAGGTCAAGCCCTTTTTTTATGAAAAAAGTTGTTTTATTAGAATTAAAAACATTATTTTTGAAACTGAAAATTTAAAAATATAAAGTCATGAATATTCCAGCAAATTTAAAGTACACAGAAAGTCATGAATGGGTTCGCCTCGAAGGCAATGTTGCTTATGTTGGCGTTACCGATTACGCACAAAGCGAATTAGGCGACGTTGTTTTTGTAGAAATTGAAACCGTTGGCGAAACTTTGTCTAAAGGTGAAACTTTTGGAACTATTGAAGCTGTTAAAACTGTTTCTGACACCTATATGCCTGTATCGGGCAAGGTATTGGAAAAAAACGAAAAATTAGATTCAAACCCCGATCTGATTAATAAAGATCCTTACGGAGAAGGATGGATGATTAAAATAGAATTAACTAATCCTTCTGAATACGATCAGCTTTTAACAGCAGAACAATATCAAGCTCAATTAGGACACTAATCCTTAATTAGCTTTTTCATAGTTGTTTGTAAAGCACTTCTGCACATGTATTTGAGTGGAAGTGCTTTGTTGTTTCAGTAAAACAAAAATACACTCAACAGAAAAATCATCCCCGAGCTTTTGGAGTTCAAAAAACTCGTGTAATTTTGCATAAAAAAAATATGAAATTATTTCTTTTCTTATCGATATTGATGGCAGTATTATCTATATCTGCACAAAATAAAAGAATTTCAAGAACAGAATACATAGAGAAATATAAAAGTATTGCCATAGAAAAAATGCGAAAAACAGGAATTCCTGCAAGTATAACTTTAGCTCAGGCATGTTTAGAGTCTGATGATGGAAATAGCTGGCTGGCCAAAGAAGCGAATAATCATTTTGGTATAAAATGTGGAAGCAACTGGAATGGTGAAAAAGTTTATAAAGATGATGATAATCCAAACGATTGTTTCAGGAAATATGCTTCTGTAGCTGACAGTTACGAAGACCATTCTGCTTATTTGCTCAATAGCCGAAGGTATGCATCGCTGTTTCAGATTAATACTAAAGACTACAAAGCATGGGCAAGAGGATTGAAGGATGCCGGATATGCAACAAATCCCCAATACGCCGAGTTGCTTATCAAAATTATTGAAGATTTTGAACTGTATCAGTTTGATGAAGAAATAATCGCTACCACTCAACAACCCTATGAACAAAAAGGCAAAACAGCTAACGACGACTGGAATATAAATCTGTCGCATGAAGTTAAAATTAACAACGATGTGAAATATATTATTGTTAAAAAAGGCGACACATTCGAAAAGATTGCCAAAGAATTTAGCATGTGGGAAAAAGAATTATACAAATACAACGATCTAACCAAAGATAGTGCATTACGACCAGGCCAGGTTTTGTATTTACAACCTAAACGCAACAAAGCTGAAGCAGGAAAAGACAAGCATGTTGTTAAACCAGGTGAAACTCTATATAGTATATCGCAGTATTATGCAGTAAAATTAAAAAAGCTACGTTTTCGTAATAATTTGATGTCTGACATGGAAGTAAAACCAGGCGATATTATTTATCTTAGAAAAAGAAAGCCAATAACACCTGAAAATATTAAATAACATGGCATTAATAAAATCTATATCAGGGATACGAGGAACGATAGGAGGACTACCTGGCGATAATTTAACGCCGATAGATATTGTATTGTTTAGCTCTGCTTATGCTGCATGGTTGAAAGAAAACTACCCACACAATGATACGTATAAAGTAGTTGTGGGTAGAGATGCACGTATTTCTGGACAAATCGTTCAGGAATTGGTAATAAACACTTTGCTGGCATACGGAGTACAGATAGTAGATGTTGGTCTGGCAACAACACCCACAACAGAAATGGCAGTTATTGCCGAACAAGCTCAGGGCGGAATTATTATCACAGCCAGCCATAATCCGGAACAATGGAATGCCCTGAAACTACTTAATCAACATGGAGAATTTCTATCAGCAGCTGAAGGTAAGCGAATACTCCAACTTAGCAAGCAGGCAAATTTCGAATATGCCTCTATCAATAAACTAGGAACAAGATTACAAAAAGACTATTTGCCTTATCATATTCAAAAAATTCTGGAACTACAGCTAGTTCAAAAAGAATCCATTCAACAATCCAATTTAAAAATTGTGGTAGATGGAATTAATTCCGTTGGATCTATTGCTGTGCCACAATTGCTCAATGCTTTGGGAATAATACACATAACAACTATTAATGCAGAAGCAAACGGACGTTTTTCGCACAATCCTGAACCTCTTGATGAGCATCTTTCAGAAATAAAAAAAGCTGTCGTAGAACAAAAGGCAGACCTTGGCATTGTGGTTGACCCCGATGTTGACCGACTGGCTTTTATTTGCGAAGATGGTAGTATGTTTGGCGAGGAATACACGCTGGTTGCTGTTGCCGATTATGTTTTATCGCATGTTCAAGGTGGTGTTACGGTTTCTAATCTCAGCTCGTCCAGAGCACTCGACGATATTACGTTGAAGCATGGCGGACAGTGTTTCCATTCTGCCGTTGGCGAAGTGAATGTGGTGCAAATGATGAAAGAAAAAGGAGCTGTTATTGGAGGCGAGGGAAATGGCGGAGTTATCTATCCTGAGCTTCACTACGGACGTGATGCACTGGTAGGGATAGCCTTATTTTTATCACATTTTTGCCAGTCTTCTAAAACCATGACAGAGTTAAGAAAACAATACCCAAACTATACCATGATAAAGCACAAAATTGAACTGCAGGATATCAACGATTTCAAAATAATTAAAGAAAAACTATTAACCCATTTATCTTACAAGCATTACAACGATTCCGATGGTATCAGGCTGGATTTTAATCAGTCGTGGGTACATTGTCGTCCTTCGAATACTGAACCTATCATACGTTTGTATATTGAAGCTCCTAACAACCAGGAAGCCGACGAAATTTTTAATTCAATAAAACAATTACTATAAAAACAACTATGATGAAAACCTTTTATCTCTTGATATTTCTGGTATGTCTTTTATCTTCCTGCAAGCAAAAACAGCAGAATTATATTTTTTTGGAAGGCATAGCACAAGGCGGAACATTTCATATAACTTATCAACCTAACCCCGACACTCTTAATTCCAAAGAAATATATGGAGTGTTAGATGCCATCAATCGTTCTTTATCTGTTTACGACAGCAACTCCATAATTAGTCGTATCAACAAAAATGATTCAACGGTTGAAATTGACAGATATTTTTCTGAAATATATCGTGAATCTTACAAAATTTATCAGATTACCGATGGTTATTTCGATATAACGGTTGCTCCTTTGGTTAGGTATTGGGGCTTTTTACCTAAAGACAACATAGAATCTTCATCAACCAATATGGATAGTTTGCTACGATTGGTAGGAATGGATAAAGTACATCTTATTGGTCAGAGAATCATTAAAGACGATCCACGCATTCAGCTAGATGTAAATGGCATTGCTCAAGGATATACCGTTGACAAGCTTAGTATGCTGCTCGAATCGAAAAACATCACCAATTATATGGTAGAAGTTGGCGGAGAAGTGAAAGTAAAAGGAAACAATCCATCTGGCGAAAAATGGAAAGTTGGTGTTGACAAGCCTATTGAAAACAGTAATGAATTAAACCGTGAACTGCAGGCAATACTTCATATTACAGATACTTCTTTGGCAACCAGCGGAAGTTATCGAAAGTTTATAGAAAAAGATGGAATAAAGTTTTCCCATACTATCAATCCAAAAACAGGTCTGCCAACCTATCACCGATTGCTTAGTGTTACCATTTTACATCCATCTTGCACTTTTGCCGATGCCATGGCTACAGCCATTATGGTCATGGGACTTGAAAAAGGAATGAAGTATATTAAAGAAAATCGCCTGAGTGCATTACTGATTTATTCTGACGAACAAGGAAATCTAAAAACATGGGCAACAAGCGATGTTGAAAAGCAACTAAAAATTTTGCAATAATCTAAAAGAACTGCTCAACAAAAAAATTTCTTTTATGTATTTAATATTCCGACTGTCATACATAATCTCTCACTTTGTACAGTGAATTTATTTGAGTTGCTCACTATGTCAATGGGTTGGTTGCTAATTAAAAGTCATTCTTAAACAGTCGAATAGTTACGCCCGATACCCAATATACATTAAAGAAATAATTGCTTTTGTCTTTTTTCAGAATTATAATCCCCAAGGGATGACAGGATTATAGAATAGGTAAAAAACAAATTTAAAAATGAACCCATTAAGAGGTGAAATAATTCAAATAAATATTTTTCATCAATATTGTCAGGAATTATAAATTACACCACTTCGGGATTGTTGATAATTCTTGGTAATTTTTCTATAATCATTACATCCCTTAGGGATTGTTTCGTTTGTTGTTTTTGAATCTTGTTATACCCATAGTCATCCTGAGCAAGTCTATATTGATGCCCGATTCACAGTGTGTTGTGTTTAGTGTGTCATAGTTCGTCTCGTTGTGTAAAACAAGATCACTATGAGGTGCTTATTTCCCTTCTTGTCGTCCTGAGCTGGTCGAAGGATGACGCCCAAAGCTCAGTGTACAGTGTATATAACAAAAGAAAGGCTTTTAAAAGCCGAAAAATGGTATTTGGTAAAAAAATTTTTCGTATATTTGAAACAAATCGCTGATTATGAGAAAAGCACTGCTATTGTTAGGCTTTTTGTTGTATTTGATTAGCTGTGCTCAACAAACAGAAAAATCTACAACTATGAACAGGAAACCGGCTGTTGCAGGAAAATTTTATCCTGCCAATAAAATTGAATTATTAGCACAGGTAAAAGATTTTCTATCTAATGCGGAAGAAAGAAAAAGCGATGCTATAGCTGTGATATCACCACATGCAGGCTATGTATTTAGTGGTAATGTTGCTGCATCGGCCATTAATCAGTTAAATCCTGATAAAAAATACGATAATGTATTTATCATTGGAACCAGTCATACAACGTATTTTAAAGGAGCTTCAGTGTATTGCAGCGGTAATTTTCTGTCGCCTCTGGGTGAAGTTAAGGTAAATACTGAGTTAGCAAAAGAACTTATCAAGAAGAATGCAGTGTTGATTGATTTGCCCGAAGCCCACGAGACAGAACATAGCATTGAAGTGCAATTGCCTTTTTTGCAGGTTCATCTGAAAAACGATTTCCAGATTGTTCCTATAGTTATTGGGCAAGATGGAATTAATACAGCTAAAGAATTAGCCAGAGTATTAAAACCTTATTTTAACGAAAAAAATGCTTTTATTATTTCGAGCGATTTTACGCATTATCCTTCGTATGATGATGCTGTTAAAATTGACAAAGAAACAGCTGAAGCAATTGTTACGGGCAATCCAGAAAATCTTATCAAACATATTGAGCGTTATGAAAACACAAAAGTGCATAATCTGGCTACTACTTGTTGCGGATGGTCATCCATTTTAACACTTATGTATCTGACAGATTCGGGATGTTCGTATCATTTAATAGAGTATAAAAATTCTGGTGATTCGCCTTATGGTGGAAAAGATAGAGTTGTCGGATACTGGGCAATTTCGGTTGTAAAGCATCAACCTGATGCTTTTCAATTAAGCGATGACGAAAAATTGGAATTATTGAAGCTCGCACGCAAAACGATAGAGCATCGGCTAACAAAAGGTGAAAAACCCGATGTAAAAAATATTCAAATAACAGAAAACCTAAAAAAGCATTGTGGGGCTTTTGTTACTTTGCATAAGAAAGGACAATTGCGTGGATGTATCGGACGTTTCGAGCCAGGTATTCCATTGTATGAAGTGGTAATGGAAATGGCAATTGCTGCAGCGTTGCACGATACCCGTTTTATGCCTGTAACTGCCGATGAATTGAAAGATATTGACATAGAAATATCTGTACTGACGCCAATGAAAAAAATTCATTCGATAGATGAGATTGTGCTTGGTAAACATGGGATATACATAAAAAAAGGTTGGCGTGGAGGAACCTTTCTGCCACAAGTGGCAACAGAAACAGGCTGGACGCTCGAAGAGTTTCTGGGACATTGTGCACGAGATAAAGTCGGGTTGGGTTGGGATGGATGGAAAGATGCCGATATTTATACTTACGAAGCACTTGTTTTTTCAGAAAAAGCAATGGGGCTATTTTCAGATAACAAAACAAAATACTATAAAAAGCTTGATGGCAAAAAGATTCAATGTACATTGTGCCCTCACGAATGTGTACTTAGCGAAGGAAAAACAGGTAACTGCCATGCCCGTAAAAATGTAAACGGCGATTTAGTTTCTTTAACTTACGGTAAAATAGTAGCTGTTCATAACGACCCTATTGAAAAAAAGCCTTTATATCATTTTTTACCAGGAACATTTGCGTTTTCTATAGGGACAGCTGGCTGCAATTTCCATTGTAGAAATTGTCAGAACTGGAGTATATCGCAGGCATCACCAGAAAGTATTGAATATATGGAAGCTACACCAGAACAAATAGTTGCTTCTGCTCAAAAACATAAAAGTCAATCAATAGCTTACACATACAACGAACCAACTGTTTTTTATGAATTTATGCTCGAAACAGCAAAGCTTGCCCGTAAAGCAGGGTTGAAAAACATCATGATATCTAATGGTTACATCAATCGGGAGCCATTGTTGGAGCTAATTCCTTATTTAGATGCTGCTAATATTGACCTTAAATGTTTCGACGATAAAATTTACCATGAGCTAATAGGTGGTTCCTTAGAGCCTGTATTGCAAACCATCCTACTGTTGAAGAAACATAATGTGTGGGTAGAAATAACCAATCTTATTATTCCAGGCTATACAGATGATATGCAAATGATTGAAAAAATGTGTGATTGGATGGTAAAGAATAAGCTCGAAGATGTTCCTTTGCATTTCAGTCGCTTTTTTCCTGCTTACAAGCTAAACAATGTTAAACCGACACCCGTAGAAACTCTTGAAAAAGCATCACAGATAGCCAAATCAAAAGGTATTAAGTATGTTTATATTGGTAATGTGTCGTCAGAGGGGAACCATACCTATTGTCCTGTTTGTGGTGAGCTACTTATTAAAAGAATTGGATATAATGTTTCTACGGCTGCTTTTGATGCAGTTTGTACCAAATGCAAGACACCTATTACAGGTGTGTGGAAATAAATGGTTTTGTTGTTATTGCTTGGCAGGTTGTTGAGTATTAGGTAAAATAGGTATATCAGATTTTCCTGGCATGTTTATGATCTTATCTTCAATCTTTGATTTGTTGGGATCTGTTGTTTCGCGTGGAATACTCATGCTAGCAACAATTGATAAAAAGAATAGGGTAATAGCTAATGTCCATGTAGCTTTTTCAAGGAAATCGGCTGTACGACGAACGCCCATAATTTGAGTCGAACCTGCAAAATTAGCTGCTAATCCACCACCTTTTGAATTTTGAACTAATACGATTAAAATAATCAATACACTAACAATAAAAATCAGAATCATTACAATGTTATAAAGCATAGCACTTAGTTTTTATCTAGTTTTTGTTTTATTTCTTGAATTAAGGATGCAAAGTAAATACTTTTTTCTGGATATTTCAAAAATAATTTTTCATACATTTTTAATGCCTTGTCAAAATACCCCTGTTGATAATACAATCGAGCTAACTGTTCGGAAATTACTTCCATTTCTTCGGGTTGCAATAGTTGTTCAGTTAAATCAACCTGATTGCTGTCTGGTACAGCTTTTATTCGCGAAATGTCAGAAGCATTTTCCAGAAACTGATCTATCAGGTCGTTAGTGGTTTCTTTTTTGTCTTTTCTGGATAACCAATCGAGCCACTCTTCGAAAGAAAGAAAGTTTTCTTTCTCTTCTGCTTTTGTCTTAAAATCAACTGTTATTTGTTGTTCTATTGTGGATTCTTTTGGTTTTGTTTTGTTGAGGTTTATTTGTTCAATTTTTTTTAGAATTTCATCAGCAATTGATTGTGAAGCTTTGGTTTGTGATGTAGCATGTTCTATTGTTGTGGTTGCTTTATTTTCCTCTGTGCTTAATATTACTTCATCAGTATTGGGTTCAGTTTGTTGTTCAATAAACGAAACTGTTGCTTTAGGTTCAATGATTTCCGTAGAAACCTCAATTTCACTTTTTAAAGCATTTGTGTTTTCAGTTGCGGTAGTTGTTGCTGGTTCGTTTTCTTTTGTAGTTCCATGAATGAAGTTGTGAAGTACTTTCCTGTCTGGGATATAAGCAGAGGTTTGTGAGAGTGTAGCTTGAAAACGGTCGTCGTTCAGTTGATAAAGGTTTTTGAGGTAAAGCATTCGGGCAGCTTGAAAATAGGGATAGCGCTCAATTACTTCTTCCAGCTCTTTTAGAGTTGTTTGAGATAACAATTCAGGATGATTCAGGTATTTATAAAATTCGGAAATATTCATAATTACCAGTTTACAAGTGAAGCATTAAAAATATCCTGTGTTAATTTGTCCACAATTTCTCTGATTAATTCATCTTCAATGCTTTGTAAAGATTTAGAACTCTCATAATCTACAAATTGTGTAAATGTTCTATCGAAGTTTTGAGTAGGGGTTTTTGTGTTTGTGAATTTGACTCTTACCGAAATTGTTAGTCTGTTTAGCGCAGCAGTTTCATTGCCTTGAATGCTTTGTGGATTTACCTGATAATTAACGATTTCACCTTCGTATAGTATGTCTCCATCTCGTTCAACAAGTTTAAGTTTAGTTTGATTGTGTATGCGGTCTTTTAATGATTCTGTAAAAACATTGCTTAACGACGGGTTGATAAGTGATGCCTGATTCTGGAAAAATCCTACTGAAAAAGTTTGGGTATCGGCCGAATACGATGCTCCGCTAAATGTATAATGTATTTTACAGCCTGTGAAAAAAATACATGCTATGAATACATACTTTTTCATGAGAGCTTATATTCTTTGATTTTTCGATACAAGGTACGCTCGCTAATGCCTAGTTCTGCAGCTGCGAGTTTACGCTTTCCATTATGTTTTTCCAGTGCCTTTTGTATCAGCTCTTTTTCTTTTTCTTCGAGCGAAAGTACTTCATCTTCAACGATTTCGGTATCTTGAATGTTATCATCAATGCTTATGTGCTTATTAATCAGATGAATACTTTCTGTTATGGGAGCTGCTGAAATATTGGGATTTGTTATTTTAACATTTTGTTCCTTCATTAAATCGTGAACCTGAGCTTTGAGTTCGCTGATGTCTTTACGCATGTCAAAGAGGATTTGAAAAAGAATTTCACGTTCAGTATTAAAGGTCTTCTGGTCAACAAAATCGTGTTGAACTAAAGCTGGAAGCTTTGATTGGAAAGCATCGGGCAAATAATGTTTCAAAGTTTCGGCCGTTATGTCTCTGTCTGTTTCAATGATAGAAATTTGCTCTATAATGTTTTTTAATTGTCGTACGTTGCCGGGCCAGGAATAGGAAAGAAGCACTTTTTGTGCATCTTCGGTAAATTTTATTGCCGGCATGCGATATTTTTCTGCAAAATCTAAAGCAAATTTACGTGCCAGTAATAATATATCATCGCCACGTTTTCGTAGGGGAGGCATTATAATGGGTATAGTGCTTAACCGATAGAAAAGGTCTTCTCTGAAGCGACCATTTTGAATGGCTTTTTGTAAATCTACATTGGTAGCCGCCACAACACGAACATTTGTTTTTTGTGGGATACTGCTTCCAACTTTAAAAAATTCTCCGGTTTCTAAAACTCTAAGCAAACGAGCCTGTGTAGCAAGTGGCATTTCGGCTACTTCGTCGAGAAAAATGGTCCCTTTGTCGGCTACTTCAAAGTATCCTTTACGTTTATCGGTTGCTCCTGTGAATGAGCCTTTTTCGTGTCCGAATAATTCAGAATCAATAGTACCTTCGGGTATAGCACCACAGTTTACGGCTATGTATATATTGTGTTTTCGGGGGCTGAATTGATGAATAATCTGTGGAAAAACTTCTTTTCCTGTACCACTCTCGCCTGTGATAAGTACGCTTAAATCGGTTGATGCTACCTGAACTGCAATTTCTATGGCACGATTAAGTTCTGGAGCATTGCCAATAATGCCAAATCTGTTTTTAATGGTTTGTAAATCCATAGAAAAATTTTTCACTGACAAAATTACAAAAAGATTGACAAAAAAGCATAAAAAACAGAAGCTCTTTTTAAGAACTCCTGTTTCTTTATAAATGAAGAAAAAAAATTATTCTAAGCTACCAACTGTTTTTTCTACCTCGTGCAAAATTTCGCAACTCTTAACAAGTTCTTTCATTTTGTTATGATCGGGATATAATGGTCGGTCAATGTCGAGATAATCAACATACTTGCGAATTACTTTTCGGGCAGCATTTGTACCGTCGCCAAATTTGTATTTTTGTTCGTCGTATTTTTCTCTTAAATCGAGAGCCTGAGCGGCAGCCATGAATTCAATTCCCAGAACTCCATAAGCATTGTCGAGTATTTGCCAGTTTTTAAGAGCAGTGTTCATGCCCATGGAAACGAAATCTTCTTGGTCGGCAGCTGCAGGTATAGACTGTATTGAAGCAGGCATTGATAAAATGCGTTGTTCTACAATCTGCATATCGGCAGTATATTGACTGAGCATTAAACCAGAAAATAGTCCGGGATTGTGAGTTAAGAAAGGTGGAAGCCCGACGCTCAGTGCAGGGTTGTTGAGGCGATTCATTCTTCGTTCTGACAGCACAGAAACCATGGTAACAGCAGCTCCAACCATATCCATAGGTAGTGCAACGGGTGTACCCTGAAAGTTTGCACCTGATAGTTGCAAGTTTTCGTCGGGGAAGAAAATGGGGTTATCGCCAACTCCGTTAAGTTCTATTTCCACTTGTTGACGTGCCCATGCTACGGCATCGTGAGCGGCACCGATAACTTGCGGCGTAGAACGCATGCTATAGGCATCCTGAACTTTAACCTTAAGTCGTTTTTCTATTAAGTCACCGCCAGCAGCAACTTTACGAATGGCAGCAGCACTTCTTATAGCACCTTTAAAGCCCCTTACTTCATGAATCTTATGGTTATATGGTCCGAAATTGGCTTTTAAAGCTTCGAGTGTCATGGCGCAGGCTATTTCGGCTTGTTTTAACCAGTTGTTTACATCGTATAGCAACAATGCACTCATGGCTGTCAGTACATTTGATCCATTGATTGCAGCTAAGCCGTCACGTGCCTGTAATCCGGGAATGGGGATGCCTGCTCTTTCCATGGCAACTTTTCCAGGAAGTAGTTCTCCCTGATAGTAAGCATGACCCTCGCCCATCAGAAGAAGTGCAATCTGCGACATAGGAGCCAGATCGCCACATGCACCAACTGAACCTTTCTGACATACATACGGAGTAACTCCTTTATTGAGCATCTCTACCAAAGTTTCAGTAATTTCCAGACGACAACCGGAATTGCCGTGAGCATGCACATTGATACGTCCCAACATAGCTCCACGTACCCATTCAATTGGCATTGGATCGCCGATTCCAGCAGCATGATTGTATATCAGAAATTTCTGAAACTCTTTTATCTGTTCATCACTTAGTACAATTTCAGAAAATTCGCCAATACCTGTATTTACACCGTACATAATTTCGCGTGCTTCGATCTTCTTTTCAAGCATCGCTCTACATTTCTTAATTTTTTCTTTCGATTCAGGAGATAGTACCACTTTTTCGCCATAACGGGCTACTTTTACTACATCTTCAATTGTTAAACCATTTCCGGTAATTACTATTGCCATAAGTATGTAATTTTAGTTTTACGTGTCGAAATTACGAAATATAATTCATAATTAGCTATCGTTTCAAATGATTTTTTTTAATGAATATATTTTAGCATTTTGACGAATTGAGTAAATTTGTTGACAAAACCTAAGTAAAAATACGCAAAAAGATGAAACATGTTAATAACAAAATCGTAAAATTGCATAGAAAATTCATCGTATGAAATACTTTATATTGATAGTAATTCTTCTTTTAGAAGGAGTTTATTTATGGGGTGCTGACTATTATGCCTACCAGTCGGGCAATTATACGAATGCAGCCATCTGGCGTATTGGTTCATGCAATGGAGCGGCTGCAGGTTCAATCCCCGGTGCAACAGATAATGTGTATATTTGCCCTGGAGTTACTGTTACAGTTAGTAGCAATATAACCTGCTCCAATCTTACGGCGTGGGGAACATTTTCTATTTCTGGTAATAGAAATATTACAGTATCTAATCAGTTTACATTGAATTCTGGTTCATTATTAACTGCTGATAATAATAATACCAATTTTTATGTAAATGGTAATTTTACTTTTTATGATGGAGCAGAGATAAATGGAACTCAACCATTTAATTTACGTGTTGCAGGTAGTATGACAAATATATCTGATGGGGGCTCATTACAAGCAAGAGTGGGTCGTGTAGATATTTGGATTACTGGAATGTCATATATTGAAGGAGAATATGTTTTTACCATTACGGGAGCAGGTACAAAACGTTTTAACGGTGGATTAACTATACAACCTTCGGGTGTTTTTGACAACACTGTTGGAGAAGATCCATTTATCAATGGTGATATTGTTAATAATGGCTCCTGGATAGGTTGTACTGGTGGAAATTGCGATTATACTTTGGGAAATATTGCAGGTAGGATAATTAATATATCAGGAGCTAATCCTATACCCGTTGCCAGAATTAATGTATCACAAGCAACTTCGGTGGTTAACAACTATGGTACGTTAATTCTTGGGAGAACAGGTCTTGCAGGTGATTTATTGCGAGGTACAGGTACTTTTAATAATTATGGAACATTATATTTAACAAAAGGTAATAGCACTCCTGTTACTATTTCGGTATTCAATTCAAGTTATGCCGGCAATACTGTTTATTATGACAATAATGCAGCTCAATTAATTAGAATACCAAACGATGGGAGTTATTATAATTTAGTTATTTCTAATAATTTTATCAGAAATTTACAAACACCTGGTGGTACATTAACGGTTACGAATAGTTTATATCTCCAAAATAATGCAATATTAGAAATTCTTCCGACGGAAACATTAAACGGATCGGCATCCCTGACTATAACCGATAATGCAACATTGCGAATTTTAAAGTGTAGTCCTGCACAGCCTGAATTAACCGGCATGTATAATATTTTGGGTGGTACTATTGAACTAGCAGGTACTTGTAATCAAACATACAATTCTTCTGTTGCAGGCTCAGAAACTATAAATAACATTATTTTATCTGGTTCAGGTACTAAAAATATTTCAGGGATAACTACCATAAATGGTAATATAACCATAAGTGGTTCTGCAAGTTTAGGAAGTTATAATTTTATGCAGAACTGCAATGGTAACTTTACCTATTCTTCATCAGGAACAACAACACTATCTAATAATTTAAATATAGGCAATTTTATTATGCCAGTAGGAACAGCTGGTATCATTAATGCTTCATCATTTACCATTACTATATGTGGAACACTATGGAAATATGATGCAGGAACATTTAACCCTCAAACATCTACAGTAATCATTAATGGTGATGTTTCAGTAGAAGGTATACAAACTCCTGTATTTAATCATTTAAACATTAATGCTGGTAAAAAGTTATATGCTCATAGTACGCAAATGAATCTAAAAGGTAATTTCACTAATCATGGTGAGTTTATACATAGAAATGGAACAGTAGCTTTTGATGGGACATCTACTATTTATGGTACATCACTTACAACCTTCAATCATTTAACTATAACAGCTAATGGTACATTAACATCGCACTCCTCCACTATATA
>FWWL01005173.1_pt1 | contig 20782 bp, 24 predicted proteins | sample 2228331 | NCBI WGS metagenome assembly FWWL01 (sample SAMEA103939775, study PRJEB20133) | metagenome | reverse complement strand
TCCCGCGGCACCGGCCCTGGGAGGGGCGGTAAGGGTTGGGGGGGTTTTAGGGCTCCCTAACAGTAGCAGTTAGGCCGGCCTTATGGTTGGGGTTAGGCGAGGGTGGGGGGGTTATGGGGGGGCACAATTGCTCGCAGTAATACATACCCCCTCCGGGAATCCGAACAGCGTTCGAAATACCGAACGCGGCACCATGAACGAACACGCGTTCTACACGAACACCTGTCCATCCTGTGGGGAACCGGCGTTCGGTGCACGAACTGGGGTTCGGTGGGGCGGTAGATTCAAGTTGACAAAAGCGCTAGATTCGACCTCACCAACCGCCAATACCGGACACGCGTTCTACTCGAACAACTGTTCTTTTTGGGGGGAACTGGTGTTCGGTACACGAACGTGGGTTCGAAACTCGGCCCGAAAAACTCACGAACAGACGTGCGGTTTTTCGGGGCGAAACCGAACACCTGATCGACGAAAATTTGACTGACCGGTCAGACTGTAAGGTGGGCTGTAAGGCCGAAACTAGCATCACGACTGGATCCTAACGACCTTACACGCCTTACAGCGTTCCGGCATAGGCTATAGATTCCTGGCACCTCTAATACATCCCCACCCCACTAATACATCCCCACCTCTCTTAGATAGATAGATAGTAAGTAAGTAAGTAAGACACACACTAAGTAAGCTAGAAAGCAGTAGTGACGGGCATTACAGCATTACATGCTCTTCCGTGATTGGAGTTATTAGCTGTAAGAACCCGCTCCCCGCCTGCCCCCCACCCTTACCCACCCCCATCCCGGTCCACCCCCTCCTCACGTGAAACCCGCGCCGCTCGGGCATTTAGCGCCAATACAACCCCTGTAAGACCCACAGCGAACAAAAGTTCTGTATTGACGAGGGGTGGGGGTCGGTGCTACGAAGGGGGCGAGGGAGGAGGTGAGGTGAGGTGAGGGTGATTTTGGTAAGGAGGATCGGGTCGAGGGCGGCTCGCCGCCTGGCCCGCTTGGCCGCGAGGCCGGACGGGCCGATTTCCCGCGTGGGGAGGCGGCGCTACTCCCCCAACCCCCCCTTCGGGCCGCACGAGGCGGCACGGAGGGCGATGGTGCTTATCGGCGCTGGATTCGACTACGAAGTGGAGGAGGGCCGTTAGGGGGCATGGACGGGATCATGGACCTTCTCGGGTTCAGCGCCGCTCTGCTGGCGGCGATCGCCGCCGCGGCAGCATGGGGGGCTGGGGGGGTATGAAGTCTCTTGTGGTGGGGGCTAGGGCCCTTGCGCGGCTCTAGCCTCCGCAAAGGTCCCTCGTCCCCTCCGGTGGCGGGGGCCCTTTTGTCTTCTCGCAGGCGGGTGCGGATGCAGCGCGGCGAGGAGGTGAGGTTATGAAGATCAGTATAGCCGTGCAGGCGAGGGTCCCTGTCCTCTTGTGGGGCCCGCCCGGGGTCGGCAAAACGGCCTCGGTGCGGGCCCTCGGCGAGGCCCTCGGGCTTCCGGTAGAGGTCGTCATTGCCTCTATCCGGGAGCCGAGCGACTTTTCGGGCCTCCCGCTCGTGCACAGCGGGCAAGTTCACCTTGCCCCGCCTGCCTGGGCGGTCCGCCTTGCCCAGGCTGGGCGGGGTATTTTGTTCCTCGACGAAATTTCCACCGCACCCCCCGCGGTCCAGGCCGCTCTCCTGCGCGTGGTTCTGGACCGCGTGGTCGGGGACCTACCGCTCCCTGAGGGGGTGGCAATCGTGGCGGCTGCCAACCCACCGGAGCAGGCGGCCGGTGGGTGGGACCTGTCGGCGCCACTGGCCAACCGATTTGTTCACCTTGCGTGGCGGGTGGACGCCACGAAGTGGGCGGACGGGATGGTTGCCGGCTGGCCCACGCCCGACGTTGCCCGCCTTCCAGAGGCGTGGGAGGCCGCGGTACCGGCGGCCAGGTCCATCGTGGCGGCGTTCGTCCGGGCGCGCCCGCAGCTCCTGCTGCAGGTGCCCAAAGACGAGGCCGCTGCGGGCCGTGCGTGGCCGTCCCCACGAACGTGGGATATGGCGGCCCGCCTGTTGGCAGCGTGCCGGTCGTCAGAGGCCGGCCCCGACGTAGAGGCCGAGCTCGTGGCCGGGTGCGTAGGCGAGGGGGCCGCACTCGAGTTCGTCTCCTGGGTGAGGTCGCTGGACCTGCCGGACCCCGAGGAGCTCCTCCGCGACCCTTCGTCTTACAAACACCCCGCGCGGGGTGATCAGGTCTATGCCACCCTGGCCGCCGTCGCCGCGGCCGTGGTGGCGCGTCCCACGGCCGAACGGTGGGCTGCCGCGTGGGACGTCCTCGCCCGCGCGGTAGGCGCCGGCTCGGCCGACATGGCCGCCGCCGCCGCTCGGTCGCTGGTGCATGCGCGGCGGCCGGAGTGGCCGCTACCAGTCGACTCCGTGCGGTCCCTCGCGCCGGTCCTGCGCGCCGCGGGGGTGATGTAGGTGGAGGCGTTCCTGGAGCTGCTCTGCGAGGTTGTCCGTCGGAGGGACGGGATGACCGCATACCACGCGTGCATTCTCCAGACGACAGACTGGGACACGCGGTGGCAGGTGGTCAGACTGCGCCTCGTCCCGCAGGGCGGCTATGTCGAGCTGGTGCAGGACAGGAGCTACAGGACCTTCCCGGACGAGCAGAGCGCCAGGCGTTCCGCCCGGCGTGCGGCCGCCCGGAACCACGCTTTTACGACGTGTCTGTGTCCCTCGTACGTCAGGACTTCACAAAGGGCGTATGCCCTCCTCGGGGAAATGGCTTCCTGGGGGCTCCTGTCTCCCCAGGAGGAAGCAGCACTCGAGGCACTGGACGTCCTCGAGGCTCTGGGGGGGGTGAGTGTATGACTCCCCTCCCCCTCCCCCTTCCCCTCCAGGCCGCACGACTCAAGCTGGCCCACCAGCGGCCGTACCTGGCCACCGCCCTGTGGGCCCTGGTGCCTGTCGAGCGCCTGGGGCTTGGGACCCTGGCCGTCGACCGGTGGTGGAGGCTTTATTACGACCCCACCGCGGTCGAGGCCTGGTCGGTGGACCTCCTCGTGGGCGTCTTGTACCACGAAGTCTGCCACCTACTCCGGGCGCACCATGAGCGGGCGGAGGCCATGGGTGCGGACCCAACCGCGTTCAACATCGCGGGGGACCTGGAGATCAACGACGACCTCCGCGACGAGGGGGTGCAGCTCCCGCAGGGGGCTCTGTACCCCGAGGTGTTTGGATTTCCTCCGCGCCTGCTGGCGGAGGAGTACTATTCGAGGGCGCAGCAGTCTGCGCCCGGGCAGGGGCAGGAGGCTCAGCCTGATAGCGGCCGTCAGTCCGAGGCCGGGGCTGGCGGTCAGGGGGGCGGGAGCGAGGCCGGGGACCGAGCCGACGGTCCTGACGCTGGGGACACCGCCCAGGGGAGCACCGCGCCCGGGGAAGGCCGCCCGGGAGACGGGCTCGACCCAACCCCAACAGCCGCGGGCGGCGGCGATGCCTCCGAGCCCCACCCATCGCCTGCGGGCGACGCGGGCGGGTCGAATTCGGGCGACGCGTGCGGGTCTACCCCACACGCCTCGTCCGCCACCCCGTCCGCCTCGTCCGAGCGGCCCGCCGGTCCCGTGGGTGACCGCAGCGCTGGCGGGGCAGAACGCACGGGCGATGGGGCCCGGGCGCAGACTCCTGCGCCTGCCAGCGGAAGGTGCGGTTCCTGCGCCCACGGCCACCAGGAGGCATGGGAGGAGGGGCCTCCGGGCGAGTCCGGGGTGCAGGGGGTTGGACGGGCGGATGCGGAGATCATCCGCCGCCAGGTGGCGGAGGAGGTCCGCCGCCAGGCTGCGCAGGGCCGCGGCACTGTCCCGGGGCACTGGCGCCGGTGGGCCGAGGAGAAGCTCACTCCCAAGGTCGACTGGCGCCGCGTTCTGGCCTCAGCCGTCCGCGCCGCGCTGGCTGACGTGGCGGGGGCGGTGGACTACTCCTACCGCCGTCCATCCCGCCGCCAGGTCCCCGACGTTGTGCTTCCGTCCCTCCGCCACCCCGTCCCCGAGGTAGCAATAGTTGTGGACACCTCGGGCAGCGTGGGTGACAGAGAGCTCTCCGGGGCCCTCGCGGAGGTGGCGGGGGTGATTAGGGCCGCGGGGGGCAAGTACGGGGTGCGCGTGCTGGCAGTAGACTCCGCAGTGCAGGCCTGCCGGCGGGTGTTCCATCGTGAGCAGGTGGAGCTCCGTGGAGGGGGCGGTACCGATATGGGAGTTGGCATTGAGGCTGCGGCAAAGCTTCGTCCGCGACCTCAGGTCATCGTCGTGCTCACGGACGGCCAGACCCCGTGGCCGTCCGAGCCGCCCCGCGGCGTCCGCGCCGTGGTGGCGCTGTTCGGGCGCCGGGCCTGGGAGCTGCCGTCCTGGGCTCGGGTAGTACAGGTGGGTGACGAGGCGTGAAGGAGCTGATTAGCTCCGCTCTTGGTGAGCTCCGTAAGGCGGCGGAGAGCATGACGGAGGAGCTTTCCCCACACGTTCCTCTGCCGAGGGTGCGGACCTTCGAGTTCGCACCGGGCATTGTTTGGCCTGGCGAGAGCCCCGGGGAGGGTAACCAGGGCTGGTATAAATACGCCAGGGTAAATGGATACCAGGTATCGCTAGGTGATGTGGCTGAGAAGATCACGAAGAAGACAGGCGGCCAGCCACGAAAGGTCCTGCGCGCGCTGCGGCGCATCGAGGCCGCGACTGAGTGGTGCCGCCGACGTGCGGAGGGCCGGCGGCGCGCGGCCCAGGAAATACTGCGACAGCAGTCCCGCGCAGTTGCGGCCTTGGAGGCGGAGGAAGTGATACGGGGGCTGAAATGAAGGAGCTGGTCGCTGCAGCCCTCGAAGAGCTACGCAAAGCGGCGGAGAGCATCGGGGATCTCTCCCCCGGCGTTCCGATGCCGAGGGTGCGGGTCTTCGAGTTCGCACCAGGGTTGGTATGGCCTGGGGAGACTCCCCAAGAAGGTCACTACTGGTACCTGTACTCCAGGCTGGGCGACCGCAAGGTCTTGGGCTCTGGCGGCTTCAAGGTATGGGCTGACGACCTGACAGAGATGATACTGAAGAGGGCGGGCGGGCAGCCCCGCAAGGTCCTGCGCGCGCTGCGGCGCATCCAGGCCGCGACTGAGTGGTGCCGCCGACGTGCGGAGGGCCGACGGCGGGCCGCTCAGGAGGTACTCCGCCAGCGCGGCGTTGGAGGTGGGGGTTGAAGGCGGAGACGTATTTCTGCGAGCTACACGATCTGGACCAAGCGCTACTCGCTGCACTGGCTAAGGTGGAGGCCGGCAGCAGAGCCAGGGTGTTCGGCGGCGACGTGGGCTGGGCGGTCGAACACGTCGCTCGCTCTCCCTTCGGGGTGCTGACTGCATGGTCCGGTGCCGTTCCTTGGTCTTACCGCTACGCGGCCAAGGCGACGAAGGTTGTAGTCGCCTGGGGCGCTTTCCGGGGGCGGAAGCTGGTCGGACTCAGAGTGGAGCGCGCCCCAGCCCCGGTGCGTTCTTACGGGGCGACGCCTCTACTGACAGACATAAAGTCCACTCGAAAAGCCATAGAGCGCCTTGCCGAGATGGGCTTGCAAGAGGCGCTCGAAGTACTCAGGCGCGCCGACCAAGCGATAAGGCGCGAGGTCAGTGCGGCCGGCCTTGTCCCGCCGAGCGCTGACTGCCTTTTGTCAAAGCTGCGCTTCAAGGGCCGCGGCCGCGGCCTGGCAGTGGTCAAGGTCAGTGGGCGTCTGCTCTGGTACGTGTGCACGCCCCTGAGATGCCTGGTAGCGCACAGGGAGGAAATCGCGGTCGCCCTGTCGGGCGCGGGGTGGCCGCGGCAGGACGCTATCCGGGCGTCCCGGGGCAAGATGGCCCGGGAAGAGGTGGAGGCGGTCGAAGTTCTTGTGGGGTTACGATGAAGGAATACAGATTTGGGGCTGATACCGAGAACTTACTCGCGGAGCTTTCGAGCGCCCTGGAGTACGTGCAGAGCAGGGCGCGTGTGAGGGTATTCCGTCCCCCCGACCTGGAGCGGTTGGCGGAGGAGGTCCGCAGGCTTCCGTTCGGTTTGATAAAGGTGTCTGCGGGCGAGGTGCGGGGCTACAGGCGCGGGGCCGTGGCTACGTCTATCCACCTCGCGTGGGCCACAATTCGAGGCGAGAAAGATGTAATGGGAGTCGTAAGGCGGGACGATTCCTACGCCATTACGCCGAAGATGTCGGCATCACGGGAGCGTGTTTTGGCCCTGCTCGCGTCGTGGGGCCACCGGGCCTCCGAGGAGGTGCTGCGCCGGACCGACTCCGGGGTCCGGCGTCTCCTTGCCTCCCGTGGTCTGGCCGCCCCGAATACTGGGAGGTACTACTTGCGCTCCGTGCGACTTGCCGGCTCGGCGTTAGCGTGGGTCCGGGAGTGGGGGGAAGAGTATGGCTACCGATACCTGTGCACGCCTGTTCGAGTTATTCCGACATATGACTACAGGGTCGAGAAAGTCCTGGTGGACGCAGGGTGGACGAAGGAGGATGCCAGGCGGGTAGAAAAGATGAGTCGGGAGGAGGTGGAGGCGGTGGAGGTCCTCCTGTGTCTGGAGAGGAGGTGACGGATGGAAGAGCTCGCAGCAGTGGTCGTGTATGTCGCTGCACTTCTGATCAGCATCCTGGCCGTGTCGGTGGCCGTGTACGAGCACGGCTACGCGAGCGGCTGGGAGGAAGGGTACTTGCGCGGCCAGCAGGAGGCGTTCAGGGAGGGTGAGCGCGCGCGCGAGCGGGGGGAGGTAGGGGAGGGGGGTCTGGGTCCCATTTAGGTCGCGGTCTATGGGTGGAAGGTCCATAGGTCGTGGTCTATGGGTGGAGGGTCCATAGGTTGTGGTCTCGCCGTGCTCGCTGATGGGAGGTAGCGATGGTATCTGTCAGGATCCCTGGAGTAGGGCTTGTCCACATGACCGTGGACGACGCGAAGCGCGCGATCGTCCACGGATATGTCAAACTGAAGTCGGGGGAGAGGGTCTACCTCTCCGATCACTTGTTGGAAGATGTGTGGTTGGCTCTGGAGGATCTCTACGCAGAGTGGGCGCAGGAGGACGAGGCTTGGACTGCCCTAGATGCAGATCTGTAATGGAGGTCCGTGTCATTTCGCGGGGCTACGTGACACGGGAGATCTGGTACTGCCCGAACTGCAGGGCAGTGTCGCCTGTCCAGCCGTACCCCGAGCGGCTCCCGTCGTACCACATATCGAGGGTCCCCACCGCCGTCTTCGATCTACAAAGGTCTGGGGACCTGATCGTGACGTGGGACGAACGCACAGGGTCACCAGTGATCGTATTCCTGCCTTAGGGGAGGAGGTGAAGACATGAATAGGTACGTACTTGACCTTCTTTACCAGGCATTTCTGACCCTCGAGGACGGATCGGACGCCATGAGACAGGTCGCCCGAGACCTAATCATGGAAGCGATTCGTGAGCTGAAGGGGGAGAGCGAGGTCGAGCAGTTGAGCCTGTTTTAGGGAGGAGCCATGAATCTGACCCGGGTCGAGCAGGCCCGGCGTCTGGTCCGGCTCGTCGTGTTTGGGGGGGAGAGCCGGGCTCCGGACGGCGGGGCAGTGGAGGTACGTGTTCGCAAAGGGGGGTCGGTCGAGAAGTCTTGGTACGTCCACGTGTCCGAGATCCCGGACCCTGTCGTGGCCTGGTCTCAGGACGAGGACGTATGGTTCGGGACGGTGGTCCGTAAGGTCGGGGGGTCGGTAACGTCCGACCTGCTGTCAGCCTGGTCAGTCTGGGCTGACGTTGACCACGAGTCGGCGGTCCAGAGGCTGGTGAGGTTCGCCCTCCCCCCTACCGTCGTCGTGTCCACCGGCCGTGGGGCCCACGGGTACTGGAGGTTGTCCCGCCCCCTGGACATGTCCAACCCACAGCACGTGAGCTTCCTCCGTGAGGTTGTTCACGGGATCGCGTGGGTGGTGGGGGGAGACCCGGCGGTCCACGACCCTGCGAGGCTTCTCCGCCTTCCCGGGACGTACAACCCGAAGTACGACCCCCCTCGCCTGGCGGAGATCGTCCACCTGGACGAGGGGGCCATATACCGTGTTGAGGACCTGTCCAGGTACCGCAAGCCCCTGTTCTCGCCAACCAGACCGGAGACGCCCGACATCTCAGTGCTTCCCCCACGGATCCAGGACTTGATACGCCGGGGGTGGTTCGAGGGGTGTGGGTACAGGTCCAGGTCCGAGGCGGACGCTGCTGTCGTGACCTCGATGGTCGCTCACGGGTTCAGTGACGACCAGATACGGCAGGTCTTTTGCGACCCCGGGTACGGGATATCCTCGAAGGTCCTGGAGGAGGGACCGAACTCCCACAACTACCTGTCCCGCACGATCAGCCGCGCGAAGATACACATCGCTTCGCGGGGAACCGTTCCGGAGGGGCCGAGGGTCAGGGGTGGGCCGGACGGGATCGAGGTTTTGCGTGGTGACGGGAAGTGGGCGCTGGTGCTGGACGCACCCGTCACGGCTCTGGCCCGTCTCGTCGGGGACGAGGAGGGCTATGTCGTGGATGTTGGGGGGAAGCGGCTCGTCCTCCGCGCCCAGCACTTTTCGTCATCCCGTGAGTTCAAGCTGGGGCTGAAGATGGCCGCATCGTGGATGGGGTCGGACAAGGACGTCCAGGTGGTCCTGCAGTACCTGAAGGCTCAGGACCCCCCGACGAAACGTGCGGTCAGGAAGATCGGGTGGTACGACCGGTCTGTCATATTCCCCAACATGTACATGGACGAAAACGGGCGGTGGATTGACGACGTCGACTACGTGTATGTGGGCCATATGGCCGACGTATCTTTGCGGGTGTACGACGGTGGGAACTGGGAGGAGGAAGTAGCCAAGCCCGTTCTTAAGGTCATGTCACTCGTCCAACATGACGAGGTGACCTGCCTCCGCGTTCTGGGGTGGTTCCTGGCCACTTTCGCAGCGCCCTTCATCCGAGACGCCAGCCCGGACCACGGATTCCCGCTCCTGCTCGTGACGGGGATCCGCGAGTCTGGCAAGACCACGTCTCTGGAGTACTACTCCAGGATGGTTGGCGCCGGACCCATGCTCCACTCGGCAAAGGACATCACCCCCTTCGCCCTGATCGACCTCCTTTCCTCCTCCAACACCCTTCCCGTGATTTTCGACGAGCACCGCGTACGGCCTGGCAACAGGGACACGAGGGCCTTCTTCTATACCGACCTCCGCCACGCGTACAAGGGGGCCGTTGTCGTGAGGGGGAGACCTAACCTTGAGGTTGCGCGGTATGTCCTCTCCGCCCCTGTGTGCGTGGCGGGGGAGTCTGAGTTCCCGGACGACGCTCTGATGACCAGGGCGGTGGCCTGCAAGTTCGAGTCGAGGCGACACGGGATGGACGAGAAAATGCAGGCCCTTCCTGTGGACTACTTTGCGTCGGGGATGTACCGACATGTGCTCCGTCGTCTTCCGGAGATCCCGGGGATCATCGATAGAGCCAGGAAGATGACCCGGTGGATCGCAAGTCCGCGTCAGCGGGTTGCGGAGGCGGTCTGGAGGATAGGGCTGATGCTCGTGGACGATATCGTGAGGTTCGACATTCCCGCCTACGTTCCCGAGAGTGGACCCGGGAGGGTCGTGGAGGCCACGAGGGTGGTACAGGAGGTGGTGCGGATCATCGCGGAGCTGGTCCGGGTTGGGAGGATCAGGCCGCGTGTGGATTACAAAGTGTCAGAGCAGTCCGGGCGGCAGATACTCTGGATCGCCCCCGCGCTTGTTGTGCCGGCTGTGGTTGAGTACGTAGCACGTCACGGAACGGACCTGGACTTACCGATGAGCCGTGACTCCATCCTCGACCACCTGAAGGCGGCGTCTGACTCGTTGGTGGTTTCGCGGGGCAACGTCAAGTGGATGGGGTCCGGGTCTGTCAGGGCGTATGGAATTGACCTCCAGGTTGTCGAGGAGGAGCTGGGTATACCCGCGGAGTTCTGGTATGAGGCGATGGGAGGCTGAAAGCTGGGTCCTGGGGGAGGGCCCCCGGGAATCCAGGATTTTGCTGGTCGGGCAGTCTCCCGGTAGGGAGGAGATGGCCAGACGGAGGCCGTTCGTGGGGCCGTCCGGTAGGTTGCTGGACGAGTGCCTTCAGGAAGCCGGAATTGACAGGTCCTGTGTACGCATTGAGAACGTCTTCCCCTACCCCGTCCCCCTCCCCGGCCCTACCCCTGCCCAGGTACGGGCGGTATCTCCGAGGATCAGAAGGATCGTGAGCCTGCTTCCAAACGTGGTGGTGGTGGTCTGCCTGGGGAACGACTCCCTGTTGGCTGTCACGGGGAGGGCGGGGGTCGCGCAGAAGAGGGGGGAGGAGCTGGAGGTGGTGGTGGGAGGGAGGAAGGTCGTAGTGATTCCCACCTTCCACCCGGCCTACGTCCTGAGGAGGAGGAGCACCAGGCACCTGCTCGTCCGTGACCTCGTGAGGGCCAAGAGGGTTGCGGACGGGAGGACCCCCCCTCCCCCTGCCGTGTCCGTGGTCTTCCAGGACTCCTACCCTCCCGGCCTGGGGTCCGGCCGACCCCTGTTCCTTGACGTCGAGCTTGGGCAGGACGACCGGCCCAGGCTGGTGGGGTTGGGTGAGGGCCCAGACGTGGTCTACGTTGTCCCCGCATCCTCGGTCCCGCGAGACCTCCGTGCCTGGCAGGTCGTGGGCCACAACCTGAAGGCCGACCTGGTGTGGTTGAAGAGGTACGGGGTGAACGTGCGGGGGGTGGCGTCCCCCGAGGACACCATGTTGATGGCTCACCTTCTCGACGAGAACCGCCCCCTCTCCCTAAAGTCGCTCGCGATTGAGCTTCTGGACGTCTCCCAGTACTGGAGGGCCGTCGTCCCACTGATCCGTCGTGCGTCGACACGGGGGGCGGTGTCGTACGAAGACCTGGGCCGGTACTGTGCGAACGACGTGGCCGCGACCGCGATGGTGTACGAGAGGTTGAGGGGGCAGATCGAGTCCAGACCGAACCTGAACAGGGTGTACCGCTACATCTCGGTCCCCCTGATGGAGGCGCTCGTGGACACAGAGGTAAACGGTGTCAGGTTCGACACAGACAGAGCCGCCTCCCTTGTCGCGTCCATGAAGGAGGAGGCTTCCAGGATCGCGTGTGAACTCGGTCCTCACGTGAACTGGAACAGCCCGAGCCAGGTTGCGAACTTCCTGTACCGTGAGCTTGGGCTGGAGGCCCCCGAGACTACCGAGAAGGGCAACCCGTCCACGGGGGTGTCCGCACTCCAGAAGCTGCGCGGTCTGCACCCCGCCGTGGACCTCCTCCTCAGGTACAGGTACATCACAAAGAGAGTCGGGATGGTGGAGGGCTGGATACGGAGGTCATCCGGTGGGAGGCTGTACCCCTCCTTTAACATAGCCGGAACCGTCACGGGGAGGCTGTCCGGGTCTGACCCGAACCCGCAGAATATACCGACGGACAGGGACATCCGGTCTCTGTTTGTTGCCGACCCCGGGTGCGCCGTACTGGCGGCGGACTACTCGATGATCGAGTTGATCGTCGCTGCCTACGTGTTCGGCGAGCATACCATCCTGGATGCGTACAACAGGGGGGAGGACCTGCACACGATGACCGCGGAGGCAGTCCTGGGCCGACGTGTCGTGGACGGGGAGGAGCGGAAGAAGTACGGAAAGACCCCGAACTTCGCCCTGCTGTACGGACAGGGTGTCGACGGGTTTATCCGGTACGCACAGAAGGTCGGTCTCTCGCTGGACAGGGTGGAGGCGTGTAGGATCTACGACCGGTGGCATGAGCTGTACCCGAATATACGCAAGGGGTGGAGGAGGGTTCTGGATGAGGCGAGGGAGAATGGTGGTGTGGTCAGGTCTCCTTCCGGGCGCGAGAGGCGTATCTTCGAGGTGGAGGAAGACTGGCATCAGGTGGTTAACTTTCCTGTCCAGGCCACCGCCACCGAGCTGACGCACGTGGCGGCCATTCTGGCCTCTAAGGTGCGCGGATGGAGGATTCTCCTTCACGTCCACGACTCCCTGGTTCTGTCTGTCCCCAGGGACTCGGTTGTGGAGGCCGCCAGGGAACTCGTACACATCATGTCTTGCGGGGTCCGTGAGTACTTCGCCTCCTACCTCCGTGTCGAGCTACCGTTCGTGCCGGGGGTGAAGGTGTGGGCCGGCCCCACGTGGGGGGATTTGACGGAGGTGCAATACACGTGCTAACATACGGACCGATGAACGTCCCACTGAGGAGGGACCAGTGGTACTACTTCCCGAACGGGGAGAAGTACCCCTCTGTCACCGCCATCACCTCCTCCATCCCCAAACCCCACCTGATGAAGTGGGCCGCCCGGGTGGCAGCGGAGGCCGTGCTGAAGGACCCCGTACAGTACAACACGGCTGAGAAAGCGGCATCGGTGCTGGACGAGATTCGGGAGGGTGCTGCGGACCGCGGTCGGTCCGTCCACGAGTTGATTGAGGCGTGGGCTCGAGGGGAGGAGCTTGACTCGGATGACGGGTACGTGGGGGGGTTCAAGCTTTTCCTCCGGTCCTGGTGCCCCCGGCCCATCCTTGCCGAAGCCGTGGTCCTGAACAGAACTCACGGCTACGCGGGAAGGCTAGACCTGATAGCTAACGTTGGGGGGGAGTCGTGGCTTCTTGACTTCAAGACCTCCCGTGCTCCCTACCCCGAGTACGGTCTCCAGCTAGCCGCGTACAAACACGCGGAGTACTACTACGACGGGGAGAACTTCCACCCCATGCCTCGTGTAGACCACTCGGCAGTCGTGCTACTGCCGGGTAACGGTTCATTTGACCTCAAGGTTGTGGACGAACCGCTTGAGGTCTTTCTCGCCGCAAAAACTCTCTGGCTGTGGACAAGAGGAGGTGGGTAGAGATGGAGTGGGAAGAGATTGGCCAGGGCGACCTGACCACCTGGGATTCGCCTAAGGTGATCGTGGGCGTGTACCGGGGGTTCACCGAGACCTCCGGGTTTGGCGGGAACGGTGTGCAAAAGAGGCACACGGTGGAGGGTGACGACGGGCAGGTGTACAAGTTCTTCGCCCCCTCCATCCTCGAGTCGCGCCTGTCCGACCCCCGGGTCCAGCCCGGGGTGAGGATCCGGATCGAGTACACTGGCCGGCAGGTCCGCACGAAGAGCGGCAGGCTGGCCAAGGAGTTCCTGGTCGCGGTCGCCAAGTGACCTTCGTGGGCATCGACCCGGGAGTCCGTGGGGCCATCGCGGCCCTCGATGCCTGGGGGTCTGTCCTCTGGATCGAGGACATGCCGACGTTCACGGGGGTAGGCGGGGGGAAGCGGAGGGACTACGACACGAAGAAACTGGTCGAGCTCATCCCCAGAGATTCGTGTGTGTTCGTGGAGAGACAGTCCCCCCGCCCCTATCCCCCCACCCCGCCCCAGGCGAACTTCAAGATCGGTTACGGGTTCGGACTGCTGGTGGGGATACTGGACGCCCTGTCGGTGAGGTACACTGTCGTGTTGCCACAGGTGTGGCAGCGGGACATGTTTCCTGATGGTGTAGGGGAGGGGGGGAAGGCCAGGTCGATCATCACGGCAAGGAGGCTGTTCCCGAATGTTAGCATAACCCGCCACGACCAGGCAGACGCGCTGTTGATTGCGGAGTGGGGGAGAATGAGGGGTGGTGTATGAGGAAGGGTGTCGTTTTGCTGGCGGTGTTACTCCTGACCGCCGCGGTCGAGGGGTTCGGTCAGGAGTGGGGTTGGACGAAGGGTAGGGTGAGGCAGGCTACGTGGGTTGTGGGGAGCGGGGTGTGTACGGCGCTGGCCATAGACCCAACCCACATCCTGACCGCCTCGCACTGCGTCCCGGCTGTCGACGGTACCGTGCAGGTTACCGATGTGGTGGAGGGGGGTCTCGGGACTCAGGAGGCAGTGGTGGCGTTCGACTCGGTCACGGAGGACGTAGCGTTTCTCAGGATCCCGGTTCCAACCCCCAACCATATCGGGAGGTTCCCCACGTGCCCCGTGCATGAGGTGGGGAAGAAGCTGTGGGCGTACACTATAAGTCTCGGGCTCGTTGGGTGGGAGTCGACCCTGGAGTATGTGGGTCGGTACTTCGAGTTTGGCAGACGTTGGGTCGTGGCTTACACGGGGAATGCCTACCCGGGAGCATCCGGGTCTGTCGTGTTTGATGTCGACAGAGGGTGCGCAGTAAGCAACATCACGCACGGGTCAGCCCACGGTTTCCCGGTCGTGATCCTCGGTACGTCCTCTGAGTTGATCCTCTCTGCGTACAACCGAATGTTGGGGGGGCAGACGAAATGATGTTTGTCCGGCCCACATACAGAGAATGGAACAGGCTTCCCCCCCATATCCTCGACCAACTGCATGAGGCGGTCGCCGATTACCTGAAGAGGTCTGGCGAGGAGATCACGGAGGGGGAGGTGTGGCAGTGGATCGCCCACTCCGTTCTGTATGGAGACGACGCAGTCTCCATGCTCCTTCTGGCAGTCGATGGCGCGGAGGACGACCCGAAGACCTGGAATCTTGCCGGGTATGCTCTGGTCCGCGTGACTCCCGGGACCCTGGTCACCCGGATGATCCTGGTGGTCTGGCAGATCTGGGTGTCCAGACGGTACAGGTTCAAAGACCTGATGGACGCTGGGTTCAGAGAGATCCTTGACTGGGCTCGTAAGAAGGGTTGCACCAAAGCTGTCTGGGTCACGAGGCGAGGTGCTGCGTATGAAAGATGGGCCCGTCGGTTCGGGTTTGAACCGAAAGAGCTACTCTACGAGATCTCGATCTCGTGAGGAGGTTGTCGAGTCGTGGACCGGCGGTCGGAAGGGGGTAAAGGAACAGAGGCTAGACCTGGTGCCCTGGGACGTGGTACTGCAGGACTCGGTCCTGCTGAGCAGGGGGGCCAGGAAGTACGGCGAGAGGAACTGGGAACGCGGGATTCCCGTGAGCCTGAGCTGGGCTGCGATGATGCGCCATGCGATTGCGTGGTGGCTTGGGGAGGAAGAGGACAGAGAGACTGGTATGCACCACTTGCTGGCAGTGCGCTTTCATGCGGCGTCGATTCTGAGGTCTCTACGAACGTCCGAGAAGCTAGACGACAGGCCACGGACAGAATCGTCCGGGCGTTCCTCAGACCTGACTGGGCGTCGTGGGTAGCCGGGTTTTTCACGGGGGAGGGGAGCACGGTTTCCAGGTCCGACTCCGGCGGTGTTTACATCTGCATAGACAACACGGACTACAGCCTTCTCGCCCTCGTTCGCGAAATGACCGGCGTGGGTAAGATTTACGGACCCTATGCACCTAGAACAAGAGGGCGTAGCCCTATGTGGAAGTACCGGGCCACGGGGTGGGAGGCGATTTGGTTCCTCTTGCTGGTGTGGAGGTGGCTCCCACCCAAGAAGGCAGAGCAGGCCTACCTGGCGCTGGTCCGATCGGTCAGTTAGCGGCCCCTGGAGGCCAGTTCCTGAAACCTCTTCTTTCCGTACTTCTTTCTGCCGATCCAGGCGGCTAGGGCTGCCGGGTCCTTTGCCCCCTTCCTTGCCAGACTCCTCTTCAATGCCTCGAACCTCTCCCCTGTCCCGAGAGGCGGCTTCTTCTTAGCGGCCATTTTCGTCCCCCTTTCCAAGTGCCAGGATCAGTCTGTCCCCGGGGCAGACTGTCTTGGATACATCACGATGATACAACACCACAGCTCCAGGGTACGCCCCCGAGGTCAGCGTCTCCAGGAGCTCGCGTAGGGACCTGATCTGTTCCTGCGTCGGATCCTCCACCGTGAAGTTCCCGAGCACGCAGACTCCCAGGGAGGTGATGTTTCTCCCCTGTGCATGGTATGTCACGAGGGTATTGGGCTGGGTTTTGTAGACATCGCCGCTCTTTCCCACCACGTAGTGGTACGCGATCCCGGGCCACCCCCTCTGCTCTACGTGGTACCTGGCGATTGCCATAATCTGGAGCAGCTCCGCCCCCGGAGGACATTGTACCCCGGAGTGGTGGACGATCACCTCACGGATGAGGTCCGGGGAGCGGGAGGAGTATTTCTTAGTCCCGTGCCTTGGGAGTTTCTGTACCAGGTTCTTCATCGTGTCCCGTGGCGAGCAAACGGTAGATGTCTCGTAGAGCCTTGATGTCGTCCGACATGTGGTTTTCCAGAACAGATGTGATCCGGTTCAGACCGGCAAGTGTGCCCCGGATGAGCCAGCCCAGGTACCCAATCACGGAGACAACGACAAAGATCAGTAGCTCCTGCATGTTACCGGGCATGCCTCACCCCCAGTCTGGTGACGGACCTTATGATGCGTTCCAGTATTGCCTTCTTCGTTTCGTCCGGCAGCCTGGACCAGTACGGGGACACGACCACACGCCTGACCTGTTCGTACATCTTCTCCCCACGCAACCTCTTCAACTCGTGTATTTGTTCCGGGGTGGCCTTCTCCCTCGCCTCCCTACCGACTCCCCATCCCCTGACGACCCCCAGTCTGACCATCTCCATGATCACGGGGTCGACGTCGGATGCGGACCTGACCTCCGGCAGGATGGCCCGCTCGAGCGGGCTGCCCTCCCTGATGCGGGGGCGGCCGAAGGGGTCGAGGGAGGGGCGGAGGAAGGTGGAGAGGCCGGGGATTGCCCGTGCGAACCTCTCGGATGTCGTGACTGCCTCCCTTTTTACCGGGTCTGTCGCCCTGACCAGATCGCCCCTCACGAACTGTGGTACGAAACCGATCCCGAGGTCTGTCAGGAGTTGACCCGCTTTCTCCGGGTGCGTCGCGACTTCCAGGAATCTGTCGATCGTGCGCAGGAAGCCGATGTCGTCGAACATCTGGCCCATAGACCTGGCAGCTCGTAGGATGATGGACTCCTTCCTTTCCTCCGGCAGGTACTGGTTATCGAACACGGAACCGACGGCTGCAAGGTAGGTGGCCAGGGGCTCGAACCCGCGGTAGGAGATCCATTTGTCTCCGATCCGGACCGACTCCCAGGGCCTGCCGGCAGCCTCAAGCATGGACCGGACGTTCGGGTCTTCGGGGGCGGGTCCGGTGACGTCGATTGACCCGGATGCCTTAGCTATAGCGATCGACGTGAGCACCATGGTCCCGGCGATCACTCTACCCATGGCGTCCGCCCTGGCTCCAGCGTTTTGGGCGGTGGCGGCGTGGTAGAGCCCCAGCGGCGACCGGTCAGCGGCGTACTTGATCAGGTTCAGGCCGACACGGATGAACGGTATCAGGGCCTTTCCGAACGGAATTGTGTCGCGGAGCTGAGTGACCGCTGACACCATCCTGTAGTTTTCTCGGAACAGGTTCGTGGTGGTTGTTCTCGCAGCCTCGTTTATCATCTCTGGGGGAGGCTTCTTCAGGATTTCGGCCATCCTGTCTACAACATCCTTCGCCCCCTCCTTCATAGCTTGACGGAAGGCGAGAGACCTCATGGTGGCCACGAAGTTGAGGGTCGAGAAGAACTGGTCCATCGCCTCCAGCGGGCGGAACGCCATCCTGACAGCCCTGCCGAACTTGCCAGGTATACTTCCCACTGACGACTCGCCACGGGTGGCGACTGGATCGTGAGATAGAGCCCGGATCAGGTTCCTGGTCGCGTCGGGGATGGTACTAAGCACTCCGACGGCCTGTTCCCACCCCTCCCTCGCCCACCTCTCCCTGGGCCTCCCAGCCGCCTTTGCCTCGATCGCGTCCCACATCCCGGCCGCAGACTTGCTGAGTGGCTCGAATAGCAGGGACATGGTGTTGCCCACGGCGTTGCGCATGTTCGTGAGGGCTCCAGCGACTTTCGCAGCCGCGGACAGCTCGCCGGTCCAGTCCTGTACTGCCCTCCACGCACGACCGATGTTTGTGGACACTGGGGGTGGGGGTGCAGGCTGTCCCGTGGCCACCATGTGCGCCAGATTGGCTTTCCGGTACGACTCCGTGAGTCGGTCCAGGAATGCCTGGATGTGGGGGGGTGGGTTGTCCAGTCCCGGGACTACGAACTGTCCGTTCTCAAACCTGACGGTCAGTACGGGAGCAGGGATGCGACGCTTAATGCCGGAAAGTGTCTGTGCCAGAATCTGTGTACCGGGGGGGACAATACCGAGTGCGCCGGACGGCTGGACCTCCACCAGCGTCTTCGGTGGCTGCGAGAAGTCAAACGTCATGTGTACCCAGACCGGCCTGCCGTCCGGCCCCCGGTACGCACTGATTCCGTCCTCATTCCCCGCCCGCACACTTTCCCGGAACTTCGCCAGGGCCTCCTGTCCGAACAGTACCGGACCCTTCTGCTCGAAGTAGGCCCCGGACTCCACGTTCAGCAGTTTTCCGTTGTGGATGATCCACTCCTGCCCGTGTTTCCTGGCGATGCGGAGTGCCTCGGAGAGGGGAAGGTCGAGGAGGAGGTAGGAAGGTTCCCTGACCGGGACGCCGGCCGAGTTGAAGTACCCGAAGAGGGGTACGATCCTGTCCGCGTCCACCCCGGACTCCATGATTGTCCGACGGAGGCTGGTCCTGTAGTTCTCGTTCGGGTAGGTCTTAACTGGGACGTTCCTGTTCGGGTGGGCCGAGATTATGGCGTACTCACGACGACCGGAGAGGATCTCAGCCATCTGGTCAGGTGGGATTGGTATGGGCCTCTTGTCGGACAGGGTTACGATCTGCCTGAGGAGGTTCCTGGATGTCCCGTCCTTCAGTACGTACCCCGGGTCATGGAGAAGGGCCTCACGGTATGTACCGATCAGGTGCTTAATGTCTCCCTCAAGAGTCCTGGTCACCACCGGCCCGCCTGTCCTCTGGTACACCCAAAGGGCAGCCTGAGCCTCGTGAGGCATGATCCTGTGTGCGGCTTTCGTGACCGGATCCCAGTCCGGGTGCTCCGCCCACTTAGCAAGTGTGGCCTGCTCCGCCAGGACACGGTACACGTGAGCGACAGCGTCGTACTCGGAGTCCGTCCTGGGTTCGCGACCGATCACCAACCTGGCCGCGTGCCTGTCGACTGCCACGTAGGACTCGGACTTCGTGTACACGACCCGACCTTCCGCTGCGCCGCGGACAATGGCCTGGACCTCCTCCTTTGTCGGGGGTGTGGGGTTGATGGAGTAGTAGAAGGCCAGGACCTTCTTCCCCACCCCGGTCCCGGGCGTGGCGGCGATCTGCTCGGGGGTCATGCCCTCCCGGAACATCTTCATGGCTCGCTCAATCTGCGAGGCGATCGCATACCCGCCGGACTTCCTGAACGGCCTTCCGGCGACGTAATCACCCCACAGTTCCACGAACAGGCGCATGTTCGCCTTTGGGGTGTTTCCGGGGGATGTCAGGGCGAGGAGCCACGCCACCTCGTCCTTTCGTTCACGTGGGAACAGCAGGGTGATCGTCTGCCTGACGTCCTCGTACCACTGCTGTCCCATCTCCCCCTTCTTCCACGCCTCGAACAACTCGTTGAAGTTCGTAGACTTCAGTTGAGTCTCCAGGTACCTCTTGTACTGCCCCAACGCTCTTTGGAATATCCTGTCCCTGGAAAGCTCGAACAGCTCCTGCCAACCGGGGTGGGACTCAGCGAGGAGTTCCCGCATGGCCCGCTCCCACCCATCGATGCCTTTTACGTTCGGGCTGGAGAACAGGTACCTCCCCACCCTTACGAGCTGTTCCTCGTACTTCCTGGACGACGCCGGCACGTCAGCCAGCAGGCCAACAACCGTGTACCCCTGCTGGCCGGACAGGATCTTCTTTATCCGCTCTGGCTCCACCCCACGGGAGACGAGCAGTTCCTGGAGCTTCTTCGTACTGAGGCCGTGGATCTCTTTGGGGTCTATCCCCGCCTCCACGGCAGCACGCTGCAGCAGTCTGCGCGGGTTCGTACCGAGCTCACGGGGGGACGTGCCTGTCCCCCTCATTCCCCGTGTCCTTCTCCGGAGGGCCTCGAGCACTTCTTCCGGTACCGCCTCCACCCTGGTCCTGTCCAGGACCTGTTTTGCGGCAGCCCCAAGGTCGACACTGGTAACCGGGGGCCTGGTTGGGTGGTACAGGTCCTGGATCGCGGAGATAACAAACATCTCGTCGGACGGAGGATTCACGACGTCGACCGGGGAGACGGGCCTGGGGGGAACGTCCTCCCCCCTCCTGACCTTGTCCACCAGCTCGAACTGCTGCTGGATCCTCCTCCTAGCAATTGACCTGACCCCACCCGATAAGGCCCTGGCAGCTACCCCGACACCCTGGATGGCAGCGGTGAACGAGGCCCACTGCGCGCCGTGAAGACCAGCCCTCCTGGCGACCTCCAACGCCCCCCTCGCCGGGTCCTTTGCCAGGGCATCCGCCAGGCTGGGGTCCTCTCGGATCGTGTGTGCCACCTCGAAAAGCGCCCCATCCATCCCGGCCTGCACGATCGGCCTGGCGAACCCCACGATGGATGCAAGCCTGGTCCCGGCAGGAACCGATGCCCGTAGCAGCCCCGTGATAGGGCCCAGGACCCTCCCGGCCCCCGCCGCCCACCCGAGCCCGAACCCGACGATCTCGGCAGGCAGGCCAACCCAGAACTCGAGAGGAGAGTGTGGTTCTGCCACTTTCCGTGCCTGCTGGAACTCGGACGGGAATGCGAGCCTGAGCCCCATCGGCTCGGCGAAGGCGAGTGCTCCCCTCATGAGAACCCTTGTGACGGGGGACGGGGGCTCATCGAGTCTGGCCAGAGCCTTTGTCAGTCTGGCAAGTTCCCTGGCCTCCTCCAGTGTCAGGGACTCGCGAGACCTCAGTTCCTCCACCCTTCTCCTGGCATTGACGACCGACGGACGTTCGGCCGCGAGGGGGGACGGGGTGGGGGCGGGGGAGGGAGTAGGGGCCGGGGTG
>FWWL01005172.1_pt1 | contig 20788 bp, 15 predicted proteins | sample 2228331 | NCBI WGS metagenome assembly FWWL01 (sample SAMEA103939775, study PRJEB20133) | metagenome | reverse complement strand
CTTCATCTTCGTTCCTTCGTCACTACGACGAAGCCCCAACCCTCCTTAAATCACAACCTCAAATCTGTGCCATTGGTGCTGACGGCGGACAATTGCGTAACTCGCCACCTAACTCGCCCGATTGCCGCATTATTCTGCTAAGGGACCGTTATGGTGGCGACCGCGGCGAGAATTGATCAACTTCCGGGCTTGCGGACCAGCTTGTCGAAGCAACTATCGGCAGCCGACGATGTTGCATTTTTGCGCATGCTTTGGACGCTTAACGCGCTGCAAACGGGTCGAGCTGCCGAGGCCGAGCGCTTCCTCAACGGCTACCCCCCTACCGCTGCGACGGAAGGCATTCTCGGCCCACATGCAATTTATCCGTGGGAACTCGAGACGCTAGCGAACGAGCTCCTCACGATCCCCAAGAGCGTTTTTCAAACCTTCGATTGCCGAAACTGGAACGCGATTGGCGATCTGGTTAATCTGCTGCGCTCGATGGAGGGCGCGGAGTATCTGGCGCGTCGCGAGGACGTAAGCATCTTGGTCGAACTCGGCAGGATCGGTGCTCGGCAGTTTTCTTGGCAGCGCGGTTATGTCGGGCTACCCCCCCTCTATCGGAGCGCCTTTATCTATGGTCAGGGCGAGTGCGCCGCGTATTTGCAGCAAGCCGCCAATCTCACCCCCTCCGATATGACACTTGTTGGGTTCTCACTGCTTTCGGTCTTTTATCCCGAGCCCCGCATTCGTCCGGCCACGGACATGGACCTGATCCACGAGTGGGGAATCACCCGACACACCCTGCAGCAGACGCTCGAGCGTATCTCCTGCCCTATCGCAGTCGCACGGGCCCAAGCGGCGGACCTTCGCTCGATGGAAATCGCAACCGCCTACAAGCCTAGCATCCTCCGGCGACATCCCTGTCTCCTTGTCGGCCATCGCGCGCGAACGATGATTGCCCCCTTGCCGGACCTGATCATGGACCGGGTGACCAATGGACTGTTTTACGATGTGGTCGGCGGGGGCGGGGCTGTTCGCGATGAAGTTGGCCGAAAATTTGAGAGCTACGCGCTTGATCTGCTGAAGCAGATGTTGCCAGCGGTCCTGTTTCACCCGGAGTCTAGCTATCGCACGCCCTTGGGACCTATCGCTACCCCCGACATTCTCATGCATGATCGGGACGGCGCAGTTTCACTGGCGATTGAGTGTAAAGCATCTCGGATGAGCGTAGCCGCCCGCTTCGGTGAAGCACCTGGCGAAGATCGCGGCTACGAGGAGATTGCCAAGGGCGTGATGCAGCTTTGGCGATTCTATGCACACAGCCGGCTCGACATAGCGCCGACGCGCCTTTCCGATGACGTCAAGCTTTTGATCCTTACCCTTGATGAATGGTTTGCGGGGCGGGCGACCATCATTCCCCAGATCCTTGAGCGTGCCCATGTTCTTGCGGACACCAGTGCCCATGCGATTTCTCGCGAGGATCGACTCCCCGTCGCATTCTGCACTATCTCTGAGCTCGAGGACGTGCTGCGAACCGCGACTGCGGAGTCGCTGCTGGAAACGGTCGAGATTGCGTCGGGGGACCGCGTCGGCTGGATCTTCTCCAGCCTCCATCAAGACGCGGAGTCGCCGAAGACCGAGCCCAAAGATTATCCGTTTCAGGATGCGCTGGGCGACCTGCTCCCATGGTATGGCCGGCTACAAGATCTAGGTGACGATGAGCCTTAAGGGGGCGACCTGTTATTGCTTGCCGCAAACCCGCATCCTCGCTCTGCATTTGGCCGCGCCCTTATCAGGTCTCTCCCTGTGGACTACCCCGTTGGTCCGGCGACCAGGGTGGGATCACGGTCATTGTAGGCCGCTGCAAATTCATCGTCCGTCCAGTCACCATCGCCGTAATCGGGCAGGTCGAAAAATTCCCATCCGCCCTTCCCAGGAGCCATGCCGAACAGCGGCCCTACGAACGGACAATTTGGGAGGAAGTACGCGCGGATATAGGGGTGGTCTTCATAATCCTTGCGAATAAAGGCATGGCCAAGAGTATTGGCTATGAACCAGGGGCGGACGGCATGGCTCGCGAACTGCTGCTCGATGATTGTGCGCATATGGATGATCGCCGCAAGGGCGTCATCACGCAGAGCGTTCGTTGTCTCCGGGTTGAAATGGATCGATCGGTGGCGCAAACCCATTAGGGCGCGGTACTCGACGACGGCATCAGGTAACAGGATGCCCCACGCTTCGAGGGTGTCGATCGGCAAGCGCCAATCGTCGAAGGAATCTTTTCTATACACCTTCTTGTATTCCGGCGTCGCGGTGAAATGGCCGCGCATGTCCAGCATTAAGTGATTGAGGATGCGCTCGCCAAGCGCGCATGCGCCAACCAACGCCGGATAGTAAGCGCCGATCACAAAGGCCTGCCGCACCTGATGAAACAATGCGTTGTGATGCGCGAGTACCGAGAACGGCTTGACGCCCATCGCTACGAAATTGTCGATCTTGGCATCGATGCCGCGCTCACCGAATTCCGCGACCATGCCGGCGCGCGCCGATTGTAGGTTTCGCCGGTGGAGCTCCTTCACCTGATCTTCCCAATGATCGGGAATTTCGGGGTTGAGTGACAGCGCTCGGCTGTCGAAATCCATCCCCCAGCTCAGATGCCGTCGGCGGCCGGAATCAGCGACTAGCCGCTTCTGTTCATCGAGCGATAGAGTCGGGTCGATGGTCTCGAAGGTGATCCGGGTCGGTTCCGGATCACTCATAGCGCGTGGCTTTCTGGTCGAGCCATTGCAGTCGTCGGTCCAATTCGATCGCTGGGAGCGCTGCAATCAGCCGATCGAGGATCTTCGGCACGCCATACAGGTCGCTGGTGGTGCCGGGGCCAAACAGCTTCCACAGCAAGATGAGCGTCTCACGGGGAAATTTCTCGGGTGCCCCGGACCGCTCAATCACGTGGGTGCCACCATGCCCTTCTAGGAGCGACATGTGCGGTAGGAGCTGCTCAAGCGCTTCAGGAAAGGCGTCGCCGCTCTCCACGGCCAGATCGGCAAAGTGTCGGCTGAACTCTCGTTCGCGAAAGCTGCGCTCTCGCGGCCAGACTGCGAGCAGCAGCGGACCTATGCCCGTGCGCCAGGCGACCGCGCGATCCTCATCGATCTGATGGATCCACTGCTTCATCAGTTCGGCCACACCGGTGCGCAAAGCCAATGGTCCAGTGCGGAGAGCTCTGGCGGCGTCGGCGACGCTTATGCCCCAGTCCGTCTCGGTCTGTTCGCCGCGCAGGATCGACAACGCTGGCGCGATGATCTTGGCGGCGGCGTTGGTTAAATCGTGGCCACGACCGGTGAGCTCGCTGACACCGCGCAGGACTGCCGCGCTAAAAGTCCTCGAGGCGACCGATGACAGGCGTGAATCGGTGACGAGAACCCGACGCAGCGCGATGGCCTCGTCGCCGTCACCCGCCAGCGCGGCTTCAAGCAACGGCGCTACGGTCTGCCCCTCGATCGTCAGCACAAATCCGGCCGCGAACACGAGTGCGCCCCGTGCCATGGTGCCCTGACGGCCCGGTGCCGCAACAGCCGCATCGAGCGCTACCAGCAGTTCCGGATCGATTGATTCACCCGCCTTGCGCCGGGCCTCGATGTCAATGAGCGTGGCCTGGGTTAGGCGCCCGCCCGGGGTGTTGATCAGGTCGGCATAAAGATCACGCGTGGGGTCAAGGGGCTCGGTGTCACGCGCCACGGCTGCCGCGAACAACCTTTGCCACCACGCGGCGATCGCGGGTTCGGTCTGGCGCGGCGAGGACCAGTAAAGATCGGCAAGGCGATCGACTACCAGCGCCAGAAATGGTGCTTCGGCCAGCTCGAGCGTGGCAAAGATCGCGACGAGGAGAGGCCGGCGGTCAGGATCCTTCTCGCCTTCCGGAAAAGACAGCGCGACCATGAGGTCTCTCCAGAGTGGCGCGTTGGCGTCATCGAGCGGCGCATCCTTGAGCGTGTCGAACGCGCCCATCGGGTTGGTGCGACAAAAAACGCTCCATCCTTGCTGTTTCTCGATATCATGGCTGCCGAGTACTTCGCGTGCGACCTGCAACCGCTCGCCTTCAGCGGCATCAATGATTGGCTGCGCGTCGCCTACCACCATATGGACGCCCGTCGAATAGGATCCGAAAAAGTCCTGATCCTCGACGTCGCGTGCCAAATAGACGCGCCGCGCCTTTACGGCCGCAAGCTCAACCGTACCCTCGGCCGACAGTCTTCCTGCCTGCTCTAGCATGTTGAGTCGCAGCCAAATGGCCGCGTCGAGAGCATGGCTCCTCCAGTCCGCCTGACCAGCCTCGACCACATAGCGGTCATAATAGGCCGGCCCCTCAGTCAGGATGCGCTTTTCGACGGCGGCAACCAGATCGGCATTCGCATCCCCGGCACGGTCGCGCAGCACGAGCGCGAGCTCGCGGCGCACCGTCCAGAAGATGTCACGCGAGAGGCCCACCAGCCCGGCGAACGCTTCGTCGGCGTCGAACAGCTCCGCCTGACGCAAGCTGTGCAGCCAAAGCCGTGCCCCCAAGATGCCAGGCATGGCCTTCCAGGCTGAGGCTTGCGCGCGGACCGCATCGCGATCTTTGGCGGCCGCCGGCTTGAGCAGCCGCGCGAGCAGCTCGACCAAGAAAACCGGCCCATCATGATGCTCGTTCTGGCCGTGCGGTTCGACCGATGGCACAGCGCTGTCATTGCCGTCATAATCGCCCTCGATCGTGCCGATATCGAGCGAAAGCCCGACCGTCGCGCGTAGCCTCGCGCTGGCGATCTCAAGCAGTACTAGCGGCTGCGGCAGCGCCAGCAATGCGGCAACGAGATCCGAAGCGCCGCCGCGGTCCGAAAGCGTCAGTCGCGGCCAGGCGAGATCGGAGAGACGCCGCGGCGGATCGACGGCGGGTTCGTCATCGAAGAAAGATCTGCCGGACCGGAGTTCGAGCGCGGGGGTCAACAAGCTCACTGCCCGTTCCATGTCGGCGTGCAGCACAACGGGGCCTTTGAGCACCTCCATCAGCATATAGGCGCGGTCTTCCCAATGGTCGCCGCGATCGGGTCGGCTGATCGCGAGAAGGCGCCAGAGGCGGAGCCACAGAACCGGTGCATCCTTCACTTGCCGGATCCGTCGCGCCAGTTCGTCAGCGAACGGCTTGCCGAGCTTCTCGAGCCAGTCGACCGCCCGCCGGAACCGGTCGGACGAGGCCAGATCCCTGACAAGCCAGGCGGCGATGATCCAGGACGCGTCGCGCTCGGTCCATAATTTTCTGTCGGCGAAGAAGTCGAACCAGTCTCCGTCGATAATGATCGGGATCGCGAGCGACCATAGGTCTCGACGGCCGCTGAACAGCCAGGCGGCGTGATCGAGTTCCGCGGCATCGGCGTCGGCGAAGGGCTTGGCGAGGATCGCCTGCGCCCACTCGCGCCGCGTCGCCCGCGGTCGCTCGACGAGGTCCGCCAGTTTTTCCAAGTCCGGCCACAGGGCGGCATGGCTGGTTGGATTGCCGGCCGCATCGAGTTGGTATTCATAGGCGATCGGCTCGACCGCAAGCGCAGCCCAGCGGACATCCGCCAGGTCGCGCGTCACCACCGCGTCAATCGCATAGACTGGGCGCAGATCGGGAAAGCGCTGCCGATCCGCTTCGAGGACGTTTAGAAAATATCGTACCGGCGCGTCGCCGGCACTGTAGCCGACCAGCACGACGGTTTTGGTGCGGCAGAGGTCAAACAGGAACCGCGACGCCCAGCCCGATCGCATATAAGCATCGCCATAGTCTGCGCTCGTCACGACTAGCGGTGTTTCATCTAGGCCGACATCCGGGTCAGCAATCCGACCGTGAATATGGATAATCCCGCCGAACCCATCGCTGCCTGGCGGCGGCAGATCCTGCCCGGCAAAGCTGAAGGTACGGACCTGATCGGTATCCTCGGTCTCCATCAGAGCGCGCTCGATCAGCGTGTCAAAATTGGTGGTCACGATTGCCGGGCGATTTTCGAGATCGCGCGACAGGCGCAGGATGGTGCGATGATGCGAGAGATCCGCATCAGCGGGCGGCTGCAACTGCGCCACGACCGCGCGAGTCATTTCGACTGGATTGACGATCCGGCGGCTCAGCGAACCTAACGCTTCCTCGAACCGATTCTCATTGAACGATAATTGCTCCGACGCGCTCATTTCGACATTGAGACTCGCGAAGCAGCGTGTCACGAGCGCGCCGAAACCAGGCAATTGCGGCGCGCTTACGCCCGCGCCGCACAAGAAGACGACATCACCGGTCAAAAGAGCTTCGACCAGCTGCTCGGGAAATTCCGGTCCAGCCTCAGAAAAGCGAAGGCTCATCTCTAACAGCCCGGCATTTGCGCACGATGATGCAGTCGGAGTGGCGCTGTTACTGCGACCACCGGCCGCCCTTTAAAAGCCGCTGATGAGGGATCGTTGAACATAGAGCCAACATCCGGGAACCGCGTCCCGCTGTCTAGTGGCGGAGAACACTGCTAGCGATTTACGTCGCGAGTGTTTGCCATTCTTAATCCACGATGCTCAGAGTTGACCGCGCCGGTCTTTCCGGTTGCACGCATTTAAGTCCAAAGCTGCCTCACCGCAGACGGCCTCGCCTCGGTGGATCGACGATTGCATCCGCGTAAGGCGTGAGTGTCTACTCTCGCCCAAAGACGTCATTCAATTGGGGCGTCGGGAACGACGGCTTCGTCCCATACCCAGCCACGATAGCTGAGCTCAGGCTATCATAGCCGCATCCATGCATCGACTCGTGCTTTTCACGCATTTAGCAGTCACTCTGCCGAGCCGAAGCATGTTGCGCTACCGTGGCTTCCGGTGAAGTGGGCTTGTGACGAACGCTGTGTACAACGCAACGATCTCCGATTTTGCCAGGCTCGGGTTACCAGCCACATTTCCAGCTGCGGCCGCGAAGTCGAGCTTTCGCATGATCCGCTGGATGCGGTCGATAGCCCTGGCGGATCTGCCCGCGACCTGAACGAAGTAATGCGCGTTTGCGCTCCGCTCGAAGTCGTGATGAATGCGACCAGCGTTGGCGCCAACCCGTTGGATGGCAAAGTCCGCTTGGTCCGGCGTGGTGAACGCAAAGTCAGGATGGCTTGTTTCGATGACGTGAGGTGCACGAGCGACATCGCGCCGCTCCCAGATCTGGAACACGGCTGGCACGTTGTAGGTCTTGCCCATGAAAAGAAACGCGTCTGCCGGTACATCCTGCTCGTGGACGAGGTGGAAGTTGTCGTTCAGCCGATTTTGCAACGACCTTTTGCGGAAAGTTCGCGGAAGTATGAACGCGATAATGTCAGACATGGTAGCCGCGTGGTTGAAGAACCTGATCGCCATGCTGGAGTTGATTCCGAACGGTGGATTGCCGATCGTCGCGACAGGCCGCCCACTTTCCACGCGCCGTTCTAGGAAATCTGCCTCGACGATGCCGGGGCCCTTGGGGGCGATATCGACTCCAATGCTGCCGGGCGGCATCAGCCCGAAAAAAGCCCCTGTGCCCGCGCTAGGCTCAAGCATTTGATACAGGTTGTAACCATATCGTTTCACCACCTCGTCTAAGAGCTCAGCAGCCACCTTATCCAGAGTGTAGTATTGGTCATACCGGACAGCTGAGGGCACGCTGGCGGAAGCAATGGTCGACGTTACCCTGCGTCGGGAGTTCAGGCCGTAACGCGCGCAGGGCACGAGCCGAGCCGTCGGCATGTTGCACGCAAATGGGCGCGGGACGATGATGTCTCGACGCAGCTGCCAGCGTGCAGTCGAAACGCAGGAAAATGTCGAGCCCGATTTCCAAGCCGGAGGCGCGACCAGCGATCCGGTCGCCTCACGGCCGACCACTCTCCGGTTCATGATACTACGTCTGGCACGCCGGCCATGCCGCCGGCTAACCCCGAAGCCACGCTGAACGGTGGCGTTAATTTCGGAAGGCGAGTGGGCTACCCTTTCTTGACTACCTTTCAGCGCGGAAGAACAGGCAGCCCGAGTGCAGCTATGGTCAACGCTTGTGACACAGTGCATCGCGAATGCACTGCTGGTCGACTTGTATCTTCCCTCGTCTGCGACAGAACTCATTTTGGCCTCCTTTATACCATGCCAAAACTGGTTTAGGATCGACGCATCCGAATAGGGGCATGCCATTGACCTCAAATTCCTATCCGTCTCGGAATGAGGCAGATTTGCATTCGTCCCAAAATGGGACTGGGCTTCGTCAGCTTGAGTGAGCGACTGACTGCCTCATGGGGAAATTTCGGTCTTGGTGTTGATCGGCGTCCCCATAGGAACGAAATGCGGAAGCTGCGGCAACGAACCGCACCATCCGCTCCCATTTCTGGCACTGTCCGTGAGGGGCTGATGCGCAGGCGATCAGGTGCACCATGCGCGCTGCTGGAAGTGCGCTCAGCGAATTGCTGAGAATTAAAACTTGCAGGTTGGTGCTCCGTACCACCCAAGGCCGTGGAGGCCGCACAGAGCCCCTTACAGGGGCGAAAAGGCGATAACCAATCGCCGCATCCCCGTTAGGGGCCTCGGCAGCGGAGTGGAATGAAGCTGACGAGGCAGCCGTGAAGTTGGGCTAGGGCCGACTTTACGGTGTTGCGCCTGATCTTTGCAGGGTGATTCCGAGGTCTAACTCAGCGAAACGCGCTCCGAGGCTTTGGCTGCGTTGTTTAAGAGCCTTTGCTGCGTCATTCGGCAGGGTTTCGACTTGAAAGACTGGAGCTAAGGATACGAAAAACGCAGCCTAACTGCTGATCCCACGCAGAAGAGAGCCAGTTTACCTCAGCCTAAAGGCGCCTTGCCAGGCGACTGGTTTGATTGAGGTAGCGACGCTCGCGCTCATCATCTGGCGCGGGAAAATATGCTTGCTGCGCCCCGCTCTTTTGTCGGTGTTTGGATGTTGGCTCATTGCAACACGTGGCTGTAGCGGCTAGATGTAGCCAGTGAGTGTAGCCAGCTATGGTAGACGCTCAACGAAATGGCGAAATTTCAATGCTTTAGGTTGAAGCCCTGTTTTAGGTGAGGTTCCTGCCGACCCAGCCAGTGCTTCCGGAATCCGCCGTTACCCCGCCTTGCGCGCCTTGTGTTCGGCCAGCAGGCGGTCAAGTTCCTCGATGCGGTTGCGCTCGGTCGTGCCTTTGGGCAGGCCCTTGAGACGGCACGCCGCCCACAGGCTCTTGCGTTCCGCTTCGAGCGCCTTGAGGTACAGATCAGCCATCGCTTGCTTCCTTCTTGCGCGCCTTCGGCCGGCTGGCGCGGGTGCGCCGGGCGGTCATCGCGCCGGTGTTTTCATTTTCTTCGGCGGAAAGCTTGCGCCAGCGTTCGAGGCGGTCGGTCCCCACATCGCCTTGCGCCAGCGCAGCCTGGATTGCGCAGCCCGGTTCGGCACCATGCGTGCAATTGGTGAAGCGGCAATCGAGCGCAAGCGCGGCGATATCGTCGAACACTTCGGCAATGCCGGTGGCCGCTTCGGACAACTGGAACTCGCGCATGCCGGGCGTATCCATCAGCCAGCCGCCCTGCGCCAGCCGGTGCATTTCGCGCACCGTGGTGGTGTGCCGCCCCTTGCCGTCCGCTTCGCGCACCGCCTGCGTCGCTATGCTGTCCGATCCGCGCAAGGTGTTGACCAGCGTGGATTTGCCAACGCCGGACGATCCCAGCAGCGCCACCGTTTCCCCGGCGGGGCAGCATGTCGCCAGCCGGGCGACGCTGGCCGGATCGCGCGCGTTCACCGCTTCGACCTGCAAGCCGGGCCGCAGGCCTTGCGCGGCGGCGCGGTAATCATCCAGCCGATCGGTGAGGTCGATCTTGGTGAGCACGACAACCGGCCGGACCCCCACTTCGCCCGCCAGCACGAGATAGCGTTCCAGCCGCGCCACGCTGAAATCCTGGTTGCACGAGGTGACCACGAACAGCGTATCGACATTGGCCGCGATCAGTTGCAGGCGACGGTCATCGCCCGGCGCGCGGCGCTTGAACAGGTTTGCCCGCGCCAGCAGGCGGCGCGGTTCCAGCGTTTCAGGGTCGATCAGCAGCCAGTCGCCCACGGTCGCGCGGTCTTCCTCACCCTCGGCAACGGGCAGGCGCGACGATATCTGCCGCCACAGGCCTTCGCCTGCGACCACCACTTCGCCGCGGTGCACGGCCATGACGCGCACCGGCTGCAAATGCGCCGCTTCATCGGCAGTAACCTGTCCGGCAAAGAACGCGGTCCACCCCAGATCGGGCAGAAGCAGGTCGGACACATCCATAAGGCGCGAAGCGGGCTCTTTCATCGGGTCAACGGGCAGGGTCGGAGCAGGGCCGCGCGATCAGGCATGCCGGACCGCGCGCAATGCTGCTGGCGCCATACATGGCATTGACGGCCTTGGATACTGCGCGGTTGCACCGGCGCGGGCTTTGCGCAAGATGCGCACTGCCAATGAAGAAGAAGCGCCGCTTTCTGACCGCCACGATGCCCGATGGCTATGTCAAGACCATCGGTCCGACGACGGACAGCTTCACGCATTACTGGCGGATCGTCGCCACGCTGGAAAACGGCAAGACCGAGGTTTTCTGGGGCCATTGCCGATCGCTGGCCGAAGCACGCGCCAAGCGCCAGCCGGCGCAGGATGCGGCGCGGATGCGCGGCTGGGCCAGTTTTGCCTTCGAAATTGCGGAACTGGTCGAAACCCCGGCTTGAACGGCACGCGGACGGGGGCAGCGGTCGCGGCGCGGTAGGGGTTTTCCCTTGGCCGCGATCAGCCCGATATTGACCCGGACCGTGCATGGTGCCCGCTCGACAAACCACGACACGAGGGACACGGCGCCCGCAACCGGCACCACGAACCGAAAATCCATGACCCGCACACTTGCCTTGCAATGGACCCTCGTCGCGCTCGTCATGCTGGCCTGCCTGCTGATGCCGCGCGCCGGTTCGGCGGTGCTGCTCCTGCCCCTTCAGGGGCGAACTGCGGCGCTTTCCGCACCGGTATTCAGCAAAGAGGGCATGGTAGTGCTTGGCCATGGGCGGATTGGCGGAAGCGTGCTGATCCTGCCGCGCGGCACCGTGCCGGTCTGGCGGCTGCTCGCCAACGGAATCGTGCCGCTTGCCGTTCCACCAACGCTGTGTGCCGCTGCCGCCGCCCCCTGATGATGCCCCACCACCTGCCCCCGGATCGAGAGACTGCCATGGAAGAACTTGCCACCCTTCGTCGCCACGGCATCGCCATTCTGGCGGGCCTTGCCTGGGTTTCCACCGCGCTCATCGCGCTGGGCACGGCCTTTGCGCCCGGCGGCCAACTGCCCGCCGTGCTGGCGGCGATGCTTGCGGTATTTCCGACCATGGCCGTTCGGCGGAAGGCGGATGACAGCGCAACGCGCCTTGCGCTGGGCGCGACCATGCCGCTGTTCTGCGCGCTGTTCCTGTTCCAGTGGTCGGGCGCGCCGTGGCTGATCGATCTGCACATGACGTTCTTTGCGATGATCGCCGCGCTTGCCGTGCTGGCGGACTGGCGCCCCGTGCTGGCCGGCGCCGCCGTGACGGCTGTCCATCACCTTGCGCTGAACTTCCTTGCGCCAGCGATGGTGTTCAACGGCGGTGGGGACCTGGGTCGCGTGGTCCTCCATGCGGTTGTCGTCGTCGTGGAAACCGGCGTGCTGGTGATGCTGGCCCGGCAACTCGAAACCCTCCTGCTGGCCCAGGCCACTGCACGGCGCGAAACGGCGCTGGCCGAAGAAGCCACTGCGCGCGAAAGGCAGGAGCGCGATGACGAACGCCACGTCGTCGTCACCGCCATCGGTGCGGGCTTGAAACATCTCGCGGGCGGCAATCTCGATTGCCGCATCGAAACCCGCTTTCCCCCGGCATTCGAAGCCTTGCGCACCGATTTCAACGCGACGCTGGAGGCACTCGACCGGCTTATCCGCAGCGTCGCCCAGTCGTCGGAACAGTTCCGCAGCGGGGTCAACGAAATCCGCGTTGCCGCAGACGATCTGGCCAGCCGAACCGAGATGGAATCGGCCGCAGTGGAAAATGCCACACGCACCATGGGTGAACTTGTGACCGCCGCCAGCGAGACGGCAGCACAGGCCGCAGCAGCCAACGCCACGCTCACCACATCACAGGAACGTGCGGCGCGCGGCCATACCGTGGTGGAACGGGCGATGGAGACGATGCAGCGGATCGAGCATTCCTCCGCCGAAATCAGCCAGATCATCACCCTGATCGACGGGATCGCCTTTCAGACGAACCTGCTGGCGCTCAACGCCGGGGTGGAAGCCGCACGGGCGGGTGAAGCCGGCAAGGGCTTTGCGGTTGTCGCCACCGAAGTGCGCGCCCTGGCACAGCGGTCCGCTGATGCCGCGCGCAACATCAAGACATTGATCACGGCATCGACCGCGCAGGTCAGCGAAGGCGTGGAACTGGTGACCCAGACCGGACGCCTGCTGCAGGATATCGTCTCGGATGTCTCGACGATCGGGACGCTGGTGACCGATATTGCCGTGGCCGCGCAAAGCAACGCCAGCGAACTGGCCAGCGTTCGGTCAACCTTCGGCACCATCGACGCATCGAGCCAGCAGAATGCCGCCATGGTCGAAGAAACCAATGCCGCGCTGCGCACGCTGGCGCGCGAGACCGACGAACTGGTCGGCACCGTCAACCGCTTCAACGGCGTGCGCGATGGCGCCACGGTTCGCGTGCTGCACAAGGCCGCCTGAGGGCCTTTGCCCCGGCGCAAAACGGCAAGCATGAAAAAGCCCCCCTTCCCTTGCGGGAAGGAGGGCCATTTTCATCTGGCAGGGCTTTACCCGATCAGAACGAGATCGAAGCCGACACCACAACCGCGCCGCCGGAGATGGGCGAACCATCCTTGGTCGACGAGAAGTTGGGCTGCAGGTAAAGGGCTTCGGCCTTGCTGATGTCGGTATCGACATAGCTGACGCCAAGCGTCACCGGACCCAGTGCGTAGTCGGCGCCAAGCATCCAGTCGACGTATTCGCCGGTCGGTGCAACGCTGGTGCCGCGCGGGCCAAGGCCGGCGTTACCGTTCGAATAGCCGATGTGCGCCTTGAGCGTCAGCGGCGTTTCGGGGATCGAGGTCGACAGGTCGGTCCACAGGTAGAAATTGTCCGACTTGGCGCCCGGATTGTCGGGGATGCCGGTGGCGTTCGAAGCGCCCGAATTGTACCACTGACCCAGCGATTCCTGCTTCGGCGCATAAGCGACACCAACGAGGATGCTGGCCGGGCCGACATCACCCGAAACCTTGATGTAGGGTTCAGCGAAGTCGGTGGTGTCGAGACCGCCCGGATACATGTACCAGGTCAGGCCGACATCGACGTTCGCACCGCCGACGGGGAACGAAAACCCGCCGTAGATGTCGAGTTCGGTGTTCGAGCCACCAAAGGTGCCCCAACCCGAAAGGTTCGACGCCCAGGTGCCGACATAGAGGCCGCTTTCATGGGAGACGGTAGCGCCGGCCTGCACAGCCATGGCACGATCGGTCATCGAGACACCGCGGAAACGATAGTCGGACACCAGAGCGGCGCTGCCGGAAACGGTGATGGGGCCAGTCTCTTCATCCTGCGCGAAAGCAGGGGTCGCCGCAGTGGCGAGGAGGACGGCTGCCGGGGCCAGAACAGTGGCCAGACGGATCTTCATATGGAACGCTCCCTGAGAAGGATTTATCACGTTCCACCTGCGTCTGACGCCCTACGCCTCTCAATGGGGCATCGTCGCGTCAGAGCCATTCATATAGCACCACTTTGTTTCTAAAGTATTGCTAAATTATTGCTAAAATGTTTCCGACAGGTTTTTCATGCTGCGTTGCAAAAAGCATCAGCCGGGGCTCCGGTCGCCATGCTCCCCGGCTGATTTACAGCTTTTTACAACCCGCTAGCCGCCGTCATGCTGCTGCGCCAAGCGGCTTGAGAACCGCCGCCGGGCCGGTAACCCGTACCGAATCGCCGCGCTGACGCCGTCGAATCAGCCATTCCGACAGCATTTCAGCCGAAGTGTGGTCAATCACGTGCACGCGATCGAGATTGATATGGACCGAACGGCCCGGCGCAATCTTCTCCAGCGCAGCGATCAGACGGGTAAGGCTGATGAACGTGGCCGCTCCGGTTGCTTCGAGCCGGACCTGTTCGCCCACCGCCACTTCGCTGACACGGAAGTGCAGCCTTCGCAGATGCGGCAGGATCTCGACAACCGTCAGCGCAAGGCCGACAAGGACGCCGGTCAGCAGGTCGGTGCTCACGACCAGCACGAATGTCGCCACCCAGATCAATGCCGGCAACGGCCCGTGCACATTGAACAGATGCTTGACGTGCGAGAGGCTGACCAGCTTCCACCCGGTCACTACCAGCACGCCGCCCAGCGCCGCCATCGGCACTTCGCGCAGCAGCCACGGCAGCAGGGCGACGAAGCCCAGGATCCATGCGCCATGCAGAACCGTCGACCAGCGCGTGGTGGCCCCCGCCTGCACATTGGCTGAACTGCGCACGATCACGCCCGTCATTGGCAGGGCATTGACCACGCCGCACAGCAGGTTGCCCACCCCCTGCGCCCGCAGTTCCTTGTTGTAGTCGGTCCGCACGCCGCTGTGCATCCGGTCGACCGCAGCCGCCGAGAGCAGCGTTTCGGCGCTGGCGATGAACGCGATGGCCACTGCGGACAGGATCAGCGACGGGTTGGAGAGAATGGCAAAGCCGCCCGCTTCAGGCAGGGCAAACGCCGCGGCCAGCGAATCCGGCACCGCGATCCGGGCCACGTCCAGCCCGCCGATCATGGCGACCACCGTTGCCGCGATAACACCAAGCAGCGCGCCGGGGACGAGCTTGAACCGTGCGGGCTTGAACTTGTCCCACCCGACCATCGTGCCGATCGTGATAAGCCCCAGCAACAGGGCAAACTCCGTCGCGCGCCACGAAAACGGCGAAAGGCCAAGCAGCCGCGCGGGCATCATCACCAGATTTTCAGTCCCGTTGGATTGAGGCTTGGCATCGAACAGGATGTGGAACTGGCCGATCACGATCAGCGCACCGATCCCCGCCAGCATGCCGTGCACGACCGCAGGGGAAATGGCACGGAACATCCCGCCAAGCCGCGCGGCACCGGCCACGAACTGGATAGCACCGGCCAGAACCAGGACCGGCCCCAGCGCGGATAGCCCGTTGTCCCGGACGAACTCGAACACGATGACCGCAAGACCGGCGGCAGGACCGCTGACTTGCAGGGGCGACCCCGCCAGCAAACCGACGACTAGGCCCCCGATGATGCCGGTCACCAGCCCTTTTTCAGGCGGCACCCCCGACGCGATGGCAATGCCCATGCACAGCGGCATGGCCACCAGGAACACGACGATGGACGCCGTGAAATCGCGCAGCATCCAGCCCGATCGGGCTTCCTGCCCTTGGTCGGCGCTTGCGCCGCCAGTTGCCGTCGTCATTCCGCAGCCTCGGCCATTTCCGGTTCGGACGCGGCGCGGGCAAAGGCGGCCAGAGCCACCGGCAAGGGCTTGTCGGCGCGCAGCGGCACGAATTGCCCGGTATCGCCATCAAGCCCCAGCACTACGCCAGCCTTGATATCGACGAACCAGCCATGCAGCGCCATTTCGCCACGCGCGATGGCCGTTGCCACCGAAGGGTGCGTGCGCAGGTGCGTGATCTGGGCGATCACGTTCTGCAGGCTGACCGCGCGCACGCGCTCATCGCCGTGCAAATGCGGCGAACAGCTTGAAACGACATGCTCCGCTGCCGTGCCATGGCGCAACCAGGCAACCACGCTGGGCATGCCTTCGGGCAGTTCAGGCGCCGAAAGGGCCTTCATCGCACCGCAATCGGAATGGCCGCAGACGATGATGTCGCGCACGCCAAGCGCCACCACGGCATATTCGACAGTCGACGATACACCGCCATTCATCGTGGCAAACGGCGGAACCATGTTGCCCGCATTGCGGCAGACGAACAGTTCGCCCGGCTGGGCCTGCATGATCTGTTCGGGCACGATGCGCGAATCCGCGCAGGAGATCATCAACGCCTTGGGTGCCTGCCCTTCGGAGGAAAGCTTGCCGAAAAGCTCGCTGCTGTTGGGAAACACGGTCTTTTCGAAATCGAATACGCGGCCGATGAGTTCGTTCACGAGTGCCACCCCTTCATGGGAAATGTTTCGAACGGACGGAACACTTCCGCCATCCTTCCATGAAGATACGTGCACGGCGTTGCCCGGATCGGGCACACCTGTAACGATATGTTGCTACTGCTCAGTCCGCCGCGCAGGGAATGCGCATCACCACGGAAAGCCCTCCACCATCGCGGTTGCGCAATGCGAGCGTGCCCTGCTCCAGTTCAACTGCCCGCGCTACGATGGCCAGCCCCAGCCCCATCCCCGGTGTATCGCGGCCCCGCGCTGCATCGAGCCGTGTGAACGGCTGGACGGCATCGGCCAACTGCTCTGCCGGGATGCCCGGACCATCGTCCTCGACGCGAATCTCTGCCATGGCGCCGTCGCGGTTTACCGTCACCCGGACATTGCCGGCATAGTGCAGCGCGTTTTCGACAAGGTTCGACAGCGCGCGACGCAGCGACACCGGGCGCGCCATGATCTCTATGCTCTCGGCGCCATGATAGGTGGCATCGCCACCCTGATCGGCCGCCGTATCGACCAGCGTCTGCGCCATGACCGCAAGGTCTATCCGTTCGGGCCGCAACCGCGACCCCCCGGTTTCGACAAAGGCCTGCAACGATTCCAGCATGTGGCGCATCTCTTCCAGATCGCCATCCATCTCGGCACGGGTTTCCTCATCGATCGCCACGTTTTCGAGGCGAAGCTGCATGCGCGAAAGCGGGGTGCGCAGATCGTGGCCGATGGCCAGCATCGACTGCGTCCGGTCCGTCATCGACTGATAGACACGCTGCTGCATCTGGTTGAAAGCGCGGATAAGCTCGCGCACTTCGCCGGTGCCCTCTTCCGCCACGGGATCGGGAGGCCCCGCCCCCACCTTGCGCGTCGCCCTGACCAGCGTCCGCAACGGGGCCAGGGTTGCGCTGAACAATACCCACGCCAGACCCGTAAGCGCGATAGTGGGCAGCAGCAGCGTGGCAATGCGCCCGGCGTTGAGCGTCCATGCCGCGCTGGCATAGGTTTCGAACTCAAGAATGCTGCGGTCGCGCAGCACCATCGTCCCGATCACGTTGCCCGACCCGCCGATGCCCTTGAGCTGCAACTGCAGATCCGCTTCCCCCAGTTCCGGCGAAACCGCCAGGATCTGGTCGCGCATCGTCGCCAGAGTCACGCTTCCCGCCGCCTTGTCACGGCGTGCGCGCCAACGCATCGAAAAGCGCGGCGTGCTCAGGTCGCGGGCCACGCGATCGCGCTCGGCCAGTGGCGTGCGCTCGATCGAACGGCTGGCAAGCACAAGGTTTTCGGCCACGCGCGCGGCGTCATCCTCGCGCAGCGCGAACCGGCTGGCCCGGTCGAACAGCAGGGTGTTCGCGGCAAAGTCGATCCCGGCAACCAGCAGGAGGATCGCCAGCAGCCTTTCGGGCAGGCCAAACCGGCGAAACAGCGTCAAGTGCGTTGCACCTCTGCCTTGAACATGTAGCCGACCCCGCGCACGGTCACGATCGGCGCACTGCCACCGGCGCCGGAAAGCTTGCGGCGCAACCGGCTGACCAGCACATCGACGCTGCGATCGGAACTGTCGCCAAGCCGGGTGCGGGAAAGCTCGATCAACCGCTCACGCCCCAGCACTCGCTGCGGCTGGCTGATGAACGTGGCCAGCAGATCGAACTCCGCCCCCGTCAGATCGACCATCGCCCCCGTGGGCGAATGCAGTTCGCGCCGCGCCATGGATACCGTCCATCCGTCGAAGCGCACATCGCCATTGCGCCCGCCGGTATCCCCCGCACTGTCGGTGCCCGTCCCGGCCCCGCGGCGCAGCACCGCGCCGATCCGTGCAACCAGTTCGCGTGTGCTGAACGGCTTTGCCAGATAATCGTCCGCGCCCAGTTCTAGCCCCAGCACGCGATCCTCCTCGCTGCCGCGCGCGCTGATGAAGATGATCGGCACGTCACTCTGCCGCCGCAGACGGCGGAACAGGTCGATACCACTGGTACCGGGCAGCATGATGTCGAGCACGACCAGATCGGCCGGCTCGTTCTCCAGCGCAACCCACATTTCCGCACCAGTCGCCGCGGTGCGGACGTTGTATCCGTTTTCACGCAGCGCACGCGCGGTCAATGTCCGCAGCGGGCCATCGTCTTCCACCAGAACGATCGAGGAAGGTTGCATAAGTTCCCTGTGCGATTACGGCAGCCGCCACGTTACGGGTCATTGCAACGGCTGCCAAGGTTGTCGAGCGGAGCGCGTGCCGCGCCTGTACGAAACGTTCCTTCTTGCTGGCGCGGGGACTTTGCGGCTGACGGGCGCTTTCGTCACAAAACATTGCCCGATTGCATATAAAGGCGCCGTGCTCGGTTTGTATGCGCAATCCGGTGAGCCGTCGCGGCGCACCGGCCATTCCGGCACATTTCATCGGACAGGGGCTTGGCAACAGTCGCCGTGTCAGGCTTATAGCATCGAAATTGCATGCTGTTTCGTCACGCTCCGGCGCGGCAAATCGGCGAACCGGTAAGAATCGAGAGGAGCACCTGCGATGGGCCAAGCCGTATATCCAGTTCCGTCGGAGTGGTCTGCGAACGCACTGGTCGACGCTGCGGGCTATGCTGAAATGTACCGGCGCTCCATCGAAGACCCGGATGGGTTCTGGGCGGAACATGGCCAACGGCTCGACTGGATCAGGCCGTACACGCAGGTCAGGAACACCTCCTTTGCCGAAGCCGATTTCGGTATTCGCTGGTTCGAGGACGGTACACTCAACCTTTCGGCCAACTGCCTTGACCGCCACCTGTCGACGCGTGGCGACAGCATCGCAATCCTGTGGGAGCCGGACAGCCCGGATAGGCCGCACCGCGCTATCACCTACAAACAGTTGCACGAAGACGTGTGCCGTCTTGCCAATCTCCTCAAGAGCCGCGGCGTGAAGCGCGGCGAACGCGTCACGATCTACCTGCCGATGGTTCCCGAAGCTGCCGTGGCCATGCTGGCCTGCGCGCGGATCGGCGCGATCCACTCCATCGTGTTTGCGGGTTTCAGCCCCGACGCGCTGGCCGGGCGGATCAGCGATTGCGACAGCCGGGTAGTGCTGACCGCCGACGAAGGGCTGCGTGGTGGCCGCAAGGTGCCGCTCAAGGCCAATGTGGACGAGGCGCTGAAGCAATGCCAGGGCGTCGATACGGTCGTCATGCTGCGCCATACAGGGGCCGCCGTTGACTTTGTGCCGGCGCGTGACGTGGACTGGGCCAGCGGCGTCGCCAGCCAGAGCGCCGATTGCCCGCCGGAGGAGATGGGGGCCGAAGACCCGCTGTTCATCCTCTATACCTCCGGTTCCACTGGCAAGCCCAAGGGCGTGTTGCACACCACCGGGGGCTATGCGGTCTGGGCCTCGATGACGCACCAGTACGTGTTCGATTACCGGCCGGGGCAGATTTACTGGTGCGCGGCCGATATCGGCTGGGTTACCGGGCACTCCTATGTCGTCTACGGTCCGCTGATGAACGGGGCGACCACGGTCATGTTCGAAGGCGTGCCCAACTTTCCCGATCCGAGCCGGTTCTGGCAGGTGGTCGACAAGTTCAAGGTCGAGATCTTCTACGGCGCGCCGACCGCGCTGCGCGCGCTGATGCGCGAAGGCGATGCGTGGGTGAAGCAGACAAGCCGCGCCTCGCTCCGCTTGCTTGGATCGGTAGGGGAACCGATCAACCCCGAAGCGTGGGAATGGTATCACAAGGTCGTAGGCGATGGCCGCTGCCCGATCGTCGATACCTGGTGGCAGACCGAAACCGGCGGAGCGATGATCACCCCGCTGCCCGGCGCGACGCCACTCAAGCCCGGTTCGGCTAGCCGCCCGTTCTTTGGGGTGCAGCCCGCGCTGGTCGACAACGACGGGGTGGTCCTCGACGGGGCTACCGAGGGATGTCTGGTGATGACCGATAGCTGGCCGGGCCAGATGCGGACGGTCTGGGGCGATCATGACCGGTTTTTCCAGACCTATTTCAGCACCTTCAAGGGGATGTACTTCACCGGGGACGGGTGCCGCCGGGATGAGGATGGGTATTACTGGATCACCGGCCGCATCGACGATGTGATCAACGTATCGGGGCACCGCATGGGCACGGCGGAAATCGAAAGCGCGCTGGTTGCCCACCCCAAGGTAGCCGAGGCTGCGGTGGTCGGGATGCCGCACGATATCAAGGGCCAGGGCATCTATGCCTTCGTCACCTGCAACGCCGAGGTCGAGCCTGACGATGCCCTGCGCAAGGAACTGGTCGCGTGGGTGCGGCAGGAGATAGGACCGATCGCCACGCCCGACGTGATCCAGTTCGCGCCGGGGCTGCCCAAGACACGCTCCGGCAAGATCATGCGCCGCATCCTGCGCAAGATCGGCGAAAACGATGTCAGCAACCTGGGCGATACCTCGACCCTTGCCGACCCCGGTGTCGTCGACAATCTGCTCGCCAACCGGCCAAGCCGCGCGGAAGCATAACCGCAATCCGGGCGGCGATCCCGAACGCAGTGTTCGCGGAGCGCCGCCTTCCTTGCCTGAAAGCGATTCCCGAAACGAAAAAAGTGTAAGCGCTGTGCGGGGCCCACCTTGCGCGGGTGATCCCCAGCGTTGAGCTTGCGCGGCCTGATTTGGGCCGAGGCGCTACTCCTATGATA
>FWWL01005171.1_pt1 | contig 20794 bp, 17 predicted proteins | sample 2228331 | NCBI WGS metagenome assembly FWWL01 (sample SAMEA103939775, study PRJEB20133) | metagenome | reverse complement strand
ATCAAGATCGGCACATTGGAGGCGCTGCGCAGACGACGACAGACCTCCAGACCGTCCATCTTGGGCAGCATGATGTCGAGGATGACGGCGTCCGGCGGCGTCTCGCGCGCCACGCGCAGCGCGGTCTCGCCATCTTCGGCGGTGTCCACGGTGTATCCTTCAAAGATCAGGCCGCGACGCAGCAGATCGCGGATGCGACGGTCATCTTCAACGACGAGAATGCGCTCACCCATATCCGGCTTCCAAAAGAAGGATCGAATGAATCTATCATATCGATTGTAGACAAGCCTGAGAGGCGTGTCAAATCATTCGATGTTTTCCCCCTGATACGCTTGCTTTTCCTTTTGTCTACAGGTCGGTGCTACAATCGAAGCGGGCGCCTGGGCAGATGTACGAAGTCGATGAAAGCGGCTGCAGGGCTCGCCCGTAGAGGCGACAGCCGCTTGAAGCATAGCAAAATGATTCTCGCCATTCCGAAAACCCAAAAAAGGAGTCGAATCTATGACTGAACAAGCGTATCGCATCGAACGGGACAGCATGGGGGAGGTTCGGGTTCCGGCCAACGCCCTGTACGGCGCCCAGACGCAGCGCGCAGTGGAGAATTTCCCGATCAGCGACCTGCGTTTTCCGCGCATGTTTATCCGCGCGCTTGGCCTGATCAAGGCGGCGGCCGCCGCCGTCAACCACGACCTGGGGCTGATGGAGGCCGACATGGCTGAAGCGATCCAGGCGGTCGCCAAAGAGGTGGCGGAGGGGAAGTACGACGATCAGTTTGTGCTTGACATTTTTCAGACGGGTTCGGGCACCAGCACCAACATGAACGCCAACGAGGTGCTGGCGACGCTCGCCAGCGCGCGCCTGGGCCGCAAAGTGCATCCCAACGACCATATCAACATGAGCCAGAGCAGCAACGACGTGATTCCGACGGCGATTCACGTCAGCGCCTATCTGGCCGTTCATGATCAACTGCTGCCGGCGCTGGCGCACCTCCATCAGACGCTGTTGGACAAAGCCGCCGCCACCGATCACATTGTCACCACCGGCCGCACGCATCTGATGGACGCTATGCCGGTGCGCATGGGGCAGATCATCGGCGGCTGGGCGAGTCAGATTCAACACGGCATCGCGCGCGTGGAATCCTCCCTGCCCCGGCTGGCGGAGCTGGCGCAGGGCGGCACGGCGGTCGGCACCGGCATCAATGCGCACCCAGAATTTGGCCGCAGGTTCGCCGCGAAGCTGGCTGAATGGACCGGACTGCCCTTCGTGACCAGCTCCAACTACTTCGAGTCGCTGAGCTCGCAGGACGCCGCCGTGGAGCTGAGCGGGCAGTTGAATACGGTCGCCGTCAGTCTGACCAAAATTTCCAACGACCTGCGCTGGATGAACAGTGGCCCTATCGCCGGCCTCGGCGAGATTTCGCTGCCCGCCTTGCAGCCTGGCTCCAGCATCATGCCCGGCAAGGTCAATCCCGTCATCCCGGAGGCGGTGCTGATGGTCTGCGCGCAGGTGATGGGCAACCACGTCACCATCACCTTGGGTGGACAATCGGGCAACTTCCAGCTCAATGTGATGCTGCCGGTGATCGCCTACAACCTCCTCCAGAGTATTTCGCTGTTGGCGAACGCCAGCCGCGTGTTGGCCGACAAGGCCGTCGCCGGCTTTACGGTCAATGAAGAACGCATCGCCGGCCTGGTGGGGCGCAATCCGATCCTGGTCACTGCGCTCAATCCGGTCATCGGCTATGAGAAAGGCGCAAAGATCGCCAAGCGCGCCTACGCCGAGGGGCGTTCGCTCAAGGAAGTTGCGCTGGAGGAAACCGACCTGTCGCCGGAGGAGCTGGACCGCATCCTCGACCCGCGCGCGCTGACCGAAGGCGGCATCCACGACTAAATAGAGGGTGTCTATCCAAACAAAAAAGCTCCGGCGTTCACCGGAGCTTTTTTGTTTGCGCTGTCGCCGAGCCGCCCGACCATCTTACTTGAGATAATTGGCCGGGTTGTAGGGCACGCCGTTGTAGCGAATCTCGAAGTGCAAGTGAGGGCCGGTGCTGTTGCCGGTGCTGCCCATCGTGCCGATCTGCTGGCCGCGGCTGACCGTCTCGCCGGGCTTGACGAAGACCGAGTTCAAATGGGCGTAGAGCGTCGTGAAGCCATTGCCATGGTCGATGATGACGTGATTGCCATAACCGCCGTTCCAGCCGCCGCCAGCCGTCACCACAAAACCGGAGTCGGCCGCGCTCACCGGCGCACCTAACCGGCCGGCAATGTCGATGGCGGGATGCGCTCGCCAGTAGCCCTGACTGATGTAGCCGGCTGCCGGCCAGCTGAAGTTGCCTGAACCGGCCGGAGCGCCGGGAGGACGCTGGACGGAATAAGCCGTCGAGGTTGCTGCGCCTGCAGCAGGGGCTACATACGGCTTCACGCCGCCGGGCACGATGATCTCCTTGCCGATGGGCAAAGGATCGTTGATGCTCTTGATGCCATTGCCCGCAAAAGCGACGATCGCCTGCATATCGGTTTTGTATCGGCTGGCGATGCCCGAGAGCGTGTCTCCTCGTCGGACGACGTGCAAAACGCCGTCTACGGGCAGGATGCGCACCTGATCTCCAATGCGCAGCCGGTCTGGATTTTGTTCGATAAAGTCGTTCGACCACATGAGCGTTTCAGGCTGGAGGCCGAACCTTTGTGCAATGCCCAGCACGGTGTCGCCCGCCTTCACGGTGTAGTAGGAAATGGTGGTGGCGGGAGCAGACTCCTGAGCGTTCGTTTTCGGCGACCTCTCTACAACTCCCCACACCATATTGGGACGCAGCGAGTCGCCTCCGTAATCAAAAGCGAGGTTTGCCTGACCGGCGAGGCCTGCTTCAGAGGCAGGGCCGCCCAATGACTGGGCGGGCGGGGTGGGTTCCAGGCGCAGCTCCCATTCAGGTATGGTCACCTGGCTGAGAATCAAGACAACCGCTGCCACCGCCAGCACCGACAGATGCCCCGCCAGACGCAAGGGCGTCACCTGATCGGTCAGCAGACGCTGCATCTGGTCGTTGACTTGTCGCAACGCCTGCTCAAGTGCGTTGAGGTGAGCAACTCGCACGTTCGGAAAGGAAGAAAGGACTGTATAACCCGCCGAAGAGGAGGGCTCTCGGTGTGTGGAAACCAGATTGGTGGAAGCGGGGGTGGTTGTCAGATAGTCGAGGTGCTGTTGTATTAGAGAGAAATCTTCTTTGTTCTGTGCGCTGTTTGGGCGATGCCTGGCGCCGTTTGGATGGGTCTGCTCGAAACCAACACCAGCTTCATTCGTCATATATGCTCTCTCCATGGAGTCAGGTTCAGGCCGGTCGGCTGCATTTGCTCGGATTGCTTATGGCGCCCCGGTGAGCATCGTCGATTCTGCGTCGACTGAACCTGCTTTGAGTTAAGCCGGATGATGCAAGCATCGGCTGATCGGCGGCTCATTTTTGATAAAAGAACAACAGCCGCACAGAAAAAGATTCTAGCACTTTGTATGCAGCGCGACAAGCGGCGAAAGGCTATTTTGAGGGAGAAAAACGACGATCCTCGCAACGTGTGCAAGGATCGTCGCCCAATCGTAGGTTTTTCGTAGATTAAAAATCTTGACGATCAGCGTTTCGTAAGCGTTTCAAGGAACTCGCGATTGTCGCGCGTGCGGCTCATGCGCTCGATGATCGGCAGGATCGCCTCGCTGCCGCCGCCCATGGCGTCGATCATGCGGCGCAGCGTGTACACCTTGGAAAGCGTTTCGGCGTCGAGCAATTTCTCTTCGGCGCGGGTGCCGCTGCGCTCGATGTCGAAGGCGGGGAAGATGCGGCGCTCCGCCAGCTTGCGGCTCAGATGCAGCTCCATGTTGCCCGTGCCTTTGAACTCTTCGTAGATGACGTCGTCCATGCGGCTGCCGGTGTCGACGAGACAGGTGGCGATGATCGTCAGGCTGCCGCCCTCTTCGAGGTTGCGCGCGGCGCCGAAGAAGTGTTTGGGTGGATAGAGCGCAGCCGGATCGATGCCGCCGGACAGGGTGCGGCCGGACGGCGGCACCGTCAAGTTGTAGGCGCGCGCCAGCCGGGTGATGCTGTCCAGCAGGATCACGACGTCGCGCTTGCTTTCCACCAGTCGCTTGGCGCGCTCCAGCGCCATCTCCGCCACCCGCACATGGTTCTGCACCGGTTCATCGAAGGTGCTGCTGACGACTTCGGCCTCGACGGAGCGATCCATGTCGGTGACTTCCTCGGGCCGCTCGCCGATCAAGACGACCATCAGGTGGATGTCCTTGTAGTTGGTCGTGATGCCGTTGGCGATGCGTTTCAACACCGTCGTCTTGCCCGCTTTGGGAGGGCTGACGATCAGGCCGCGCTGACCGCGACCGATCGGCGCAAGCAGGTCGATCATGCGCGTGGAAATGACATTGGGCCGCGTTTCCAGGATGATCTGCTTGTTCGGAAAGATCGGGGTCAGCTTCTCGAAGAGCGGACGATTCTTAGCCTCCTCGGGGTCCAGGCCGTTGACAGCTTCCACCTTCAGCAAGCCGTGATATTTTTCCGTCTCTTTCGGCGGCCGCACCTGCCCGATCACCAGGTCGCCTGTGCGGAGGCCGAAGCGGCGAATCTGGCTCTGGCTCACGTATACATCTTCGGGGCCGGGCAAGAGGTGGTCGCTGCGCAGAAAACCGATGTTATCCTGGACGATCTCCAGAATGCCGCCGCCGAAGATGTAGCCGGCGCGTTCTGCGCTGGCGCGCAATAAGCGCATGATCAGGTCATACTTCTTGAGCCGCGTATATCCGGTCACGTTTGCTGCACGCGCAAGCTCGCGCAGTTCGTCGAGGGTCAATTCTTCTAATTGTCCAATGGTCCATTGGTCCAGTGGAATGCTTGTATCCAGCATACTTTCATCCTTCTATGTAACTATGGAATACCGGTGAGGGTGATAACACCCAACGTATAAATTATTTATGCGTTCGTTTTGCGATGGTTGACGGTGTGCACTGTTTCTAATAACGAGTCGCAGAGCGTTGCAGATTCTGTGGAGCTCACAGCTCGACGTCTGCCGCAACCACTCCCCGTCAACGCGATGCGAATTTCGGTCCTCTGGAGAGAGGACGTCGAGCTAAAGGCAGTTCATGTGAAGCAACGCTGCGTTACGGTGGGAGTAATCAGGTCTTTCCTTGTGGACGACTGACAATGCAGACGACTAGGGAAACAACTCAGGGAAGTGGAAAATCCCAGCGAGAGGGTCATCCCCGAATCTGTTATTATTATATCAACAGTAAGCTTCGCCGTCAACTCACTCAAATACTTAATTATAATGGAGGCGTCGCTTTAGCCCAAAGCAGAGGGCGGAGATTGCTGATTTTGTCTGCAATCCCCGCCCTGCAAAGGCGATATGCCGGAGTTTTGGAGTGCAAGCGTTTCACCACTCCCACACGCCGCCGATCTCGCGCAGCGCCTCCACATCTAACAATTTGATGCGCCGATAGCCCAATTCGACCAGCCCTTGCCGTTTGAAGTCGCGCAGGATGGCGCTCACCGTCTCCCGATAGGTTCCCAGCCGATCCGCCAGCGCTTGATGGCTGACGCCTTTGATCACGCCGCTGCCATCCTCGTCCAACTCGATGAGGAGCGCAGCCAACCGCTCAGGCAGCTTCTTATAGGCGACGTCTTCAAGGCTGTTTTCGACCTGCATCAGCCGCATGCCATAAGTTTGCAACATGCCCCAGCCCAGGATTGGATATTGCATGGTCATGTTGCGAGCCTCGCTGCGTGGGATCACCCACACCTGGCAATCCTCAGCGGCCTCTGCGAAGACGTTCGGGTCGCTGACGCCATTGAGCGCGCCCTCGCCGAAAATTGCGCCCGGTTCGAGAGTGGCGATCACCAGGCGGCGACCCTCGTTGTTGGTGCACAGCAAATTCACCTTGCCGCTCATCAACACATACATGTGCGACGCCATTGCCTCTGGGGAGGCCACCACCTCCCCGCGTTCAACCCGCTGCACAGTGATCACCTTGTCGAACGCGGGATCTTCTTCGCGCAAGGCCGTCAGCATCTGCGGCATGCTGGTCATGCGCAGATTGGTTGGAATCGCTGTATTCGCACCTGTTTGAACGCCGCCGGATGATTTTTGGAGTTCTCTCAGATTGGTTTTCATTATTGCTTTCCTCTGTATGCAAACGCCTGTTGCTCGGTGAGATTTTCTTCTGGATGTTTCAGGCCAACCAGTCCGACATGGATATTTGTTGGACAGACGCTGGTCGCCTGTAAACTCGCACCAGTTTTAAGTATTTACCTGGTGCAAAACCTTTGCAATTATTTAACCATACTTTGGCAAATTTGTCCAGCCCCTAAAGGTTAAAATTTTCTCATTTTTGTTGGTTGCCGCGTCTGTTGTCGGCTCACTTCGGCGGGAGATCGATCCGCAGTCGAAGCGGGGATCGCGTGAGAACTTGCAGGCGGCTCTTTTCTAAGGGCTTTGCCTGGTTCCCGATCCCGACAAAGTATACGCTATAAAGATTAAAAAGGTATTGGAGAATTGTTTGCGATCGATTAGTGATTGGAGAAACAAACGCGTTGAATCCGGTGTGATGCGAATCTATCTTGCACAAAAGCTGTGCAATATGTGAGGTCAGATGGATAGGGATCGAGGAGTTCCCTTTACTGTATGGACTGTCGCCAGTCCAGAAAAGCTTTCCACCGGGCGGACTGGGTGGGCGTCAGCAAAGATTGCAGTTCTTTCTGGGCGTGATTCCAAAAAGGCGCCGCTTGCTCGGACGCCTCATGAGTCGCAAGCAATCCGGCCAGATGGAGCGCCATGCTGCGCACAGGGGGGGCGTTCTGCGCCAGATGAATCGCTGCATCGGCGCCGGCGATGAAGAGCTCCCGATCTTCGTCGAACGATGCGTCGCCGCCCTCCAGCAGTTGACGCAGATGCCCTTCGCTGATGCGTTTCAGCACGTCTGAAAAAATTTCGACCACGACCCGCTCGCCGGTGCGCACTGCCAGGGCCGCCGCCCGGCTGAAGCAATAGTCGCCGGCTAAGATCGTGCTCCCCAGCACAGATGAATGCGCCGCTCCTCCTCGATCCGCCTCCCCAAGCCGGATATGGACGTTGATCGCCAGATGCAGCATTTCCAGGGCGGCCGCCAGATCGATGCGCCGCCGGCGCGCCGCCTCATCGTCCTGAGCGGGCATGCCGGCGGCAAGGACGAGCGCTCCCCGCTGTAGAGGATAGGTGCGACGCAGCTCCTGCGCCACCATCTGGCTGAAGGGCGGAAACAGCTCCGTCAACGCCTCGTGCAGAGTTTGCTCCACCTCCTTGAGCTCCGCTTCTAATTCCTGAAGGGCAACGTTTGTTTTGTCCATGGCGGCTCTTTTCTACAGCGGCGTTGTCATTGACCAGACATTGTCGTCGACCAAGCGTTGTCATCGATCGGATTGGGGGGTCGTTTGGCGACCTGAGAGGGAAGAATTCTGTTTGGGCAAGGAGCGAGTTTGCTCCGAAAGCAGCTCACCGATGCTCTCCACCGCCTCCATAGCGGTGGCGCCCAGATAAACGCCCGCAATCTCGTTTCGCAGCTCCGGGCGCAGATTGAAAGCGCGGCCGCCGTAGCCGATGATCGGGCGAGGGGGATCGATGCTGGCCAGCATTTCGCACAGCGGCTGCAGGCTGAGCGCAGCCTCCACCGTCGTTGCACTCAAGAGCACCATATCCGGCTTGATCGCTTTCACCTCCGCCACCAGATCTTCGATCGGCAGGTTTTGACCCAGGTAGCGAACGGTGTAACCTGCGCGACGCAGGTAGATGGACAGGAGCAGGGCGCCGACTTCATGCAATTCCCCGGGCGCACAACCCACCCAGATCAGCGAACGATCCGTTGCATTGGGCGCTGCGCGCAGGATCGCCGCCAGTCGTTGAATCAGATAATTGGTGGCGTAATGTTCACGCGTGATGCTGAGTTCGCCTCGATGCCAGCGCTCACCGATCTCCACCAACACCTGCATGATAATATACTCGCCCACATGTTCGACCGGATAGAGCGCAAACGCGCGCGCCAGGATGGCCTCCGCCTCGTCCTCCTGGTAGTTGAGCAGGGCGTCGAGCAGCGCCTTTTGAAGGTTGGCGAAGTTCTCCAGATCGAAGCGCGAGGGCGCCGGAAGCGGTTGCAATTCCACCGCGCGACCGGTCGGGTCGGGCAGCGTCGCCTGCTCGTCTGCGTTCGATTGCTCCATGATCGTTTGCAGCCAGGCGACCGCCTGGCTGATCGACATGCCGGCGTCCACCTGAGCCTTGAGCCAGCGGATGATGGCGATGTCTCGATCAGAATAGAGACGATATCCGCTCTCCGAACGTTGCGGGCGACACATGTTGTAGCGCCGCTCCCATGCCCGCAGTGTGCTGGGGCTGATGTTGGTCGATTGCACAACAGCTTTGATGTTGTATAACGGAGTGGTTGAATAATCGCTCAGTCGTATCGATGCACCCACAACGCCTTTCACCTTCGTTTCCGATAGTTTTTGATGTTCTCTTTTTGCGTCAAAAATTCCAGCGCCGACGAAGATGACATTGTCTCCATGCAATGCTCGCCGTTGCTCTACGCGCTGCTTATAGCATAGGTATTGTACTGATTTTTTACAATCTTAGCACGGTCTTTAGGATTGAGCAATTCGGCTGAAGTTTACGTAACGATTAAAGCTTTCCTCCTTCGCGGTCACGCCGAACCCTTGAGAGACAGGGTTCATTGTCCATCGACTTATCGAAATGTCGCCGGAACAGCAGGCTTTCGATGGTGCAAAGATTGTTGCGCCGCCAACACGCTCGCCACGGCGCGACGATCGTCCGCCGCAGCGGCAAGCGGCGCCTCGCCGAGACGGACAGCCGCCAAAAATCGAGCGACGCTCGCTCGATATGGATCGATCCGGTCAACCGGTAGAGGCTGCATCTGTTCGCCGCGCTGCAGCGTCAGGTGGCTGTGCGAGTCGTCGGGCCGGCAGCGCAGCGCAGTTAAACAGCCGGTCTCCCCGTAGATGGTGATGCGCGTCGGCGCGTGCGGCAGCACAAAGGAGTCATGAACAATCGCCGGCGTTCCTCCGCGCAGTCGCACAATGCTGAGCGCATCCTCTGCGCTCTCGCCGCCCAGCAGATTCTGGAGAGAATGCGTCTGGATTTCCACCGGGTCGCTCAGCAAAAGATAGGCCAACAGGTCGATGTCGTGTAAGAGGCGGTCCCATAAAACGCCGCCGAAGGGCCGATGGAGGCGCCAGCTCCTCTCCTCGAGCGGCGGCAGCGCCGTGTTGTCGATTTGCACGCCGAGCACCGCACCGATGGCGTCTTCCTGGAGCAGATCGCGCAGCCGCCGCACCACTCCTGTCGCCCGCCAGGCGTAATTCACCGCCAGCGCCACGCTGCGGTGACGCGCCAGCTGTTCGAGTTCGCGACTTTCATCGAGATCGTCGCTGAGCGGCGGCTCGCACAACACGTGTTTGCCGGCCATCAGGGCGGCGCGCACGGTCTCCGCGTGATGACGAGGATGATTGCCCACATAGACGCACTGCACTTCCCGGCGCTCCAGCAACGAGGTCAGGTTGTCGCCGGCGTGAACGACGCCGTGCATCGCAGCGAAATGTTGCGCCCGCCGCAAATTATGGCTGTAGACGGCGGCCACGTAGGCGCTCATGACATCCGCCGCACCCACGGCAGGCGGCTGTTGTTGAATGGCAGGAATTATCCAGCGGGCGGCGACCCGGCTGGCGCCCGCGATCAGAAATCCCACGGAGCGTTCATCGAGCCTGCGCAGCGCAAGCGTGGGAGCCGGTGCGTCAGCCATCCTCTTCGCCTGTGATCAATCGAAAGATCGCTTCGAGATCCTCGTCGCTGTAGAAATGGACGACGAGCTTGCCTGCGCCATCTGGATTGCGGCTCAGGCTGACTTTGGTCCCCAAGACCGAGCGAAAGCGGTCTTCCATGTAGCGCAGATGGCTCCGCAGCTGCGGGTCTTCTTCGGCCTCGGGCGAGGCCGGTTTGGCCGGCGGCTCGCTCATGCGCCGCACCAACGCTTCGGTCTGGCGCACGGACAGCTCGCGCCGGATCACTTCGGACAGGGCGCGACGGATCGCCTCAGGGTCGGAAAGTCCAAGCAGCGCCCGCGCATGTCCTGCCGTGATCTGGCCGTCGATGACCGCCTGTTGCGCCTCCAGAGGCAGGCTGAGTAGACGCACTGCGTTGGCGATGGCGGGACGGCTCTTGCCGACGCGCTCGGCGACCTCCGCCTGCGTCAGCCCGAACTCGGCCATGAGCGTCTGGAAGGCGGTGGCCTCCTCGATCGGGTTCAGATCTGCGCGCTGGACATTTTCGACCAACGCCCACTCCATGAGCTGCTGCGGAGTCGCCTCCCGAACGATAACGGGGACTTCCTTCAGTCCTGCGATGCGGGCAGCCCGCCAGCGGCGCTCGCCGGCGACCAGCCAGTAGCGCCCCGGCTGATCCGCCGCTGCTGTGACGACGAGGGGCTGAATGACGCCGTGGGTGCGGATCGATGCGGCCAGCTCTTCCAGCGCAGCAGGGTCGAAAGAGGTGCGCGGCTGCCGCGGATTCGGCAGCAGCCGGTCGATGTCGATCAGCTGGACGCCGCCTGCTTCCGCCTGCGCCGCCACTTCCGGAGCAACCGGCGTGACGGCGGTGTCCATGATCAGGGCGCCGAGGCCCCGTCCCAGCCCGCGCCTTTTTGCTTCAGCACCCATCGTATGCCTCCATCTTGTACGACTTTACGACACGCGTTTTATGACACGCGTTGCAGCGATGAAGCCGAAATCTGGACGCGCACGCCTTCGACGCGCTGCAGAAATTCCTGCGCCAGCGCCTGGTAGGCCATGGCGCCGGCGCTCATCGGCGCGTAGCTCAGGATGGTTTGCCCATGGGAGGGCGCCTCGCTCAGGCGCACGTTGCGAGGAATAATCGTCTGGAACACTTCTTTGGGGAAAAACCGACGCACCTCTTCCACCACTTCCTGTCCCAGATTGGTGCGCGCGTCGTACATGGTCAGCAGAACGCCGGCAATCACAAGCCGCTCGTTGAGAATCTCTCTCACCTGACGAATGGTGTTGAGCAGCAGGCTCAGCCCTTCCAGCGCCAGATATTCGCATTGCACCGGGATGATCACCCCATGGGTGGCGGCGGTGAGTCCGTTGATGGTCAACAATCCCAGGCTGGGGGGTTCGTCGATGAAGATGTAGTCATATTTTTCGACGATGGGCGCCAGCGCGCGGGCCAGCAGGCGCTCGCGCGCCATCACGCCGGCCATTTCGACTTCGGCGCCGGCCAGGTCGGTGCTTGAAGGAAGCAGGTCGAGGTTCATCCACTGCGTGAGCGTCAGCGCCTCCTGAACTGGACGACCCTCGATCAGGACGTCGTAGAGGCTCACCGACAGCGTGCGCGGGTTGATTCCCAGGCTGGTTGTCGCGTTGCTCTGCGGGTCGGCGTCGACCAACAGGACGCGCCGTCCGCTCGCGGCCAGATAGGCGCCCAGGTTGACGGCGGTCGTCGTCTTGGCGACCCCGCCTTTTTGGTTTGCAAAGCAGTAGATACGCGCCGTCATGGTTGGCCGATTGCGTCTCCTTCGTGCAGCGCACTGCGTTGCCGCTCAATCTTCAGCAAAGGAATATTAATGCATCTCATGACATTTCATGCAATCGGTCATTGCAGCGCGCTCAGAACTTCGTCTGTTCCACGAACGTCGGCTCGAAGGGGTGCGCCTCCATGTATTCAAGGATTTCTTGACGAGTGGGAATGCCGGTCGTCCCCACATGTTCGACGCTCATCGAGGCCGCCACATTGCCGAAGCGCGCCGCCATGATCGGGTCGCCCGTCTCTTCGAGACGAATCAGAAATGCAGTCGTAAAAATGTCGCCTGCACCCGTCGGGTCGACCTCCACGGCCGGACGCGGGGGAATCTTCGTCTCCAGAATGCCGCCGTCCGGCTGTCGTTGAAAGACGGTGGAGCCATCGCGGTATTCTGTGACCACGATCAGCGGCACATGCTCGAACGCCGGGGCCAATCGCTCCCATTCATAGTCAATATCTTCCAGGGACAACACCAGCGCATCCAAATGTGGAAGAATCTGCTCTGCGCTTTCCCACGGTTTGCTGTGCACCCGGCCATCGACGTCCCAGCGACGCATCCAACCCTGCGGGACCGCTGCGACAAGCGTCTCCTGCGGGAAGAGCGCAGCGACGTCCGGCTCGATCTCGTCGGCGATAGGGCCGAGCAGCACCATATCCGGGCGTCGGCAGGCGACAGGGATGTCGGAGGCGCGGATGGGCGGCGCAGGCGTGAAACAGTATTGAATGCGACCGTGAGGCGTGTAGATATTGGCGAAAGTAGTGGTCGAGGGGGAAGGCAGGACAATCAGTTGCGTCGACGGAGGCATGGCCGATAGATCGGTCTCCGGCGCCGCGCGCGTGATCACCGTCGGACGTCGGCCGAGCCGGTCGGCCACGACGGCGGCGAAAGTGACCGTGCCTCCCAGACGATAGGCGTCGAAATGATGGACATCGATCAGGTCGCGGGTGACGTTGCCGACCAACAGAATGTCCACTGCGAGGCGAGAAGAAATTTCCTGAGTCATGGCAACCCTATCAATTTTGGGCATCCTACAAACATTCACCCGAGGGCCGTCTGCGCATCGGGCGAACGCCGGGGCGGTGAAAGCGATCGGGGGCAGGAGGCGCCGCCCAGATTCCGGCTCTCTTTCACGCCGATTTGCGAGGAAGAATGTGCACTTTGCGCCGCTCCCCTTCGCCGCTGCTTTCCGTGATGACGTCGGGGTGATCGCGCAGGGTGAGGTGGATGATGCGACGCTCGCTGGCCGGCATTGGCTCGAGCGCCAACGCACGTCCGGTCTGGGCGACCTGCTGTGCAGAGCGCAAGGCGAGCTGTGACAGATGCTCCATGCGCCTCCGGCGATAGCCCTCGACGTCCACCACGATGTTCTTCCAACGGTGAAGGCGCTGATTCACCATCAGGCGCACGAGATATTGCAGATTGTTGAGCGTGTCTCCACGCCGACCGATGAGGGGATTCAGGTCCTTGCCGTGCAAATCGAGCAATAAATATCGTTGTTCGTTGTCGGCGTCCGGTTCGCGCCACTCGGCGACGACTCTGGCCTCGAAACCCATCAAGCGCACGACGTTGCCGAGCAGCTCGCTGGCGAGCTGCGCCAACTGCTCCTCTTCTTCAGCGGAGGACGGCTCCACCGTCTCAGCTTGCTCGAACTCTTCTGCGCCCTCCGCCTCCGCAGTCGTGAAAACAACATCAGCAGCTTTTAGGGATTGAGAAATCGACTCAGCGTTGCTCACGGCGGGAGGGCGATCCCCGGCGTCGTGTTGTTGGGGCGCTTCCAGGGAAGGTGGAGCGGAGACGGTGGTCGCCTCAAACTGGGGCGCCGCACTCGCCTGACGCGGCCTGATGCGCACCTGCGCCGGTTCGCTGCCTAGCCCAAAGATGCCGCGACTGCCCCGACTGATAATTTCGATTTCCGCCTCGGCCTGATTGAGTCCAAGGGCGCGCAGCCCCTCGGCGATAGCTTCTTCGACGTTCTTGCCGGTGAAGATCTGTGCATCTGCCATGATTTACTTCCTCTTCTGCCTGCTGCGCTTCGGAGTGGTGGACGCCGGTGTGGTCGACTTTACGGGCTGTGAGCTTTGCGGCTTAACGTCAGCCGCTTTGACGTCGGCCGCTTTGATGTCGGCTGTTTTAACGTCGCCGGCCTTGATGTCGCCGGCGGTCGCCGTCGCCAGCGCCACCTGCGGCTTTTGCAGGAAGAAGCGGGTGACAACCCATTGCTGCAGAATTTGCAAGAGGTTGCTTGTCACCCAGTAGAGGCTCAGGCCGGCGGGAACCTGGAGCGTGAAGTAGCCGAAGAACAGCGTCATCAGCAGACTCATGTTTTGCATCATCTTGGCCTGTTCTGAATCGCCTGTGGATGGCGTCATCCACTTCTGCATAAAAATTTGCGAAACGACCAGAAGAACCGGCAAGATGAGGTAGGCGAGCAGTCGACCATATTCGCCTGCGGACCACAGGTCGACGATCCAGCTCAGCCCCAGGGCGAAATTAGGAAAGCTCAGATCCGGGATCCAGAAAAAGCCGGAGTTTTCCAGCATCGGCCCGACGGCCACCAGGGCGGCGTAGAGTCCAAAAAGGATCGGCATCTGAATCAAAAGCGGCAGACAGCCGCTGAGCGGGTTGACGCCCGCCTCCTTGTACAGCTTCATCTGCTCCTGCGCCAGGCGTTCGCGATCTTTGCCGTATTTTTTCTGCAGCTCGGCGAGCAGCGGCTGCAGCTCCTTCTGCGCCTGCATGCCGCGAATCTGGCTCAGATTGAGCGGGAAGGTGACGATTTTGATAATCAGCGTGAAAAGAATGATGGACCAGCCCCAGCTGTAGGGCACGCCCATCCCTTCGAGCATGGAGTCCAGCCCGATCAAGATGTTGGCGAGCGGCCAGACGACGAAGGTTTGCCAGAAGCCCTCCGGCGGCGTGGTGGTGACGTCCACGCCCTCATAAGGGACGCCGCAGCCCGTCAATACAAGTGGAATCAACAGAAGAATGGCAAGGACAATCCAGTGTTTTGACTTCACGAGGTTTCTCCTTACGCGGGTTTTTCCTCCCGGCCTCAGGGAACCGGATCATACCCGCCTGGGTTCCATGGATGGCAACGCAGAATGCGTTTCATTCCCATCCAACTGCCTTTGGCGACGCCATATTTTTCAATGGCTTGGTAGGTGTACGAAGAGCAAGTCGGATAGAATCGGCAGTTGCTGCCCAAGAGCGGAGAGACGAACTTTTGATAGAAGCGAATGAGCGCAAGCGTCAGTTGCCGCATCTTGATTCTACTGGACTTGTTTGAACTCAAGCGTTGTGTTCAGAATCGCTCTCCGAAACTTGCTCTGGCGCTTCGGCCACAGCCGACGCATGGGCGGCGTCCGCCTGGAATAGTTGCGCCCGCCCTAGCAGGCGGGCGCAGGCGGCTTCCATTTCGTGATAGTCCGCGCTGCGGATCGGTTGCCTTGCAATCAAGACGATGTCCCACCCCGGTTGAATGCGGTGCTGTTGCAAGCGCATGATCTCGCGCAGGCGTCGCTTGATGCGATTTCGTTGCACAGCCCTTCCGATGCGGCTGTTGACGGCGAATCCAAACCGGCTGTAAGGCAGGTCGTTGGGCAATGCGCACAGCACAAGCAGATGATTGACGTACGAGCGACCGCGACGCCGAACCTCCTGGAAGCGCTCGTTGCTGCGGATTCGATAGCGTCGTTTCACGGTGTGCAGTCTTGCCTGGCGACCGCGGGTAAGCCATTGCGTTCCTCACCTGCAGCCAAAGTCAGGCTATCCTTCTCAAGATCAGATTGCCTTGCGATGGCTCAGCTGTACACTTAAACGGGCGCGGCCTTTCAGGCGGCGTCGCTTGAGCACCTTGCGTCCGCCTGGAGTGGACATGCGGATGCGAAAGCCATGCGTCTTCAGTCGCTTGCGAACTTTAGGCTGCCAGGTCCGTTTGGTGGCCATTTCTTATCTACTCCTGTTTCAAGTCATCCTGTCTCGAGTCGATGGAAGCATTCGATCAGATGGTCGCCGGCCAACGCAAGGACAGGACTCTCTATTCGATGCTTTTGTTTAAACTCGTCTTTTTGCTCAAATCCAATGGCGCCATTGGCGCCGGGCATTTTTGCGACCGATCAGGTTAAGTAATCAGTCACAGAAATAGATCTTTCCGGCCAACGCATAGGCGAATGGATGGCTGCTTCCAGACGCACTGAGCATTCTCCGTCCACTCACTTGCGTTTGCGTCAAAATGGCATTATACGCGTCGACTTTTGGCGCTGTCAAATCCGCTGTAGAGTTTCGGCGTTTCAATTCTGTATCCATCAGCGCCGCCTGTTTGCCCCATCCGCTTTAGCGATTGCCAGGTTCAACGGCGCGGCTTCTGTCTATTTACACCCCGGCGCGAATCGAACGAAACCCAATCGCCGATGCTTTGTTGTCGAATAGTCCGAGATTTCGTGTGGTAAAAATTTGCTTTTGTATTGGCAAGCAGATCGATTGCATGGTACTATCTTTATGTTGGTTGCTAAGGGTTGGAGGCGTCCAGCCGAACAGAGGAGACGAAGTTTTTGAACAGAACGGATATTCCGATTCTCGACCCATCGGGCAAAAATTTTCGGCGTCTATCGATGCACACCCCTCTCGACGAAGGCGGTGAAGCGTTGCTTCGTCGCGCCGACGCCTTGTTGGATGAAATGTTGCTCGGCGGCCTCGACTTCGGAGACGCAGGTTGGGCGGGGAACGATGGTTCCCTGGAAAACAACGGCTTTATCGAAAATGAAACTTCTTCATCGGCCATCGACGCCGCAGACAACAGCGTTTCCGCCGACGAGCTGAAGCGCTCCCCCGACCTAGACCGATCAAAGCGGGATTTGACGCGGCGCGATTTGATGCCAGAGGATCGTCTCGCCGTGCATCGTTCGGAGGCTGCGTCTTCCCTTTCTTCATCTTCGACGAGTCCTAGAGATGCAGAGAAAGATATAGATAGGCGGTGGCTCGAAGAAGCAGGCGTCGCCAAACCTGCGCAGCAGCCGACGTTGATCCCGGCGGAGCAGCGGTATGCGCAAAGCTCCAGACGCGCCTCCGCCGAGGAAGCAGCGACCTTCCTCAACGGGGCGATGCGGTCGTCCGCATCCGCCAGCCCGGTGCGACGACAATCCACCTCGCTGGCAAGCACAATGACGGTGGGCGGGCGTCTGGGGGCGCGTTCACTGCTGTTGCCGCGGGAGCTGGAGACGGACGCCGAGAAAGCGCAACAGGAAATCCAGGCGCTGCTGGCAGAGATCTCTGCAGCGCTGCCGGCAGGCCACGAAGCCGCCCAGCGCAGCCGACATCTGCTCCAGAAGGCGCAACATATCCTCCAGGAAGAACCTTCGCGCACCGCCGAAGTCGATTATTATCTGCAACAGGTCAGGCGAATCGTCCAGCGCACGCGTCAGATGCAGAATGACTCGGCGCTGTATCGCCGGCGACTGACAATTTATCTGAGTGGATGGACGGCGCTGGCGGCCGCTGTCTTGGTCGCACGCTACTGGCTGCAATCCGACCTGCTGGCGCTGCTGGAGACGCTCTTTTGGCGCAGCGAGGAATCGGTCTGGGTGCAGTTCGTCCCGATGTGGATCGGCGCCGCTTTTGCCGGCGCGCTGGGCGCAGCGCTCGGCGCTTTGTATAATATGCAACGTCATGCAGCGAAGGAATATGGGTATTTTGACCGCAAATATGGGTTGCGCGGCCTGATCTTGCCGCTTCTCGGAAGCCTGTTCGGGACGATGCTTGCAATCCTTTGGGCGGTCGTCTGCATCTTCGGCGGTCTGGACCCCCAGGCGCTGTGGATCGGCTCGGCGCCGGCCGTTCTCGCATTTGCGCTCGGGTTGATTCAGGAATGGTTGTACGGCGTGCGGTGATCGCCGTGAAACTTTTCGATTCACATGGTTATCGTTGAAACCGTCGTCAATGCGCCGATCCGGCGCTCCTTTCATCGCCGCGAGGAGCCGCCCCCGCCCCTCGAAGACGACGAGGCGCTTCAGACCTTTCACTATCATCTGCCGCCTGAACTGGAAGAGATCGTTCAGCCCGGACACCTGGTTTGGGCGCCGTTTGGTTCGCAAGAAATCCAGGCGATCGTGATTCGCCGCGGCGCCGCCGCGCCGGTGCCTACGAAGGCAATCTTGCGCCTGGCGCGGCCGGAGCCGGTGCTCACCTCAACGCAGATTGCGCTGGCGGCCTGGATCGCCGACTATTATGCAGCCCCGTTCGTCTCAGCGATCCGGCTTTTCTTGCCGCCTGGGTTATTGAGTCGTGCAGGCGCCGCCGGCGGCGCGCGCGCCCGTCGAGAGTGGCGCATTGCGTTGGCGCTGGAGCCGGCGGCGGCGCAGCGTCGGCTGACGACGCTGGGGCGTGAGAGCGGCCAGGCCAGGGCGCTGGCATGGCTGCTCGACCACGAGGGGGGCTCCGTCGCCGTGGCTCAACTTCAAACGGAATGCGGGTTGCACAGTGACGGCGCAATTCGCGCCCTTGCCAAACGCGGCGTCGTTCAGATTGCAGAAGGCCAGGCGGCGCTCGCCGTCGACCGGGAGGCAGCGACTGCAGCCTTGCTCAATATACGCGGCGCCGATAAATACGCGCCGATCGTAGAGGCGTTGGCGGAGGCCGGCGCCCCGGTCTGGCGCCACGAGCTGAGCGCAAAAACGAACGCACCGCTGCCCTGGCTGCGCGATCTGCTCCGAGCAGGCGTCATTACGATGCAGGAAGAGATCTTCGTGCGCGATCCATTGCTCGGGCGCACCTTTCCGTGCGATGCGCCGCCTGCGTTGACGAGCGAACAGGAGGCGGTCTGGCGAACGATCCTGACGCAAGGGTTTGAGCGGCCCGGCGGCGCTGCGTTTCTTTTGCATGGCGTCACCGGCAGCGGCAAGACGGAAATCTATCTGCGCGCCATCGCAGAGACGCTGCGACGTGGGGGGCGAGCGATCGTTTTGGTGCCGGAAATCGCCCTTACGCCGCAGACGGTGGCCCGTTTCGCCGCTCGTTTTCCCAACCAGGTGACGGTCATCCATTCGGGGTTGAGTCAAGGCGAACGCTACGACGTCTGGCGCGGCGTCCGCGAGGGGCGTTACGCCATTGTCATCGGGCCACGCAGCGCGCTTTTTGCGCCTGTCGCCGATCTGGGCTTGATCGTCATCGACGAGGAGCACGAGGCGACCTACAAACAGGATGCAGAGGAGTGGGGCGGCGACAAAGTCTTCTACGACGCCCGCACCGTGGCGCGTCGTCTGGCGGAAATGGTCGGCTGCCCGCTCATCTTTGGCTCGGCGACGCCCAGCCTGGAGACTTACTACGCCGCCCAACAAGGCGAAGTGATCTTGCTGGAAATGGCGCAGCGGGTCATGGGGCATGGAAAGACGCACGGGGCGCCTTATATGGAGTTGCCTCCTATCGAAGTGGTCGATATGCGTCAGGAGCTGCGCGCCGGCAACCGCAGCCTCTTCAGCCGCAGCCTAGCTTCACAGTTGATGGAGACGCTGGCGGCGCATGAACAGGCGATCCTTTTTCTCAATCGCCGCGGCGCGCACACCTTTGTCATGTGTCGAGATTGCGGCCACGTCGAGGAGTGCAAGCGCTGCACGGCGCCGCTCACCTATCACGCCGAACGGGGAGGGCGCCCTGCGCGGTTGGTCTGCCACCACTGCAATCAGACCTATCCGACGCCCGTGCAGTGCCCGAGCTGCCAGAGCAAGCGCATCCGCTTCTTCGGCGCCGGCACAGAGCGGATCGAGGAGGCGGTGAAAGAGATTTTGCCCGAAGCGCGGATCCTGCGCTGGGATGCAGACACCACCGCCGGCAAAGACAGCCACGAGCGGCTCCTGGCGGCGTTCGCCAACCACGAGGCGGACATCCTGATCGGCACGCAGATGATTGCCAAGGGCCTCGACCTGCCATTGGTGACGCTGGTGGGCGTCGTCGCCGCCGACATCGGGCTTTTCTTGCCGGATTTTCGCAGCGGCGAGCGCACCTTCCAGTTGCTGACGCAGGTGGCGGGGCGGGCGGGGCGCAGTCAGCGCGGCGGCCGCGTGATCATCCAGACATACAGGCCGGAGCACTACGTCATTCAGGCGGCGGCGCGGCATGACTACCACGGTTTTTATGCACGCGAACTGGCTTTTCGCCGCGAACACGGCTATCCGCCGCTGCGCAGAATGGCGCGCCTGATCTACTGGGATAAACGCCTGGAGCGCGTTAAACAGGAGACAAAACGCATGGCGGCTGCACTGCGTCATCGTCTGAAGGCAATGGGGTTGGAGGGAGAGGCCTCCAGCCTGCTCGGTCCTGCGCCTGCGTTCTTCGAGCGTCACCGCGGCTACCACCGGTGGCAGCTCCTGTTGCGCGCTCCAGACCCTTCCGCCGTGCTGCGCGGGCTTGACATCCCCCTAGGGTGGCGCATCGACGTCGATCCGCTCACGACTTTATGACTCACGTTACGCAGTTCGATGACGCCTTCCTGTAGAGTGCAGCCTTTCGGGAAGCGAGAAGGAATTTCACAAACCCTCTGGCGACCTGGAGATTCTCTCGTGAGAGTCAAGAGAGCAAGATTCAAGGAACGGGTTTAAGAGCGGTCTGGAAAGGTCGACCGGAGCGAAAGACCGCCCACGCCCAACCAGAATCTTACGAGCCGCTGCGATGGGGGACAGGGTCGAGGCCGAGAAAGGCGACGTGTTGTTTGGCGGTTCCCTGTGCACGAGGGAGGGCGTAAAACCGATGCAGCAGCACCAGCAGACGCAAAACGCTGCGCGCGCCGACGCCGGGCGCATGCTCGCGGATCCAGTGCGCCAACCAGCCCATGGTCAACGACTTGCCGGAGCCCTGCGCGTGCCAGATGCTGCCTCCCTTGCGAAGGCGGATGTATTCTTGTGCGGCGCGCACCGCGAAGCAGTGGTTGGACCGGCAGATCTTCTTGGCGCCGGCGTCGAAGGCGATGAAGTCGTGGATTGCTCGAGTAGCTGCGCCGAATTGACCGGCCGCAATAGCGCGCAGTCCAACGGGGTCGCGCTGCCTGCACAGCTGGACGTAGCCTACGATCTGTTGACCCAGAAGACGGCACCCTCCTGGTTGTACGCCGTCACCAAGGGCGCGACGACGATCTGGGAGGCGTGGGAAGGCATCGACGCAGATGGCGAGCCGCACGCTTCGC